>UINC01001964.1_pt1 | contig 12210 bp, 9 predicted proteins | sample 5385821 | NCBI WGS metagenome assembly UINC01 (sample SAMEA4666929, study PRJEB26691) | marine metagenome | isolation source: Pacific Ocean | place: Pacific Ocean | collected 2011-10-13 | reverse complement strand
TTAACAATTAATGATTGTGAGGGTAAATTACGCAATATTTTCATTGAGTTCTGTTTGCATGATTTAATCTTGTTGATTCAGCAACAGAATAGCGATCCTCTAAGATAGATGACAGAGTATTATTAACTAAATTTATGTTACTTTTAAAATCTGTTTCCATACGCAACAGCTGGCAACCATGTAACTAGCGCAGGGAAAAGAAAGACTAGGGCTAAGCCAATAAGTTGTAAAATTATAAAAGGTATAACACCACGATATATTTCGGTTAATTTAACATCAGCAGGTGCTACACCTTTTAAATAAAATATAGCGAACCCTACTGGCGGAGTTAAAAAAGAGGTTTGTAATGTTACAGCAATTAAAAGAGCAAACCATACTAAATTTGCATTATAGACAACACCAAATCCATTGATATCCAAACCAGGTAAATTTTCAATTACCGGTCCAAGTAAAGGAAGAATAATTAAACTAATTTCAATCCAATCTAAGAAGAATCCAAGAAAAAAAACTACAGCCATAACAAATAATATAAGTCCGTAAGGACCAAAACCTAATCCAGTAAGAGCTGATTCAATTAATTCATCCCCTCCGCATAGTCGTAATATTAACGCAAATACTGTTGCCCCAACAAAAATTGCAAAGATATAGGCAGACACATTCATTGTATTCATCACTACTTCTTTTAAAATTTTAAAATTGAACTTTTTATTAAATAAAGCAATAATCACAGCACCTAGAGCCCCAACACCAGACGCCTCCGTTACTGTAGCTACACCCATAAATATTGATCCAAGAACAGCTAAAATCAAACCTGCAGGTGGAACAATATCAATAATTACTTGTAACAGATCTTTCAATTCAATATTTTTATGATCAGATGCAAGAGGAGCTTTATCAGGAAATATATTACAAAAAATGAGAATATAAGTAACGTAAAGGAATCCTAAAATGAGACCAGGGAAAACGGCTCCCATAAACAAGTCTAGAACAGATATACCTAATACATCTCCCATAATAACTAGCATAATTGAAGGTGGAATTAGGATACCAAGACATCCTGAAGCTGCTACAGTTCCTAGTGTTAATGGTCTATCATACTTTTGATTGAGCATTATTGGCAAGGCCATAAGACCTAACATAACAACGGAGGCACCAATAATACCTGTGGATGCAGCAAGAATAATACCAATCAATGTAACTGTTATTGATAGTCCACCCCTAACTTTGCCAAAAAGTTTTTGCATAGAGCGCATCATTTTTTCTGCTATGCCTGATTTATCTAACATGAGTCCCATGAAAATAAACATGGGTAATGCGATTAAGACCCAATTATCCATGATACCAAAAATCCGACCAACCAACATGTTAAGAGTATTGTAATCAAGGCCCGTCATCGTCCAACCAAGACTATCAGTGTAGTATGCTACACCACTAAAGATAATTCCAACTCCAGCTAAAACAAAGGCAACTGGGAAACCTGTAAAAAGCAAAGCAATAAAAGTAACAAACATTCCTATGACAAGATAGTTTTCTGAAGCAAATTCCATTTTAATTCCTAATCTTTATTGTTGGCATGTTTTTTTAATTGTGGTTTGAATAATTTTACTATTATTGATTCTTTTCCAGAAATATTATTTTTGGGATCTGTATTTAAATATAAAAGTGACATAGATTCTTCTATCAATCTTGCCAAAGTTGCAATCATCATTAATATCATTGTAAGAGGAATCACTGACTTAATAATCCATCTATTCGGAAGACCAGATGGATTTTGAGAACCTTCATCATTACTATACGATCTAGCAAGCCAATCAAAACTATGATCAAACAATATTAAAAGAACAGGGAATAAGAGAAAAAGAATGCCAAGAATTTCAAATATATGTTGCCATTTTTTTGGTAGGTTAACGTGAATAAGATCAACGCGAATATGTGAATCCTTTGTCATCGTATAAGCCATTCCAAACATAAACGCTATACAGTAAAGATGCCACATCAGCTCTTCCAACGGAACAAGTCCGCGATGGAAACCATAACGTAATACAACTTGTAAAAGAATGACAAATATCAACACAACATTCAGCCAAGCTGTGGTTTCAGTAATTCGTTGAACAAATTTATTTAGAAAAGAAACTATCGGGATATGAAAATCTTTTTTATGTTTTGTATTTGACATCAATACCAATCACGTATGACAGAAGAATAATTATTAACAATCAATTATTAAAAACTGTTCTAAATTAGTTACTTGGCAGGATAAAATATCCTGCCAAGAATTTTAAGATTAATAGTTAGAGACAAAAACTACTAAACTTAAGTAATTAACTATTTTCGCACAGTTCCTGGACGAGGCAGGTAAGCCCACTCATTCCAGATTGCATAGTCCGCACGGAAAGCTTGAAGATCATCCCAAATTACTTTGAATTGAGGGTCTGCTGCACTCATTTCTGCAACAACCTCATCCCAAGCAGATGCAAATGTAGCTAGCATGTCCTCAGACCAGTACATGTTTTTAGTTCCTGCTGCAGCGTTTTCCTTCATCGCATCAAACTGAATTGCTTCACCTAAGGCCAGACCTTCAGTCATGGCAGCTTTACAGGTAATCTCAACTAGGAATTGCTGAGGATCAGTCATGCTTGTCCAAGTATCGCCGTTGATGATTAAATCAAACAAGGTAGCTGGCTGATGCCAACCAGGGAAGTAGTTGTATTCAAGAATTTTATTGATACCTAATCTTCTATCAATAGCAGGCATAGAAAATTCAGTCGCATCAATTGCGCCTTTTTCTAAAGCTGGAACAATTTCACCGCCTGGAAGTTGAGAAGTAGAAACTCCTAATTTTTCCATTACGAGTGCGCCCAAACCAAAGAAACGCATGCGAAGACCATCTAGGTCCGCAGGACTGTTAATTGGTTTAGTAAACCATCCTGAAGTTTCAGGTGCAATGATACCACAAGGTATAGAATGCACGTTAAAACCAGCATCGTCATACAATCCTTGCCATAGGGCTCTACCATTACCATAGTAAATCCACGCCAAAAATTCTGGAGCATCCGGTCCGAAAGGAACAGCTGATAAAATACCGCCTTTATCACCGAGATGTCCTCTTAGATAACCTGGAGTTACATAACCAGCATTAACAGAACCACTTGAAACTGATTCAAGAATTTCTTTTGGCGGAACTAATTTTCCTGGCTCATAGACTTTCATTGAAAGTCCATGTCCGCTTCTTAATCCTTTTGATACTTTATTTAACTCAGTTTCAACCCATTTTGGAGTTGTTCCCAGACTTGGAAGGGAAGTGGAGAACCAAACAGGTACTTTGAGTAAAATAGTATCACTGAATGAAGGAGTAGCTCCCAACAATACGATTGATACGATTGAAGCTAATCCAAAAGATAATAATTTTTTCATTTAACCTCCTTATTATTTAAACACATTTATTTCTCATAATAAATGCACTTTACAACTGGTAAATTAATTTTACCATTAGTGGTAAAATATATTGACCAATAAATCAAGAAATTAAATAGACAGAGATTTAATTTTCTGTTTATATCGATTGAATATTATGGTTTTCACCCAAATAAATAAGAAAAATGTCCATTTTTTTGCTCTTCACCAGTTAGAAAAACTGATTGTTGAAGGTATGTTTAAACCAAATGAAAGATTTCCTTCGGAAAGAGAATTATCAAAACAGTTAAATATTTCCCGCCCTAATATACGATTAGCTTTAAAGGAATTAGAAAAAAATAAGTTAATAATTTCAAAAAGAGGTAAGGGTACTTTTGTAAATAATTTCCTTGGTGATGGAATTAATAAACCATTAATGCATCTTCTTTCTCATCATAGTAAACCAGCAATTGATTTTATGGAGTTTCGCTACGCGGTAGAAGGTGATGCTGCCTATCATGCAACTCTTAGAGCAACAAAATATGATAAAAGAATTTTAGAAACTTTAATTAATCAAATGATAAAAGCTCATGAACATAAAGATCCAGGAGAAGAGGCTAGAATAGACATTGCGTTTCACATTGCTGTTGCTGAATCTTCTCATAACATTCTTCAATTACATATTATAAAAAGTTTGTTTTCATTATTAAATGAAGGTATTTTTTTTAATAGGACAGTTTTATATTTTAGACCAGGTAGCCGTTCTCGTTTATTAAAGCAACATCAAGATATTTTTAAAGAAATAATTAGTGGCAATCCCAGTAAGGCAAGAAAAGTTATGCAGATGCATATAAATTATTCAAAAGAAGGTATTATTGAATTAGGAGAAGTTAGTCAAAGAGAAACAATAGCTAAAAAAAGATTGCAAAAATTTGAATCTACAAAAAAATATTACATTGAATCCAGTTGATAAATGGTTAAATCAAGACTCATACAGAATTGCTTCTAATAAATTAATTCAGTTATTTAAAACTAATTTTTTAAATTTATATTTAGGAGAAAATACTATTTTAGAAAAAGGTAGAATTTATAATTAATATAAAACTTTTCAAGCAAAGATTTTTTTATATTTATCTAAATTTTATATTTTTCCGAGATAGTTGATCTATGCTTGTCACACCCATTAACTGCATATCTCTTTTTATTTCTGATTGCAAATTTGATAAAGCTTTCTCAACGCCCTTTTGCCCCCCTGCGGCTAGAGCATATAAATAAAACCTTCCTCCAGAACAAGCTTTAGCACCTAAAGATAAAGCTTTTAAAACATGGGTACCTCTGCGAATTCCTCCTTCACAAATAACATCAATTTTATCTCCAACGGCATCAACAATTTCTGCTAATTGGTCAAAAGGAGACCTTGATCCATCAAGTTGTCTTCCTCCATGATTTGAAACCATAATCGCTGTAGCACCAATATCCACTGCTTTTTTAGCATCTCCCACTGACATAATGCCTTTTAATGCAAATTGCTTACCCCAATATTTATTAATTTCTTCTGCATCTTTCCAATCCATTGATTGATCAATCCATTTATTAAAATATTCACCAATATTAACTGCCATCGAAGTTCCATCTTTTACATAATCTTTAATTTGACTGAGCTCAAATTTAGATCGCAATAAATAATTCAAAACCCATTTAGGGTGTATGGCAAAACTAAACATGCTAGCTAGTTTCGGTTTAGGTGGATAGGTGAAGCCCGTATACAAATCTCTTTCTCTATTACCTCCAACAATGGTATCTACTGTTAATGTCATTGCATCAAAATTTGAGTCTTTACACCGATCAATCATATTTTTTGTCAGCCCTTTATCTTTGTGCACATATAATTGAAAAAGTTTAGGCGTTTTAATTTCTTTAGCTATTTTTTCAATGCTGACCGTGCCCAAAGAAGAGATGCCAAACATTGTCCCAAATTTTTCTGCCGCTTTTGCAACTGCTAATTCTCCAGTGTGATGAAATAAACGTTGTAATGCTGTTGGGGATAAATACAGAGGCATATCAATTTTTTGACCCATCACTGTTGTGGACATATCAATGTTTTCAACGCCTGCTAGAACATTAGGAATTAAATCACACTGTTCATACGCTTCTGTGTTACGTCGATAGGTTATTTCGTCATCCGCAGCTCCATCAATATAATGGAATATCGGACTGGGCAGACGTTTTTTAGCCAAACGTCTAAAGTCTTTGGTGTTATAGCATTGACTAATTTTATTAAACATTTCTAAACATATTACTCGATTATTAAAAGAAGATCTTTTGCTTCAACATTTTCACCAGTCTTTACTTCTAAATGTTTAATGATACCATCATGTTCAGCATGAATAGCAGATTCCATTTTCATTGCTTCAATAACAATTAGTTTATCACCTTTAATGACAGGATCTTTAACTTTAACAAATATTTCTGAGACTTGTCCGGTGAAGGGTGATCCTATTTCACTACTGTTATTAACGTTAGCTTTTTTTCTAGTTTCAACTAAGTTTGTTGCTTGCTGATCTTTTATTTCTATTGTTCTTGGTTGGCCATTGATTTCAAAGAAAACTGATCGCTTCCCATCCTTTTTGATCCCCCCTTTAGTTAAGTAACGCACAATCAAAGACTTACCTTTTTCAATATTGAGAGTAAATTCTTGATCTGCTTCAGGTCCATAAAAAAATAAGGGTGTAGATAAAAATGAGAAATCTCCAAATTGATTTTGATATTCAAAAAAATCCAAAAAAACTTTTGGATACATTAAATAGGAAGCTAAATCCTGATTTGATACATTGCGGTTAATTTTATTATTTAATTCTTTTTTTTCTTTTTCTAAATTTACTTTTGGTATTGTAGATCCAGGTCTAACTGAAAGAGGTTTTATATCTTTTAATATTTTTTTTTGTAATTCTTTTGGAAATCCTCCATAAGGCTGACCTAAATTACCACTAAAAAATTCAACAACAGATTTTGGAAATATTATTTCTTTATTTGGATCAAAAACATCTTCTACGCTTAGATCATTGCTTATCATAAATAATGCCATATCTCCCACTACCTTTGAAGAAGGAGTGACCTTGATAATATCTCCAAACATTATATTTACATCAGAATACATCTTAACAACACTGCTCCATTTATTTCCTCGAATACCAAGTGATTGTGCCTGTTCTTTTAGGTTTGTATATTGTCCTCCTGGCATTTGATGAACATAAACATCTGAGCTGCCACCTCTAAAATTACTCTCAAAAGTTGCGTAATTTTGTCTTACCTCATCCCAGTAGAAGGAAGCTAATCGTATACTCTCTTCATCAAGCAATGATTTACGCGAAGTAGAGTTAATGGCGCTGATAATTGAGCCTAGAGCTGGTTGTGATGTTTGTCCGCTCATAGAATCCATCGCCGCATCAACTATGTCGACACCTGCGTTAACAGCGGATAACACTGAAGCAGCAGAAGTGCCACTTGTATCATGGGTATGAAAATGGATAGGGAGATCAGTGGTCTCTTTCAATCCTTTTACCAATATTCTAGCTGCCTCAGGCTTGCAAAGACCAGCCATATCCTTAATAGCTATTATGTGAACTCCTAGTTTTTCTAATTGTTGAGCAAGATCAAGATAGTATTTCAGTGTATATTTTTGTTCATTTGGATTTGCGACATCATTTGTATAACAAATAGCCCCCTCACAAATTTTTCCTTGTTTGCATACCTCTTCAATTGCTACTTGCATATTCTCTGCCCAGTTTAAGGAATCAAAAATTCTAAACACATCTATGCCTGCTTGGGCAGCTTCTTTAATGAAAAATCTAACAACATTATCAGGATAGTTTTTATACCCTACAGCATTAGATCCTCTCAATAGCATTTGAGTTAAAATATTTGGGGCTTTGGATTTTATATTCTCTAAGCGTTTCCAGGGATCTTCTTTTAAAAACCTCATAGCCACATCGAATGTCGCCCCGCCCCAGCATTCAATTGAAAACAACTGGGATAAATTTGTTGAATAAAAATTTGTAATATTCAAAATATCATTTGATCTCATTCTGGTTGCCAACAGTGATTGGTGGGCATCGCGCATTGTGGTATCAGTTATGAAAAGTTGTTCTTGAGATTTTATCCATTGAACAAACTGTTCAGGCCCTTTCTTTTTTAACATAGCTACATAATCATCTTTTTTTATTGAGATATCTGAAAGAGGAATTGAAGGGTTAAGTAATGTTTTTGGAATGGATCGATTATCAATTTCTTTGTTGCCATTAACGACCACATTTCCTAAAAATGTAATTACCTTGGAAGCACGGTCTCTTCTTGTCTTATATATATATAGTGATTTTTCAGTATCAATAAATTGCGTGTTATAGTTGCAATTAATAAATGTTGGATGGTTAATTAACGTTTCTAAAAAAACAAGATTTGTTTTAACGCCCCTTATCCTAAATTCTCTTAGCGCTCTATCCATGCGGCGGCGGCATTCTTCAACATCTCTGGCTTTTGATGTAACCTTAACTAGTAATGAATCATAATAAGGCATCACGATTGCTCCTGCTGCAGCCGTGCCTGCATCAAGACGTATACCAAACCCAGACGCTGATCTATAGGCAATAATTTTTCCGTAATCTGGTACGAAGTCATTGACTGGATCTTCAGTAGTAATCCTGCATTGGATGGCATGCCCATTAACGCTTATTGCTGATTGAGATGGAAGTGCGATATTTGTTCCAATTCTTTCTCCTTCGGCAATTCGAATTTGCGCTTTGACTAAATCAATCCCTGTTACTTCTTCTGTAACGGTATGTTCCACTTGAATTCTTGGATTTACTTCAATGAAAAAAAACTCATTTGTTTTTCGATCCAACAAAAATTCAACAGTGCCTGCCCCAACATATTGAACGTGCTTTGCAATCTTAACAGCAGCATCACATATTTCTTTTCTTTTATGATCATTCAGAAATTTTGCTGGCGCTCTCTCTATTATTTTTTGATGTCGTCGCTGCAATGAACAATCTCGTTCAAATAAGTGTACAATATTACCATAATTGTCTCCTAATATTTGAACTTCAATGTGTGCTGCATCTTCAACATATTTTTCCAGAAAGATATCATCCTTACCAAATGATTTTTGAGCCTCGCTTTTAGCTAAATGAACCTGATCGATTAGATCTTTTTCATTGTGAATTACTCTCATTCCACGGCCTCCACCTCCCCAATTAGCTTTTGCCATTAAGGGAAACCCTAACTTACTTGCATCATTTTTAATTTTTGTCTCTTCCGAAGATTCAACATTAATCGCTGATATTATTTTTACTTGTGCATCAGATGCAATTTTTTTTGCTTCTATTTTATTTCCAAGCTTATTTAAGATAGCAACAGTAGGACCAATGAAAGTTATATTATTTTCTACACATGCTTGAGCGAATTCAGGATTTTCAGACAAAAAACCGTATCCAGGATGGATGGCATCAGCGTTTATTTCTTTTGCTATACTAATAATAGATTCAATATCGAGATAGGCCTGAATAGGACCTTTATTTTCACCTATTAAATAGCTTTCATCAGTTTTGAATCGATGTAACGCAAAGCGATCTTCTTTGGAATAGATCGCAGCTGTCTTCAAGCCCAATTCCTCAGCAGCACGGAATACACGTATGGCTATCTCACCTCTGTTCGCTACCAAAATTTTTCTAATTTTATTTGTCATTATTATAACAACAAATAAAGAATTATTGGAACAGAAACAGTTGAGAGTATTGTGGTAACAAGGATAGCACTTGATGTTTGTTTAACAAATGTTTCATAGTACCCTGCCATTGCAAACACGTTTGCCGCTACTGGTAAACAAGAACATAGAATTGCAACTTTTATCCATAATGGAGATATAGAAGAAGGAAAAAAATAAAATATACAAAATATAAGAAAAGGATGAATAAGAAGTTTAAAGATTGTAATTACAGCAATTGGTTGTACAAATTTCATATCAACTTTATTCCAAAGTGTAATTCCTAATGCAAACAAGGCGGTTGGAGGGGCAGCGAGAGACAGTATGTTTAAAATTTTATATATAAGAGGATAAATAGGTATATTAAAAATAACAAAAATGAAACCAATTAAAACTGCTGCCAGCAATGGGTTTTTTATCATATTTATTAAAATGAAAAAAAAATTATTATAGACTTTTGTTCCAGTATTTGATGCAAAAAAAGATGTGAGGGTTAATAATACAATTGTATCAGCAAATAGTATTATACTGATTGGTACAGCTGCTTTTTCGCCAAATGCTAGTATAGAAAGTGGTATACCCATATATCCATAGTTTGGGTACGAAGCGTTTAAAGAAAAAAGTGAAACTTCTCTATTTTTATAATTTAATAAAAATTTTGAAAGTAAGAGTGAAGATAAAAAAATTAAAATTGTTATTATTTCAAACCGTACAATGAAATCCCATTGAAAAATATTATTATTAGAAGATTTAACGATATTTAAAAAAATAAATGGAGGCAGAGTAACAAAAAATGCAAATCTAGTCAGCGTTTTTGAAGCATTATCATCAAAAATATTCTTTGCTCTAAAAAGGGTTCCTAAAAATATAATAACAAAGAAAGGGATCGTAATAGATAAAACTGTATGCATAATATTATTCCCACAATGTTTAGTATATTTATACGATATTTATTGCTTCATTGGTAAAATATTTTTACCAATTTACTAGACACAACAAAAAATTTATTATAAAGCAATTTCAAATCGTTCATCCTAGATGTTTTATGTCATCTAAGGACGGAAGTAGACGCAAGTCGAAGGAACGCATGCAAGGTTATTAAATCGTTCAACCCTCTCTTGGAGGGGGTCGGAAGTAGGCACAAGCCGAAGGAACGCGGATCTTATTCTTTAATTTCCATAGCTATGCATGAAACCAATGCGCACTGTTAGTGAGTAGTAGTGTGCAAGAAGAATGTAATATGGAGATTAATATATGAAGAAAAAACACCTCAATTTTATTGGCATCTTATTGATTTTGTTAAGTATAACTTCAGTTGCTAAAGCGGAAGTATCGGCGGAAACAGCTTATATTTTCAATACGTTTTCCTTTCTCATTCACGGCATCTTGGTGATGCTGATGGCCGCTGGATTTGCCATGCTGGAAGCAGGAATGGTAAGAACCAAAAATACAGCTGCGATCTGTCTGAAGAATATCGCCCTCTACTCTATTGGTGGCCTGATGTTTTACCTGATTGGATACGCTCTGATGTATCCAGGAGAATTCAATGGCATTTTAGGAATTGGCGATATCTTTTACGATCCTCTTGAATCCGAAATAGCTGGTGAACCGAATGTGGAGGATGGTTATTCCAAACCATCGGACTGGTTTTTCCAGATGGTCTTTGCGGCAACGGCCATCTCGATTGTATCGGGGGCAGTTGCGGAGCGGGTGAAAGTCATTCCGTTTCTTCTCTTTGCTGCCATCATGACCGCCATTATTTATCCCATCTATGGATCCTGGACTTGGGGCGGAGGATTTCTAGCTGAATTCGGATTTTCTGATTTTGCCGGATCGACCATTGTTCACTCGGTTGGCGGCTGGGCGGCTCTTGTTGGTTGTTTAGTGATCGGGGCACGCAAGGGAAAATATAATCAGGATGGATCGGTGAACGCCCTGCCTGGAGCCAATCTTCCTCTCTCTACACTTGGAACATTCCTGTTATGGTTTGGCTGGTTTGGCTTTAATGGCGGCTCACAGCTCGCCTTAGGATCGGCAGCGGATGCGGCGCAAATGTCAATTGTCTATGTCAACACTAACCTTGCTGCAGCAGCAGGTGTGATGGCATCCATTATCCTAGTACAAATAATATATAAAAAAATAGATCTCACCCTAGCTCTCAACGGGGCACTGGCAGGATTGGTGGCTATTACAGCAGGCCCGGATGTCGGTTCGCACTTTGTTGCAATTGTTGTTGGCGCCATAGGTGGAATCTTGAGCACTCTTGCCATTCCATTATTGGACCGATTCAAAATCGATGATGTTGTCGGAGCTATTCCCGTTCATCTTGTTGGTGGTATTTGGGGTACGCTCGCCGTAGCGATTTTTGGCGGTGGGAGTTTTATAGCTCAATTGTATGGAATCATGATGGCAGGTGTTCTTACAGTTCCCCTTGCTTTTCTTGCATTCTGTCTATTGAAATATACTGTGGGTCTTCGGGTCTCCGAGACAACAGAGGACAGCGGTGTGGATATGCCGGAGCTTGGTTTGCAAGCCTATCCAGAATTTAAGCATTAAGGAAAAGGAGATTATATTATGAAAATGATAACAGCAATTATCCGCAATTCGAAGATCGATGCCCTCAATGTAGCCCTTAATGAAATCGGGGTGCACGGTATGACGACAACCTATGTGAATGGGTACGGCAAGCAAAAAGGGGCAACCGAAGTGTACCGCGGAGCAGAAATGGAAATTAAGTTTAACCCTAAAATTCGTGTCGATATTGCCGTCACTGATGACAAGACTGATCAGACAGTTGGTGTCATTGTGGATACGGCAAAAACAGGGAATGTGGGGGATGGAAAAATATTTATCACTGAAATTTCAAAAGTTGTCCGCGTTCGAACAGGGGAGACCAACGAACAAGTCTTATAATTAATTTAATGCACTGCCTCTATTAAATATAAATAGAGGCAGTTAATTTCTCAACTTTCCCCGTGGTTGAAGGTAGTGAACTTTGTTGATGCATATCAATACTATTACTTCTTTGATCTAAATCACGAATACAAATTTTCAAACTG
>UINC01001961.1_pt1 | contig 12213 bp, 13 predicted proteins | sample 5385821 | NCBI WGS metagenome assembly UINC01 (sample SAMEA4666929, study PRJEB26691) | marine metagenome | isolation source: Pacific Ocean | place: Pacific Ocean | collected 2011-10-13 | reverse complement strand
TATTCCATTGGCATCACTATCTGTAAGATTAGGCGCATCATTTCCGGTGGTATCAAAATGGATATAAAAATGACCAAAAGGCGATATGGCAAAAGTATCTTTTTCAGGCCTACTACTTCTACCCAGTGCATCCAACTCAGCTTGTTGCAGACAGTCTCTGCTTGCAAAAACCAATGACAAAAATATTATGCCAAACAAGGAAATATTTTTCACTTATTGTCCCGGAAAGATATTTTGATAGGAACGCCATTAAATCCAAAATTGTCACGGAGTCTGTTTTCCAAATAGCGTTTATACTGCAGAGGAATATCATTAGGATGATTGGAAAAGAAGGCAAAGATTGGTGGAGAATGGTGCACTTGGGCTCCATATTTTATGGTAATATTTTTACCTTTTAATATTGGAGGAGAGTGATATGCCATGGCTTTCTTGATAAAATCGTTTACATCGGAGGTCTTCAGTTTCCGTTGACGTTCTTTAAATACTTCCAGGGAGGTTTTTAATACTTCCCGTGTACGCAAATTATGGGCAACTGAAATAAATAAAATAGGATAATACTCAAGCATGGGAAATTGGCCGTAAATATCTTGGCAGTACTCTTTTTGGGTATGTGTATCTTTTTTCAGTAAATCCCATTTATTGATAACGATGATCAATCCTTTCCCCGAATCTATAACATGTCGAATGATATCTTTGTCCTGATTATTAAAACCCTTATCAGCATCAATAAGAACTGCTGCTAAATCGCAATCCTGTATAACCCTAAAGGTACGGACTGTGCTGTAAAATTCAATATCACCGGTTATTTTTGATTTTTTTCTAAGCCCAGCAGTGTCAATAAGACGAAAATCCTGTTTATTATAGCGAAGAAATGAATCAATAGAATCCCGAGTTGTCCCTGCAATTGGTGTGACAATGGACTTCTCCTCCTGAAGTAATCCATTCATTAATGAACTCTTACCCACATTTGGCATTCCCACTATAGCCAAATTAACGCAATCTTTTACATGTTCATCCTTAAAATCTTTTTCAGGAAGTTTCTGTGCAACACCATCTAACATATCTCCTACAGATCGGTTGTTTTGGGCAGATAAAGTATAAAATTCACCCAATCCTAATTCATAAAAAGATAATGCAGAATCTTCCATTTTCAGTTCATCAATTTTATTCACTGCCAGAATATAGGGTTTTTCTGATTTTTGTATTTGATCTGCTAAATACTGATCTGATGTTGTAATGGGAGAGCGTCCATCAACCAATAAAATCACCATATCGGCTTCATTTGCTGCAATTTCTGCCTGAAGCCTAACATGATTTTCAATGATATCTTCAGAAGCCGGAATATATCCACCGGTATCTATGAGATTAAATTCCCTTCCACACCAATCAAATCTACCATATATTCGATCACGGGTTACTCCTTCCTCAGGAGATACAATTGAATGTCCAGCCCCTACAAGTCGGTTGAATAAAGTGGATTTGCCAACATTTGGTTTTCCTAAAATTGCAATGGTTGGGTTAGGCATGAGTTAAATTATTTAAAAGTGTTAAAAAACTATCATTGCTCAATTGTAATGGACAATCAATGGCATTTGAAATATCGTCTAATGTCAAATTATCCAGAGTTAAGGTGCCTTCATCGTTTAAAATTCTATGGCTCATCCAAACAGCATCACCCAAATTTTTGGAAGCTAATTGGGTAATAATATCTGTACCCGTTAACAGTCCGGTTACCGTTACAGATTCTCCATAAAATTTATTAATAATAGGTAAAAGAGTAACCGTTAGATTATCAATCTGATTTAATATGGGGAGAACTTCTTTTTGAAAGGTCTCATAAACCAATGTTCCCGTTGCCAAAGTGATATTGGTTTCAAAAGCTAATGCACGGGGAAAGTTAGCAGATTCTTCTTCAAACAAAGTAAGAAATTGCCTAACTTGCCCCACTCCATTTTCAGCCAAATCTAATCCGCCATAATCAGATAGTGGCGGAAAAGGTTGCTCAGCCAAAATGAACCATTCATCAGAGTAGAGAACAAATGGAGATTTTCTACCTGGAAATTGATTTCTCATCTGCGTTATTTCATTCAGCAAATTTTTAGCATATTCTTTATCGGCAGATTTAATTTCCATTAATCCTTTACGGTGCCCTGTCAAGCCAACTGGTACTATAGTGCAGGATTTCACAGTGGGGTAATAATGGTATAAATCCTCCAACGTTTTATTTAGGAACTCACCATCGTTTAAATCCGGCATTAAAACAATTTGAGTATGCAGTTCAATTCCATTATTTGTTAGATATTCTAATTTTGTAAGAAGACCGTCATCCTTTTTATACAGAAAAAGTTTTTGTCTTTGCTGAATATCCGTCACGTGAACAGAAATATAAAGGGGTGACAGTCGCTGCTCAACAACACGGTTCAATTCATTCTGACCCATATTTGTCATGGTAATATAATGACCATGAAGATAAGACATGCGATAATCCCCATCCCGAAAGTACATACCCTTCCGCATTTCAGGTGGATTTTGATCTACAAAACAAAAAATACAGTCATTGGCACAACTGCGGATTTTCATTTCTTCAAACTCAACCCCTAAATCATCATCATACTCTTTTTCGATTTCTATTTTTTCCATACGACCGGATATTTCGAAATCTAATGTAAGTACCTCTTCCGTCATACGGAATTGATAATCAATTTCGTCCTGTACGCGTTTACCATTGATTTTCAATAATCGATCTCCAGGTTGAATGCCAATGGTCTCTCCTAAACTATCTGGGAATACTTTTATAATTTTCATTTTGGATTCTTTGTCTAATAAAGATGGGCAAATTTACGGATAGAGTAGAATTGAATAGAAAATAAAACATACTCCATGAATTAAATTGATATTAATAATAATTATTTACCATGAATACTATTTTAGACCTTATTTATATTCACCCATGAATAATAAAACCGATTCTAATCAAACACAATTGGCGGCGGCCTGTATTTTACTTTCAGTTGCAGATGCAGATGAAATTTTAGAAGATCAGGAATTAATAACTATTGGTGAAATTCTTCAAGAATTTTTCTCCATTGATGAGTCTTCTGTGAAATCATTAATGCAACATGCCCAGGAAGAATGGAAAAATTCCACCGGCTTATTTCAATTTGGCACTCAACTAAATCAATATTTCTCCCATGATGATAAACTCGATTTTATCAGCTGTGTATTTGAAGTTGCATATGCAGATGGGAAACTCCATTATTTAGAGCATCATGCAGTGAAGAAAATTGCAAATATTTTACACTTGGAAAAAAATGAACTTATTTCTGCCAAGGCAGAAATAGAAAACTATTTAGATTAGCTCTAAATAAAAAAGCCCCTCAAAATTTTGAAGGGCTTTCAATAAATAAATGGCAGGATTAATCTAAAATGTCTTTCTCTTTTGCTTCTTGAATTTGATTTAAATTCTTAATATGCTCATCCGTCATTTCCTGGATATTATCAGTTGCACGTCTCAAATTATCCTCAGAAAGATCATGCTCTTTTTCGCTCTTTTTTAAAAGATCATTAGCATCTCTTCTAATATTTCTAACGGCAACCCTGCCCTCTTCTATAATTTTATGAACAACCTTTACCAGTTCTTTTCTTCTCTCTTCAGTTAGGGATGGAATATTTAACCGTATTACGCTGCCATCATTATTCGGCGTAAGTCCAACATCAGAACTCATTATTGCCTTTTCAATAAATTCTAGACTACTTGGATCAAATGGCTGAATAACAATTAATTGACCTTCTGGCACTGTAACATGGGCTATATTATTCAGTGGTGTTGGAGAACCATAATAATCTACTTTAACTCCATCTAAAATATTTGCAGAAGCTCTCCCAGTCCGAATAGTAGAAACCTCATGACGATAGTGTTCAACGGCTTTATTCATTCTATCTTTTATATCTACAAATATTTCATTTATCATAATTAGATTACTCCTATTTAAGATACCGTAGTACCAATGGGCACTGAATTTACAATATCAACTAATCCATTTTTACTTTTTATATCAAACACGATAATAGGGAGATTATTTTCTTTACAAAGTGTAACGGCAGTAAGGTCCATCACCCTCAGTTCTTTCTCAATTACTTCCTTGAAGGTAAGGGTATCATATTTAGTTGCGTCGGGGTCAATTTCGGGGTCAGCAGAATATACACCATCTACTTTGGTGCCCTTTATGATTATATCTGCATTAATTTCGATAGCTCGCAGGGCTGCAGCTGTATCTGTGCTGAAATATGGATTTCCAGTGCCACCGGCAAAAATCACAATTCTGCCTTTTTCCAAGTGGCGAATACCCCTTCTGCGGATGTAGGGTTCAGCTAACTGGGTAATGGATAAAGCGGACATTACCCTGGTATCACACCCAAGTCTTTCTAATGCAGATTGAAGTGCAACTGAATTCATTATTGTTGCCATCATCCCAATGTAATCTCCAGGGACGCGGTCTAATCCTTTAGAGTCTGCAGAAATACCCCTGAAGATATTACCTCCACCTATTACAATTCCAACTTGTATTCCCTTATCCGCAACCTCTTTTAGTTTCAGAGCCAGGTCTTTGGTGATTTCGGAGTCAATACCATACCCTTTTTTTCCGGCAAGTATTTCTCCGCTGAGTTTTACTAAAATGCGGTTAAAGGATGGATTCGACAATTATTAATTGAAATTTAGTTTTCGGTTGGAGCTGAATTATTGACCTTTTCACCAAGTTGAAAGCGTGAAAAACGGGAAATGATTATATTCTCACCTAATTTAGCTACGGTTTCAGTAATTAGATCATTCACTGTTTTATCAGGATCTTTCACAAAAGACTGTTCAACCAGTACATTTTCCTGATAGAATTTGTTTAACCGGCCCTCAGTCATTTTTTCAATAATATTTTCAGGCTTACCACTTTGACGAGCTTGATCAGCATAAATTGCTTTTTCCCTGTCTAAGACATCTGAGGAAATTTCTTCACGGGTAACTGACATAGGTGCAGAAGCAGCAATATGCATTGAAATATCTTTGCACAAATCCTTAAAATCATCAGTATTCGCAACAAAGTCGGTTTCACAGTTGATTTCAAGCAGCACCCCTAATTTTGATCCGGGATGAATATATGGGAATACAAGACCTTCTTTAGCTGACCTATCAGATTTTTTTCGTGCTTTTGCAATTCCGGTTTTACGTAGAATATCAATAGCATCCTCTAAATTTCCAGATGCTTCAGTTAGGGCTTTCTTGCAGTCCATCATTCCTGCACCAGACATTTCTCTTAATTCTTTTACTGCTGTAGCAGATATTGTTGACATGTGTTCAATTACTCCTGATTTTCTTCTTGAACTTCTTCAATTACTTTTTCTTCTACCTGACCTGATTCTTCTACCACTTCAGATTCACTCTCAGATTCAGGTTCAGCATTCTCTTCTGTGGGACTTTCTTCCGTAATTTCTTCATCTATCTCTGAATCCTGTGCAGAATCAACAGCTTCATCTATTTGTGCCGTCCCACCTGTAGCTTCAATTATGGTATTGGCAATATAATTTACAATTAATCCAATTGTTTTCATGGAATCATCATTGGCAGGTATTGGAAAATCAATATTCCGAGGATCAGTATTACTATCAACAATACCAAATGTTGGGATCCCAAGATTAATGGCTTCAGAAATAGCAATTCTTTCTTGGATTCCATCTACAAAGAAAAGAGCTTTAGGCAAATGTTTCATATCTTTTATACCTCGGTGAAGATCTGCCAATTTTATACGTTCTCTTTCCAGCATACTTAACTCTTTTTTAGTTAGGTTCGCGTAGATTTCAGAGGATTCTTTTTCCAGAACCAATAATCTTTTAATACTTTTTTTAATGGTACCATAATTAGTCAATGTTCCACCCAACCAGCGTTCAACTATATAATACATGCTGCATCTGTCTGCAGCTTGCTGAACGGCATCTTTTGCCTGTTTTTTTGTTCCAACAAAGAGAACATTTCCCCCTTCACGAACTATTCGGGTTATTTCTTTTGCTGCCTTCACCATACATTGACTGGTCTGTTCCATATCAATAATGTATACACCATTTTTCTTCATGGTGATATAACCCTTATAATTAGGATTCCAACGGTGGGTAGGGTGCCCGAAATGAGCACCAGCTTTTATTAATTCTTCTACAGTTAATTGATTCATAAATCCTTTTTTATTATCTTTATCTTTTCGAGAATTGGAATTTTTTTCGTGCACCTGGTTGGCCATATTTCTTCCGTTCAACTTCTCTACTATCACGAGTTAACATTCCTGCCTGTTTTAATGACAGCCTATTATCGGGGTTAATTTTTTCAATGCACCGGGCAATTCCCAATCGGATTGCACCTGCTTGACCTGAAAGACCACCACCATTTACTTTAGCCGAAATATCATATTTACCAGTTAACTGTAGTAATTCAAGAGGTTGACCCATCACCATTTTTAATGTGTCTCTTCCAAAATAATTCTCGATAGGACGATTATTTACAATAAATGCACCTTTTCCGCTTGACATATTTACACGGGCAATTGATGACTTACGCCTTCCTATTGCTGACCAACTATCACTCTTTTTTGGCATTGTTTTCCTTTAATTAAATGTAATTGTTTTGGGTAACTGGGCTGCATGCGGATGCTCAGTCCCAGAATAAACTTTCAGATGCGTTAGCAACTGTCTTCCCAATCTATTATGAGGCAGCATTCCCTTTACGGCATTGGTTATTATCCGTTCTGGGAAATCCTGACGAACCTTCTGTAAACTGATTTGGGTAACACCACCTGGAAATCCAGAATGGCGGAAATAGGATTTATCCTTTTCTTTGTTTCCGGTTACCTTTACTTTTTCAGCATTTACTACAACAACAAAATCGCCCATATCCATGTGAGGGGTGTAAAAGGGTTTCTTTTTCCCTCTGATTATTTGAGCAATTTCACTTGCGAGTCTTCCTAAAGTCTGTCCTTCTGCATCAACTATAAACCATTCACGGTTTATTTCATCTGCACGAATTGATGTGGTTTCCATTAATTATCCTTAAATATGAAATGATTAATTATGCTGGCAATTACAGCCTGTAAAATTAGGGGGAAGTATTTTACTTTGTCAAGGGTTAATCTAAGAGATTTCCACAGGTATTTTTACCGGAAATTGTCCCATCTACTTTTCCCGTAAATTTCATACCTATCATAGGACTGTTTTTCGACTTGGATTGGATATGAGATTTTTTAAATGTCCACCTTATTTTTGAGTCAATAATCGCAATTTCTGCCGGTTCACCAATTTGGAAAGGAATGATGTTCCATCCCATTATGTCTGCAGGACCTTTTGTAAACCATTGAACAACCTTCTCCGTTGATGCGCCAGCCTTTGTAAGTACGGTATGACTCAATCCAAAGGCAGACTCCAAACCAATCATACCACAGGGAGAATGAATGAAATCTATTTCCTTTTCTTCAATAGTATGAGGGGCATGATCAGTAGCAATACAATTAATACTACCTTCTATTAATCCCTTAATTAATGCTTTCCTGTCTAATTCTGACCGCAGAGGGGGTGCTACTTTTGTGTGGGTATCATACTCTGTTAATTTATTTTCTGTTAAGCCAATATGATGAGGAGTTACCTCTGCTGTAACATTTACACCCATTTTTTTATACTTCCGGATAAGATCAACAGATCGCTTGGTGGATACATGAGGAATATGAATTTTCCCACCTGTATAATCTGCGATCTCCAAGTCTCGATGAACCATTACCGATTCAGAAATATCAGGATTCCCGGGGAGTCCCAATCGCGTTGAAAGGCTGCTTTCGTTCATTACTCCGTCATTTCTCAGGTGAATATCCTCTGCATGATTAATTACTGGGACTCCATATTTCTGGGCATACTCAAGAGCATTTCTCAATACCTGACCATTTTGAACCGGCAAACCATCATCAGAAATGGCCACCGCACCCGCTTTCACCATTTCTCCAACTTCAGAAAGTTCCTGCCCCTTTTGTCCAATGGTAATTGAGCCAATGGGTAAAATCTGTACAGGTAAACCTGAAGACTTTTCTATAATAAAACGAATGGCCTCTGGTGAATCTAAAGGAGGATCGGTATTGGGCATTACGCATACCCGTGTAAAACCACCGGAGAATGCTGCCCTCGCCCCTGTTGCTAATGTTTCTTTATCCTCTCTCCCGGGCTCCCGAAAATGAGCATGAATATCAATCAATCCGGGGACAATTAATTTTCCGGTACAATCAATTTTCCGTGCATTATCAGAGCCTGTTACTTTCCCAACCTCTTTCACAATGCCATCTACTATTAATATCGAGCCTGCTTTCTTTTTATTCTTATAGGGGTCATAAATGGTCCCATTTTCAAGAATTATTAAATTGTCAGTTTTTCCCATTACCCCACTTCTCCTTCATCCGGTCCCAGCAAAAGATATAAAATACTCATACGAATGGCCACTCCATTTAAAACTTGATCCAATATTATAGCCTGGTCACCATCTGCAACAGAGCTGTCAATTTCCACACCCCTGTTCATAGGCCCCGGATGCATTATGACAATCTCCTTTTTATGGGCATCCAATCTTTCCTGTGTGATGCCAAAGAAATCTCTATACTCCCTCACAGAGGGAATAATTCCAACTCCCATTCTCTCTCTCTGGATTCGAAGCACATTCAGGGCATCTGCCCATTCTATAACTTCATCAATATCTGAATTTACTGAAACACCCAAATCCTGTATTCCTCGTGGAATTAAATGGGGAGGTCCACACAAGGTAACCTTTGCTCCCATCTTTTGTAACCCATAAATATTGGATAATGCAACGCGACTATGTAGAATATCTCCAACAATGGCAATATTGAGTCCTTTCAGTTTTCCAAATTTTTCCTTAATACTCATCATGTCTAATAATGCCTGAGTGGGGTGTTCATGGGTTCCATCTCCGGCGTTTATCACTACAGCATCAACAAATTTACTCAATTGCAAACAAGACCCCGGAACGGGGTGGCGCATTACTGCACAGTCCATTTTCATGGCATGAATATTTTGCACCGTATCTTTGAGCCCCTCTCCCTTACTTACACTGGAAGCGCTGGCAGAAAAATTGGTCACATCAGCTGATAGTCTCTTTTCCGCAAGTTCAAAAGAAATTCGGGTGCGGGTGGAATTTTCAAAAAAGAGATTTACAATATTTTTACCCATTAGTGAAGGTACCTTTTTAATGGGTCGATCTAAAACTTCCCGAAAAGTAAAACCTGTATCAATTAATTTTTGGATATCCTTTGCAGGGGTATGTTCTAAACCTATTAAATGTTTATTTTTAAGAGAGCCCACCTATTTGCAGTCCTCATATTCCATGAGCAGAACCGTATCTTCTCCATCCACTTCTTCTACGTGCACATGGATATGTTCGTTCATGGATGTGGGATAATTTTTGCCTACATAATCCGCTCGAATGGGCAGTTCTTTATGTCCTCGGTCCACAAGAATACCCAGTTGGATGGATGCCGGTCTTCCGTAGGTGAAAATTTCATCCATGGCGGCTCGGATGGTTCGACCTGTATACAGCACATCATCAATTAAAATGACATTTTTCCCTTCTACTTCAAACAGAATTTGGGATGCCCCTACCTTGGGTGATCCTAAATTTGTACGGAAATCATCTCTGTGAAAGGTAACATCCAGGGTGCCAATGGGTATTTCAATACCAGATATTTTCTCAATTTGAGCGTGCAGTCGCTTGGCTAAGAAATCACCTCTGGTGCGAATACCCACAATGGCTATTTCACCGAGATTATCATTTTTTTCAATTATTTCGTGGGCAATACGGGTTAGACTGCGTGCAACTTCCTTTTTGCCGGATAATTTGGCTTTAATTTTATTCATAATATTTTATTGTGTGGAATTCCTAAAAAACGCCGTGAGGGTTTGATTCATCCTTTTCCACCTCCCGGGTAGATTTAAAGGAAATTCGCGCCAGGTAAGTTAAGATGGATTAAATGAATCATTCAAAGTATTTGTAGATATGTAACATGCTGAGTCTTTACCGTTGACAATGCTAAATATTGGAACTCATCCCACTTTCTTTGGTACCCTTATCTTTCAAAGAGAAGGGGTTGGATTGAATTCAAATGCATGGTTTTACCTTACCTCCAACATTCCCTAATATTACCTGTGTTACCCATGCAGAAATTAATTGATAAATATATCCTGCAGCATTTTGCCAGCAAGGTTATTACTACCATAATGGCTTTTATTGTCATCTTTTTGCTGGTGGATATTGTAGATCATTTAGATCATATCATGGACTCCGAAATGCCCAGCGGAGAAATAATTCGTTATTATTACCATACCGTTCCATGGTATTTCAGTCTGGGACTCCCCATGTCACTTTTACTGGCAACCGTTTTTACTTTTGGAATTCTACAGAAAAATAACGAACTCAGCGCATTAAAAGCATCGGGAGTGAGCATTAGACGGTTGAGTGTTCCCCTACTCATTCTGGGATTATTGTTCAGTGTTTTCTCGTTCTACTTTGACAACTTGTATGTTACAGAACACCTTCAAAAAAGAAACGATTTAGGTTCAAAATACCATCTCATCCGATCTAAGGCAATGAAAATGAAAAAGAAAGATATCTTTCGACAGGAATCCAATAATGAGGTCTTGGGGATAAAGCGATATGAATTCCGTAATAAGACTGCTCATAATATATCCATACAGAATTTTTCTGATGGAACTTTAATTGCTCGACTCGATGCACCTATTATGAAATGGAATGAAGATGAACAATTATGGATACTTCCAAATCATTTTACCCGAAGTTGGACAGGTGATTCTCTAAAATTTTATAAATCTGAAAAAGACACCGTTATAAAATTAAATTTTACCCCTACGGACTTAACCCAATCCACCGTTAAACCTGAAGAAATGAATTATTGGGAATTAAAGATATTTGTAGATAAACTTGAGCAGCACGGGGTAAAAGACCCTCGATGGGCAGTTAATATGTATTTTAAACCGGCTTTCGCTTGTACTAGTTTTCTCATGGTGCTTTTTGGATTATCACTCTCAATTCGCAAACCCCGAAGCAATCTCGCTGTGGGAATTGGAATCAGTATATTTGTTATATTTATGTATTATGCCGCCATTAAAACTGGCCAGTCTCTAGGGTATAAAGGATCACTGAGTCCATTTTTATCAGTTTGGCTGCCAAATCTAATTTTCTTTTTTTCGGGATTATACCTCTTTAAGAATACACGAACTTAAATGGAATTTAATCGATTCTCAGCAACAAATATTTAACTTTATAATCTTAAATCTTCTGTCTAATATCATAACTTTTCCTTCTGTGTTTTCTCAAATTGCAAGACAAGTCCCATGGCAAAGTCAAATCCCTTGGCAGTTTCAATAGAAAAACCTCCATTAAATGACATTCCAATATCTAAGTAAATCGGACCTAATTTTCTCCCATAACCCAGACTCATACTCTTTTTTGTAATTCCGCCAATGGCATATCCCAAACGGAGAAATTGTCCCTTAAATCGAATTACTTCTACTCCCAATGATGCCCGCCAGGCTGAACTGGAACCAAATCGGTTTGAAAACCCGGTTACTAAATCACCCGCTACAACTGCCTGGTCTTCCCACCGTCTGGAGACTCCTATCCTGAGCAGCATTGGTTGCCGCGTCTGAAATGAATTATTATCTTCTATGTAAAGTTTTTCATAATTGTTCTTTGTTGTATCTGTTACATCTCCATCACCAATTAAATCATTTAGTTTATACTCCCCACCTGATGGATACAAATAGGTGCCATCAGATAAAGGTATCAATAACGTAGAATCCTGACTAGAAATATCTAAAGTTTCAATTGCTTCTAAGGGCATCACTTTATACATCTCGTAGTAAATTACATCCAAATTCGCAGCAGACATATTATCAATCGTCAAATTAACATACATAAATTCATTAGGACGCAAATAAAAATCACTGCTTCTCAGGGAAGATCCCAACTTTTCTCTGATAAAATTATTCTGGGTCCACTTAACTGTACCCAGGAGGTTTATTATTGATAATCCAAAGCGGTATCCATCATTGGACTCATCAGTGGTTATTCCTACATCTAATCCCAGGCCTGACCCTCCGATTGCCTGCTGT
>UINC01001958.1_pt1 | contig 12214 bp, 11 predicted proteins | sample 5385821 | NCBI WGS metagenome assembly UINC01 (sample SAMEA4666929, study PRJEB26691) | marine metagenome | isolation source: Pacific Ocean | place: Pacific Ocean | collected 2011-10-13 | reverse complement strand
AGGCCGGAGGTTGACCCCACGTAATCAGCCTCAGTGAGCACGTCGGGAGGACACTCCGGGTGCGCGTAGATCTGGATACCGGGATAGCTCGCGCGATAATCACGTAAGTCGCCAGCCGTGAAGCGTTCATGCACTTCACAGTGCCCCTGCCACAAAATGACCTCAACATCGGTCTTGCCAGAAACGTACTTCCCGAGATATTCGTCCGGTAAAAAGATGACCCGGTCGACGCCCAGAGATTCCACTACCTCGACCGCGTTCGACGACGTGCAACAAATGTCAGATTCTGCCTTCACGTCGGCCGAGGTGTTGACGTAGGTCACGACCGGCACCCCTGGATACCGCTCGCGCAGCAACCGTACGTCCGCGCCCGTAATTGAGGAGGCTAACGAACACCCCGCTTCAAGGTCTGGAATGAGCACCGTCTTTTCCGGGCTGAGTATTTTCGCGGTCTCAGCCATGAAGTGCACGCCGCACATAACGATGATGCTCGCGTCGGTCTCGGCCGCCTGCTGCGCCAGCGCCAGCGAGTCACCCGACAGGTCAGCGACACCATGAAAAATCTCCGGAGTCTGGTAGTTGTGCGCCAACACCACCGCCCCGCGCGTCTTCTTCAACTTCTGGATGGCATCAACGTAGGGAGCATGCACAGGCCACTCGACCTCAGGTACCACGGAGCGAACCCGAGCATAGACGTCGGCCGTAGCCTGGGCAACCGCCTGGGTAAATTCGGGCGCGGCGTTAGATTCGAGGGGCGTCATAAACCAGTTCCATTTATGCTCATTTTGAGAATTATTACAGCGCGATAACGACCGTGTTGGTCACATGATCACACTAGATATGCTTGCTATGAGCACAAGGAATGTCAACCCCCGAAACGGCGTGACGAGAGCCGGTCGCACGCAGTCCGTCCCTGTTACCAACCCTTAGCGGGCCGCCCGGAGTTCGGGCAACCCAACCCCTGGCGCCGGTCGTTCGTGCAGCACCTCGCGTCGAAATCGGAACAATTCTGCGGGCCGACCGCCGGTATCAGACTCCAGACGCCCGGTTCCCTCGACTAACGCCCCCCGCTCGACCAATCGTCGAAAGTTTTGCTTGTGCAGCCGGAGGCCAACCAATGATTCGACGGTGCGCTGGAGCTTGAGCAACGTGAACGTGTCTGGAACGAGTTCAAAGACTAGCGGCCGATACTTGAGCTTCCCCCGTAACCGCCCCAGAGCAGTCGCCAGAATCCGCCGATGGTCTAGTGCCAGCGGAACGCCAAACGCCGCCCTCCTCTTCCTCGCGACGCCGCGGCGCGGTGCCATGCTCCGATCGAGGTCCCGAAAAGACTCGGGCACCAATCCCGCCTCGTACAGCAGTTCGTAGCGCTCAAGCACCCGTTCGTTGTCCCAGGAAGCCGTAACTGATCCGAAGGTGATCGCGACTCGCCCCCGCCGCTCTCGGCGTGACAACTCATCATCACCAGTGGAAACCCACTCAGCAAGCGCCTGGCGGATCCGGGTCAAAATTTCGGGTTCACCGTCCCGGCGATCCTCCCAGGGAAGACACTCGTAGACGCCCCGCCACGACGCGGCGTGTTCCCCGGCCACTTGCCTCTCCCGCACCAGTGCAAGATAGGCGACTGCGATTACCCGGGCTCGCCCGTCCGAAGCGAGCGCTCGGTCTCGGTCGCCGAATGTATAGAGCTGCTCGACATAGGGCAATGCCATCCCGGTCTGTTCATGCACCCAGGCCCGGAGCCCCAATTCGAGCGTGCGGTGCCGGTCCGGGTCCAGCGGGCCGAACGGAAGGGCACCCTTACCCCGCACGCCCGCGCCCCCGGGGACCGTCAGGATGCGAGGGTCCTCACCCGTCACCGCAACAATCGTGGCATGAAGTCCGATGGTCAATGCGCGCGCCATCACCAGCAGTCTAACGGTTCCGGCCTGTGATTAAGACCGGGGATGGCGTCGCACTCGGGCCTGGTTTAGTGTGGCGAGGGTGTGCGCTTCAGCAGCAACACTTCACACGCGTGCGTCTCCGCGTGAACCCTCCTGAAAGAAAAACGGCGCGGCCCCATCGGACCGCGCCGTCGTTAGCATCCCCGATCAACAGGTGGACCAACAGAACCTGCCACCTCTACCGCCCCCGCCCTCGGCGCGCGCCACTCCCACGGCCACGCTCTCGACGCTGCTCCATCCGCCGCGCTATCTCGCGATCTTCCTGCTCGAGCACCCGGACTTCTTCCTGCTGCTCCGGCGTCAGGATTCGCCAGACCTGGGACCGAACGAAAGCACGCTGCACCGCGGCATCACCTTCGGCATTAGCCAGTTCGGCTGCGACGGCTCGAATGGCACCCTCATCCGGTGTTTCGGCGGTCTCGGCGTTCCGCAGCGCCTCGCGCACCTCGCGGACCCGTTCCCCGACAGCGCGGGTAGCCTCCGCGTTTTGCTCCATCACGCCGCGGACAAGCTGACGCTGACTTTCAGTGAGGTCGAGCGACCGCAGCGGTAACATCGTGCCGCCCGACCCACCAGGACCGCCGGGTCGTCCCATTCGACCACGCCGGCCACCCGACCCATCGGGCGGCTGGCTCCACGCGGCATCCGCAACCGCGAACATCCCCAAGGTCAACAACGCGGCGGTAAACAGCATCCACTTCGTCTTCCTATACTTCATGAGTGTCATCTTGCCTCCTCGTTCGGTGCCTATCAATGAGAGTCGCGGGCCGGGAGATAACGGTGAACTCCGCGGGTCATTTGGCGGCACGCGGCGAACACGATTCCGTAACGTCTGGCGTCCCTCACTGTTGTTATTGACCGAACAAACCTCCCCGTTATTCCCCATCCCAACGAAACCCACGTAACACAAAGAAGAAAAATGGCCAGCGCCTTGTCAGGTCTCGCCGGCTACGCATCCTCTTCGCCGCCGTTCAACGGCGTTGGTCATTGACCTCAAAATAGTCGTCACAGAACAGGTCGACCAGGGAGAGCACGATCTGTTCGACCTGCCCTAAGTTGCCGGCACCGACGGCACCCAAACTCGCCATGTCCCAAGTGTCAACAAGCGCCCGCAATTGGTTGCCCTCGATCGTGGCCATCTGTTGCACAGAAACCCGAGCATAGTAGGCGTAGAGGCCGGTTGGCCCCAGGTGAGTCGCCACGTTGATGTACAAGTCAGCCGCTTGTGACCCGCTCCCAAGCCTGATCCCACGATCCTCTAGTCTCGTTTCGGCCGCGCCAAGCAAAGCCCGCCGAGTCAACCCGTCTGATTCAGCATCCGAGGTTAAGTCTTCGACCACGACGTTTACATCTCTGATGCCAAGCAGATTCTCACGCTCAATGTCCTGCTGGGCGAACACCGGTCCCGCCAACATCGGGACCAACGCTACGACAACCACCGTCTCGGTCCACCGTTGAATCATGAGTTCAGTCCTCGCGTCAGGCATTTTGCTGTACCGGACCGGTGCGTCCCCACGGCACCCCGCGTTAGTCCAGGTGTCCCCGCTCGGAGTCCCCCATCTCGACTCCCCCATCGGGAAAATACTCTCCCCATCGCTCGGACACCTTCCTTGCCACACTAGGGTCACAAGACAGTTCAGTCGGGAACGACGGAGAGAGCCGTGCATCGATCACGATCGGTGCCGTTTGCACCAAGTGGTTACGAACCACTTGGGTCGAAGCCGCGTAGATGTCAGCCGCCGGTTCAAACCGCGTAAAGGTGGACCACAAGAAATTCATTGCGCTCCGAGTGGCGCGTACCGGCTCATCGCTCAGGACCACGAGTGGCCAGTCTTTGAACGCAGAATGTACCGCCACACGCTGGGCCAAGGCCGGGTCGTCGGCGAACGACGGACCGCCGACCACGAGACAACCGCGGCAGAAAACCCGGACATCGCGTACCCCCCGCGGAAGCTCCGTCGCAGAGAACTCACCCAAGAGGTCCCGCACGGGGTCACCCAAGCCTAACCACACCCCTTTGGACCCCTTGTTCACCTCGGGACCGGTGTAATCGAGCGTATCCATGGACAAATTCGAAAACACGTAGAGGTCGGTTTCAGGATTGGTCCGCGCGAGCACGTGTTCAAGCGTGGCCACAAAGTCCCTCAGGTTCACCGCCTGATCGGTGACCAGCAGGAACTTAGTCAGCGACAGTTGTCCTTCGCCCAAAATGCGGAACGCGCTAGCCATCGCCTCGCGGGGATACCGCTGCTTCACGACGGCGGCCGACAACGAGTGATACCCAGTTTCCCCATAGGACCAGAGCTGTTCGACCGCAGGCATGACGACCGGAAATAGAGGAGACAGTAATTCCTGCAGGAGGTCACCAATGAAGAAGTCTTCCTGGCGCGGCTTCCCCACAACCGTGGCTGGGAAGATCGCGTCGTGACGTCTAGCTACCCGTGTGACCTCAAACACTGGGTAGTCGTGGCGGAGCGAGTAGTAACCGTAGTGGTCCCCGAACGGACCTTCTGGGCGGCGTCGTCGAGGGGGGACCGAACCGATCAACGCGAACTCGGCGCCGGCAACTAGTGCGTGGGGCCAGTCACCCTCAACAAGACGAAGACGCTCACCAGCGATCAACGACGCCAGCATCAACTCCGGCACGTTCTCTGGTAACGGCGCGATGGCCGACAAAATCAACGCCGGTGGTCCGCCCAGAAACACCGTTGCCGGCAGGGTATGGTCCCCACGTTCCGCCGCATCGTAGTGGAAGCCCCCGCCCTTCCCAATCTGCCAGTGCATGCCGGTTGTCACAGCGTCGTGGATCTGGAGACGGTACATTCCGAGATTGTGCCCTCGTCCGTCCGGATGCTCCGTCAGCACGAGCGGCAAGGTAATGAACGGACCACCGTCCTCCGGCCACGTGGTCATCGCGGGCAATCGATCTAGCCGGACCTCGTCAGTGACGACCTCGGTCACTGGCCCACGGCGGCCACGCCGGAGACCTACGGACCCCAGGTCACCAAGGACATCCCGAGCCCCCCACAGCTTGGAAGGAGTCGGCGGAAGCGCGGTCTCAAGCAACCCAACCAGTCGGCGGATTAATCGCTGCGGACGTTCACCGAACGCTAGTTCCGCCCGGCGAGCGGTGCCGAACAAGTTCGTGACCAGCGGAAAATCAGCGTCGTTGACGTTACGGAAGAGTAGTGCCGGGCCGCCGGCAGCCACGACCCGTCGGTGGATTTCGGCGGTCTCCTGGACACGGTCCACTCTCGCGGTGACCTCTACGAGGTCGCGATCCCGTCGCAGGCGGTCCAGAAACGTACGTAGGTCTGGGAAAGACATCGTCAGGGTGCGGCCGATTTTACGCCGGCTCCCGTCCGGCCCTAAAGATGCCGTACAAGTGATTCACGCGCATGGCGCTCAGGGCTCGATGACGTAGACGTGGGCCTCCGTGAGTCATCCGCCGCTAACGTTCAACAGCCTTCGACAACCGATCGAGGAACGCCCGAATCCTGGCCGCATTGGCGCCAAGGTCACCGACGCCCACCCGAGACGTCGACCGCAGGTCAACCTCGCTACCGTCGGACACCCTACGGACCCGCACCACGATGTCATCGGTGAACCCAAACCAAAACGTGGTGTCGCTCGCCTCAAGGCGACCAGCGACCGGGTCCACTGCCACGACGTCCCAGCCCAGCTCCAGCGCCGCGTCTTGCGACAGTGCAACGGTCCGCTCCGGAGACTCCGCGACTACCAGTGTCCGCAAGCCCGGGTAGGCCTCTCGCTGCACACCAGCCGACTCCGCATCGTACTCGAGTGAGTTCGGCGCGCCGGACCGCAACGGTACGATCGCGTCGAACTGCGGCGGCGTGCTCGTGTCAGTCGTGATGTCGTGGATGGCCGGCGCGCGAATCCCCGGCAGCACGATCAGGAGCGGCACGAAACCGGTTAGCGCCGCCACAGGAACCATCGCGACGACCCGCACCCGGCCGCCCGGCGTGGGGCGCCCGGTGAGGAGCACCGTCGTCGAGAGCGACAGTGCAACGAGCGCGAACAGAATGCCCAGCGGTACCGCGAGTAGCGCCGGCCCCAACGGAACGACGCCAACCCGATACAACACCGGAGCTGCCACTACCAAACAGGCCCCAACTGAGGCGAGCCAGAATGCCCAGCCGGCCATCGTCACCATGGCTCCCCGCTAACGGCCAGTGGGATTCGCCGGCGTACCACATTCCTCCCCGAGAACTCCGTTGCCGCCGCAGTAACGCGAGTCCTGCAACTGGATCAAAATGCCATCCGGATCGGTGAAATACAGTTCCGGGGTTCCACCAGGCGCTCCACCCCGGTTCGGCATCCGCATCGTGACGTACGAGCGTAGTGGACCGACCGCGCCGGGTGTGTCGTCGCGCGGAGTCACGCCGTAGCTTTCAAGCACACTCAGGATGCGATCCGGGTCGAAGTCGTCCACCGTCAAACAAGCATGATGGATGATCGATCCCTGGGGCCCACCGCCGGCCCCGGCCAGTGCCAAGAACTGGTTGCCCTCACCCACCCTAAGAACAGGCAGGGCGCCCTGATAGGTGTCGATGGGCATACCGAAGAGTCGCTGGTACAGAGCAATGGAGCGCTGCTGGTCAGTTACGAAGATCGTGAAATGGTTGTAGTCACGGACACGCAGGAGGCCCGCGGTTGGCGCCGACTCCGGAGCGGCCAGGCACCGCTCGCCGAGCACGCCCGCTCCGCCACAGTAGGTATCGTCTTGTAATTGGATGACAACACCATCTGGGTCACCAAAGTACAGCTCAGGCGTGCCTTCCGGCGCACCACCGAAATCCGCGCCTCGCATCCGTATGCGAACCTCCATAGGACCCGAGGTCCGCGCAGACGTCACGCCATGGTCTCCCAAGGTGCGCACGATACGGTCGGCATCGAAACCGGGAGTGGAGAGACAAAGGTGATTGATGTGGGGATTATCGCTTGCACCTCCCCCGATCGCCATAAACTGCGGCCCGTCCCCGACACGAAGAATCACTGTGTTCGCTTGTCGCGCGGCGATCGGCATCCCAAATAGACCCTGATACCACTCAAGCGAGCGGGCCGGATCAGAAACGCTGAGTGTCATATGGTTGATTGCGGTGATCGGGATCGGGGGGGATGCCTGGGCAAACGACCGCGGGGCCAGCGCAGAAGCACCCAGCGCGCCGAGAAACACACGCCGAGACACCCGCCCTCGCCTGCAGGTCATCATCCGTTGGGTGAAGTCTGGTTGCATGATTACCACTTTCTGCGCAGCGTGCCCCGATCCTTCGGGGTCTTACTGCTGAAGAAATTACTGCGCCTCGATTAATTCCAGCGCCAAGCCATCTAGATCTTCAATCAAGATCGCACGCCCACCGCCGAACGGATACGGTCCTTCGAGAATTGGCACACCGGTCGCCTCAAGATGGGCGATCACGGGGTCGAGGTCCTGGTAGCTCAGGCCCATGTGGTCCATCACTTGGCCTCGTGATGACGTGAGCAACCGGTCACCCTCCTCGCCACAGCGACCGTCACGACACTGGCGGGTGTACCACATCAATCCAGTGTTGGCGATGCGGACGGTGCCGATCGGTTGCCGCAATTGCCCCTGCGGGAAGAAGGTCGGGTAGCTGACCGGCCCCAACTCAACCTCGCACGGGTCGCGTATCGTCCCGCGCGCGCCGAGGTGCGTAACATACCAATTGACCGCACAAAGGGGCGCTTCGTGCCAGAAGTGCAGATGCCCAAAAAAGAGGTCCTGGGTCTCAGAATTCCCGTTGAACTCCAGTAACACGCCGTCCGGGTCGACCAAATAGCCGAAGTCCTGGCTATTCGGTCCCCGCTCGAGTGGCGTCCCGGCAAGTTCTTCAAGCTCGACGACAGTCAGCAACCGGTCGCCGTAGGGCGCTAACCCCGAATGCGGCACACCGTCTTCATCCCCGGGTCCAGTAAATACCGGCAAAAATCTAAAGCGCTCGCCAGCCGGGTCGAGACCGGTGAGTCGTTCATAGAAAGCCAACCCGTCAGTGCTGGGACCGGTCGTCCAGAAGGGACTTTGAGGCACCGCATGGTGGCGGTCCGGGTCGAACCCGCCGGGCGCTTGCTCGTCGACTTCGGTATAAAGGTGGTAGATACCATCGGCAGCGAACGCCGGGAACCCGGCAACTTCTGTGACCTCCCCGTCCGGCCAGACGGCCTCCCACCAAGCGAGCGACAGTGCTGGGTCTGCGGCGTTAATGTGCAAGTGGTGAAAGGAGGGTTCCGGCAGATCAGCACCTACCTCGGGCGGCTCCACGCCGATGTCGAACGGCGCTTCGGAGGCATCCTCAGCAGCAATACACGCGCTCGCCGTCACGACCGCCGACAGCAGCATGCCGGACACCACCGTCCGTCTGTCTGCACTGGGCGTCACGAGCCGCCCCGGAGGGGCCTGAAGAAAGTTCTGAGGTCCTCGACGAAAAGTTCCGGCTGCTCCATCGCCGCAAAGTGACCGCCTCGAGGCATCTCGGTCCAGTGCGTGATGTTGAACGACGCTTCGGCCCACCGGCGCGGCGTGATGAACAACTCGTAGGGAAAGATTGCCGCTCCGGTCGGCACGTCGATGCGTCCCATCGGTCGAGAAGTGGGCGCCCGGCTGCTCTCATAGTACAACCGCGCAGAAGATGTTGCCGTCTGGGTGACCCAGTAGATCGTGATATTGGTGAGTATCTCGTCCCGAGTGAAGACCGACTCCGGGTCGCCATTGCAATCACACCAAGCCCGGAACTTCTCCACAATCCAAGCGGCCTGCCCAGCCGGTGAATCATTGAGCGCATAGCCAAGGGTTTGCGGCTTGGTACCCTGGATCTGCGAGTACGCACTCTCGGCGGTGTTATAGAAGGAACGACGCGACTGCGAGCGTTCAAGCTCTTCAGGTGGCACCCCCTCTGTCGGGTCGCCACCAGGCGGGGGACCGCCTACTAGCATGTTGAGGTGCAACCCGATGGCTGCCTCGGGATGGTTGAAAGCGTGCCGGCTGCTAACAATGCTGCCCCAGTCTCCACCCTGGATGCCGTACTTCTCGTAGCCGAGCCGCGCCATGAGCGCGGCGTTCACCTCTGCGATTTGCTCCGGACCGAACCCTCGCGACCGCGGCTTGTCGGAAAACCCGTAGCCTGGCATAGAAGGCGCCACGACGTGGAAAGCATCCTCCGCAGCGCCCCCGTGAGCCACCGGGTCCGTCAGCGGTCCGATGATCTTGGTGAACTCAGCAATAGAACCCGGCCAGCCGTGCGTAATGATCATCGGAATGGCGTCGGCTTCGGGCGAGCGCTGGTGAATAAAGTGAATGTCAAGGTCGTCGATACGCGTCTTGAACTGGTCAAACTGATTCAGCTGTTGCTCCTGCGCCCGCCAATCGAATTCCTCGCGCCAGTAGGTAATAAGGTCGGTAAGGTAATCGAGCTCGGTGCCATAGTCCCACCCGACGCCGTCAAGTTGGTCAGGAAGACGGGTCTGCTCTAGACGCAACTTGAGGTCATCGAGCACCGCGTCGGGCACCGTGATTTCAAACGGCCGTATCGCCGTTGGGTCCGCCGGCACGTCGGTCACCATATCCTCCTGTGGCGGTTGAGATTCGACAACCGACGGCCCACACCCAACCATCGCAACCATGAGCCAAGAACACAACGCCAGCAGGCTTACGATTCGATTCAACATCTCCGTCCTTTCAACCGTAATGGCCACCGCCGAGACAAAGCAACGAGCCGCCGAAGCGCCACGGCGGAAAGGCGGAAAGGCGATGGTACTCCATGGCCGCACCGCCCGGACGCATGGAACATGCGATTCGCCGGACAACCTCGCTTACTGGAGCGCGTTCAGCTTCAGACGGTAACCGCCCGACGGATCTTGTTCTCGGTAGACGGTGTGACACGCTGTGCAACCTTCGCTGATCTCAACTGCAATCTGGCGGGCTCGTGCCCCATCGATCGATGCGCTCGACAGCACGGTGTCGAGCGCATCCAGTCGACTCAGCACCGTGCGTAAGAACGTAATGGCATCTTCACGTTCCTGATCACGCCAGAACGGCACCGTTCTGGCCAGCTGTTCACGCGACCGGATCGCTCGCTCCTTGGCCGTCGTGTAATCGCCCTCAGCAAGCGACGCGCTGGTCCCAGCCACGTTCGGGCCGAGCGCTTTCATTGTCAGGTCTAGGTTGTCAGGCGTGAAGACGGGGTACGGCTTACCCTGCGCGAACACCGCACCCACCATTCCCGTCGTGAGAACAGCAAACAAGAAACTCCGTGACGATAACCCCTGCATCTTCATTCGGGCGCTACACTTCGAGAACGGTCGCCCGCCACCAGCGAGCGAAAGGGCACTGGGCTCCGCTGACTCGCTCGACCTGAGCGATAGGCCGATCGCCAGATTCCGAGAAAGACCACGCCTACCAACCCTCGGTCCCGTTACACCCCGGTTAAGCGATCGAGCTGGCCCGTGCTATCACCGAAGGCCTCCGCTTTCACGCCGAGCTTCTCAAGAATCGTGACGTGCAGGTTAGCCAAGGGCGTGTTCTCCGGATAGCGAATGTAGCGTCCCCCCGTGACACCGGTGTTCTTACCCCCAACCAGAGCAATCGGCAGGTCGTCGTGAAAATGGGTATTGCTGTCGCTAATACCGGTGCCGTAAAGAAGCAACGTGGAATCAAGCATCGAGCCGTCACCTTCGGGAATCGCGTCGAGCTTGTCCACGAGATACGCAAACTGCTGCAGGTGGTACTCGTTGATCTTATGCAACCGCTCGAGCTTTGCCGGCTCGTCCTGATGATGCGAAAGGGGATGATGTGAATCCGGCACGCCGATCTCGGGATAAGCCCTACCACTCACCTCGCGCGCCAACATGAATGTGCTGATGCGGGTTAGGTCCGTCTGGTAGGCAAGGGCCAAAAGGTCCATTTGTAACTTCGCATGCTCAGCGTAGTCACTCGGCACCCCGACTGGTTGGTCGACAACAGGAAGCTCGCGGGTGCTCTGAGCCTCGGCCATCGAGATGCGTCGCTCAATGTCTCGTACTGACTCGACGTACTCGTCGAGCTTCAACCGATCGCCGGGATCGATAAGACGCTCGAGTCCGTGCAACTCCTCGCGGACAAGGTCGAGAATACTGCGATCGCGCGCGATCCGCGCGAGACGGGCCGCGGGGTCGGTGCTGCCGCTCGTGCCGAATAATCGCTCGAACACCGCTCGCGGGTCGTTCTCGATCGGGAGTGGCGTAGTTGGAGTCCGCCACGCAATCGTGTTCGTGTACGCGCAACTCGCACCCCCGTCACAATTGCCCACCATGGCATTCGACTCGATCCCCAACTCGATCGAGGCTAGTTGGGTCTCCTTCGACAGTTCACGGGCCGCGATTTGGTCCATCGACACGGCGGCCGACACATCAGCGCCGGTGGTCACCCTGTAGGGCACACAAGTCAAAAACGTACCCGCGGACCGCGAGTGATCGCCACCACCCTTCACCAAATTGGCCGCTTCGTCGTCAAGCCCTCCGCAAATAAGCACGCGATCCTTGAACGGCGCCAGCGACCGCAAGGTCTGCGGCATCTCACTGAGAGGCCCCTCCGTCGTCGGGTACCAGTAGGGCATCGACATGCCATTGGGGACGTAAAACACCCCGAACCGCTTCACCGGCGCGGCAGCCGTCCGGCTCTGCGCTGTTAACGCCGGGACCATGCCGTCAAGCAACGGTAAGGCAATCGCGGCGCCGAGCCCACGCAAGACGGTGCGGCGAGGAAGGTGGGTCTTGGTAATGAACATATGGGAAGTCCCTAGGGCTTTAGCACCCTGTCACTCTCGGTCAACAGTCACGTCCGCCGGGTTAGGGGCACGGCGCATCTGAAACTGGTCGCTCTGCGCGATCGCAAGCACCAAGGACGACCAGCGATAATCTTCAGCCCCGAGCTCGCGCACGATCCGTCGCAATGTCGGCGCATCGTAGTAGTCGACACCGCGCCCGAGCGCATAGATCATCATTTTCTCGCTCACCGCGCGTGTGAATTCATCACCTGATGCCAACAGCGCTTCCCGAAATGCACGTTGGCTGTCGATGGTATAGCCGTTCCAAGTAATAGTCGCGTCGATCTCTGCACCGCCATCCCGATCACGCCAGCGACCAATCGCGTCGAAGTGCTCCATCGCAAACCCCAGCGGGTCCATCTTTGCGTGGCAACTTGAGCAAACGGGACTACTCCTGTGCTGTTCCATTCGTTCTCGAAGTGATGTTGGGGCACG
>UINC01001955.1_pt1 | contig 12219 bp, 7 predicted proteins | sample 5385821 | NCBI WGS metagenome assembly UINC01 (sample SAMEA4666929, study PRJEB26691) | marine metagenome | isolation source: Pacific Ocean | place: Pacific Ocean | collected 2011-10-13 | reverse complement strand
CGCCAGGATGGTCTGCGGATGAACCACCTCAAACATATCAATGCTTTCGTACCAACGGTCAACCGTGTCGAGCACGACATAGCGCGCCCCAGGCTTCACCCCACCCGCGGCCTCGAGTAACTGGGACAGGGGCGCGCCGGTCCACTCGGCAATCGCGGACCAGCCCTGCTCGCAAACATGCGCCGTGATTTGCGTCCGCGACGGCAACTGCTTGATGTCATTAAGCGAGAATGACTGCGGGCGTTCCACTAGACCGCTCACCGGCAGGCGCCAATCTCGAAATCCTTCGCGCAAGTGCCGCTGGTACTCCTCATCACTAGGGTTCGTCTGCCCCCACGTCGGAAAGTCCGGCGCGATATCGCTGCGCTCAAACTCCCGTGCCAGCGGCTGATCCGCGAGTAGCCAACGGCTGGTACTCATGGTTAAGACGTCGGCTGCACCGATCAGCCCACCGCGTATCACTGGAGGCCTGAACACATCAGAACAGCCAGTCGCCAGCGCCCCCCCGAGCGCAGGGACACTCGCTAACAGCCGTCGGCGCGAGACTCGGCGCGGCCGTACCATTCGATTGGAGTTTGCGCTCATTTTTCCTCTCCGGTTACAAGGAACCTTCCCGTAATCATTGAGCGGACCCGATTGACCGCGCCGGCCAGCAGCACTTCCAGAATGTGCACCACTACGAACACGACGAAGATGACCGTGCCAATGGAATGAAGTGTCCGAGCCGACTGGCGCCCACCAAACAGATCGAGCAACCAGGGCCAGGCCGCCGTAAAAGCCGGTGACTGCGCGAGGCCGGTCAGCAGCATGACCGGGACGAAAACGAAGATGAGCAGTAGGTAAGAAATTTTCTGCAGCACGCCGTAGCTAGTTGCTTGTGCACGCTTCGGTTCCCGCCACCTGAGGTGATCGCGAAAATTTTCGCCGAGGTTCGCGGGCGCGAGTTCCTCTCGACCGGGCCACAACCGAGCACGGACATGCCCCGTTCTGAGGCTCCAACCAACGTAGATGAGACCATTGATCAGGAACACCCAGGCAAAAGTGAAATGGTAATTTCGCCCCCACATTCGGTTCCCCAGAGCCCCAGCCTCATCCCACGACAGCCCCCAATCAGACAGTTTGAAGATCGCCGGATAGCCCTGGTAACCGGTGTTCCCCCAGTAAAGTTCAGGAAAATCTAGAAAGATGTGTATGCCACTGAGCAGCAGATAGCCCGCAGCAATGACGTTAATCCAATGACAAACCCGGACGTTGTACGAGTGCAGCGGCAGCCAGGTCCGGTCAACAGAACGAGCCAACTTAGGCATCATGAGGATCTTGCATAAACGGCACGGCCTCGCCATGTGCTGGCCCATTCAGAAAACACGGCGCAGACCCAATGCTCATGGCCGAGAAATCGTAAACGCGTTGGTCGACGCGCCAGTATCATTCTCGGTCACCACCAAGCTCAAACTATAGGAGCTGTCCCGCGTCCACTGTCCTCTCACGATGCCCTCGTCGACGGTGGGTCTCCCCGAACGCTGTCAATTCCTGATCAGTGCTGTACGATAGCAGGTTCTCGGTAGTCCGAGCGACCATCTTCATACCCAAGGATCGACATGTCATCTGCCACGATTATCTGGACAAAAATCGACGAAGCGCCAGCCCTAGCGACCCACGCTCTCCTCCCGATCGTACAGGCTTACACCAAGGGCAGCGGAGTGGACATCGAGACCAGCGACATCTCCCTTGCCGGTCGCATCATCGCAAGCTTTCCCGAACGGTTGACCGAGGACCAACGTGTTCCAGATCAACTGTCCTTGTTGGGTGAACTCGCTACAACACCAGATGCCAACATCGTCAAGCTACCCAACATCAGTGCGTCGATTCTTCAGTTGCAGGCGGCAGTCGCAGAGCTTCAGAACCAGGGCTACGACATCCCCGATTACCCAGAAGACCCAAAGAACGATGCTGACCAAGAGCTTCAGGCGAGATTCGCCAAGGTACTCGGCTCAGCCGTTAATCCGGTCCTGCGTGAAGGCAACTCTGACCGGCGCGCAGCCGCGGCGGTGAAGCAGTTCGCGAAAAAGCACCCGCACCGGATGATGAAGGACTGGCCCAAGTCCGGATCGCAGACGCGCGTGGCTCACATGGAAGCACAGGACTTCTTCGACAGCGAGACGTCGGTTACTAGGGAACTGGCCGGAAACGTGCGGATCGAATTCGTCGACGAGGCCGGTTCCGTCACCCTACTCAAGGACCGCGTAACACTTGAGGCCGGCGAGATCATTGACGTTGCCGCAATGAACGTAGCGGCGCTACGGACGTTCTTTAGCCGGACCATCGATGAAGCGCGGCAGAAGGGAGTGCTGCTCTCCCTCCACCTCAAAGCCACCATGATGAAAGTCTCGGACCCCGTCATGTTCGGTCACTGTGTCGCCGTCTATTTCCAAGAAGCACTTGAGAAACACGCCGCAGTCCTCGACGAAGTTGGCGCCAACGTCAACAACGGACTAGTCGGTGTTCTGGACAAACTCGATAAGCTGCCCGCTGAACAGAAAGCGCTGATTGAGGCAGACATCCAGGCCGTTTACGCCACCCGTCCATCACTGGCGATGGTCGACTCTCGGCGAGGCATCACCAATCTTCACGTCCCTAACGACATCATCATCGACGCCTCGATGCCAAATGTCGTACGTGACGGCGGGCGCATGTGGAACAGTGATGACCAGCTACAGGACACCATCGCCATGGTGCCGGATCGGTCCTACGCCACCACGTACCAAGCAATCGTCGAGGACTGCCAACAACACGGACAATTCGACCCCTCGACGATGGGAAGCGTCTCCAACGTTGGACTGATGGCGCGAAAAGCCGAGGAATACGGGTCACACGACAAGACATTCATAGCACCCGGCTCGGGCACCATCCGAGTCGTCGAGGAAACCGGCGAAACCATTTTCGGGCAACCAGTCGAGACCGGTGACATTTTTCGCATGTGCCAAACCAAGGACGAGCCTGTGCGCGACTGGGTCAAACTAGCAATCGCCCGGGCGAAAGCCTCGGGAGCCCCAGCCGTGTTCTGGTTGGACAGCGGCCGAGCCCACGACGCGTCGATCATCACGAAGGTGAACGCCTACCTACCGGAGCACGACACCACGGGTCTCGACATCCGCATCCTCAAGCCCTTGGATGCGATGGTGTTTTCGCTCGCGCGAATACGCCGCGGTGAAAACACCATCGCCGTCACCGGAAATGTTCTCAGGGACTATCTGACGGACCTGTTTCCAATCCTTGAACTTGGCACCAGCGCACGCATGCTTTCGATCGTGCCACTACTCAACGGCGGCGGACTGTTCGAAACCGGCGCCGGCGGATCCGCACCGAAACATGTGCAGCAAATGTTGAAGGAAGGGCACCTACGATGGGACTCTCTCGGGGAATACTGCGCGCTCGTGCCGGCACTCGAGTTAGTCGCCGCCCGAACAGGCAACCCGAAGGCGGCGCTACTAGCCGAGACCCTGGACCAGGCGATCGGTCAATATCTCGAGCACGCGCGCTATCCGTCACGCAAGGTGAACGAAATTGACAACCGCGGCAGCACGTTCTACCTCGCCCTCTACTGGGCAAAGGCGCTAGGAGAGCAAGACCAAGATACGGACCTGCAAACCCGCTTCGTAGCAGTCGCTAGCGAACTGTCCGAAAACGAAGCGGCCATTAACGAAGAATTGCTGGCCGCACAGGGCCACTCTGTCGACATTGGTGGCTACTATCGTCCAGATGAGACTCTGACCGAGCGAGTAATGCGTCCCAGCCAGACACTGAACACGATCATCAACAGGCTATGACGCACCCGTCGTCGGAGACGGACGTGCTGACCACGGCGGCGCAACGGACCGGTCTATAAACGGCGGTCAGCTTCAGTTCCTAGGCAGTGGCTCCAGACGAACCACCCGGCCTGGTGCACCGCGCTGCTCAACCGCAAGGTAGATGTAACCGTCGGGGCCTTGTCGAACGTCGCGTACCCGGCCGATGCCATAAGCCAACGTTTCTTCCTGTTCGACTTGTCCAGGTCGATCGACGCTTGGGGTAAGACGCGCGAGTTGCTGTCCGGCGAGCCCTCCAACGAAAAAATTGCCCTGCCACTGAGGGAACCGATCTCCCGTATAAACCATGAGCCCGGAGGTCGCGATTGACGGCACCCAAAAGTGCACCGGCGACTCTATATCTTCGCCGCGTGTTCCCGAATGGATCGCTGCGCCACTTCCGTAATTCACCCCGTAACCGATTACCGGCCAGCCGTAATTCAGTCCAGGTTGCACACGGTTGAGTTCGTCACCACCCTGCGGGCCATGTTCGTCTAGCCAAAGGTCACCCGTGTCCGGATGGACTAGCAGTCCCTGAGGATTTCGGTGTCCGTAACTCCAAATCTCTGGCAGGGCGCCCTCCTGGCCGACGAAGGGGTTGTCATCCGGTACTCGACCATCCTCAAACAGGCGTACCGTCACTCCATGGTGATTCGACAGATCCTGTGCCGGATGAGCCGTCAGGTCCCCTGCCGCGCGGGCCATCCGCTCGCCCACCGAGACGAACAAGTAACCGTCCGGATGCCAAGCGAGGCGTCCCCCATAGTGCCCGCGCCCCTGTGATTGCGCCTCAAAAACATCCTCGATATCGGTAAGTCGATCGTTTTCGAAACGCCCGCGAATCACGGTGGTGGTCGAACCCTCGCCCTTTGGGCGGGCGAAGCTCACGTATAACAGCTTGTTGTCGGTGAAATCCGGATGCGGGAGCACCTCGAACAGGCCTCCTTGCCCCTCTGCAAACACCTCGGGCACCCCCGGAACCGCACCGGGCAGCAACACGCCGTCGCGAACGATCCGCAGACGACCGGGGCGCTCGGTGACCAACATGTCGCCGCCGGGCAACCAGGCCAGGGACCAGGGAACTTCCAATTCATCGGCCACAGTCACCACACGGACATCGTAAAGCGCTGACCGCAAGACCTCCTGACCCACAACCGGGCTCTCCGAAAAAATTCCGACAAGCACCGCACACGCCACAACCGCGCGAGTCATTGACATTTTTCCCCCATTCCACGGGGTCGTCGGCACACAAGCCGGGCAGACCCCTGCTCTACAGAACGCGCACAATAATCAATCCGCGTAGGTTCACGACTACTGCCAGGGTGGTTTCTTTGAACATCTCCACCGCAATCTGAGGCGGGACTATCGCGCGTCCCGGGATTCTCTCTCACTTCCCTGGTGGCTGTCGACCGTCACCGACAGCGTTTCGTCTACAAATAGGCAGAGCACCACTCCCCCAACCAACCCAATGACCGACGAGAGTCCGAGCGCAACCGTGAGCGACGCCACGACTGAGGTCAGCAGCGGTCCTGTAAGAGCACCAACATCACCAACCATGCGCCAGACCCCTAAAAACTGACTGGTCCCGCGGCGAGGAGCCACGTCGGACCCCATCGTTAGAATGATGCCGCTCCCGAGTCCGTTCCCGAGTCCAGCCAGCAGGACAACAAGGGCAAAAGCCGTGGCTGTCTCGGTGAAGGGCAACAGTCCCATGGCCACCGAAAGCACTCCAATGCAGCTTCCGCCGGCGGCTTTCCGACCCCAGTGATCCATGACAAAGCCGGCGACCGGAAACATCGCCATGTCGACCGCCGCAGCGAGACTGACGATGAGTCCCAGGTCATCGACCTCGAGACCTAGACTGGTGCCCCAAAGCACGACCAATAAGCGACGCTGCTCACGCAGCAGCTGCAACGAGAAGACGAATAGGCCAGCGCTTAGAAAAATGCCCCGATAACGTCGCAGAATAGTCGGCACGAGAGCCAGCATTCCGGATGGCCATGCCGCACGATCGGTCAGTTCACGAGAACTCTCCGACGCGAATTCCAGACTCTCGCTGGTCTCGCACGTAGACACTGACGTAGGGATAGACACCCAGATGATCAATGCCGTCACCAACGCCGTGCAGGCGATGGCAAGAAACACGGCACGATAGCCAACGGACCCAACGCCAAAGCCGCCCAGTAATGGTCCCACCAACAGGCCCATCCGTTGGAGGCCGGCGAGACCAGAAAGTGCAGTCCCCCGTCGCACGTTTGGTACCAAATGGGTAATGAAGGCGAGTCGGGAAAGCAGCCAGGCGCCCATGCCGGCTCCGAACAACAATGTCCCCCCTGCGACCACTAAGCTCGACCCGGAAAGCGCGATAACCAGGGCGGCCAGAGACATCAACCCGTTGGCCGCTGCCATGCTGGTTCGGTGTCCGTACCGCTCGATGAAAAAGCTAGCCGGCACATTAACGACAACGCTGCCTAACCCGCGCATAGTGAAGACCAGCGCGGCCACCGCCGTGCCAGCGCCAAGGTCGAGCACGTAGAGGGGGAGCACCACCAGCAGCGCCATCTGCCCGACAGCCATGAGCGCCGAGGGCAGATAGACGGGCAGACCTAACAGGCGCAAAAGGGACACGTCGATACCGTCACCCCTGGACGTAGCGGTATCGCGTCGCAATCAGAGAACTGGGAAAGCCGCCAGTGTTATAGGCCACTCAAGTGCTCGATGTGACCGGTACTGTCGCCGACCGCATCGCGGTGGGAACCGAGCTTGTCGAGCATAGTCACGAAGAGGTTGGTCATCGGGGTGCCATCCGGATAACGCAGGTGACGCCCGCCACGTAAAGCACCGCTACCGCCACCGGCCAGAAGCGTCGGCAGGTTGTCGTGGGTGTGGGCGTTGGAGTCGCTCAGGCTGCTGCCGTAGACCACCATCGAGTTATCAAGAACCGACCCGTTTTCATCCTGAGCGTCCTGAAGCTTCCCAAGAAAGTACGCGAGCATCGCGACATGGTGTCGGTCGATCAGCTGCAGCCGCGCCATGCGCTCAGAATCGTTTTGATGATGCGACAACCCATGATGAGCATCCGGGACGCCAATGGACCGATAGGTCCGGTTGCCACCTTCGCGGCTGTACATCAACGTGACTACCCGAGTCAGGTCGGCCTGGAATGCGATAGCGACCAGGTCGCTCATCAACTGTACGTGTTCCTCAAACGTCGGCGGCACTCCATCCGGCCGATCCAAAGCGGGCAGTTCAACCTGCTCCTGGCGTTCGACGTTCTGAATACGACGCTCCACCTCACGGACCGAGTCCAGATAGTCGCTCAATTTGCGTCGGTCACCGACCCCGAGACTCGGATTGAGACGGTTAGCGTCGTCGATGACGAAATCGAGCAGACTCCGATTCTGGCGCGACTGCACCGCGCGTACCGCCGGGTCAGTTGTATCGCCGTCGCCGAACAATCGTTCGAACACCCGGCGTGGGTTGGTTTCATACGGAAGCGGCGTCGTCGGAGAGCTCCACGAAAGGGTGTTGCTATAAGCGCAACTGTAGCCAGAATCGCATCCACCGACCATGCGCACGTCCTGCAGCCCTAACTCAAGTGACGGCAGCGGAGTACTCCGCCCAATGTCCTCAGCCAGCATCTGATCGACCGACAGGCCGTTGCGAATGTCAGCTCCCCGGGTTTTTTTCGGGTGTGCCCCGGTGAGCCAGCTGGCGCCCGCTCGGGCATGGTCACCAGGTCCGTCACCGAGCGCCTCACCGTTGCGGTGGGCCAGACCACTGACGACCAATAGCTGGTCGTGGAACGGGGCCACCGGCAAAAGAGTGTTCGTCAGAGTAAATCCGGCGCCCTCTTCGGCTGGCGTCCAGTCCTTCATAATGACGCCGTTGGCGGTGTAGACGAACGCCACGCGGGTGATCGAGGCGCTCGGTGCGGCGAACGCCGGGGTCATCGCATCGAGAAACGGCAGGGCCACAGCGGTCCCCATACCCCTCAGGAAGGTACGACGCGGCAATGCTGTCCCCATGGTCATGACTCCGGGATCCTCCTCATCCTGAATGGTACGCTATCGACGACGGCAGCGACCAGTGCAGAAAACCGATAGTCCCCCGACTGGGCTCGTCTCCTAATCTCCCGCACAGCTGGCCGGTCGTACCACTCCAGGCCCCGGCCGACTGCGTAGGTTAGCAACTTCTCGGCCAGTGCTTCGACAAACTCGTGCCGACGAGCTAGCAACACGTCTCGCAGTCCAGCTGGTCCATCGACCAGCGTCCCGTCGGGCAGCGCTCCGGACGCCTCTACCGCCACGCCGTCATCCTCAGTCCGGTAGGCGCCTACCGCGTCGAAGTTCTCCAAGGCAAACCCAATCGGGTCGAGTCGTGCGTGACAGACGGCGCATGCCGGGCTAGCGCGGTGTAGCTCTAACGCTTTTCGCAAATTGCCCGCTGAGGTCTCGGCACTACTGGCGAGCGTCGGCACGTCAGGCGGGGGTGGAGGAGGGGGCGCACCCAGCAGATTCTCGAGTACCCACTTGCCCCGTAGTACCGGCGACGTCCGGGTCGGATACGACGTCACCATCAACACACTGCCGTGGGTCAAGATGCCACGACGTGGGGTGCCCGCCAACGACACACGACGAAAGTAGCCCCCCTCTACTCCCTCTATGCCGTAGAACGCTGCCAAGCGCTCGTTAAGAAACGTGTAGTCGGCATCGATCAGGTCCAAGACACTCTGGTCCTTGCGAATCAGATGTCCCAGGAACTCCTCTGTTTCACGTTGAAAAGCATGGCGGAGCCCCTCGTCGAACTGTGTGAATCGTTCAGGGTCTGGTGTCCAATCCGCCACGTTGCGAAGGTGCAGCCACTGCCCACCGAAGTTGTCAACCAACGCCCTCGCCCTCGGATCAGCTAGCATCCGCGCGATCTGAGACGACAGCACGCCAGGTTCGTCGAGCCGCCCCTCTTCTGCTAACCCGAGCAACTCGTCATCTGGGATGCTGCTCCACAAGAAAAATGAAAGCCGCGACGCCAAGTCAATGTTCCCGAGACGATACAGATCTCCAGGCTCAAGCCCCTCCGGGGCACGTACTGTCCGAAAAAGGAAATTCGGCGACACGAGCACACCACTCAGGCCCATCTCAATGCCATCATCGAAGCTTCCACCGTCCGTAAGTCCGACCGTAAATAACTCAACTAGAGGATCAACGTCAGCCACCGTGACCGGACGTCGATAGGCGAGCCTGGCCAGTCTCCCCAGAATCTCCCTCGCACAGGGCTCCTCTGGTCCGCCAACTTCCGGCCTGCACACAAAAATTCGTCGGCGACTCTCAGTCTCTCCGGGACCGGTCGGCGTAAATGGCCCACCAACGAGCAGGTAGTCAACGGAGACCCCGTTAGGTTCACGCATCTCGCTACCTTCGGTCTTCGCGTACTCCGTGAGAAAACCGGCGGCAATTTCGTGTTCACCCGCGGACAGCCGCAACCGTAATTCGAAATTTCGGGTTCCCTGGTTAGCTTCCTGTCCGTCGAAGTCCGCATCGAAAAGCCGCGTTCGCACCCCATCCACGCGCAGATCGAGTTTCGGGGCAGGCAGACCGGGCGCGCGGCGCCCGCGGACCCGCACGGTGAACACGTATTCGGCATCGAACGCAAAAAAATGTTTAAACAGGATGCCGCCGCGCACGTTCGGCGGCAGCCCGTCAATCGCCTCGTCTCGGGTCCCGGACGGTGGTGAATATTTCTCGACCACCGCTCGAGGCGTCACCGTGCCGACTGCGAGTCGGCTGATTCGTCGAGCTGCAGCGATGTACTTCTCGATGTGCAGCGGTGAAACCGTCAGGACGTCAGCGATGTTATCGAACCCATACCCGGAGTCGTCAGCCGGCAGATCGCGCGCATGGTCAATATCAAGCCCCAGTAGGTCTCGAACCGTGTTCCCATACTCGACCCTATTCAGCCGATGGATCGCCGGAGCGCCTGGATTCGGGTCCTCGACCGCGACTTGGTCGAGCTCGGTTTCGAGCCATGTCACGAGATTCGTCACCGTGACTGCGTCCGGACCGGGCCGTCCAGCTGGGGGCATCTCACCGGCCCGTAACTTCTGCATTACCTTTTCAAGCACGGGGGCCAACGCGGCGACCTCAAAGGCGCTCACACCAACCAACGTTAGTCCCGCGGTCCGGGTACGGTCATTGTGGCAACCGACACAGTAGCGGTTCACCGTAGATTCAAAGACCTCACCGGGTAAGTCAGCGCTCGGCCGTTGGCTCCGCACCGGCGCGGGATGCACCAAGAGAAGGATCACCGCCACCGAGACTGTCGAGAACAGTTGTCTAACCACTACGACCGAGTCTAACATTTGACCTATGGGAAGGACGCATTGGGTCTGCTGGTTGATGTTGCTGAACACGGCTGCTCCACTGGTGCATGCGCAAAACGTTGTTCCGGCTGCCGGCGATCTCGAGCTCTTCCAGGCAGTGCAACGGCGGGACCGTGACGCGGTCCTCGAGCTCGTCGAGTCCGGGGTTAACGTGCGAGCTGTGCGAGACGATGGCTCGACCCCGCTGGCCTGGGCCGCCCTGCGTAACGACATTGGAATCGCCAAGACACTGCTTGAAGCGGGCGCCGATCCGAACGCCACCGACGACAATGGCGAAACTCCGCTCCTGCTCTCCAGTGCTAATGGCAATCTCGAACTAGAGCGCCTACTGCTCGATGCCGGGGCCGACGTGAACGTCGCACGTTGGAGCGGCGACACCCCGCTTCTGGCATCAATTCACGGCGGTAACGCTGAACTCGTGCGCCTGCTTCTTGGCCGTGGTGCCGACCCCAACGTCGCTGAGGCCAGGATGGGACAAACCCCTTTGATGTGGGCTATCTCGGGTGAATCGCCCCTGATCGCCAACGCGTTAATCAACCGAGGCGCGGACGTCAACGCAAAATCAACAAACGGTTTCAGTCCGGTCCTCTTCGCGGCCGAATACGGAGACGCCACCAGTGCGAGGGCCCTAATCGCAGCCGGGGCCAATCCGCACGTCACTGCCGCCGACGGCAGTAACGCGTTCCTCATTGCCCTTGCGGGAGGACATGAAGCCGTGATTCGGCTCATGCTCGACCAAGGTGCGGACGTGAACGCGCGCGACCGTAATGGCGGCACCCCGCTGCATGCCGCCGTGACCCAGGGAAACACTGAACTAGCGCGTGACCTGGTGGCACGGGGCGCAAACCTGCACGCCCGTCTCCAGCCGGCCCAGGATGCAACTCCTTCCGCGCGGCGAACCACCGGGCTAACGCCCTTTCTCACGGCGGCTCAGTCTGGCAACGTAGCGATGTTGGAAACATTGCTCGCTTTGGGGGCCAACCCAGCCGACGAGACCAACGAGGGCGGAGGCGCCGTGCTGCTCGCGACCCGCAGCCGGGAATTGGAAGCGGTGCAACTGCTCGTCGAGATGGGTCTGGACGTGAATGTCTCCCCCCCCGGCCGCCCGAGTGCCCTGCACACAGCTATCCGAGCGGGTGAGGACGAAATCGTCGAGTACCTAGCGGTGCATGACGCCGACTTCGAGACACTGGACCACCACGGACGAACGCCGTTGGAGGAAGCTGAATACGAGGCGCCAACACACACTATCGAACTGATGCACCGACTGACTGCCGAGCGCGTTCGAGATACCTCAAGGTAATTAACCCGTCCGCTGGACCCGGCCCCACGGGTTGCAGCCTAAACCAGAGTTGCCGATTCCTTGCCTGGACATTGGCACCTCGATGCGAGGGGCATGATGAAAAGAACTGACAGATGGGTCTCGGCGCTCGTGACAGCAGCCCTGTGTTTTGGATGTGTCGCCGATAGCCGGGCAGAGCTGATCGACCGGGGCTGGTACAATGGAGTGAAGCTCATCTACGATAGCACCCAAAGAATCACCTGGCTCGGCGACGCGAACTGGGCGAAGACGTCCGGCTTTGACCCAAACGGGGAGATGACTTGGGATGAAGCCCGGGCGTGGGCGGGAGGCCTGACGATTGGCGGCTTTTCCGACTGGCGGCTTCCCATCACGTCTGACGAAACCTGCAGGGGCGCTGGCTGCACGAACAGCGAGATGGGCCACCTGTTCGCCGTCGAAGGAGTATCGTTCACCAATCCTGGCCTGTTTCTCAACGTCCAAGAGCGCCAATCCTGGTCGAGCAGAAGTTACTCTTCGGAGCCCGACCTCGCTTGGTACGTCCACTTCGGCAATGGCGACCAGGCGGTGACCGGCAAGAGCGGCAGTCACATCCCCTGGGCCGTACGCGACGGAGATGTGGGCGCCGAGGTCTCTATCGGCACCAAGCCGGGTAGTTTTCTTGTCAGGGTGAATCTCGGTTTGCATGGGTCTAC
>UINC01001951.1_pt1 | contig 12229 bp, 13 predicted proteins | sample 5385821 | NCBI WGS metagenome assembly UINC01 (sample SAMEA4666929, study PRJEB26691) | marine metagenome | isolation source: Pacific Ocean | place: Pacific Ocean | collected 2011-10-13 | reverse complement strand
CGCTGAAAGTACTCAAACAGTTCATGACACCCCTTGTTCTCGTCGATACGTCCCACATAAATGATCGTGGGCCCCTCGATGCCGGTTGCCCGTCTGAATCGAGCTGGTTGTGGGTCGGTCGGGACCTCGGACCCAATGCCGACCACGACGTTGGGTACCGATGCATTGTTCGACACGTCCTGGATTAGTGCGCGCTCCTCGTGAGAGTTATACATGAGAGCCCGCACCCCACGAAAGCAGTCGCCGAAGATACGCAGCCCGAGTACGGGGTCTCTTTCCGCAGTAGGCACCAGCACAGCGCGCCCGGCCGTCACACGAATGCCATGGTACGCATGGTAGTAGCGAAAGCTGAAGAAGATGCAGTAGTCGTAGTCGGTTTCGTGGCGTCGCAGGTGATTGATCAATGCCGGACAGGTTGGTCCTTCACTGCGAAGCCAGTGCAGTTCAGCGGCGACCGAATGCTGTTTCTCAAAGACCTGGACCGACCGACGCCCGAAGTCTTCGACGTTGCGCTCGCGGCTCACCTTGAAGCGTCGCACCGGAACGCCGTTCAGGTGCTCAATTCCCGGTGAGTGGTCATTGCTCCAGGTGATGTAGTTCGTTGCGCAAGTGGTGAGTACCTCGACATCGGCGTGTTGGGCGAGGTGCTCGGCTACGTATCGGGCATGCAACTCGGCGCCACCGTTTAGATCAGACCCGTAGCGTTGGACGACAACGGCCAGCCTCACTGTTTGTCGTCGTCGATCGTGGCCGCAGAGTCTGGCGGCTCGGTTGCGTCTGGTGCGGTGTCCGCGACGTCTGGTGGGGCTGGCGTTTCGTCTACCACTCGTGGGACAGGCGCTGACCGGTCGTGGGAGTCTGGCGGTTCCTTGTCCTTGATGCCGCTCGGCGCGGTCTGTACCGCGGTGGATGGACCGTCAGGTAAGGCTGGTCCGTCCGGCCGGCGACGCGGACGCCGGCGACGGCGGCGCGGACGGCTGGTGCCGGTTGATGTGTCGGCCCCTTCGCCCTTGGGCGCGGAAGGGGTTGGGGCGCGGTTCTGGACAATGGATTCAAGAGCACGAGCACGCCGTTCGGAGAAGTCGAGTCGCCCGGCTACCGATTCGACCAACATCTTGTGATTTTTCATGTCGACCGATAGGCGGGTCATTTCTACGACCAAATTGTTGAGGACCTCGTAGTTGAGCTTGTCGAGTTCTTCGAGCGCGAGGAATTTTTTACCGACGCGCTCCACGAGATCGGTCTGACTCTGGAGCAATTGCACGGTCCACGCGTTGATCTCTGCCTGACGCTGCAGCGCAAAGATCATCGGGTTCGGATTAAAAAACAGTTTGAGGAAAGGGTTTAGGATTTTTCGGATCATGCGGATCAATTTTCCCATCGGTCCCCTGGACGAAACGTAGATGGTGTCCTGATTGAAATCGAACACCTCTGGCGGTGTCGCAGACGCGTTTTGCGCGATACGTTCGGTTGGTGCCGAGTCGGTGAGCTGTCGGAAGTGTTCGACTAGGTCCGAGCGCACATGCTCGGGATCGAGAAAGCCCTCTAGCTTCACGTTCGCCAGTTCTCGGATTTGTTGTTCAGTGTAGTCGGCGCCGCGCTTTTCTCGGATGCGCTCACGGATCTGCTCCATGATCTTTGTGACGTCAACGCCATCCGAACGAATATTGAACTCGGCCATTATGTTATGGAAGCTTTACCGTGAGTGCTTACCGGCGGGGCCGACCGGAAGCTGATTGATAGTTGTCACCATAAGCTACTACCCGAACGGTCGATAAATGATGACCGCAACAGATAGACCCCAACCGACCACGCATAGAGCCAACGGCCGGTCGCGGAGCAAAATGTCCGAAGGTCCAGGGTCGGAGCGGTCATCGTGAACGAGCATGAGATACCGAAGGACGCCGTAAATAGGAAAAGGTATTGTCAAGGTTAGCAGGTTGGTCTCAAAATTCCCCCCTGTTTCGGCGCCCGTCGTGTACACCGCGTAGCTTACCAGGGTCGCGCCTGCTACGATCGTTACCATCTGGTCGAGGACTCCCGTGCTGTAGCGCCCAAGGCTAGGTCGATGCTTCGTGGCGGCGGCCCCCAGCGCAACCACTTCCTGGCGTCGTTTCGTCAAAGCGAGGAAGAGTGCGAGTAGGAGTGTGCATACCAACAGCCATTGGCTGATCGGGACCGCGAGTGCCACCGCGCCAGCCACGGCCCTTAGCACGAATCCGGTGGCGATCGTGAGGACATCGAGAATCACGACCTCTTGGAGCACCAGGGTATAAAGAGAGAGCAGTCCGGCAAAGGAGAGGGCCACAACACCCAGTCTCGGTCCTAGCAAGAATGCTCCACTGATGCCGCTGGCAAGCAGCAATCCTGCCAAGCTGAACGCGACGGTTGCCGGGACCCGGCCGTCCGCGATCGGTCGAGTGGCTTTGCCTGGGTGTAATCTGTCTCGTGAGCGGTCCCTCAGGTCGTTGACGAGGTACATCGCGCTAGAGAGCGCGCAGAAGATTACGAACGTCCCGCTGGAGCGAGCGGTGGCGGCTGGAGTAAATAGTTGCTCGCTGAACACCAACCCCGCGAAGACGATGAGGTTCTTGGTCCACTGATCGGGACGAAGGGATGCGAGGAGGTCGCGCGCGAGCCCGCCGGCCCGCGCCTCACTCTGGGGCGAGACACCGGTCATGGCCATGGTCGGTTGCGGTGTGCGCCACTCACAGCGCAGCAGGAGTGAATGCGAAGGCTCAGGATTGGAAACTGCTTACGGCTTCAGCTTCGGATTCAAAGGTGTCGAAAACAGTCAAGAGCTTGGTGATCGCCAGGAGATCCGTGATCCGTTTGGTGAGGTTCAGCAGTTTGAGACTACCGCCCTGGCGACTCACAGTCGTGTAGGTGCGGACTATCTCTCCCAACCCGGCGCTGTCGACGTAGGGGACGTCCTCCAGATTGAGGAGCAGCTTGTTATGGCCCTGATCTATCAATCTTTGGATGGTCTCTTTCAAGAGCGCGTCGCCCTCGCCGATGGTCAATTTGCCCTTGAGGTCCAAAACGACGACGTTCTCGAGTGCTCTTTCCTCGATTTTCATGGAGACTCCTCACTCCGTTCCAGCGCCCACATGTCAGCGGCCGACAAGCGCGCGACCGTAAGGCCCCATTCCCCTGGAGTTTAATCGTTCCGTGAACGAGCGCAAACCGTACTATGAACCTTGGGTACTGTCAAATGAACCCACCGACGTCGGAGATACCATCCCTACTCAGACTCACGCCGCAGCTTCTTCCGTGACCGCTTCCTAGCGAGCGCCTGTTTAGCACGTCGTTTGTCGCCGGGTTTAAGGTAGTACGAATGCTTCTTGATGTCCTTGATGATGTCTTCCTGCTGCACCTTGCGTTTAAACCGGCGCAACGCGCTTTCGACAGACTCGCTTTCCTGCACCTTGACCTCAGCCAAACTTTCCCCCACCTCCCTTGCTCGGTGAACGCGGCGCTCTTCGTGGCGTGCGGCCAACGCTGAGTTCGTGCCTCGTAGCACGGACATGCTAGGCTACCAGCCCTCGGCTGGCGCTGACCAGACCTGACGGGAACCGAATCCCGGCTGGCCGCGGGTGCCACGGCCACCCATCGCGCCGACGCAGTCGAGAATAGTAGGCCGAACGCGCAAGCACCGTCAATGTTCATTGCCGGCCCGCTGGCCGTTTGTGCTTTTTCGAGGGTAGCTTGCGGCAGAGGGTTGTTACCGTATGAAGGTACTTGTTGTCGGGAGTGGGGCACGAGAGCACGCGCTGGCTTGGAAACTGGGCCGTGAGCGCGGCGTCACAGAGGTCGTGTGTGCACCGGGTAATGCCGGTACCCGGCAACAGGCGTGTGCCCGTTCACTTGACGTGTCTGATCCCGCTGCGGTGTTGGCGCTGGCTGAAGCCGAGACGGCTGACCTGACTGTTGTTGGTCCGGAGTTGCCTCTAGCTCTCGGCGTACAGGATCTGTTCACAGCGCGCGGGCTGCTCTTGTTTGGCCCTACGCAGATGGCAGCCCAGCTAGAGTCCAGTAAGTCGTTCTCAAAGAACTTCATGGTCCGTCACGGCGTACCGACCCCGCGTTTCCGGGTGTGCGACACGCCGGAGGCTGCGATCGAGGCGGTTTCCTGCGGGGAATTCGGATTTCCGGTTGTCATCAAGGCCGACGGATTGGCCGCCGGCAAGGGGGTGACTGTGGCGCCGGACCGCCCCGCAGCGGAAATGGCGGTGCGCGAAGCGATGGTCGCTGATCGGTTCGGTTCGGCAGGTCGTCGGGTCCTGATTGAGCGGTGCCTTGTGGGTCCAGAAGCCTCGTTTTTTGCGATATGTGATGGGCGCCGAGCGCTGGCGTTGCCGACCGCGCAGGATCACAAGCGTGCCTACGACGGAGACAAGGGGCCGAACACGGGTGGTATGGGGGCGTTCGCACCCAATCCGTTGGTGACGCCGGACCTTGAGCGGCGAATTCAACGGGAAATCATCGATCCGGTACTTGACGGAATGTCTGCGGAAGGATACCCGTACCGGGGATTTCTCTATGTGGGGCTCATGCTTACCGTCGAGGGACCGCAGGTGATTGAATTTAACGTGCGTTTGGGAGATCCCGAGGCGCAGGTGGTACTGCCGATGGTGGAGGATGAATTGGCGCCGGTGCTCGAAGCGGCAGCGCGTGGCACACTGGAGACGGCGTCTCTTGCTCGGAGCAGTGATTGCTACGTTGGTATAGTCCTGGCTTCGGGGGGCTACCCGGGGTCCTATCAAACTGGTGTCCAGATTGAGGGGCTCGAGGCAGCGTCGGTCTGTGAAGACGTGCTGGTATTTCACGCTGGTACGGAACTTCGAGATGGCGAGGTCGTGACAACTGGCGGTCGGGTACTGACGGTCGTGGCGCGGGGTGGCAACATGGCCGAAGCGATCGACCGCGCCTATACCGCGGAATCACGAATCACGTTTGTCGACAAGCAGGTGCGTACGGACATTGGCCGTACGGCCACAGAGGCGGATTTTGGTCCGGAGGAGACGGCGTATGAGTGATCTGCAGGTTCAGATCTTAATGGGGTCCGGGTCGGATGCGGACGTGATGCGCAACACCGTGCGCACGTTGCGTGAGCTCGGGGTGGAGTGTGAAATGACCGTCGCTTCCGCTCACCGCTCGCCGGACCGGGTGAGGCAGGTTTTGGCCGAGGCGCATGAGCGAGGGGTGAAGGTCTTTGTGGTGGGTGCCGGGGCGGCCGCACATCTGGCCGGGGTGGTGGCCGCGCACACGGTTCTACCGGTGATTGGAGTCCCGATCGATTCGTCGCCGCTCGGCGGATTTGACGCGCTTCTGTCGACAGTGCAGATGCCGCCCGGGGTACCGGTGGCAACTGTCGCGGTCGGGAAGGCGGGTGCCACCAATGCCGCTGTACTGGCGGCCCAGATTCTTGCCGTGGGCGATCGGGAGATTGGTGCCCGTCTCGCCGATTACCGGCGTGGTCTTGCGGAGAAGGTCGACCGCGCCGCGGCAGACCTTAAAGAAATCTAGAGACCCGTCCGAGTGCTTGGCACCGGGAGGCGAGGTCATTTTTCGTCCAGCAGCGTCAGTAACAGGGCCTTTTGTGTGTGCAACCGGTTCTCAGCTTGGTCGAAGACTGCCGAGCGAGGGCCGTCAAGGACATCCGCGTCTACCTCTTCGCCACGATGGGCAGGTAGACAGTGCATGAAGATGGCCTCGTCGTCTGCCTCGGAGAGGAGTGTTTCCGTTATTCGGAATCCCTCGAATGCCACTCGGCGATCAGGAGCTTCCGTTTCTTGTCCCATTGAGGTCCACGCGTCGGTGTACACGGCGTCGACCCCCTGCGCAGCCTCCACTGGATCTCGTAGTTGCACTACTTTAGCGCCGTGTCTGGCGGTCCGTCTGGCGGCGGCCAGGGTGCTCTCAGGCAAGCCATATCCCTCGGGCGACGCCAGGCGTAGGTTGAGTCCTAGCATCAATGCCGCGTGGGTTAACGAGGTGGCGACATTGTTCCCGTCGCCGATGTAAGCAAGCGTCCGACCACGTAGCGATCCACAACGCTCGAGCACAGTCAGGCAGTCGGCGAGGGCTTGGCAAGGATGTTCTTCGTTGGTCAGGGCATTGATAACGCGAAGGTGTGTTGTGGCCTTGACGAACTCGTTCAGGCGCGACTGTTCAAAGGTGCGGATTGCCGCCACGGAGACCCATCGCTCGAGCGTTCGCGCCACGTCCGCCAGTGTTTCACGGGTGCCGAGGGCGTCGGCAGACGGCGGGCAGGTGACGTGACCGCCTAGTTCTCGCATGGCGATCTCAAAACCGGTTCTAGTACGTAGGGACGGCTTGTCGAACAGTAACGCCATTGAATGCCCAGCTAACGCCTGGGCGGTCGGCGCGTGGGATCCGAGACGGCGTTCTCGTTTTAGCCTTAGCGCCAGGGTGAGGCAGGCTTCGAGCGCCTCCGCAGTTAAGTCCAGCACCGAGAGATAAGTCCGACCCACGAGCGACGATTTTGAGGGCGGGTCTGCGTTGCCGATGGGCGTAGTGTTCATGTGTAGTAGGGCGGAGAAAAATGCGTTCTCGTCCCGGTCTCCTGGGAAGCTGGGCGTGCGCCCACTAAGTTCGGTAATCCGCGTTGATGCGCACGTATTCGGCGCTGAAATCACATGTCCAAATGGTCGCCTGTTCAGAGCCGCCGACCCCTAGGTCGACCGAAATGGCCACCTCGGTTCCTTTGAGATGGGCGGCGGCGGCTGGTTCCCGGTCTGAAAACACTGTTTCTTTTGTGAACAACACCACATCGCCAATGCGAACACTGGCGCCGGCGAGATTGAAGTCAACTCCCGCTCGACCAGCGACTGCTATGAGCCGACCCCAATTTGGGTCACCGCCGTGTATCGCCGTCTTGACGAGCGGCGAATTCGCGATGGCGCGTGCTCCTTGTCTGGCATCCGCTTTCGATCGGGCGCCGGTGACGGTGATATCTACCAGTTTGGTTGCGCCTTCACCGCCTTTCACGATCGCGAGCGCAAGTTCCCGACAAACCGCACGTACCGCGCCAACGAACCCGCGGTAGTCGTCTTCTCCGACGCGTACCCCGGACTCGCCGCTGGCCAGCAACAGCACCATGTCATTCGTCGAGGTGTCACCGTCGACGGTAATCGCGTTGAAGGTGTCCGCCGCGGCGTCCACCAGTGCGCGTTGTAGGAGCGTTGGAGCGATATCGGCGTCCGTAGTCAGGAACCCCAGCATCGTTGCCATATGTGGCTCGATCATGCCCGCGCCCTTGGCCATGCCGCCAATATGAATAGTCCCTCCGGCTAGAGTGACCCGGACGGCGGTTTCCTTGGCCGACCGGTCGGTGGTCAGGATGGCTTCGGCCGCGTTGCGGTGGCCACCTCGGCTGAGCTGAGCGGCGGCGGCAGCGATACCTTCTCGGACCTTCTCGCTGTTAAGTGGCTGGCCGATGACTCCGGTCGACGATACGAGCACTTGCTCCGGCCGGCAGTTGAGCACCCGGGCTGCATCGGCGGCCATGGTGCGGGCGGCGGCGAGTCCGTCGGGACCGGTGCAGGCGTTTGCGCAGCCGCTGTTCACAACGACCGCGGTGGTGGTGTCGTCCGATTGTTGCAAGTGCTCCTTCGTTACGATCAGTGGCGCTGCCACTACCATGTTCGTTGTGAATATGCCGGCCGTTTTTGCCGGCGGTGCTGCAACCACCAACGCCAGGTCCAGGCCAGAAGTCTTGATGCCGCAGGCAACGCCCGCGGCGGCGAATCCGGCGGGGGCAGTGACGCCTCCTGAAATCTGATTCGTTATTTTTTTCGCTGTCGATTCGATCATTAGAACGTGTCCACCACGAGGTTAGTTCCGGTCGAGCTCGAAGACGACGCCGTACTGCTCGCATCGTCGAAACCATTCACACCGCTGACAGTCGTTCGTGATTTTTTCCGGCAGCCATGTGTGAGGCACGATAGAGAACCCAAGCGCAACGAATCGATGCGGTACGTGAGTAAAAGCACACAGCCGCGGTATCTTTTGCCGTTTCGCGTCTGCTACCAGAGCGTTCAAAATTGCGGTGCCAACACCGCCCCCCCGAGAATCAGAGGCCACGACGAGCGACCGGACCTCGACAAGTTTGGGGCCGAGCGGTGCTAACTCACCACATCCAACCACGTGGTCATTCCGGGCTGCCACTAGAAATCTGGACACATGATTCGCGATCTCGTCGGCGGTGCGAGGCAGCAGGTGCCCCAATCCCACGTTGGCGGTGACCAGTGCACTGATGGCCGCGGCGTCGGCACTTTCGGCGGCGCGGATCGAAACCGCCACGGAGGACTCATTGCCGATGGTCTCAGGCATCGTTTCAATGGTCATCGGAGCTTGCTGAGAACCTGGTCAAGAGTCTGGAGTGCCTCGTCGACCTCGGTGTCCGATACGGTGAACGGCGGTAGCATGCGGATAACGTGACCAGCCGCGCGATTAACCAGTAAGCCTCCCGCCAGCGCGGCTTCAACGACCTGCCCGGCAACGGTCTCAGTCATGTCGAGGCCTTGCATCAGTCCAGTGCCACGAACGTCTGTGATGACCGGATACCGGTCGGCAAGGTGCCGGAGCCCCTTTTCCAGCCGAGCCCCGGCCTCTTGCACTCGTTCAAGGCCACCGTGCTCGAGTGCATCGAGGAACACTAGCGCTGCTCGGCAGGAGAGGAGATTGCCTCCGTAGGTGGTTCCGTGATCACCGGGAGCCACGGTGTCAGCCACTGCCTGGCTCATCAGGATGGCCCCGATCGGTACCCCCGCGCCGAGGGCCTTGCCGAGCGCCATTAGGTCGGGTTTGAGGTCCAGGTGATCGGAATAGAACGGGGTTCCGGTCCGGCCTAAGCCACATTGGACCTCGTCGGCGATCAGCAGCGCGCCCGAGCGACTGCACGCGACGGTGACAGCGGCGGCGAACTCGGGTGAGAGCGGCCAGACCCCGCCTTCTCCCTGGATTGGTTCCAGAATAATCGCGGCCACGTCTGTTCCGGTCGCCTCATCGAGCGCTTCAGGGTCTGTCGGAGATACGAATGTCACTTCCGGGAGCGGTGGCGCGAACGGCGCGCGGTAGCTGGGTTCCCAGGTTGTTGATAGTGCCCCGAGCGTCCGACCATGAAAGGATCGTTCCAGGGCAACGAATCGGGTGCGTGGGTTGCCTTGGGAATACCAGTATCGCCGGGCGAATTTTAGGCACCCTTCCACCGCTTCCGTGCCGCTGTTGCAAAAGAAGGCGCGTGCGAGCCCTGACAGTTCCGTCAGTCGTCGACCCACCTGTCCCTGCAGCGGGTGGAAGTACAGATTCGACGTGTGCAACAGAGCCCGCGCCTGACCTGCCAGCGCCGCTGCTAGTCCCGGGTGTGCGTGTCCGAGTGAGGCCACGCCGAGACCCGACACGAAATCGAGATATCGGCGTCCGTTGATGTCGTACAGGTAACTGCCGTCCCCGTGCGTGAACACGACGGGGATCCGGTTGTAGACCTGCAGCAGGTGCTCGGCCTCCGCGACCCGTACGTTCTGTTCCTCTGTCGTCATGTCTTCTTAATCCGTTGTCGCTGACCCACCGACCGTTGTGCCGGGCCGTCCATCCAGCGATGTTGTGCGCGTGCCGTCGATGATTTCGATCTTACGGACGCCGCCCCGCCGCGCCTCACGGCAGGCTATCAGTTTGGCGACCATACCGGCGCTGGCCCGACCGTCCGCGATGAGCCGTTCCAATAACTCTTCTCCGACTGAGGTGATCGTCTGACCGTCCTCGTCTAGCACGCCGGCGGTGCCGCCCGCGATGAGCAGTCGGAATGCACGAAGCCGAGCTGCCAGATGACCGGCGAGCGTGTCGGCGTTGACGTTCAGTAGCTGACCAGTGCTGTCCGCTCCGATGCTTGCGATGATCGGTACAAACCCGGCGGCGCTGAGCCGCCCTAGCAACTCGGGACGCTCGTCGCCGGTCGGTTGGCCAACGAATCCAAGGTCGACCATCGTTCCGTCCGCGGCCACGTAGGGTGCCGCCCGTTGTACCGGTGTGACACCGGCATCGGCCGCTGTCAGACCCACCGCCGCTACCCCCGCGGCCCCGGCCGCGGCGACCAGTTGCGTGTTGACCCGACCCGCGAGTACTCCCACGACCACGTCGAGCGTGTCCGCGTCCGTCACCCGTAAGCCGTCGACAGCGTGTTTTGGTATGCCTCTGGTGGCCATCTCTGTGTCGACGTCACGTCCCCCGCCGTGGACGACGACCAGTGGGCCGATGGATGACAATCGCTTGATTGCCTGCGCGATGTCACGCCGGCCTTGTTCGTGTTTAAGAAGTTCGCCGCCGAGTTTCAGAATGAGACAGGTCGAGTTTTCGGTCATTTCAGGCCGGCCGTTTCATCCCACCCGAAGGCGACGTTGAGATTCTGCAGCGCCTGTCCCGCGGCCCCCTTAATAAGGTTGTCTAGGCACGCAACGAGAATAAGGCGCCGCGACGATTCGTCGAACACCCAGCCTATGTCACAGAAATTGCTGTGTGTTACCTGCTTGATCTCGGGGAGCGCCGATCCTGTGAGCCGCACGAAAGGCGCGTCAACATAGGCTTGTCGTAGCGTATCTGCGACCTGCGCCTCGTTGACATCGGTTCTAGTGCGAACGTAAATGGTCTCAAGAATCCCACGGTCCAACGGCACCAGGTGGGGTGTGAACGTCACGGTTTGAGCCAGCTCCTGCTCGATCTCGGCTCCGTGCCGGTGCGCCAGGACACCGTAGGCGGAGACGCTGCCATGACACTCCGAGAAGTGGGTTCGTTCGGTAGGCTTCTTGCCGGCTCCCGAAATACCGGACTTGGCGTCAATGATGACCTCGCCCTCGAGTAGGGCGGCGTCCACCAGCGGTCGGAGCGCCAGCAACGCCGCTGTGGGATAACAACCCGGACAGGCCACCAGTTGGGCTGTACGCAGTTCGGTCCGGTAGTGTTCGGTCAATCCGTACACCGGCGGGTCGTCGAGGTCGGGTGTGGTCGGGTACCATCGCCGGCGCCGTTCCGGGTCTCGTAGCCGGAACGTGCCTGACAAGTCGAATACCCGGACGCCGCGTGCCACGAGGGCGGGTCCGACCTCGGCTGCGACTGGCTCTGGTAGTGCCATAAACGCAGCCTCGGTGTCGGCGGCCAACCGGTCAACGGCAAGGGGAGTGATCTCTCCGTCCCAGACCGTCGCTAGGGCAGGCAGAGTTCTGCCGCCGTCTGTCGCGCCCGATGCCATGGCCGCTGTCACCTCCACCAACGGGTGCCGAGCAGCCAGCTTGAGTAGCTCTTGGCCCGCATATCCGGTGACGCCTGCGATTCCAATAGAAAGTTGGTTTGGCATGTATATTTATACTATATTTAGGTTATTTATACATCACTCGCGCGACCGAGTCAATCTGGAATACTGGAATAGCCAGGCGTGGAAAGGTTGACTCTGGAATCACGATGTATAATAATTCGTATAGTTGCATAAATATGAAAACCTATCGGCAATCGGCCATTCTTGATCTCGTGTCGAAGCAGGCCATCCGCAGTCAGAATGTTCTTAGGCGGCGGCTTGCAACGTTAGGTATCCGGGTAACACAGGCAACTCTGTCGCGCGACATCAAGGAGCTCGGGTTGGTCAAGCGGGCGGCGGACGGCGCATATGGGACGGAGAAGGGCGGGACTCGTTCGCCGGCTGCATCGGGGGATCGAGTCCATCGGGCGGTGGTCGAGTACCTACGGCGGGTCGACCGGGTCTCGCAGCTGCTCGTATTGAAGACCGATCCCGGCCAGGCGCAGCCGCTGGCTTTTGCACTCGACCAGACCACGTGGCCGGAAGTGGTGGGCACCGTGGCCGGGGACGACACGATCTTGCTTGTCTCGCGCACCGAACGCACCGCGAAGGCTCTAGAGCGACGATTTGAGCGTTGGGCAAAGGAATAGCGGCGGAAAATCGTACGGGACGACCTGATGAGTATACGGAGAATGACCGAAGGTAGGTTACGGTGAAACGTATCGTCCTTGCGTACTCGGGAGGTCTGGACACGTCCGTGGCGATTCCGTGGCTATCCGAAACCCATCACGCGGAAATCGTGGCAGTTACCTTGGACATGGGCCAGGGAAAGGAGCTCGATGACGTGCGGGAGCGCGCGATCGCGGTCGGCGCGATCCGCTGCCATGTGTTCGATGCGAAGGTCGAATTTGCGGACTG
>UINC01001016.1_pt1 | contig 12235 bp, 10 predicted proteins | sample 5385821 | NCBI WGS metagenome assembly UINC01 (sample SAMEA4666929, study PRJEB26691) | marine metagenome | isolation source: Pacific Ocean | place: Pacific Ocean | collected 2011-10-13 | reverse complement strand
GACTCGATCGGTTCCACCGACTTCGACCCCTCCAAGTCCTCGAGCGGCGTACGTTCTCTCAGGATGACGGGCAATTCTTCCGGGCGGGGAAGGTCGTCCAGCGACCGGAACCCGAAGTGTTCCAGAAAGCGCTGAGTGGTCCCGTACAGAAGCGGCCGCCCCAGGCCCGCGCCGCGAGCCACGATCTCGATGAGCGCACGATCCTGGAGGGTTCTAATCACAGCCGACGAACTGACGCCACGAATGTACTCCATCTCGATGCGCCCGATCGGCTGTCGGTAGGCGATGATGGCGAGCGTCTCCAAAGCTGGTCCCGAGAGCCGGGAAGGCCTGGGAATGGTGTCGAATCGCTCGAGGTAGGGTGCGAAGTCCGCCCGTGTGAGAAGCTGGTAACCCTCACCGAGTTCTCGGATCTCGAACGCCCGTTCGGATTCCGAGTACACAGCGTTGAGTTCCTGGATGGCCTCCTCGACCAGATCTTCATTGAGCGCATCGTCGGCGCGGGCGATCTCCTCCGCCTTTAACGGCGCCTCGCTCGCGAAGAGCACAGCCTCCACGATTTGGGTTGGATTCATGCTCCCGCCGTCGCTTTGGTTTCCGGTGCTTCCGAATCCTGCTCTTCGGCCAAGTCCTCGTCCCCCCCGACGCCCGGATACATCCACAGCTCCGAGAACATCTCTACCTGTCGCAGTTTTATGCTGCGCCGCCGCGTAAGCTCGAGCCCCGCAAGCAGGGTCATGACACTGTGCGCACGACTCTTGAAGGGTCGAACCAGCCGGCTGAATTCAATCCGCTTCACACGATCGAGCGCACTGACAATCAAGTTCATCTTGTCTTCCATGACCACCGGCCGGGTTGTCACGGTGTGGGATCGAATTCTCGGATCCGGCGGGGTGACGGCCAGCCCCGCCGCGAATACCTCATCCCAGGTCGTCTCCAGGGGCCTCTCCTCCATCGGGGGGCGCGGGCGCGGCTCCAGGAAGCCTTTCCCGAATCTGCGGGCTCGCTCAGCCTCCGAACTGGCCAGACGCTGACTGACGTCTCGGATCTGCTCGTATTCAAGGAGACGGCGGACGAGCTCTGCGCGCGGATCCTCGTCTTCAGTTTCCCCACAACTCGGTAGTAGCATCTGTGCCTTGATGTGGACGAGCCCGGCTGCCATCTCGATGAATTCTCCCGCATTGTCCAGGGTCTCGGCATCGATTTCCTCGATAGCGGCAAGAAACTGGCGTGTGATCCGGGCGATCGGAATCTCGAAGACGTCGATGTCCTGCTTGCGGATGAGGTGCAGCAGCAGGTCGAGCGGCCCCTGGAAGTGCTCGATGTCAATGGCAAGAAAGTCCTCCTGCTCTAGAGGACTCTCGGTGACGGTCAGATCCACGTTTCGATGAAGCTGTCGGCCAGGCCCAAGAAGAACAGGGCCGGCCAAAGGATGATGTTGAGAGAAGGCTGATATAAGTACAGGAGCCCAATCAGGATCAGAAACCCGAAGCGCCCCGCCTGTTGATACCCCGCGCGCCATGCTCGGGGCAGGAAGTGGTACAAGACATGGGAGCCGTCGAGCGGTGGAATCGGGACGAGATTGAAGAAGGCCAGAATGAGGTTGATGAAGACCCCGTAACGGGCCGCCGTAATGAGAAAGCCGAACACCGACTCCGCCGCGGGAATTGCACCCTGCAGCAGGACGAACACGAGGTACAGGAGGGTGAAAGCGACGGCCAAGATCAAATTCGAGACGATCCCGGCCATAGAAACCCGGATATCTCCGCCCCGGAAATCCCTGAACTTTCGGGGATCGATCGGGACCGGTTTGGCCCATCCGAAAAGCACGCCGGTATTCGTGAACCACAGGATCATCGGAACGAGAAACGACCCGACCGGATCCAGATGTGAAATGGGGTTGAGCGTGATGCGGCCGAGCGACTGGGCGGTGTCGTCACCCTCCTTGAGCGCGACCCACGCGTGTGCCAACTCGTGCACAACGATCGAGAAAATGAGGACTGGGAGGATTAACAGGAGGTCCATGGCGGCAAGGTATCCGTGGTGGTGAGCGGCGGCTAGCCCGCGCGCTTCTTGATGGGGTCTTTGGTTTCGTCTATACTTTCCGCGGAAACGTCGAACACTTTCCGTAGAAACGTCAAACGTTACCCTGGTATAGCATACAGAGGGGTCGAACGAGCCGAAGTGCCGAATCTCAAGAGCGCGAAGAAGCGGGTCCGCTTGAGCCGTGACGCCAATGCGCGCAACCGGGCCACACGCTCCCGGCTCCGGACTGCCGTGAAACGTGTAGAAAATGCCAAGGATGCGAAGACGGCAGAGGTTGAGTACCGGAAGGTACAGGAACTTCTCGACCGGGCGGCCACGGCTCGGCTCCTCCATCCAAATACGGTGGCTCGGATGAAGAGTAATCTGGCCCGCAGCGTCGGCGCGATGAACTGAGACCCACTCGATCCACTTCAGCACCCGGTCCGCTTCGGCTGGCCGGATTTTTTTCGTTTAAGCGCTCGCCTGCCAGACGACCACACCCTCGACGATCGTGAAGAGCGCTCGTCCTTTCAGCTCCCAACCGTGGAAGGGCGTGTTGTGACTCTTGGACAGGAATGCGTCCCGGTCCACAGTCCAAGCTACATTCGGATCGAAGATCGTGACGTCCCCTGGTGAGCCTGGGGCCAAGGTTCCTCCGGGCAGCCCGAGCGCCATCGCGGGGCCGACGCTCATCCGGTGGATGAGTGTGGGGAGGTCGAGGAGTCCCTTTGCGACAACGTGCGTCAGTCCGATCCCCAACGCGGTCTCCAGTCCGACGATCCCGTTGGGTGCGTCGGCGAAGGCCTGCTCTTTTTCATCGTAATGGTGGGGAGCGTGGTCTGTCGCGAAAACGTCGAGAGTCCCATCGGCCAGCCCCTCGCAAACCGCCTCACGATCCTCTGACGAGCGAAGTGGTGGGTTCATCTTGGCGTCGGTGTCAAAACCTTCGACGCGTTCGTCGGTGAGGGTGAGATGGTGAGGGGTCGCTTCGGCCGTGACACACACCCCCCGGTCCTTGGCCCGTCGAATCGCCTCCACTCCGTACGCGGTGGACACGTGCTGGAGGTGGATATGTCCCCCCGTAAGGTCCGCAAGCATCAGGTCCCGGACGATGTGCACGTCCTCCGAGGCGTTCGGCTTCCCGTGGAGACCGAGCCTCGTGGCAACCAACCCTTCATTCATGACACCAACACCGGAGAGGCCAAGATCCTCGGGGTGATCCGCGACCGGAATGTTGAAGGCCTGAGCGTACTCCAACGCCTTGCGCATGAGTCCGGAGTCCATGACGGAGTTGCCGTCGTCGGTAATACCCACCGCCCCGGCGGCGACCATCTCTCCGATGGCCGCGAGCCGCTTGCCCTCCTGCCCCATCGAGATCGCGCCCATGGGGTAGACCCGTGCTGCCCCCGCGGCCATACCCTGCGCAAGAACGAAACCCACGCCCGCGGGATCGTCTACGACGGGGTCCGTGTTCGGCATGGCGCACACGGCTGTGAACCCCCCGGCCGCCGCCGCCCTCGCCCCCGTAGCGATCGTTTCCTTGTGCTCTCCTCCGGGTTCACGGAGATGGACGTGCACGTCGATCAGGCCCGGCGTCACGACGAGTCCCTCCGCCTCGATCTCGCGAGCGCCCTCAGGTAGATCGATACCCTCAGCGACCTCGGCCAATACTCCATCCACGACCAGGACGTCTTGAATCGCGTCGATCGATTGACTGGGGTCGATGACCCGTCCGCCCCGGATCAGTAACGGTCCGCTCACACCTCTACCCCTCCCTTGGCCGCCTCGGCCGTGTCCGGCGCACCTCCAGCGAGCAGATAGAGAACCGCCATACGAACCGCTACGCCGTTCGTCACTTGTTGGAGAATCATGGCGTGAGGCCCGTCGGCCACGTCGCTATCGATCTCGACGCCGCGGTTCATGGGCCCGGGATGGAGGATCAACAAGTCCTTCGGCGCCTGTTCGAGCCTGGTCCTCGAAACACCCCAGACTTGATTGTACTCCCTCAGACTCGGTAGAAAGCCCCGCTCCATCCGCTCCAATTGAAGACGAAGAACGTTGAGGACGTCAGCCCACTGGATGGCCTCCTCGATCCGGGAGAAGACCGTGACTCCGAGCTCGGCGATCCCCAGAGGGAGCAGCGTCTTCGGTGCACATACCGCGACTTCGGCGCCGAGTGTGAGGAGCCCGTAAATGTTCGAGCGCGCCACTCGCGAGTGGAGGATGTCCCCCACCAAGCAGACCTTCAGCCCTTCCAGTTTCGCGAAGTGGTCCCGGATGGTGAGCATGTCGAGGAGCGCCTGGGTCGGGTGCTCATGGTTGCCGTCCCCCGCGTTGATCACGCTCGACGGAATCCGCTCCGCCAGAAATTTCGCGGCTCCGGAGGAGCTATGCCGCATGACGACCATGTCGATACGCATCGCCTCGAGGTTTCGGGCCGTATCGACCAACGTCTCCCCTTTGACCACCGAAGATCCGCTCGATGAAATATTCACCGTGTCGGCACTCAGCCGCTTCTCGGCGAACTCGAATGACACCCGGGTCCGCGTGGAGGCCTCGAAGAAGAGGTTGACGATCGTCTTTCCGCGGAGGACCGGTACCTTCTTGATTCGACGCTCCGAAATTTCTTTGAAAGGCTCCGCCGTGTTCAGAATGGTGAGAATCTGTTCAGCGGTCAGCAGTTCGAGTCCCACCAGATCCTTCCCGAGGGACGAACGCCGCTGGTTCAACTCCCTGCCTCCGATGCGAGCGATACGATGTCCACGCCCCACCCGTCATCGAGATCCGGCACCGACACCTCCACCGACTGACCCGGCGGCACCGTGACGGTCTTCCCCACCACGTTCGGCTGGATCGGAAACTCCCGCTCCCCCCGATCCACCAGCACGCAGAGCGAAACACGCGCGGGGCGACCGAAATCCATGAGTTCGTTGAGGGCTGCCCGGACGGTACGACCTGTGAAGAGCACGTCGTCCACGATCACTACGACCTTCTCGTCGACACCTCCCTCGGGAAGGACCGTCGCACCGACCACGGGGAGTGGCCCTATGGCCATGAGATCGTCGCGATACAGCGTGATATCGAGAGATCCGCTCGGGACGATGACATCTTCGGTCCGTTCGATCTCGGATTGGATGAGGTCGGCAATCTGGACACCGCGGCGTTGGATACCCATGAGGGCCAAATTGCCGGGTCCTTCGTTTTGTTCCACTAGTTCACGAGCCATGCGCGCGACGGCGCGACGCGCCGCCTGTTCGTCCATGATCGAGACGTGCAGAGAGGAACTCCTGTCGAAGGCTCAATTCCGTCGTGCGCCGCCCCGCCACCGATCCCAACGGAACCAAGGGGCGGTGCAACCCACTCAACAAAGGCGCCAGAAGTGTAGACAAGGCGCGGACGCTTTACAAGGACATCCCGCCCCGACATCATGAACGCCGCAGAGCCGGACGTGTCGGTGCTTCAACGGCGCTTCTTCACTGGAAAGGTCCTTCATGCTCCTGAGCCCCCAAAACGCTCGTCATCACGGGGCGCAAGACGGGCTGCAAGCTCGCACCGCGCCTCCAACCCGTCCGAAATGCGCACTGATGGTCGCTTTGGGTTTGATGATCGCGATCTGGGGCCTTCGTCCCCTCGCCTTGTTGGCCCAGGACGGCCCTGGCGCTCCCCAAGTCATCGATGCTCCCAAGGTGATCATGGGGGGGGTGCCTTTCACACTCGACCTCCAGGGCGTTGACGGCCCCACCCTCAACTACGACGTACGGGACGCGCAGGGTACGGTCCTGGGGTCCGGCTCCCTCACGGCCGGCGGAACCACCACAGTGAGCGACCTTGTGGTATCAGGCCGGAGCGGGCTCCCGCTCACGGTCCGAATCGGTCAGCTGAGTGAAGAGCTGTCACGTCCGTACGCGCCGGGCTGGTTCTCCCTCGCGCCTCCTATTCTGGCGATCCTGCTGGCGTTGATCTTCAAGGAGGTGATTACCGCGCTTCTGGCCGGCGTCTGGCTGGGCGCATTGGCGGTGGCCGGATACAATCCGCTCTCCGCGCTCTGGCGCACCATCGACATGTACGCTGTACCCACGCTCGGGGACGTGGAAAACGGACATACCCAAATCATGGTGTTCTCACTCCTGCTCGGCGGCCTCGTTGGGATCATTTCGAGGAACGGCGGCACACAAGGCATCGTCGATGCCGTAAGCCCCTTCGCAAGCACGAGCCGGCGTGGCAAGGTCGCCACGTGGATCGCCGGCCTGGCCATATTCTTCGACGACTACGCAAATACGCTGATCGTCGGAAACACCATGCGGCCGATCACGGACCGCCTCAAGATCTCACGTGAAAAACTCGCCTACATCGTCGACTCGACTGCTGCTCCCGTCGCCGCTCTGGTCCCGATCTCGACCTGGGTAGGATACGAAATTTCGCTGATCGGGGACGGCCTGAGCGTTGCGGCCCAGCAGCCCGGCGTCGATCCCGCACTGGCTGCGACGCTGACGTCGATCAGTCCGTTCGCGGTATTCATCAGCACGATCCCCTACCGCTTCTATGCCCTTCTGGCCCTGGCGTTCGTGTTGCTCACATCGGTAATGAACCGGGACTTCGGACCGATGGCCGTCGCGGAGCGGCGTGCGGCTTCCGGCCAGGGCCTCAATCGGCCCGGCGCTCAGCTCGCGGTGGACACATCCGATCCACAGATGGCACCCCCGGAGGGGGTGACGCCCCGATGGTACAACGCGGCGATTCCGATCATCACTGTCGTGCTGGTCGTCCTCGGAGGGCTCTATACGACCGGGCGTACCTCTGCGGGTGCGGACGCCTCCCTGATGGACATCTTCGGCGCGGCCGACCCCTTTGTGACGCTTCTTTGGGGATCCGCCGCAGGATGCATCGTGGGAATCGCACTTTCGGTGGTGCAGCGCATTCTGACGGTCCAGGAATCGCTCAACGCATGGGTAACCGGCATGAAAGCCACGTTCCTGGCGATGATCATCCTCACGCTGGCGTGGTCTCTCGGCCAGGTGACGGAGGATCTGAGCACTGCTCAGTACGTCGCACAAATCATGAACGACGCGTTGCCGCTTTCGGTCATCCCCGTACTCGTGTTCTTGACTTCAGCCGCTATGGCGTTCGCTACAGGCACGTCCTGGGCGACCATGGCCATCATGATTCCGCTCATCATCCCACTGACGGTGACCCTGGGCGGAGCAGAGGGTTTCGGTATCGGCGGAGGATACTCGGTCCTGATGGGAGCCATCAGCTCGGCCCTCGCGGGAGCCATCTTCGGAGACCATTGTTCGCCGATCTCGGACACCACCGTGCTCAGCTCGACGGCGGCGGCGTGTGATCACGTCGACCACGTGAAGACACAACTGCCTTATGCCTTTGGGGTAGCGCTCGTCGCGATGGTGGTGGGCGACATCGGCACCGCCTTGGGCCTGCCGGTCTGGATCGCTCTCTTCGCCTCGATCGCGATTCTCGCGGGAGGCTTGAAGTTGTTCGGTACTTCCATCTCGGAGGGGTCGGAAGCCTAGTCCCCAGCTTGGTTGCTAGCCCGGCTCCTAGCTCAGTCCCTCAACGCCTCAGATCCACGGCCCACCCGCTCGAGAAACGGCTGGCCTCCGTCCGCCGCTCCGTACGCCACTGACCAGTCGTATGAGAAGAGCATGAAGCCCCGCACTCCCAGGCGTTTGGCGATCTCGATCTTGCTCAGCGTCCCCTCGTAGCTCGTCAGATACACGCCCACGCCAGCCCAGACTCGTTTGGGTCCCACAACCTCCGCGGCTTTGGAGATCGCTTCATCGAACAAACCGTCGCTCGGGTTGTAGGCCATCGGCGCCACAACATCCACGATCCCCTTCCGGAGCCATCCCTCCCAATCCTGAGATAAATGAACGAAGGACTCGCGGGCGTCAGGAAAAACAGCAGCTGAAACGAGCGTCTCTGGGCGCTTACGTTTTACGCCGACATAGATTCGTTCGACCAGATCCGTGATCTGATTCCTGCGAAAATCGGCCCAGGCGTCAGGGAACGCCTCAACCAACGCGAACGGACCTCGTTCGCGGGCGACCGTGAATTCGGCACGCTGATCATCCGTAATTCGTTCCTCGATCCACGTACGGAACCGGTCCGTCGCACCTCGTGAGTAGTCGAAGTCTCCGCGCGGATACCGGACGTAGTCCAGATGGATGCCGTCGATCTCGTATCGTTCGACGAGGTCCGTAGCGACCGAGAACACTCGCTCTTTGATCTCCGGAGCGGACGGGCTCGAGTACAGCCCCTCGATCTGGCCCCGGTTGGCCAAGGCGTGCTCCACCAGGCGCTCCACATATCTAGGAGAGGCTGGATCGACGTCATACAGTTCCCCGGCGAGTTCTCGAGGGATCGCAAGGAGTTCCGGACGCTCATTGACCAGATGTGTGGGCTCGGAGGAGATCACCGAGGCGCTGGAAATCAGGTGTACGTTCATCCAGGCGTGGACCTCGATGCCCCGCGCGTGTGCCTCTCGGACGGTCAAGGCCAGCGGATCGAAAGTCGGGCCACCCTGGATCCCATCGGCTCGGGGTTCGATCCCACCCGAGTAGTAGGCGTCCCCCCTGCCCCGCACCTGAACGAGCAGCGTATTGAAGCCCGCGTCCGCCGCCCTGGCCACCATGGCCCGCACGGAGTCGGGATGGACCAACGTGGACCGGACGACCCAGAGCCCTCGGGTCTCTGAGACCGGGGCGGGTATCGAACCAGCCACCGCCCTACCGGCGCCGAGAGCCTCGACAGGGTCAGGAGCCCCAACGGCAAGAGCCTCGACAACCTCAGGAGTTTCAACGACCGGAACCGCAGCCGTGGTTATCGTGATGGGGGGAGCGGGGAGACCCACGGTCCGGCAAGCCGTAAGGAGAAGACACCCCGCCACTGTGACACTGAAGTGGCCTAGTGCTCGATTCGGTTCACGGTCCACGGCGCGCCCGGAAAAAGCCTTGAAGAAGATCGCCCGCCTCATCAGCAAGCGTTCCACCTGTCACTTCGATCCTGTGGTTCAGGCGTTCGTCTTGCACCAGATCCTCCAGACTTCCCGCCATGCCCGCTTTGGGATCAGAGGCACCAAAAACGAGCCGCTTCAGTCGAGATAATACCAAAGCACCCGCGCACATCGCACAAGGTTCCAATGTCACGTATAGCGTGCAGTCAGTGAGTCGCCAGTTACCCAGCGTCTGAGCAGCTTCTCGGATGACCACTACTTCCGCGTGAGCGGTCGGATCATTGTCGGTGACCGTGAGATTGTGCCCTTCCGCCACGATCACGTCGTCCTTGGTGAGTACAGCACCGACGGGGACCTCTCCTCTCGAACTGGCCAATTCGGCCATCTCCAGAGCGCGGGTCATCCACTGGACATCCCTCGTCGTTTCGCTCTCCATCAGAGCGGTGGGCCGACTCAGTGGGCCGTCGTACTGACCAGAATCGAAGCGCCGTCGAAACGGCGGTGTAGCGCGACCACTCGCCCGATGAGATGTAGTCTATCAGGATCCTCGATGGCTGTGGCGGGCTCGTCGCCTTCGGTAGGGGTCAAGTAGATAGCTTTCCCGTTCTTCGAGAACTCATAGAAGGATGGGCCATCCTTGACGCGAGCCACAACGACGGACCTTTCGACCAACTCCCTGACCGACACCGGTTCGACCAGCAGGTAATCACCCTCGCTGATGCCGTGAGAGGCTAGCTCCTCCCCACCGGCACGGACGAAGAATGATCCCTTCGATCCAGCGAGTCGGCGGTCGACGGTCAGGTGCATCTCGGCTTGCTCGGTTCTCAGACCGCCACGACCCTGAGGAAGCTCGTGGTAGCAAGGTACGGATACCGTCTGTGCACGAAGATCGACGCCGAGGATCCTTACCCCCCTCGAACGGGAGGAATCGCGCTCAACGAAGCCCTTGTCGGCTAACGCTTGCAGGTGCTCGGAGACGGTCTTTGTGCTCTTGATGCCGAACCGCTCGCCGATTTCACGAATGGAGGGCTGGAACGTGTTGCTCCGAAGGTAATGCACCATGAAGTCGAGAATCTTCCTCTCAATTTCTGTGATGCTCTGCTCCATCCGGAACTCCGACGGTTAGCTCTGCTCAAGGCTTTCCAAGCACTTACCTAGTTACAGGATAAACACTTGTTCCCGAATTTAACAGAGCGTTGATTTTATCGGGGGGCTATCCTAATGGGCGGCAATCCACCTCGTCAAGCAATGCATGGAGGTGTTGGCCTTCGGAACATTCGTCAGCTGTCTTCCAAGCGGGCAATGGCGTCGTCGAGTCGAGACAGCACGGTGCCCCTCCCAAGGAAGGCCAACACGTCGAAAATTCCCGGACTCACCTCGCGGCCCGTCACCGCTACTCGCAAGGGGTGAATTATCTTACCCGCTCCGACTGAAAGCTCCTCGGCATACCCTCGAATCACCTCCTCCAGCACTTCCGGTTCCCATGCGGAGCCTTCGAGTCTCGCCCTGAGCACGGTGAGCTGCTCGAGGACCAGATCCGGAGCCTTCAACCAATACTTTGCAACCGCCTCAGGATCGAATTCCAGTTCGTCCACCAGGAAGGGGCGGGCCAAGTCGACCAGACCGGGCATCGTGCGGGCCCTGGTCTTCAACAGATCGACGAGGCTCAGATACCACTCGCGCCGCTCCTCCAACTCTGCTCGGGTCGCAAGGCCGGCAGACTCGATTCCGTCCGTCACAGCAGGCTCCAACGCCTCGGCCGTGCTGGAGTTGAAATACTGGCCAGACAACCAATCCAACTTCTTGAGGTCGAACACCGAGCTCTTCTTTAGAACACGGTCCATGCCGAATCGCTGAACGAGATCCTCGGCGGCCATCACCTCCAGATCGCCCCCTGGGCTCCATCCAAGCAAGGCGAGGAAGTTGGCCATCGCCTCGGGAAGTATGCCCTGGCCCTCATACTCCCCCACGGCTGTGGCCCCGTGCCGTTTCGAAAGCCGTTTCCCGTCCGACCCGAGGATCATCGGTACGTGCCCGAACGTGGGGATTGGGTGTCCGAGAGCCTCGGACAGAAGTATCTGCTTGGGTGTGTTCGAGAGGTGGTCGTCTCCGCGGATCACGTGTGTGATGCTCTGCTTCGCATCATCAGACGCAACGGCAAGATTGTAGATGGGGCTACCGTCGCTCCGCAGGATCACGAGATCGTCGATCGTGGCATTCTGAAATCGCATCTCTTCGTGGACCATGTCGTCCCATACGGTCTCCCCGTCCGGGACCAGAAACCGAATGGCGTGCGACTCCCCACTCGCGGCACGCTCTTCAGCCTCCCCGGTAGGCATCGCCTCCGCTCGGCGCCTCGGAAGGCGGACATCGGTTCCAACGCCTCTCGCCGCCTCCCTGGCTTGCGCCAGTTCCTCGGCTGTGGTGAAGTCCCGGTATGCGTGCCCCGCCTCCAGCAAACGCAGTGCGGCGCCCCGATGCCGGTCCACGCCATCACTCTGGAAAACGGGGCCTTCGTCCCAGTCGAGACCCAACCAGCGAAGAGCGCTCAGAATAACCTCGGTATGCTCGGGGCTGGATCGGGCTCGGTCGGTATCCTCGATACGGAGGACAAACACACCTCCGTGGTGCCTCGCGTACAGCCAGTTGAAGAGAGCCGTGCGGGCACCCCCAACGTGAAGATATCCCGTGGGCGAGGGAGCGAATCTAACGCGTATTGTCATATATTACAGTGGCTTATAAGAATTGGACTGAAGTTATTTATAGGGTCGGGGAAGCGTGGGGCAATCATCCGTAACGTGCCTGGATGTAGTCCTCGAGAATCCCCTTGAACTCATCCACCATCCCCTCCCCCTGGAGCGTCGAATGGTGCACCCCATCCACGTACACAGGGGCCCTGGGATCTTCGGCGGTACCGGGTAACGAGATTCCCAAATCGGCATGCTTCGACTCGCCTGGCCCGTTCACGATACATCCCATCACCGCTACCGTCAGGTTCTCGACGCCAGGGAATTGCTCACTCCAGAGCGGCATTTTTTCGCGGATGTGGGTCTCGATATCCTGAGCCATTTCTTGAAAGAGGCTGCTGGTCGTACGGCCGCAGCCCGGGCAAGCGGTGACTTGCGGCTCGAACGTCCGGATCTTCAAAGACTGGAGGATCTGTCGCGCTACCCGTACTTCTTCCGTGCGGTCCCCGCCCGGCTCCGGCGTGAGCGAGACGCGAATCGTGTCCCCGATCCC
>UINC01001939.1_pt1 | contig 12278 bp, 8 predicted proteins | sample 5385821 | NCBI WGS metagenome assembly UINC01 (sample SAMEA4666929, study PRJEB26691) | marine metagenome | isolation source: Pacific Ocean | place: Pacific Ocean | collected 2011-10-13 | reverse complement strand
AGACATAGCCCCTGCAACTGCAGCAATCAGGGAAGCGCGTCTCGCAGTAATGGGGGATATGACGGATCCAAATTTATGTAATATACACAGCGCAGTACCCCGGTCAGGAACGGATAAGGAATTGATACCTAAGCTCAGTGTTAAATACAATCTGAGTGATGACAGTATGGTCTATGCCCTATACACCCAAGGTAAAAGACCCGGTGGTGTCAACCGTAGTCGCGGTGATCCATATTACCCGAATGCCTATGGACCGGACATCATGGATAACTACGAGGGTGGCATAAAGTCTACTTTCGCTGATGGTAGGGGACGATTCAATCTTATTGCTTACAATATGGAGTGGGATAAGTATCAGCTAGAACAGGTTGATCCAGCGTCTACTAATTGTGATGCAAACGGCGATGTAGCTGCCGTCACTGGATTAGACCCGGTAGCAAGTGTTAGAACGGCTCAAGTTTGCGGACAGCCTTGGCAAAACTTGGTAGCAAATACCGGTCAGGCACATATCGCAGGAGCGAACCTTGAAGTGGATTATCGATTCACTGAAAGGTTAAGCGGAGGTTTGAATTTTGAAACCATGGAAGCCCAGAGTGATAACGCTGAAGGTATTCCCGCCGGCGCACTCTTGCCACTCGTACCAAAAAACAAAGGTGCATTCTGGTTGGATTACAATTGGCCAACGCAGCTCTTAGGGTCGGAGCAAGGCTTTGCTCGTTTCCAGTACTCTACCCAAGATGGTATTTGGAACGCCATAAAAGGCGGAAACTTGAATGCCGCTGCAAATCCACGTTTGAGAGTTCCAGGTTACAGTATTGCTGATGCTAGAGTTGGGTTCCGAGGAGAAGACTGGGAAGTCTCAATGTTCATCAATAACTTAACTGATGAACGGGCACATTATAGTATTGCCAATGGAGATTTTGGTAATGCACAAGCACAGTCTGTTGATGGTGTAGAGCGCCGTCAGTATGCTTATACGAACCGACCAAGAGAGATGGGTATTCGGTACACCAAGACATGGAATTGATTAAACGTCCATCTTGAATAAAGAAAAACCGGGCAATAGCCCGGTTTTTTTTAATCTGTGTATGGCCATACCTCCAGCCCATGAATTGCATTTCTGATATCCATGGTCAAGTTGACGGATCCAACAACCATGCCGGCATTAAGATCATAGAGGGTGACGGTTGAAGGTGATGAACCCCCAGCGACAAATTGTTTACCGATAGCGCAAAGGCCGCGACCAAATCCTTGTCGCGCAATATTTGAATCATCAATACCGGAGAACTGGATATCCTTTTCTTCATAGGTGATGATTTTAAAAGCCTGTTCTTGACCCTCACTTGGAACGTAACGAAGACAGTCGTTGACAGTATCATTAAACACTACCCCATTTTCCCACATCTGCGGATTATGAGTTCCAGAAGGAAGGTCACAAACAATTTTGATTTCATTCTTGCTGGTTAGAAATAATAAGGCATCGGTATGTAAACCACTGAGGAAGATGCCGCTGTTATCAACATGCACCATATTAATGTGAAAATCATTGACTGATCTGGGGCCGTATTCAGTCCGCGGGTCAAAAGTATGCCCCGTCCATTGGTTATATTCCTGACGCAATTGAAATCCCCAGTCAAATTTTTTTGTGTCGAGATTAAACGATAGCAGACTATCAAAGCCGGTTGAGGTAAGAAAAATACGTCTTTCCATCCTACAAATTTCATGAGTATGTTTTAAATAACGATTTTTATATGAATTTTTTATTATAAAATCTCGGTCGTAGCAAAATAGTTCATCACTGGCTGCAATGTATATATCATCGTCATCAAATGTTATTCCTCTTAATCCTCGGTCTGCGCCCCTTCCTTCAAAATCAATGTCACTGGTGTTCCAATCAACATGCTGCTCACCCTGCTGGCTCTCAAAATCAACCGTATATATTCCTCCATGGCTTTCGCCTTGTTTGCTTCCTCTGACAACTGAGGTAACGATTAATTTGGGTAATTGGATAGTCATTTTTAAAAACTTTTCAAGTTCGGCATTTTATCAAAATGAACTGTAATGGATATTTGCATAGCCTGCCAATACAGTTTTACAATAAAATAAAAATTCAAGTGTACTCAAATGGAGAGAATCATGAAACAGATAACCCATTTCACTATTCTAATGCAAATGATATTTCTTGTTTCTTGTCAGTCACAGAACCAGTCAGGCGCTGACACGGTATTTCGTAATGGTGAAATTTATACCGTAGATGGCGATCGAACGTGGGCACAATCCATTGCGATTCAAAATGGCCGTATCACTTACGTAGGAAATGATGATGCAATATCAGAGCACATCGGCGCTCAGACAAAAGTGATTGATTTGAAAGGAAAAATGATGATTCCTGGCATGCAAGATATTCATATCCACCCCATTTATGGCGGTATAGAGTACTCTTCCTGTAATCTTAATAATCTTGCAGGGATTGATGATTATCGGAGGGTAATCTCAGAATACGCCGCAGCAAATCCTAATGTCGAATGGATTCTTGGCGGTGGCTGGTCTATGGCAGCATTTGGTCCTGGGGGTTCCCCTCATCGTAACGTGATTGATGAATTAGTATCGGATCGACCCGTCTTTTTAACGTCCGCGGATGGGCATACGGGCTGGGCGAACACACACGCACTTGAGTTAGCTGGGATAACCCATGAAACACCAGACCCTGTTGATGGCAGAATTGACCGTGATCCTGAGACAGGTGAGATCATAGGGAGTTTACAAGAAGGAGCGATGTCACTGGTTTCTAAAATTATTCCTCCTGCAGATGAGTCTCTCCGAGAAGAAGGGCTGCGTTATGCTATAGAAATGTTAAATGGTTTTGGTATTACCTCCATTCAAGATGCCATGGTTAACGCTAAGGAATACAACTTAAGTAACGAACTTGAGACTTACCAAACGCTTGAACAACAAGGGGAACTTACCTTAAGGGTAGTAACATCATTGTGGTGGGCACGCGAAAAAGGCCTTGAACAAATCGAGGGATTTAAAGCATTAAGGGATAAATACAACAGCAAACTAATTAAAGCAAGTACTGTTAAAATTATGCAAGATGGCGTCATGGAAAATTATACGGCCGCTCTTCTTAAGCCATATATTGTTCCGAGTAAAACCCGCGGTATACCAATGGTAGAGGGAGAATTTCTAAAAAGCGCTGTTACTGCACTGGATAAATCAGGGTTTCAGGTTCATTTTCATGCCATTGGTGATAGAGCTATTCGGCAGTCGCTTGATGCTGTAGAAGAATCCATGTATGAAAATGGGCAATTGGGTCATCGTCATCATATTTCACATCTCCAGCTGATCGATCCAGATGATATTGGACGATTTGCTGAATTATCCGTAGTTGCAAATTTCCAACCTCTTTGGGCATATGCTGATGATTATATTACTGAACTTACCGCTCCCTTCCTTGGTGAAGAGCGAATGCGGTGGATGTATCCCATTCGCAGTGTTCAAGAAAGTGGTGGAAAGATTGCTTTCGGGAGTGATTGGTCGGTATCGTCTGCCAATCCTTTTCAACAAATGGAAACGGCAGTTACACGATTGAGTGCGACAGAGCTGACCCCCTTAGAACACAAATTATTCAATGCATCTGAAGTCACCCCTTTGGTGATAGAAGAGAGTATAGATATTGCCAGTGCAATTGAAGCATTTACAATTAATGCTGCATTCGTTAACAAAAGTGAACATGAAACCGGATCAATTGAGGTTGGAAAATACGCTGATCTGGTTGTGTTGGATCAAAATTTATTTAACATTGATGCTAAAGATATATCGAACACAATAGCCCTTCTTACTCTTTTCGAAGGGGAAATTGTGCACGGGTCTTTGGCTCTCTAGGTTTATATTTCATGAGGCAAGTGCTAGCTATATTATTGTTTGGTGTGGTTTTTTCGTTTGGCAATCTTTGTCGATCACAAATTCTCGTCAAAGCACCTTATACACCCGATACAGGTTCATTAATCATTCATTGCGGGGTTCTCATTGATGGATTGAGCGACGTTCCTATAGATGATCAATTGGTCGTCATTATTAATGGTCGAATTCAAAAAGTAGTTCCTGCACATTCAGCTGTTTTTATTGCGGCTAACAAGCTCGATTTATCAGAATATACGTGTTTACCAGGACTAATTGATACACATACGCATATTACTGATAGAGCAAATGAAACAGCTGATCTGAGTATTTATTATCATCGCAGCTTAACCGAAGAGAGAATCATTTCAAAACGCAATGCAGAAATAACTTTGGCGGCAGGTTTTACTACCATAAGAAACCTTGGGGCTTATGGGGGATGGTCCGGTCGAGATATACGTGATTTTATTAATACGGGATTAGTGGCTGGCCCAAGGATTCAAACTGCCGGTTTTTATTTAACAATACCCGGCGGTGGAGGGGACCTGGTGATACCTGGTATCGATGAGAAAATGATCCCTTCTCGGGTACGTATGGGAATTGCCAGAGGACCTGAAGAGTTTCGAAATAAAGCAGAGTTAGCAGTTTCAGGTGGTGCGGATGTGCTTAAAATTATTGCTTCGGGTGCTGTATTGGCATTTGGTGGAGTTCCCGGCTCTCCCGAGATGACGCCCGATGAGATTGCTGCTGTTGTTGATGTTGGTCACCGAGCGGGTATTAAAGTTACCGCACACGCTCACGGCGCTCAATCCATCAAAGACGCTATCCTAGCTGGCGTTGATTCGATAGAGCATGCATCACTCGCTGATGATGAAGCAATTAAATTGGCTGCCAGTAGACAGATCGCATTCTCCATGGATATCTACAACGGTAATTATATTGCTGCAGTCGGACGTGATCAGGGATGGCCCGAAGAATTCTTAACTAAGAACGATGAAACCGTTGATGAGCAACGAACTGTTTTTCAAAAAGCTTTAAAATCTGGGGTGCCAATTATTTTTGGCACTGATGCAGCAGTTTATCCCCACGGTGATAATGCACTGCAGTTTGCTATTATGGTAGAACACGGAATGTTACCTATGGAAGCAATTAAATCTGCAACTTCTGTGGCATCACACTACATCGGTTGGGAAAAGAGTGTCGGGGCTATTACTCCCGGCCTATTTGGCGACATTATTGCTGTTAAAGGTAATCCTCTTGATAATATCGCACTTCTTAATAACATCGATGTCGTGATTAAGGGAGGTAAAATTTTTAAACTTAATGACCGTATTCCCAATCAAATACGAGAAAATTAATTTTGCACTACGGGTATACTTGTTGACCTGCAAGGTAGGTGGCTTTGACCGCAGCTGATTCAATTTCACGGCCAACTTCTTTAGGTAGCTTGCGGTCAAGGATCACAAAGTCAGCCCATTTGCCTATACTGATACTTCCGATTTGATCTGCCCAAGACGTGACATTAGCTCCTGCTTGGGTATAGCTATAGAGAGCCTCTTCAAAAGTTAAGTTATTATCCTCATCCCAGGGTGTTTCAATACCATTGATTCGTGTCTCTCGGTGTATGGTGTCAGCAATCTGAATAAAAGGGTTTAAGGGAGATGTTGACCAATCCGTCCCAAGTACCAACGAGACTCCTTGATCAAGCATTGATCGCCAAGCATACGCATAGGGTAGTCGTTTTAAGCCAATTCTATCGATAACGTAATCTCCGACACAACAGGTAGCATGATGAGGCTGCATTGATGCAATAACCCCTAGAGAAGCAAATCGCTCAATATCTTCGGGTAATACTAGTTCTATATGTTCTATTCGATCTGGTAATGCTCCTGTGTTTGGAGTTGCTTTTGAAAAAGCATCTAACACCAATGATACTCCTTTGTCTCCGATGGCATGAACAGCTACTGGGAAGCCGTATTCATGGGCGGAGGAAATTTTCTGTGTTAATGCTTCATTAGAAATAAAGGCTTGAGGATTAACCATTGGGTCGTCTGAGTAGGGTTCATTTAAGAGAGCGGTTCTCGTAGAAAGTACACCATCAATCATAAGTTTGACGTAACCAATGTCGAATAAAGGACCCATCGTATCTGTAATACCGATATCGGTAATATTTTTTCTAATGTGTTCTCTTTCTTCAGAAAGTAATTGGAATGCATCTTTTCTTTCATCTGAAATCGACTTGTAATGTCCTTGCCATACCCTTAAGCTAAGGTCACCCTGTTTTAAAATTTCTAGGAATTCATCATGAAATCCACTCATATCATGCATGCTTGTTATACCAAGGCTGTTTGCTAATTTAATCGCAGCACGCATGCCTTTTTTTGCATCAGAAGCTTCACGAATTCCTTTGGCATTTTGAAAAAGCCTATTAGCACGTTCTTTAAATATTCCACTTGGTTCTCCAGTGTTTTGATCGATAACAATTTCCCCTCCTTGGGGGACAGGGCTCTCGATAGTGATTCCTGCAAGCTTTATGGCTTCACTATTAGCCCAAGAGGTATGCCCATCGATATCACTCAATAACACAGGATGTTTGGGTGTTACTGTATCCAGCATTTCTTTGGTGGGTAATATTCCATCAGAGAGATTATGATTCCATCTACCGCCCAATATCCAGGATCCTTCTGGAAGAGTAGCTGCTTTTTCAGCAATAATTTTTATCCATTCCTTTTTTTCTGGAATGTCAGTTAAATCTACGCCAGTCGCCAGGCTTCCTCCCCCCACAAGATGAGTATGCCCATCAATTAGTCCTGGTATTATGGTTGCATTGCCTGCGTCTATAATCTTTGTATCTTGACCAATGGCAGTTTCGATTTCATCATTAAACCCAACAATGGTAAATTTTCCATTCTTAATCGCTAAAGCCTGCGCACGTGGTTGCTTTTTATCAGAGGTGTAGATATCTGCATTAATAATTACTAAATTGGCTTTGTTTAGATTGGGATCTGTTGTTGGTGAGCATGCAGATAGAAAAAATAAAATTGGCACTATCCAATATTTATATTTCAAATTAATTATTGTTTTATAATTCATTAGCTTCATACGCTGTTACCATTGGTTTATAGGTAGTAGCTAGGATACACACGTCATGCTTAAAAATGAATAAAATACTTGTCAAAAAATATTACCTAAGAAAGGCTTCTAAATGGCTAAAAAGAATGCTCATACCTAAGAGTATTCAGACATACGGCATAGTAAGAAAATGGAAGCAGGATGACAAGAGAGATTGGTCAGTAGTAGCAAATCAAAATGATGTAAGCATAAATCGCTACGAATATAGCTTTCTTTCTCAGAATGGAGAAGATGGAATTATAAAATATCTTTTCTCAGAGATTGGATTTGAATCAAAATATTTTGTTGAGTTTGGGTTTGGAGCAAAACAATCCAACTCTCTTCGACTAATGCTTAAGGAGGATTTTAACGGTTTATTTATGGATGGCTCTCAAGAGCAATGTTCTTACTTCAATCAAGCCTCCAAAAAAATGGGAATATCGGGCGTGAAAGCAGTTTGTACTTTTCTTACAGCTGAAAATATCGATGCTCTTTTAAAGGAAAATCATGCGCCTTACGCAGTTGATTTTTTATCCATTGACGTTGATGGGAATGACTATTGGCTTTGGCAGAAAATTACCTCAATAGATCCGCGGGTGGTATGTATTGAATATAATTCTGGAATCGGTTTTAAGCAATCATGGACAATCCCCTATGACCCTGATTTTGAAAGGTTTAAAGCACACCCGAGTGGATTTTTTGCCGGCGCTTCATTAAAAGCACTTGAAAGCCTAGGAAAAAATAAAGGTTATCGACTTGTGGGTTGTGATAACACAGGTACTAATGCATTTTTTCTTAGAAATGATTTAGGGATACCTGCCATTCCAACTTTGAGTGTTAAGGAGGCTTTTAAGCCTCACTTGAATTGGTTAGGTAGAGGTTTTTCTGAGGCAGAACAATATGAAATTATGGCTTCCATGTCTTATGAAGAAGTCTAAGCAAGATCTTTAGAGAAATGTTTATTCTCTCAACATTCTAATAATAGAAAACATCAATAATATATAGATAATAAGAATCGGGAAAGACGCCATAATTGATGCGGTTTTTAATGGCTCTAATCCTCCGATAAAAAGCAAAGCAGAAGGCAGTAAGCCCATAGAGATTGCCCAATAAATTCTCAGGTTCCTCGAGGGATGTTCGTCAGCTTTGAGATATCGAGTTGATCCTGCCGCTAATGAATATGATGCTGAGTCATAAGTTGTTGCCGCAAAAATAATGGCAATAATAGCAAGGAAGACTAATAAGAAAGATCCCCCCGGAAGTATTCCAATGATTGCTGCGATTGCTGATGATTGACCTAACTCATTCACATGTTCTACGACAGGGTATTGCCCTGATAGTTCTAAATTGAGTGAATAATTACCTAAAATTATAAAAAATAACGAACATCCGAGGCTACCCCAGCCCATCATTCCAAAGATGACTTCTCGGAGTGTTCTTCCTTTTGAAATTTTAGCGATAAACATTCCTAGAAAAGGACCGAGTGCAATAGCCCACGCTAAATAGAAGATTGTCCATTGTTCAACAAAATCACCGCGTTGTAATGGATCTGTCCAAGTAAACATCTTGACCATGTTTTGGGCAATATGACTTACTGAGGCAACACCCATTTCTAAAATAAACGTGGTGGGACCGACAACAAAAACAAAGATAATTAGAAGCAATGCTAGCCGTGCGTTAATTACACTTAGAACACGTATCCCTCGATTTAAGCCTTTATAAACACTAAAAGCGATTAGTGTTGTTATGATTAACATCACAAAAAGTTGCATTTGTTGATTATCTTGAAGGGTTGAAATTTTTGTAATACAAGAAGTGACCAGTTCAACACTAAAGGCGAGACCTGTCGCAGAGGTTCCTACGAGGCCAATGATAAAGAATAAGTCTATAATCCTGCCCGGCCATTTTTCAGAATAACTTCCTAATATCCCGCTACAAGCAGCGCTCAATCTCAGTATGGGTATTTGTTTATGGTGATAGGAAACACAGAATGCAACAGCAGGGAGGCTATAGAGGGACCAAGTAATGGGCCCCCAATGGAAAGCTCCATAACTGGCTGCCCATATAATGGCCTCATCACTTTTGGGGATGAGGGAATAAGGAGGGTGTTGGTAATAGGAGACCCATTCTGTAGCTCCCCAGTATAATACTGCCCCACCAATACCCGTGCAAAATAACATTGATGCCCAACTGAATGTTGAGTAATCTTTTTTAACATTCGGCGGGCCGAGTACAATTTTCCCTTTTTTACCAAAGGCAAGAATCCCGAGAAAAACGAGAACAATGTTCACGGTTATGATGTATAAAATACCGAATTCTTTTGTGATGAAATTAAACGCATTTTGTATGACTGTTTCACTCCACTCTTGATTCGTCACAATTGTGACGACAATTGTTAGCAGCAAAATGCTTCCACAAATAAGAATAAACCGATCAATTCTCGGTGAATCATTATGAGTTACATTTTCTGATACAGTTTTTTCTTCCATATTTACTTATTTATTGTGTTTTTTTAGATGTTTCGACTCATCCTAATACAGTTTAGGAGTAAATTACGAGTATAATTCCCGTTTATTTTCAAAAGAAAGGCGTTTCGTGTATATGTCGTTTTATAGTGCTGACATCAGAGTAATAATACTGATTTTATTTTTTCTTTTGCCAACTACAGCGTTGTCTCAAGGAAACATGAATAATGAACTCGATGAAATTGTTGTAACTGCAACCAGGATGGAAACATCTCTACGAAATTCATCACGATCAATTACTGTTATTAATCAGGATAGAATTCAAAATGGCACGCAGCAACTCTCATTAGATGAGTCGCTTGTTGGCGTTCCAGGTCTTTATATGCAAAATCGATATAATTTTGCCCAGGATCTTCGTCTATCACTCAGAGGATTTGGATCTAGATCATCTTTTGGGATTCGAGGTATAAAAATATATGTTGATGGAATACCAGAAACCCTCCCTGATGGACAAGCAGGTGTTGATAGTATAGATATTGGTTCTACTAAAAGAATTGAGATCCTAAGAGGCCCTTCCTCGTCTCTGTACGGTAACGCATCGGGTGGTGTAATTGCTATAGAAACAGAGCTTGGAGAAGATTCCCCTTTTGTTGAAACGACGCTTGCAGGTGGTGATTTAGGATATAAAAAATATCAGTTAAAATCGGGTGGAAAGATAGATGAAGCTAACTATCTAATTAATATTGCTAAACAACAATATAATGGATATCGAAGTCATTCTGAAACTGAAGGGACATTGATTAATGGAAAGTTTCGATTACCTCTTAATTCAATGGATGATCTTCTGATATCATTTAATCTAACAGACCAACCAATTGCCAATGATCCAGGTGGAATTAACTCAGATCAAGTTGCCTCGGACAGATCCTCTGCTAGGGATAAGAATATTCAATACGATTCTGGAGAATCACTAAACCAGAAGAGAGTTGGTTTTGTTTATAACAGAAAAAGGGAATCAGGGAATCTACAAATAAAAAATTATTATGTATTTCGAGACTTTTCCAACAAGCTTCCATTCACTGATGGAGGATCTGTTAGATTAGATCGATTTTTCTATGGTTTTGGAGCTCAATATTCACTTGGGAATATTCTGCCTGATAACATTAAAGTTACTTTAGGTTTTGATATAGACCGCCAAGATGATGATAGGAAAAGATTTGATAATGAGGATGGAGTCATCGGATCAATGGGTTTTGATCAAAGTGAAAAAGTGAGTAGTGATGGACTTTATGTTCAAGGAAGTTATCAAATCAATGACGAATTAGGGTTGTCTGCAGGATTGCGCTATGACGTTGTCAATTTTAACATTTCAGATCATTTTCTTACTAACGGTGATGATTCAGGGGAAATTAATTTTAAAAAATTCAGTCCATCCTTTGGCTTAAACTATAATATTGGATCTGGCATACTTTTTAGTTCCTGGAGTAATTCTTTTGAAACTCCAACAACAACCGAGCTTTCAAATCCTGATGGGAGCGGCGGTTTTAATAGCTTGTTGAACCCCCAGACCGCCAGTAATTTTGAAGTTGGTTTTAAAACAGGAACCAACAAGCTGTATTATGAATTGGTCGTTTTTAATATTGATCTAAAAAAGGAACTAGTTCCCTATGAGCTCGAGAGCTTTCCTGGAAGAAAGTTTTTTGAGAATGCAGGAACGTCATCGAGAAAAGGCATAGAAACTGCAATTTCATGGAAAAGTGAATCTGGCTTTGGTGTTGATGCTTCCTACACATGGTCAGATTTTACTTTTGAGAAATTTGTGGATGATAATGGCAATGATTTTTCAAATAAAACTCTGCCGGGCGTTCCAAGTCGTTTTGGTTATTTTGGGTTAAGCTACCAATCAACCCAAGGCCTTAGTGCTCGCTTTGAAACAAACTATGTTGGAAGTATTTTTGCAAATAATACTAATACAACAAACGTTTCTAGTTATAGCGTGTCAGGATTTCGTGCGAGCTATATGATGAAGCGCGATAGTTGGGAAATCCGGCCATACTTGGGAATCAATAATATTTTTGATGAGAGTTACAGCAATAATATTAGAATTAATGCTTGGGGCGGTCGTTATTTTGAGCCCGCACCCAAGAGAAATTCATACCTAGGGATAACAGTATCCCATCAGTTTTGATATAACAGTAATTACTACGGTTTTGCCAAAACCATTTCGATTTCAATCAACCATCCACCTGCAAGCGCATTAATTTGCACAGCTGAACGTGCGGGTTTATTCGGCTGTTCTTCCGTACCAAAAAATTTGCTATAAGATTTCATGAAGCCACCAAAATCCATCCGGCCATCTAATTCAGGATCACCAACAAGAAAAACTGTCATCTTAATGACATCTTCAAAACCCACTCCCAAGCTTTCGAAGGACTTCTCAAATTTTTTAAGAACTGTCATAGCTTGGTGTTCCGTATCACCGGTGTACTCTCTTGTTCCTCTTTCTGCATCAGGATTAGCTGGTGAAGGAAGTTGACCGCTATGATAGATAAGCGTTGTTCCAGGGGATACTTCCACAGCACGAGATATGGGGAATGTTGAGTTATTCGGCAGTGCGTAACGAACAACATTAGGGCCTGTATCTGTTTTTACAGTTAGTCGCATCTCATCACAGCCAGCAAGGGCTATTAAAAACATAGGCAGAATTACAAATTTTTTCATAGTTTCATCTCTCTTAGTTAGTTTGTATTGGTAAGTATATATTTTACTACATCATTTATGGCTTGGTCATCTTCTAGAACA
>UINC01001931.1_pt1 | contig 12290 bp, 11 predicted proteins | sample 5385821 | NCBI WGS metagenome assembly UINC01 (sample SAMEA4666929, study PRJEB26691) | marine metagenome | isolation source: Pacific Ocean | place: Pacific Ocean | collected 2011-10-13 | reverse complement strand
AAATGTGTAAGGGCTGGCGGAAAACACAATGACCTCGATAATGTAGGTCACACACCTAGACATCATACTTTTTTTGAAATGCTAGGAAATTTCTCTTTTGGAGATTACTTTAAAGAAGAGGCTATAGAATTTTCTTGGCAACTACTTACATCTGAATTTTCTTTGCCTAAAGATAATCTTTTAATAACAACCCATAAAGATGATGAGGAATCATCTCAAATTTGGAAGAAAATTTCCGGTTTTTCCAATGATAAAATTATCAGTATTGATACTGAAGATAATTTCTGGTCGATGGGAACAGAAGGTCCATGTGGACCTTGTTCAGAAATATTTTATGATCACGGTGAAAAAATACTTGGAGGCCCCCCGGGATCTAAGAATCAGGATGGAGATAGATTCGTAGAAATTTGGAATTTAGTTTTTATGCAGTTTCTACAAGATCAAGATAACAAAAGAATTTCTCTTCCTAAGCCTTCAATTGACACTGGGATGGGGCTAGAAAGGATGACTGCTGTTCTTCAAGGTAAAACAAATAATTTTGAAATAGATATTTTTTTATCCTTAGTTGAATCTATTGAAGAAGAAATCAAAATTAGATCCTCAGAAGATAACGTCATAAGTTTTAGGATAATAGCAGATCATTTAAGGTCTACTTGTTTTTTAATTTCTGATGGAGTTACACCATCAAATGATGGTCGAGGTTATGTTTTAAGGAGAATAATGCGTCGAGCTATGAGGCATTTACATATTCTTGGGGTGAATGATCCTGTCTTATTTAAATTAACAAAATGTATGGTTGAGCTAATGGGTCATATTTATCCAGAGTTAAATCGAACACAAGAATTAATAAAATCTATAATTTTTCATGAGGAAGAGAGATTTCTTACCACTTTATCAAAAGGATTAAAGGTCTTAGAAAATGAAACTAAAATACTAAAGAAAGGTAATACTTTAGATGGTTCTGTAGCTTTCAAACTTTATGATACTTACGGTTTTCCTTTAGATTTAACAGAAGATGTTCTCAAGGAAAAATCACTACTCCTTGATGTTGATGGTTTCAATAGATCGATGTCTAAACAAAAAAAGAAAGCAAAGGAATCTTGGTCTGGATCAGGCGATAGAAAAGTTGATAAGCTTTGGTTTGATTTGGCAGAATATTGTTCACCAACTGAATTCCTTGGTTACACTAATGAAAACTCAATGGGGGAAGTGCAATCTATTATTAAAGAGGGCAAAATAGTTAAAAGTATCCAAAAAGGAGATGAAGCATTTCTTGTTTTAAATCAGACACCATTTTATGCAGAAAGCGGTGGCCAAGTTGGAGATAATGGTATCATTTCTTCAAAAGAAGCAAAATTTGAGGTTATAGACACAACTAAAAAGATAGGTGAAATTTTTACTCATTTTGGAGAGGTTCTTGAAGGGCAAATTACATTTGGCGATCAAATGAATTTAAAGATCAATAACTCACATAGAAAAAAAATTACAGCCAACCACTCTGCAACACATCTTTTGCATGAATCATTAAGAAGAGTTCTTGGAAAACATGTTTTTCAAAAAGGATCAAAAATTAATTCAGATAAATTGAGATTTGATTTTAGCCATTCTAAATCAGTATCTATAGAAGAAATTGAAAAAATTGAAGGAATGGTTAATGCTTTAATCTTGCAAGATTCAAAAGTAGAGGTACAAATTTTATCTTATGATAAAGCTATTGAAATCGGGGCAACAGCATTATTTGGAGAGAAATATGGTGAAGAGGTTCGAGTCCTGTCAATGGGAGGAGATTTATTTTCAACAGAGTTATGTGGCGGAACTCATGTTGAAAGGTTAAGTCATATAAAAACTTTTAAAATTATTTCTCAAAGTTCAGTTTCTGCAGGTGTTAGAAGAATAGAAGCAGTTACAGGATCTGAAGCACCCAAAAAACTTTCTTTAACTGATAAATTGTCTAAGTCTTCTGAAAAATTAAAAAGAGAAAAGAAAAAACCACTGCAAATTAAAACTAACGTGAATTTAAAATCAGAATTTAAAGATATAAATGGAATAAATTTTTTATTTGATGTTTTAGATGGTGTAGATGGCAAGGAACTTAGATCTTTGACTGATGAATGCAAGAAGAAATTAGGTTCTGGAATAAGCTGTTTGGTATCCACATATGAAGAAAGATCATCAATAGCCATAGGGGTAACTGATGATCTAACTAAAAAATTCGACGCTGTAGAGATCGTAAATTTAGCCTCAAAAATTATGGAAGGAAAGGGTGGTGGCGGAAGAAAAGATATGGCCTTAGCTGGCGCAAAAGATGTTAAAAATGTTAATGAGGTTATCAAAGTTATTGAAGAACTAATTAAAGATAGAAGTTAAGACATTTTCTTTTGAAGGTTTTTGTCTACCTCATCAATAAATTCTTGTGTAGTTAACCATGACTGTTGAGGGCCTACTAGTAATGCTAAGTCCTTAGTCATAAAACCTTTTTCGACAGTCCTTATGCAAACCTTTTCAAGGGTTTCTGAAAATTTAGCAAGTTCAAGATTTTCATCCAATTTAGCCCTATGTGATAATCCTCTTGTCCAAGCAAAGATTGAGGCTATTGAATTAGTGGATGTTTCTTCACCTTTTTGGTGTAATCTAAAATGCCTCGTTACTGTTCCGTGAGCTGCTTCAGCTTCTACTGTTTTTCCATCTGGAGTCATCAACACACTTGACATTAATCCCAATGAACCGAAACCTTGCGCTACAGTATCAGATTGTACATCTCCATCATAATTCTTGCAGGCCCATATAAAGGCACCTGACCATTTTAAAGCACAGGCAACCATGTCATCAATAAGTCTATGTTCATAAGAAATATTCAATTTTTTATATTCTTTAGCATATTCTTTTTCATATACTTCTTGAAAAAGATCTTTGAAGCGACCATCGTATTTCTTTAGTATTGTATTTTTTGTTGATAAATATACTGGCCATTCTCTTTCTAAGCCATAATTAAAACAGGCTCTGGCAAAATCTCTTATCGACTTATCATGATTATACATGCTCATGGCTATTCCACTATCTTCAAAATTATGCACCTCTTCCTCTATTATTTCTGACCCATCCTCTGATACCCATTTAACAGATAACGTTCCTTTTCCTGGAACTATAAAATCCGTTGCCCTATATTGATCTCCAAAAGCATGTCTTCCTATTATTATAGGTTGTGTCCATCCTGGCACCAATCTAGGTATATTTTGACAAACGATAGGCTCTCTGAAAACTGTACCTCCAAGTATATTTCTTATAGTTCCATTGGGAGATTTCCACATTTCTTTTAAATCAAATTCTTTTACCCTTTCTTCATCAGGAGTAATGGTTGCACACTTTATGCCTACTCCGTGTTCTTTAATAGCATTGGCAGCTTCAACTGTAATTTGATCTTTAGTTTCATCACGGCTTTCTATTCCGAGATCATAGTAATGAAGATCTATTTCAATATAGGGTAGTATTAGTTTTTTCTTTATCAAGCCCCATATTATTCTGGTCATCTCATCGCCATCTATTTCTACGACTGGATTATTTACCTTGATTTTAGACATTTATTTCTCAATTTTTCGAATTAAGATACTGAATAGCATATAAAGTAGATTATTCAATGATGTTTGATAATAAAAGGGTTATTTATCTACAATGAAAAAGATTAATAAAGATAATATAAAGGTAATACTTGCAGAGCCACAGCTATCAGAAAATATAGGAATGACTGCAAGGGCGATGTTAAATTTTGGCTTGCACCAATTGTTCTTAATTAATCCTGAGCAGGATCACCTATCAAAAAAATCAATCAGTGCTTCTGCAGGTGCTGAGAAGGTTTTAAGGAATGCCAAGGTCTTTAATAATATTGAAGATTCTATTTCTAGTTTGAATCATCTTTTTGCATGCACTGTACGTACAAGGGATATGATTAAACCTACTTGTGGGCCAGAAGAATTATATAATAAAATCAATATATTAGATAATAAATCTAATATTGGAATATTGTTTGGAAGAGAAAAATCTGGTCTTAGTAACTTTCAAATCTCATTTGCCGATACAATTGTCGAAATTCCAACTAGCCCAGAGTTTTCATCTTTGAACCTAGCTCAAGCAGTTATTATAATTGCTTCTGAGATTAATAGGATTAATGTGAATTATAGTAAAAGAACAATGTTAATGAGTGATACTGTACCAGCAAAAAAAAGAGAAATTATTGGTTTTTTTGAACATCTAGAAAGAGCTTTAGAGGATTCTGGTTTCTTAAAGCCTTTAGAAAAAAAACCCACAATGATGATAAATATTAGGAATATTTTTTCTAGATCTATTTTGACTGAACAAGATATAAAAACTTTACGAGGGGTAATTACATCTTTGCTAAGTTGGCCAGATGGTTATCAAGATAACAAGAAATTAAAAAAAATTAAAATTATTGCTGATGGAACTGATAAGAAATAAGAAACATTACAAAGAAATTGACTTATTGCTTAGAGAAATGTACTTAACGCCGAAATGGTTTTTTTTTGGATTATTTTAGGATGCACAATTTATGACGAAAAGAGTCAAGGCTAAATATAAGATTGATAGGCGTATGGGCGAAAATATCTGGGGAAGACCTAAAAGCCCTGTCAATCTAAGAGCATACGGACCTGGACAGCATGGTCAGCAACGGAAAGGAAAACTTTCGGATTTTGGACTTCAGATGCGAGCAAAGCAAAAGCTTAAAGGTTATTACGGAAACATAACCGAAAAACAATTTAAAAAAATATTTAAGGAAGCAGAACGAATAAAAGGCGATACATCAGAAAACATCATAGGTTTATTAGAAAGAAGATTGGATTCTGTTATATATAGAGCAAAGTTTGTCCCAACAGTGTTTTCTGCTCGGCAATTTATTAACCACGGCCATGTGAAGGTTAACGGAAAAAGAGTTAACATCGCTTCTTATTTGTTAAAAACCGGAGACTTAATTGAGCTAAAAGAAAAATCAAGATCCTTGGAGATCGTTTTAAGGGGCATTGAAAGTACTGAAAGAGATATACCAGATTATATTGAATGCGATCAGAAAAAATTAACTGCAAAAATTACAAGGATTCCTAAACTTACAGAAGTTCCATATCCAGTACAGATGGAGCCAAATTTAGTTGTGGAGTTTTATTCTAGGAGCTAATTTATATTTTCTTTACTGAGCTCTTCCTTAAGTTCACCGCTTTCAAACATTTCCTTGATAATGTCACAACCTCCCATAAAATTACCCTTTATATAAAGCTGAGGGATTGTGGGCCAGTTGGAGTATTCTTTAATAGCATCTCTCATTTGTTCATCTTCTAAAACATCGGTTGAAGTGAAAGACACCTCTAGATATGTCAAAATTTGAACCACAGTATTTGAAAATCCACATTGTGGAAAAAGTGGAGTTCCTTTCATAAACAAGTGAATATCGGAGCTCTGAATTTTAGATTTTATCTCTTTTTTGATTTTATCATCCATCATTAAAATTCCTAAGGTATTTGGGTTTTAATAGATAAAGCGTGCAACTCGTTGCCCATCTTAGACCCTAAGGAATCATATATCATTTTATGTTGATCAATTCTAGACATACCTCTAAATTTTGACGAAATAATAGTCAAGGCAAAGTGATTATCATCTCCCGCTAGGTCATCTATCTTTATATCAGCTTCTGGAAAAGATTCGGTTAAAATTTTTTTTAATTCTATTTCTTTAATAGTCATTAATTTTCTTTTCCTGATAAATAATTATCAAACCAACTCTCGTGTAAGTTTTTTAATTCTTTTAGAGATATTTCTTCTTCATTTAAAATTATTTTAGCGCCTTTGGTCTTACCTAAGTTGAGGTACTGGATCCTTTTTTCATTTAACAATGACATCGCTTCATCAATTTTATGATTCTGTAAAGTTATAATATACCTGCTTTGATCCTCACTGAAGAGAAATTTATGATTCGAAAATTCTTTTTCGAGAAACAACTCGAAACCTATATTTCCCGATAAGGCCATTTCCGTTAGCGCAACCAAAAGTCCTCCATCAGATATATCATGTGAAGTATCTATAATTTTATTTTTAATTAATTTTTGAATTACTTCACCGTTATTTTTTTCTTCAGCCAGATTAACCTTTGGCGGACATCCATTTTTATTTTGTAAAATTTCTGTAGCATATATTGACTGATTTATTGATCCTGCGGTTTTCCCTATTATGAAAATATTATCATCTTCTCTCTTAAAATTGTGTGTTGAAAAAATATCAAGATTATCGATTACACCTACTCCTCCTATTGCAGGTGTAGGGTTTATACCTTTACCGTTAGTTTCGTTGTAGAGTGAGACATTTCCTGAGACAACTGGAAAGTCTAGCTCTTCACATGCGTGAGCCATGCCTTGAGTTGCAGCAGCAAATTGTCCCATAATTTCCTCTTTTTCGGGGTTTCCAAAGTTTAAGCAATCAGTAATAGCAATAGGCCTTGACCCAACAGTTATTAAATTCCTCCAAGATTCAGCAACGGCCTGTTTACCTCCTTCATAGGGGTTTGCGAGGCAATATCTTGGAGTAGAATCTGTTGTTATAGCTAACCCTTTATTAGTATCATGGACTCTTATGATTGCAGCATCACCTCCAGGGTTTAAGACTGTATCGGTCATAACCATGTGGTCGTATTGTTCCCATACCCACTTTCTACTTGAAAGATTAGGAGAATAAATTAACTGCTTTAATATTGTCAAAGGAGATTCCTTCGAAAGGTCACTTTCTTTAATGTTGCAATCTTTCATATTAATAATTTTGTATGGTCTTTGATATGAAGGCGCGCCTTTCTCGAGAATGTCGATATCAATTTCTGCTTTAATTTCTTTATTTCTTTTTATAACTAATCTTTTGGAATCGTTTAGAGTTCCTATGACAGAGAAATCAAGTTCCCATTTTTCAAAGATCTTTTTTGCTATTTCTTCTTTCTTTGGCTCAATTATCATTAACATTCTTTCTTGACTTTCAGAGAGCATAATTTCATAGGCACTCATATTTATTTCTCTACAAGGAACATAGTCTAGGTCAATTTCAATACCTAGATTACCTTTTCCTGCCATTTCTACAGACGAAGAAGTTAAGCCAGCAGCTCCCATATCTTGTATAGCTATTATTACATCCTCCTTCATTAATTCGAGACAAGCCTCAAGCAAAAGTTTTTCTGAAAAGGGATCTCCAACTTGAACTGTGGGTCTTTTCTCTTCAGATCTATCGTCAAATTCAGATGATGCCATCGTAGCCCCGTGAATTCCATCTCGACCCGTCTTAGATCCTACGTAAACAACTAAATTTCCAACTCCAGAAGCTTTAGAATAAAATATTTTATCTATCTCAGCCACACCAACACACATTGCGTTAACTAAAATGTTATCGTTATAAGAGGAGTTAAATTCAACCTCTCCTCCAACAGTAGGCACTCCAATGCAGTTTCCATAACCTCCTATCCCTGAAACTACACCATTAAGAAGATGCCTTGTTTTGTTGTGGGATGTTTCACCAAATCGTAATGAATTCAGTAACGCAACGGGCCTAGCTCCCATAGTAAAAACATCTCTCAATATTCCTCCGACTCCTGTAGCAGCACCTTGATAAGGCTCTATAAATGAAGGGTGATTATGGCTCTCCATTTTAAAGACTGCAGCAAAACCATCACCAATGTTAATGATACCGGCATTTTCTCCAGGACCTTGGATTACATTCTCGTTTTTCGTTGGCAACTTATTTAACCAGAACTTAGATGACTTGTAGGAACAATGCTCTGACCACATAGCAGAAAAGATACCCAACTCAGTAAATGTTGGTTCTCTTTTTAAAGATTTTAGAATAAATTCATATTCATCTTCATTTATTCCATGTTCTTCAACTAATTCTTTGGAAATTTTATTCATTGAAGTGTTTCAGCTATTGATAAAAAAAAATTTTCTCCATCATTTAATCTAGATAACCTGTTTGTGGCTCTTTCTGGATGAGGCATCATTCCAAGAACATTACCTTTTTTATTTATTATACCAGCGATATTTTTCAAAGAACCATTGGGATTAGCATCATTAGAAAAATTTCCGTCTTCATCACAATACTTAAAGGCTATCTGATTGTTGTCTTCCAATTCTTTTATTATTTCATCATTGGCAAAATAATTACCTTCATTATGAGCAATAGGAATATCTATAATTTGGCTTTCGAAATATTTTTGAGAAAAATATGTACGGTTATTTACAACACTTAATTTTGTTGTTTTGCAAATGAAAGATAGACAATTATTTCTAATAAGGGTTCCAGGAAGTAATCTAGTTTCGGTTAAGATTTGAAAGCCATTACAAATACCTATTATTGGGAATCCTTCTTTTGATTTTTTTATAACTTCTCTCATAATAGGGCTGTTGGCCGCAATTGATCCACACCTTAAATAATCCCCAAAAGAAAAACCTCCAGGCACAATAATGATGTTACAATCAGGAATATGAGTCTCTTTGTGCCATACCATTTTTGGTTCAATCTTAGCTACATTACGAAACGACACAGCAATATCTCTATCGCAGTTTGAACCAGGGAAAACTATAATTGCTGCCTTCATAAATCATCCTTAATTATAGAAATTTCGAAATCTTCTATGACCATATTTGCGAGCAACCTTTCACTCATTTCTCGAGTAAGAGCAAGAGCATCCTCTTCATTTTTGATATCTAGATTAAGTTCGACTATCTTACCTTGTCTTGCTTCTTGGACATCAGTAAAACCTAGCTGTTTGAGAGAATTCTCAATAGCTTTTCCTTGAGGGTCCAATACTCCCTCTTTCGGCATAATTTTTACATAAACTTTCATTTATTTAAAAGGCTAATTATTTTTTGATATCTATTCCTAGCCGAGTCGCAACTTCTTTGTAAGCATCAATTAGACCCCCAAGATTTCTTCTGAAACGATCCTTATCAAGTTTCTTTAAAGATTTTTTATCCCACAATCTACACGAGTCAGGACTGATTTCGTCAGCAAGAATTATTTTGTTTCCATTTTCAGTAATTAATCTTCCAAATTCAATTTTGAAGTCTACCAAAATTATTCCGACATTTATGAACAATTCAATTAGAGCTTTGTTAATTTTTATGCTTTGATTCTTTATTTCTTTGATTTCATTTATACTAGCCCATTCAAATGCTCTGATATGTTCTTCAGATATAATGGGATCATCTAAATTATCATTTTTGAGAGTGAATTCTATTAAAGGGCCAGGAAGTTCTTTTCCTTCTTCTATACCTAACCTTTTTGAGAGGGTGCCAGCCGCAATATTTCTAATAATTACTTCAATAGGTATTATTTCTAACTTTCTTACTAATTGCTCTCTTTCATTAATCCTTTTTATGAAATGATTTTCAATCCCATTATTTCTTAAATGAGTAAAGATATGTTCACTAATAAGGTTATTCAGTATTCCTTTATTTTCCAGTATATCATGTTTCTTCTTATTGAATGCTGTAGCATCATCTTTAAAATATTGGATAAGCTTATCTTGTTCTTTATGAGAAAATAATTTTTTGGCTTTGCCTTCATATAATAATTCTTTTTTTGTCATTACTAACCCATGATTAATTTCTACTATTTACTTCGTAAGAAATATTTAGCTGATCTAATGATTCTATAATTTTTTGTTCAGCATATATCACAGATTCCGTATTGTAGGATTTTATTACGATATTTACCCCAAAATCTTTTTTAGAGTTAAAATAAGGGTAACTTCCTATTTTTAGATCTCTTACAATGTAAAGTGTTTCTTCAAGCATATTAGCAATTTCACCCTCCACTGAATTTATAGATAGAGAAGAAGAATGAATTCTCATGCCTTCAGTAATAAATTGTAGTGATTCCGAAAACATTGCTTTCATAACTTTTGGTATTCCAGCAAAAACAAAAACATTTTCAATTTTAAAACCAGGCGCTGCAGAAATTTTATTTTTAATTAATTCTGCACCTTTAGGAATTCTTGCCATTCTTTGACGTACTTCATTAAAACTCGAATTAATATTTTTGTAATGACTTTTAAGAATTCTATATGCCTCCTGGTTTTTCTCCATCTTAACCCCTAAAGCCTCTGAGATACTTTCCACAGTTACATCATCATGAGTGGGGCCTATACCCCCAGTTGTGAAGACATAGTCATTTTTTTTTCTTAACTCATTAATAGCTTTTATGATTTCCAACTTTTTATCTTGAATAATTCTGCATTCGGTTACCTCTACGCCAATATTTTCCAGTTCTTTAGAGATATAATTTGAATTTGTATCTTGAGTACGTCCCGATAGGATTTCGTCTCCTATCACAAGTATCGCTGCAGTGTATTGTCTTTCTTTCGTCATAAATAACTTTAACACATAGATTTATAGGAACAATATTAGGATACTAGCTCAATAATACTTTTTAATATATATATCTTCTATGGATAAAATAAATGAAAATTTAGTTTTAGATAGAACTACAGGGCAAATTAAAATACACCAAACAGAAGACTCTTTAGGAATGCGAAAGGTAGGTAAACTCGCTGCAGAGCTATTAGACCTCTTTGTAGATGAGGTTCAACCAGGCATATCTACAGAGAGTTTGGATAAATTCGCTTATGAGTTCATACTTGATAACAAAGCCATTCCTGCTCCTTTAAATTATAGAGGCTTTAAAAAATCTATTTGCACCTCTATTAATCATGTAGTTTGTCACGGGATTCCTAGCCAAAAAATTCTTCAAGAAGGAGACATTGTCAATATAGATGTAACCTTGATTTTAGATAGTTGGCATGGTGATACTTCTCGAATGTATGTTGCAGGTGAACCATCAGTAAAAGCCAGAAAGATAATTAAAACCACATTTGATAGTCTCAATTTAGCTATTGATATGATTAAACCTGGAGTTTTTCTTGGAGATATTGGCAATGCTATACAGAGCTTTGCCGAAGATGAAGGTTTTTCAATTGTTAAAGAATTCTGTGGTCATGGGATAGGGAGAGTTTTTCATGATGAGCCCAATATTTTGCACTATGGGAATAAAGGAACCGGACCTCAGTTAAGGAAGGGTATGTTTTTTACAGTAGAACCCATGATAAATTATGGTAAACCCCAGACCAAAATTTTATCCGATGGGTGGACCGCTGTTACAAGAGACAGGAGCTTGTCATCACAATTCGAACATACTTTGGGTGTAACGGAAAACGGAGTAGAAATATTTACCGAATCTTTGAATAATACAGGTAATCCAATTGAAATATAGTAACTCTTTTGTTAGGAAAGAATCCAAATGATACCGCGATATTCTAGAGAAGAAATGGCCTCTATATGGACGGATGACACAAAATTTTCCATTTGGCTTGATATAGAGATATATGCTCTTGAAGCGATGGAAGTAATCGGAATTGTTCCTAAGGGTGTGTCAGAGTTAGTTCGTAGGAAAGCAAAATTTGATATAAAAAAAATAGAAGAAATAGAAAAGGAAGTAAAACATGATGTTGTTGCTTTCCTTACTAACATTTCTGAAAGTGTTGGACCTGAAGCAAGATTTATTCATCAAGGAATGACTTCATCAGATATTTTGGATACCTGTCTAAATATACAGTTAAAAAGGGCAGGCGAACTTTTATTAAAAGATTTAGAAATGTTATTAAAAGGACTAAAGAACAGAGCTATTGAACATAAAGATACTGTGTGCATTGGTCGTAGCCATGGTATACATGCCGAACCAACTACTTTTGGACTCAAAATGCTTCAGGCATATGTGGAATTTGAAAGAAATAAAGTCAGATTAGAAAATGCTATTTTAGAAATAAGCACTTGTGCTATTTCCGGCTCTGTTGGGACATTTGCAAATGTTGATCCATTTATTGAGGAATATGTTTCAAAAAAACTTAATTTAAATATTGAACCCATATCCACGCAAGTGGTTCCAAGAGACAGGCATGCAGCTTTTTTTTCTACACTTGCCATAATTGCAAGTTCTGTCGAAAGGCTCTCAACCGAAATAAGACATTTACAGAGATCGGAGGTTATGGAGGTTGAAGAATATTTTTCAAAAAAACAAAAGGGATCGTCATCTATGCCACACAAGAGAAATCCAATTTTAACTGAAAACCTAACGGGCCTCTCTCGTATAGTCAGAAGTGCCGTTATTCCTGCCTTAGAGAACGTTGCTCTATGGCATGAGAGAGATATTTCACATTCGAGCGTTGAGAGAATGATTGCCCCAGATACTACAGTGACTCTTGAT
>UINC01001930.1_pt1 | contig 12290 bp, 8 predicted proteins | sample 5385821 | NCBI WGS metagenome assembly UINC01 (sample SAMEA4666929, study PRJEB26691) | marine metagenome | isolation source: Pacific Ocean | place: Pacific Ocean | collected 2011-10-13 | reverse complement strand
CGGAGTCACTGAAGTCAAGGTCAACATGACCTCCAACGTACGTGCGGTGGCGTCGCCTGATGCTGGCCGGGCTCCTATTCCCGGGGTGAAGAACATTATTGCGGTTGGCGCCGGCAAGGGAGGCGTGGGGAAGAGTACCGTCGCGGTGAATTTGGCGCTGGCCCTCTCGAAATACGGCGGTCGGGTGGGGTTGATTGATGCTGATGTCTACGGTCCGAACGTTCCTCTCATGCTTGGTGTTCGGACCCAACTCGAGACCGACGGTAAGAAGATCGTTCCGGCAGAGAAGTACGGGATTCCGGTCGTGTCGATGGGGTTTCTTACGCAGGACGAGACTCCTATCATCTGGCGGGGTCCGATGCTGCACGGTGTCGTACAGCAGTTTTTTCGGGAAGTAAGGTGGAACGAACTGGACTATTTGGTAGTCGATATGCCACCTGGAACCGGTGACGTGGCGCTGAGCCTAAGTCAGACTGTCCCAGTGTCTGGCGCCGTCGTTGTGACGACGCCACAGGTCGTGTCGGTAGCGGATTCGCGTCGAGCTGTGAATATGTACAAGAAACTGAACGTCCCGACTCTCGGCCTGGTGGAGAACATGAGCCATTTTGTTTGTCCCAGTTGCGAGCACGAAAGCGACATTTTTGGCAAGGGCGGCGGCGAATTGGCTGCCGAAGACATGGGTGTGCCGTTTCTTGGGCGCATTCCGATCTATCAGCCGGTTCGCGAAGGGGGTGACACAGGGAACCCGATAGTGATGACCGAGCCCGAGTCGGTTGCGGCTCGTGCGTTTCTCGATGTCGCCGAACGGACGGCGGCGCAGGTGTCGATCGCGGCGTTGAATCCGGCAATAGCGGCGGTGTCGTAGAGGAAGTTAGCGCTCAGCCCGGCCCGTCATGGGTACGAACAGCACTGGTAGCAGGTTCTTACGGATGATGCCGGTTGGTGTACGAGTGACAAGGGTGAGCGACTGACGGTTCTCTCCTACTGGAATGATCAGTCGCCCGCCGGGCGCCAACTGTTCGATCAGTGGTGCAGGCACATGGTCAGGTGCGGCGGTGACCATGATGGCATCGAACGGCGCCTCGTCTTCCCAGCCCTCATAACCATCCCCTAGTCGTACTTCTACGTTAGCGTGACCTAGTTCCGAGAGTGTCTCGCGCGCCCGATTGGCCAATTCCGGCACAATCTCTATCGTATAGACCTTGGCGGCCACTTCGCTAAGGATTGCTGCTTGATAACCAGAGCCGGTACCCACCTCCAACACTCGTGCGTCCGGGGTTATCTGGAGGGCTTGGGTCATGTAAGCCACGATGTATGGCTGGGAGATCGTTTGCCGATATCCGATGGGCAGCGCGCGGTCCTCGTAGGCCGAACGTCGCTGTTCGACTGGAACAAATCGATGGCGGGGCACTTTGCCCATCGCGGCGAGTACTTGCGGGTCACGGATGTCCCGGTTCGCGAGCTGTCGTTCCACCATCCGCATGCGGTCGCGTGCCTGGATCGGTTGTGCCTGTGTGCTCCGGTGTTCGTGTGCCATTGCCGAGCCGACCAAGGGTGGGACCGGGGGCGAGCAGGAAGCCGCCATTATGGCCAGCACGGGAAACCGAAGGGCGCTCTTCACCGTCCAGTCAACCAAGCCTCTCGCTGTTGCTCCTGGGTGGCCGATGGTTCTTCGAGCGGCACAAGATCCCATCGGAACGTCGGGTCGGTCTCGACTTCCACGGAGAGACGACGTAGGCCGCCGCGTCGAGAAACGAGGACTGAGAGGGTAGAACCCGGGGAAGCGCGCGCGATTCGTTCGTTCCAAGCGTCTGGCAGTACTCGGTGGTCGCCAATCGCTAGGATTTCATCGTCAACGTTGAAGCCAGCGGAGAACGCAGGCGTGTCGCGTCGGACCTGAGCGACCACCAATCGTCCGTTAGTGGGGCGGGTGAGCAATCCCACCCACCCACGCTCCTCTTCTTCTTCTGGCGGATCAGAGAACTCTAGGCCCAGCCAGTGGAGCGCCTCGGTGTAGTCGAGTTCGGCTGTCGAGTCTAGGGCGAGTGTGAACCAGGCCGAGAGATCGATACCGGCCACTTCTTCCGCCGTCTCACGAAAGTCCTCTGGTGTGTAGCCGCGCTCCCCAGAGAACCGGGCATAGGCCAATCGCATTACATCGTCCAGTGACTTCAAGCCGTCCGTGGCCACCCGAATCCGCATATCGAGGAGGAAGGCGACCACCGCACCTTTCGTGTAGTAGCTCACCGATGTGTTGGTAGAGTTTTCGTCGGCTCGGTAGTACTTGATCCAGGCGTCGTACGAGGCCAAGGCGACCGGCTGCACGCTACGTCCCGGCGTGTGCTGTAAGGTACGAATTTGATCAGATAGGGTGTCGAGGTAGTCCTCCGTTGTGGATAGCTCGGCTCGCCGCACGATGAGGTCGTCGTAGTACGATGTGATGCCTTCGACGATCCAAAGGCTTGTGGTGTACACCTCGTTCTCATAGTCGAACGGTCCGAGTTCTGTCGGACGGAGTTTCTTTACGTTCCACGCATGAAAGAGCTCGTGGCTGACGAGTGAGAGCCAGCGTTGGTAGCTGCGGGGAGCCTGGGTGTCCCAGCGGCTGCTCATCAACAACGCGGAGTTTCGGTGTTCAAGTCCCCCGCGGGCCTCGGTGATCATATTAAGGAACAGATACTGGTCATACGGTACGTCACGCCACAGGCGGTGCATTTCCTCGGTGATCTTTTCCACATCCGTCGCTGAGCGTGGACCGTCCCAGATGCCGGATTCACCGACGTTCACCAACCGGTGCCGGATGCCACCCGTGGAGAACTCGTAGACCAAGGGATTGCCGACAATGATTGGCGAGTCGACAAGAGCATCGAAGTCCGGTGCTCGATAGGCATGCGGACCATTGTCTGGCCGTGGCGTCAGACCTGTCAGACTCCAGACCCAGTGCTGTGGCAGCTCTAGAATGACGTCGTGTGGTCTGCGTTGGTCGTCGTCTGCCAGAGTCAAAAACGTTGGCGCGCCGTTCAACATGGCGAAATCTTCGTCGATCCAGTTCGTGCGGACGGACATCTCACGACTATAGATTCGGTAGGAGACCTCAATGCGAGGCGCACCTCCGGTGGTGATTAACCAGCGGTTTTTCCGGGACTTCTCAATTTGGAGCGGACGACCATCTGGTGCACGGGCTGTCAGCTCTTCCACATGGCGAGAGAACTCCCTGACCAAGTACGAGCCGGGGGTCCAAACTGGCATCATTAATTCGATCCTAGCCAGGCCCTCGGTTGGTACGTTGGCGTTGATTTCCGCGTAGTGTGTCTGTGATTCCGGAAACCGGATTGTGTAAGCGATCGGTTCGATGGGTTGCCCGAAGGTGACCGAGACCGGTCCGGTCGCGAGTAGGATGACTAGGGTGGTGGCGGCTCGCCATCGCCGGAACCAAAATTGTTTAATGGGGTCCATGTGCATCCTCGTCATACGTGGTTGTTTAATCTGGACTTTACGTCTGTCGGGCTAGGTCGGGGCAACTTCGCCTGCGTCGAAATCAAAGGAAAAGAAATTCGAAACCATTCTCCAGCAATGGGAATGTTACTGATAGCAACGACCCGCTTGGACCGGACAACTGTTCCGAACTGATCCGACGGCATAACCGCAAAAGCCTGCCGAAGTCATTACCTCACGGTTCGCGGCGGTGGCGAGTGGTGAGGTTACTCGCTTCGGCCTCAGTGTACCCGGCTGAGTGAGTAAGCAACAGTGTCGCGCGGGAGACTGAGTGCCGTGGCGCATAGAAGCGGTCCACATGGTTACCGAGTGCCTTCAAAGCTGGAAACCATGTGGACCGCGCCTAGGAGTCCTTCACTATTTTGGTCGCGCGAGCCCCATGTGTGGAGCTTGCCGTCTGTGTTTGGACGCAGTTGGAATACGTGACGCGGGGCGGCGGTGTAAATCTACAAGAACAGGTTCATTGGCGGCTAGGCGCGAGGCGCCTAGCGTTCACAGCGGCACCGATCAGTGCGACCCGTGGTTCAAGAATGACCGAGACGGGCAGTCGTTCAAGTAGCGTCCGCATCCGTCCCTTAGCCAGAAAAGCGTCGAGAAATAAATCGGAACGGAGGAATGGGAGGATGTGGGGGGCAATACCCCCACCCACATAGAGTCCGGCGGTGGGGAGGGTTCGAAGCGCGAGGTTACCCGCCTCGGAACCGAGGGTTTCAACGAACCACTGGACGGTCTCTAGGCATCCGGGGCAGGTGCGCTTGAGGGCCGCCTCGGTAATTTCCGCCGCGGTGACATTCGGAGTGCTTGGGAGTGTGCAGGGGGTTCCTCTGTGCGTGAACGCGTGCAGCGTTACGAGGCCAGGTCCGGACACCACGTCCTCGAGTTCCACGCGTTTCTGTGTTGCGTTCAGGGTCGAGGCCAAGTCAAAGTCTCTTGGCGTGCGAGCCGAGAAATCCGTGTGTCCTGCCTCTGAGGGCATCGGAAGCATTCGGCCGTCGACGGCGTGCAGACACGCCTCGCCTAGCCCAGTACCTGGAGCGATTAGCGCGGCGTTCCCGGTTTCGGCCGGCACGCCGGACTGAACCACTGCCAACTCGCTCGGTTTGAGGTGGGGGATGGCGTGCGCCATCGCCTCGAGGTCGTTGACCAATTCGACGTGGGCGATTCCGAGCTTTTCGGCCATCGCGGCGCCGTCCACCAGCCAAGGAACATTGGTCAATTGTGAGACGTTGTCGTGGACCGGTCCGGCGACTCCGAAGCAGGTGGCAGCAATTCGAGATGGATCGCTAATTCGTTTGAGGAACGTCGTGACTATTGGAGCCAGTCCGTCGAATTCGCTAGTTGCGTAGCGAGCGGTTTCGCAGGGGATAGGGCGAGGCTCCGCGCTATTGAAGAGTCCGAGCCAAGTGTTCGTCCCACCGACGTCTCCAGCCAATATTAGTGGCATCTGGGGTCCCCCGTGAACTCTTCGGCCCGCGAACTATGGTGACTTGACACGAGACACATTCTCATTCATCTTTCGGGCTAGCCTTGCCCAGTTTTGAAGCGATAGACGTGCCCGAACGACATACAGCATCCGGGTTGCCCAGGAAGCGCTCCGCGGTCACGGTAGATCAAGGGGTGGTCCAATGACTGACACTTCTGCAGAACAGGCCCTTCATCGCGAGCGAGAGTCCCTCTTTTCAGGTCAAATAGTTGTTTTCTCCGGCAAGATTGTTTCCGTTGGGCTCAGAGAGGCACGCGAGATCGTTGAGAACCTCGGGGGTGCGACGGCGGTCGAGGTAACGGACCGCACGACCATGCTGGTCGTGGGGAGTGGCGGGCCTGACTCTTCCGGGGCTACCCGGAATCCCAAGGTTCGCCAAGCCGAACAGGTCAACGCGGATACTCCCGGACGGGTCCAGATCACCACGGAAGAAGATTTCTGTCGCCTGACTGGGTTGACGTCACCCCAAACCCTTGCACGGCAATATCATAGCGTGCACCAGCTGCGAGAACGCTATCCGTCGGTTCGGGAGGATCATCTTCGGTATCTAGAAAAATGGTCACTGGTACACCCGATCGCCCGTACCAAACTGGGTCGGTATTATGGGTTCCGAGACCTGCGTATCGTTAGACAGGTCAGCGAAGCTCTTGAAAGCGGGACCTCCTTTCGGGTTGTCCTCCGGGCTTTGGTTTCGGCGCGAGACGGTCAACTGACGCTCGATTTTAACCGGCGAATTGGCGAGATCCAGCCGGTTAAGGTCGTCACACTGAAGCCTCGGTCGGCCGGAGGTGCCGCGCCGCAGGGTTCTGACGAAGCCCTGTCGTTGTCTTCCAGTCCGGTGTCTCTGGCCGCGAGATATTTTCGCGAGGGTTCGTCCCTCGACGAAGGGGGGAGTGAGAGCGACCAGGAAGAGGCCTGTCGTGCGTATCGCAAGGCGTTGTTGCTTGATCCGAACCTCGTGCCGGCGCTGGTTAATCTTGCCAATATCCACTACGCTCGCGACGACCTCGTCGAAGCGCAGGCCCTGCACGAGCGCGCCATGCATTTGGACGATGAATGCTTTGAGGCTTACTTCAATGTTGGCAATATTCATCACGACCTCGGACGTTACCTCGATGCGCTTGAGCACTACCGGGTCGCCCTTTCAATCAACCCGGGCTATCCGGACGCGCACTTCTACCTAGCGGTGACGTTGGAGAAAATCGGTCACTCCGAAGAGGCGAAGGCGCATTGGCGTGCGTACCGAGATCTGGCGCCAGAGGGTGAGTGGATCGAACTGGCGAAGGAATTCAGCGAATAGCTGCGATTGGCTAGTGGCTGCTAGTGAGCGAAGTTATCAACGTCGGGTTGCGGGTGTTTCTTTGGGGTGCGTCGAAGCTTGTAGAACGCGCAGTCCGGACACCACGCTTCGGCGTTGAACCCACCCTTGCCGGCATACGGCAGCACGTCCCGATTAGAGCAGTAGCTCCACTCCCCATCCTCCGCGTGCCATCGACAAGCCTTGAATCTGGCCTCCGCCGAGTTGGGCTCGCACGCGTCGTTCACTGGTTCGCTGACGATCGACTTGGATTGCGGATACGAATTATCTAATGCCACCTGGGGTTGCCCTGTCAGGAATGTTCGCGTAGTTTCAGGTCAATCGATGCCTGTAGCGCTCTTACTGCGGGTAGTTCGTCGGGAGCAGCCAGGGTGAGTGCCGAACCGGTGGCGTCGAGACGCGCGGTACGGCCGACCCGATGGATGTAGGTGTCTCGATTTGGTGGTACTTCGAAATTAACCACGTACTTGATACCGTCGATATCGAGTCCGCGTGCCGCGACGTCGGTGGCGACCAGTACGCGGTACCGCCCGCTTCGGAATCCACCGACCGCCGCCAGTCTAAGGCTCTGCGATCTGTCTGCGTGCAGCGCTGTTGCCTTAATCCCCGCGCTTGAGAGCGATCTGGCAAGCCGCTCGGTGCCGCGTTTCGTGTTAACAAATACGAGGACTGAGCCTGGCGTCTTCACGAGGAACGAGGTTAGCCAGCCGGTCTTACGTGATGCCGGCATTCGTTCCACCGCGTGGGAGATACCATCGGCTGGTGCTCCGCGACGACCAATCTGTACGTATGCGGGGTCGTGGGCCAACTCTTTGAGTGGAGTGAGCACCCAGTCCGGAATAGTTGCCGAGAACAGCAGAGTCTGACGGCCGGTCCCATCAGCTTGTCGGCTGTGTGGCAGGTTCGAGACGATGCGGCGCACGTCTGGCCAGAACCCCATGTCTAGCATTCTGTCGGCCTCGTCGAGAACGAGGGTCTCGAGCCCTTCGAATGTCGGAGCGCCGCTCCGCAAATGGTCGAGCAAGCGACCAGGCGTCGCGACGATAACGTCTACGCCGGCGCTCAACGCCTGCATTTGGGGGCCCATCGGGGTCCCGCCAAAGATGGCGGCACTCGTAAGTGAGGTGTGATACACGAAACCCTGCAAGTCGTCTTCTATCTGTACTACCAGCTCTCGGGTCGGTCCGAGCACCAGCATCTTGGTGGGACGGGGGGTGGTCGTCTTGCTAGCGCGGTCCGCGTTGAGCATCCGGTTCAGCGCGGGGAGTAAATAGGCCGCTGTCTTTCCACTGCCAGTTTCCGCACTGGCGATCAAATCTCGACGGGCGGTGACGATCGGAAAAACCGCCGTTTGAATGGAGGTTGTCTCGGTGAAACCCCGGTCCTGGACTCCTAGGGCGAGCTCTGGCGCGAGGTTCAGTTGGTCGAACGGGATTGGCTCCGCCTGGACGACGGCGGCCGGCATGACCAGTTCGCTCGATGGGGCCTCGAAGTCTCGCGGCGATGCTGCCGAGCGTCGGGGCCCTCGACCAATCGGACGGCGCCGCCGCCGCGGTCGTGCGTGCGTTGTGTCAGGATCCAAAATGTCGATTCAGCGAGCGCGGAAGGTAATGATGCCGCGAACTGGATCGTATGGCGAGACGCCAACGGTGACCCGATCGCCCGGTACTACCTTAATTCGAAAACGGCGCATGCGACCGCTCAGTTGGGCGAGTACCTCGTGGCCAGCATCGCACTGTACCCGATATAGCCCACCGCTGTGGACTGCACTCACCGTTCCCTGTACGTCTATCAGATCGTCCTTCGCCAACTCCGTTCCTCTCGCGAGTCAGTCTGGCACATCGGCCTAGCGTTTGCAAAGAGCGGGCCAGCGTGCCCGATCGTTATAGGTTCCTGACTGTCTTTTCGAGTTTTGCGGCCATGTCGCGGTGGTCGCCGCCCTGTGGACGCACCTGCGGGCCAAATCTGACTAGGACTCGGCCTGGGCGTGCCATGGTCTGGCCGATGCCCAGGACGGCGTTTAGTCCGCGGAGCCTTACTGGAATGACTGGGACACCCAATCGCTCCGCTATCATAGCGACACCAGGCTGGAATAACCCAACGTCATCGCCCGACATGCGTTTCCCTTCGGGAAAGATCATCAACGAATTGCCGGTACCAACCAGTTCTCCGGCGTAGCGAAGCGCATGCCTGGTGCCTGCCTCCCGTTGGGGTAGCGGAAAGGCATTGAAGAGACCGGTTGAAAGATAGTAATTCAAGCTGTTCGTCAAGCGTGCCCGGCGGGTGTGTCGCTCGGGATGGAAGTGCGGGTCGAAAAACTCCTTGGACATGGCGGTGACGACTTGGTAACGAAGAGGGCTCGGGAGTGCGGCGAGGATGACGGGCGTGTCCATAAAGCTCTGGTGGTTAGCGGCAAAGATGACCGGACCATCGATCTCGGCTAAGTGTTCGAGCCCCTCCACGCGGAGCCAGGCAAACACCCTAGCCAGTGGAAGCAGCCAGACGGAGAGGCAAGCACGTCGGATTGCGCGCATCGTTCCTGACTGACTCCAGTGGGGCAGAGGGAACGAGGCATCTTGGGGTGATGACGTCGCAGACGGCGACGCGACCACCGCTTCCAAATCCGCAACAGTAATCGCATCCCTTATCGTGCCTTCATCGACGGTTACGTCGGTTTCGTTTTCCAGCACCATCAGAAGTTCGACACGGTCCAGCGAGCTCAAGCCGAGTTCGTCGAGTCGAGTGTCGCTTTTGACCGAGCTGCCGGCGACGCGCTCCAGAATGGATGCCAGATTGCGATTTACTCCGATGGTGCTCGAAGGGGTCGGCACGGCGCCCCTTTCCGCCCATTCACGCACGATCCGCCGCTTGAGCTTCCGTGTGCCTTCAGTGCGGGGCAGGCAACTATCTGGCCACATGAGCACTCTACGAATCTGTTGGTGGTCGGCGAGGCGCCGGTTTGCCGCGCGCGCGATGTCGACTTGACTGCTAGGCGACTTGAGCACCACCACCGCATGCACTCGCTCTTCACCATTGAGCTTGATGCCGACAGCCGCAGATTCGGTCACGTCAGGCAGACTGTCGACGACCTTCTCGACATCTTCGGGGAACACGTTGAGTCCTTCCGGGGTGACGATGACCTCCTTTTTCCGGCCGTGGACCTCTAGCCGACCCTCCGCGTCGAGCGTCCCTAGGTCACCCGTGTGGAACCAGCCGTCCTTGAAGGCCTCCGCGGTGTCTGCCTCCGCTCCGAAATATCCGGCGGTGACGTTGTCTCCCCTGACTAGGATCTCTCCATCTTCAGCGGTTTTGATCTCAACCCCGGCGATGGGAGTTCCAACCGATCCACGTCGTGTCTTGAAGGGGTGATTGAGCGTTACGATCGGTGCCGTTTCGGTCAGACCGTAGCCCTGGACAACCAGAAATCCCAGCCGTGACCAAAATGCTTCAAGTTCCGGGTCTAGTGGCGCGGCGCCCACGATAAAACACCAAAACTTCATACCGAACAGGTGGTGAACTCGACGGTAACGCCACCAGCGTTTGGCGACGTGTTCGGAACGTGCCGCCGGTTGCCCCGCCTCCGGTGCCATCTGTAGGACGTGTTCGCGAAGCACGTCGAGAATCTTCGGCACGCAAACCAGCACTGAGATTCGGCGGCTCCGAATCTGGCGCACGATAGCTGAGGGGCTATACCCCCGCATGAAGATGCAGACTCCTGGCAGCATTGGCGGGACGAACGTTGACAACGCCTGTCCGAACATGTGACTCAGGGGCAGCAAGTTGAGAAAACGCAGCGGGTAGAACGGGCGCCCGTATTTCCGGTACTTCAGAACTTCGCGTTCAACGGGCACGATATTTGCCAGCAGGTTCCGGTGCGTGATGGTCACGCCCTTCGGTTCGGAAGTGGCTCCCGAAGTAAAAATGATTTCCGCGAGGTCGTCCTTGTTGGCTTTGTGGTCAAATGCTGGACTGCCTGTAGGGTTCGCCGACACTGGCGGGGGTGCGAGTTCGGACAAACGCCAGACTTCGAAGTCGAGACCTGGCGGTACGGTCACCTCATCACCTACGAGTAGCACCCGCGCGTCAACAAGGGCGGCCACTTTCCGCAGGAAGTCAGGCGATGCGCGGTAATCGATCGGCACGGCAACCACGCCTCGGAGTAGACAACCCCAGAACGCGACGATCCATTCCGGTCGGTTCTCTCCCCAGAGCAGCGTTTTCTCGCCAGCACCGATACCCGCCGACGAGAGCCGCGCGGAAAAATCAAACGCGGCTCGGCGCACCTCGTCGTAGCAGAAGTGCCGCACCCGATACCCGTCGTCATGTATGAGGAACTCGGAGTCGGACCGCATCCGCTCGTCGAAGAAGTCGAGCAGCGTTTCCCGCTTCATGGACGCATTATGTATGAAGGAATACTGCTCCTGACCAACGTTGTCTGCCCTTCGTCTTGGAGAGGCTCACGATTGCCGGTGGTCCAGACGGCTTTTCGGAGACGACTCGCTTGTCCGTTTGACACGCGCGGTTGGGTGGCGTACGTAGCTGGTGCTACCAGAGAGGAAGTGAGAACCGAGTACGCACTCGGACAACGCCTGTACTACCGGGCAGGCGTGCCCTCGCATTTTGGAGGGTTCGTGTCGATTGCGGCAATGCCAGGCAAGTCAGTTGAATGAGGCGCCTATGTTGAAAGCCATCCTCGTCATGCGGGGCGATCCCGGTTTGGTATCGGTGGCTGCCAGTGGGCTGATGGCGAAGATCCTTATGTCTAGGGAAAGCGCTAGCCCCGGGCGTACGAACCATCTCGCACCTCCGCCGTAGTTCAACGTACCAGCGCTCCGCTGTTCCGGCAGGGTCGGTTGGTCCTCGTAGACCGTCATTCGCGAGGTTCCCAGCCCCCCGCTCAAGTAACTCCATCCATCGCCATCGCCGAAGTTAAATGACAATTGTGGTGACACGGCGGTGAAACGGGTCTTGACCGTTGGACCGTAGGAACCTTGTTCGTCATTCTCGAGGGTTTTGCTCGGCGCGGCGAACAGGGCAGACGCACCTACACCGAATGTGATCCCGCGCCACTTAAAGACGTAGACGTGCGCCCCGACATCGAGACCGAGGCCCCACGCGGAGAGCTGCCCCGGATGGAGTCCGCGGTTGGTGGCCAGTTCCGTGACCTGTCCCACGCTGACAAAGGATCCCCTGGCGTCGACGACATACGGACCAATAGGCCCTGGGTCCTGTGCCGAGGCTGGTCCACTCCCGCCGGCCAGCAGCAGGATGGTGACCCCGAACGTCAGGACCATTCGTATGGGAGGTATCCGGAGGCCCACCACACCGGGAGTATACCGTCCGCATCACGTCCTTACAGTTTGCGATGAGAGGTCGCGTGGCGAGCGCAGTAGAGCCGCTAGCCATTACCTGCCAGGTTCAGCCGCTATACTGCTGCGGTCGACTATGAGCGTGTTCGTGTCACTCCAGGCGATCGAAGAGGCTGCAGACCGGATCGGTGGAGTGGCTCGCAAGACACCGCTTGTACCATTGGTCCTCGAGGGCCACGGGCGGGTGCTGGCCAAGTGCGAAAATTTGCAGCCAGGCGGCGCGTTCAAGATACGTGGTGCTCACAACTTCATCACCCAACTGAGCGATGCGGAACGATATCGGGGGGTTATCACCTATTCATCGGGCAATCATGGACAGGCGGTAGCGTTGTCGGCTGGTGTGGTTGGTGTGAAGGCGGTGGTTGTCATGCCGACGAACGCGCCAGGTATTAAGGTGGACGGTGCTCGGGCACTCGGCGCTGAGGTGCTCTTTGCAGGGGTGACATCAGCCAGTCGCAAGGCTCGGGCGGAGTCGGTCGCCGCCGAACGGGGGCTTCGGATGGTGCCGCCGTTCGATGACCCGTGGATCATTTCGGGGCAAGGGACCGTAGGACTTGAGATTCTGCGGGAGTGTCCGGAGGTTTCGAGGGTCCTTGTGCCGGTCGGCGGTGGCGGCCTGCTGGCG
>UINC01001927.1_pt1 | contig 12302 bp, 9 predicted proteins | sample 5385821 | NCBI WGS metagenome assembly UINC01 (sample SAMEA4666929, study PRJEB26691) | marine metagenome | isolation source: Pacific Ocean | place: Pacific Ocean | collected 2011-10-13 | reverse complement strand
TCAGCGCCGCCGCCTCGGTCACGATGGGCGCCATCACCGCCATGGCCCTCGGCCTCGGCAAGCCCGGACTCGACCTGCGCATCGCCGGCGGACTCGGTGGCGTGGTGTCGGCCGCACCCAGCTTCGCCATGTGGGACCTCAGCCGCCAGGTTGCGAGCTCGGACGAGTTGACTGCCGCCTTCGACGCCGGAACCGACGGACTCCACAGCCGCCTGGAAGACCTCGGCGAACCGGCTGTCGACTTCCTTGCCGGCCTCGACGCCCTACTGACCGAACACGGCAGCCGGGGCCCCAACGAGTGGGAGTTGCGCTCACCCGCATGGGGCACCCACCCCGACCTGGTCCTGACCCTGGTCGACCGGATGCGGCTCTCCGACGACTCGCACGACCCGCGTGCCCGCCACGAGGCGGCACGGGCGCAGGCCGACGAGGCGCTGGCCGTGCTGCGCGGCATGGTCGCCGGCGACGAGGCCCAGGCCGGCACCCTCGAGATCGCCAACACGGCCAGTTCGGTGTTCATCCCCGCACGCGAACTCGCCAAGGCCACGATCGTCAAGGTCATCCACGAGGCCCGACTGGCGGCACTCGAGTTCGGCCGCCGCCTCGCCGCCGACGGCCGACTGGCCGAAGCCGGCAACGTGTTCATGCTGCGCGACGCCGAACTCGAATCAGCGATGGGCGGCAAACTGGCCGACGAAGCGACCGACCGCGAGGCCACCTACCTCTCACTGTTCGACCTGGCGCCGCCCTACTGGTTCGCCGGCGAGGTCCCCGGCGCAGATGCCTGGCAGCGCAGCGAGGTCCCGGCCTCGACACGCAGGATCGTGCAGGGCATGGGGGGAAGCGCCGGTACCGCCACCGGTCGGGCCCGGATCATCACCGACCCGTCAGATCCGGCCGGCCTCGAACCGGGCGACATACTCGTGGCCCCCATCACCGACCCCTCCTGGACGCCGCTGTTCGTCCCGGCCGCAGGCGTGGTGGTCGACGTGGGCGGCACCATGAGCCACGCCGTCATCGTGAGCCGGGAACTCGGCATCCCGTGCGTCGTGTCGGCGACCGGCGCCTCGACCCGCATCCCCGACGGTGCGCAGGTCAGGGTCAACGGCGACACCGGCACCGTCACGATCCTCGGGGACTGACTCAGACGCAGTTGGGCGCCCGGTCCGCCTCGAGCAGGCCTCCGACGATCAGCCACGCGACCGTGTCGTGGAGGGTTTCCTCGACCGGACGCCAGGAGCCCAGCCCGCTGTCGGCGAGCAGCCCGGCGTCGTCGCCGGGGACGATGCCGAGCATGATCTCGACGGCCTCGGCGTCGACCATCTGTTCGAGGGCCTCGCGGGGGGTCGGGAACAGCGCCCGGTCGCAGCCCGTCACCTCGCTGACCACCGCATGGAACTCGTCCCAGTCCATGTAGGTGCCACCGGCCACATAGCGCTGCGGCCCCCGACCCGGTTGGAGCAGTCCGACCAGCGCCTTCGCCAGGTCGCGCACGTCGACCAGCAGCCAGCCGCCGCTGGCGAGGCTCATCATGATCTCACTCTGGAGGGTCGGGATCAGGTTGGCTGCCAGCACGTTGAGGCCCAGGTCGGTCGGGCCGGTCACGCCCGCCGGGTAGATGATGTTGACCGGGGCGCCTGCGTCCTGCATGCCGCGGGCGTGTTCCTCGGCGATCGCCTTCGAGGCGTTGTAGGGGTTGCCGCCACCCTGCACCGGATCGTGGCCGGAGAGCACGTCGCCGGTGGGCGGGAAGATCACCGACATCGTCGACAGGTGGACGATCGGATCGCATCCCACAGCCGCCGCCGTATCGAGCACGTTGATCGCCCCGGGAGCGTTCACTTCGAGCGCCAGGTGCATCTGTTCCGGATCGAGGCTCGTGAACGCCGCCGTGTGGATGCAGGCATCGCAACCCCGCAAGGCCTCGGCGACACTGTCGGGATCCGTCATGTCGCCCACCACGTGGTCGATGGCACCGTCGATGCCCTGGGCCGCACGCATCTGGTCCAACTTGTCGCTGCTGCGGACCAACGCCCGCGGCTCGTGGCCGGCGTCGACCAGCGCCCGAAGCACGTGCCCCCCGATGAACCCGGTTCCACCCGTCAACATCACGCGCATCGTGTTCCCCCTGGTTCGCCTGCTCGTCAGTCTCTGCAACCAACGACCGACCGTAGCCCCGGCCCGCCTTTGGCGCGGCGCCCGCCGATGGCACATGATCTCAGGCACGACGGACTCCTTCCAGAAGATGGGTGAATTCATGAGCACACGAGAGCAGATCTACATCGGTGGGGCCTGGGTCCCATCAGACGGAGACGGCAGCATCGAAGTCGTCAACCCGTCAAACGAGGAAGTCATCGGCTCGATCCCCGAGGGGACCGCAGCCGACGTCGACGCAGCGGTCGCAGCGGCCAACGCAGCGTTCCCGTCATGGTCGGCGGCACCCCTCGAGGAACGGCTCGGCTACATCGAGGCCCTCGGTGCCCAGCTCGCCGCTCGCAGCGAGGAGATCGGCAACCTGATCTCCCGGGAGGTCGGCATGCCGGTCGGCCTCTCCATGATGATCCAGGCCGGCATCCCGACCGCAACCACGTCGGGCGTTCCCATCACGGCCCGGGAGTTCGCGTTCGAGGAAACGATCGGACGCTCGTTGGTCACCCGTGAGCCCGTCGGCGTGGTCGGCTGCATCACCCCGTGGAACTATCCGCTGCACCAGATCATGGCGAAGGTCGCCCCTGCCATGGCCGTGGGCTGCACCGTGGTTCTCAAGCCCAGCGAGGTGGCGCCCCTGAACGCCTTCCTTTTGGCAGACATCATCGACGAGTTGGGCTTCCCGGCCGGCGTGTTCAACCTGGTGTCCGGTGTCGGTCCGGTGGTCGGCGAGGCGATCGCCGCCCATCCCGACGTCGACATGGTGTCGTTCACCGGCTCGACACGGGCCGGCACACGCGTTGCCGAGGTAGCCGCCGCCAACGTCACCAAGGTCCACCAGGAGCTCGGCGGTAAGTCCGCCAACATCATCCTCGACGATGCCGACTTCGCTGCGGCCATCCCGTCAGCGATCGGCGCCGCCTACCTCAACTCGGGCCAGACGTGCAGTGCGCTCACCCGCCTGCTGGTACCGGCCGACCGCATGGACGAGGCCGCCGAACTCGCCGCCGCAGCGGCAGCCGGCCACACCGTCGGTCCCGCCGACGAAGCCGGCACGCGGCTCGGTCCGCTCGTCTCCCAGGTCCAGTGGGACCGGGTGCAGGGCTACATCCAGAAGGGCATCGACGAGGGTGCCACGCTCGTCACCGGTGGCACCGGCAAGCCCGACGGCCTCGAGACCGGCTACTACGTCAAGCCCACCGTCTTCGCAAACGTCGACAACTCGATGACGATCGCCCAGGAGGAGATCTTCGGCCCGGTCCTGTCGATCATCGGCTACGAGGACGAGGACGACGCGATCCGCATCGCCAACGACTCCGACTACGGCCTGTCCGGCGGGGTGTGGAGTTCTGACGCCGACCGGGCGCTGGCCGTCGCCAAGCGGTTGCGCACCGGCGAGGTCGACATGAACGGATCGTTCCTCAACACCGATGCCCCGTTCGGGGGCTACAAGAAGTCCGGCAACGGCCGCGAACTGGGCCGCTTCGGCCTCGCCGAGTTCCTCGAAGCCAAGCAGATCAACCTGCCACTGGGCTGAGCACTCCCGGCGGCGCTCCTCCGCCCGGAGGGCGCCGACCCACAGGAGACAAATTCTCGTATGTACTCTGGACGGCCTCGGTGACAAGGAGGAGACCATGAGGATCCACGTCGACCGCGACAAGTGCGAGGGGCACAGCCGCTGCTACGCACTCGCCCCGGCCCTCGTCGACGTCGACGACCTCGGCAACGCCTTCGAGTTGAACGACGGCGTCGTTCCCGCCGGCATGGAAGAAAAGGCCCAGCTGATCATCGACAACTGCCCCGAATTCGCCATCGCAGTCATCGAGGACTGAGGAAGCCGTGCGGGCCAGGCAAGGAGGCTCACGATGACCGAAACCGAACGCTGTCCGGTCAACGACCTGGCCACCGACTACGACATCTTCGATCCCGACTACGTCCGCGATCCGGTCCCTGCATGGGCCGAGTTGCGCGGGAGTTGTCCGATCGCCCACACCGAGCGATACGGCGGCTCCTGGCTACCCACCCGCTACGAGGATGTCCAGGCGATGGCCAAGATGGTCCCCGAACTCTCGAGTGCCAGCCCGGGACCCATCGTCATCGACCTTCCCGTCGAACTGCGCGACCAGAGCCGACAGGGCTACAACGCCGCAGCTCCCATCAGCGCCGACCCGCCCGAGCAGACCTGGACCCGCAAGGCCCTGCTGCCCCACTTCACCCCCAAGGCCATCGGCCCAGAACGCGACTACTCCGAACGCCTCTGCAACGACCTGATCGACGGATTCATCGACGCCGAAGGCTGTGACGGGGCGGTCGACTACGCCCAACAGATCCCTCCACGGGTCATCGCCAGCAAGCTCGGCGTCGACCAGTCACGGGTTGACGACTTCATCGGCTGGGTCCGCGGCGTCCTCGAGTTCGGACTCACCGACCCAGAACTGCGCCTGAAGAACTCCAACCTCATCCGGGACTTCTTCGCCGCGGAGGTCGCCAACCGCCGGACCAACCCCGGGGACGACCTCATCACCGCCCTCTGCCAGACCGAGGTCGACGGTGAGTCGCTGCCCGACGAGGTCGTGATCGGCATGTGCAACCTGCAGCTGGTTGCCGGCATCGACACCACCTGGTCGTCAATCGGCTCGGCGCTGTGGCACTTCGCCACCCACGAAAACGACCGCCGGCGCATGGCCGAAGCCGATGACGCCCTCTGGGATACCGCCATCGAGGAACTGCTGCGCTTCTACTCCCCGGTCACCATGGCCCGCAACGCCATCGAGACCGTCGAGTACGGCGGCGTCACCATGGAGCCGGGCGACAAGATCCTCATGAACTTCCCCGGAGCCAACCACGACCCCGACGTGTTCGAGGACCCCGACACCGTGGTCCTCGACCGGCAGCGCAACCGCCACGTCGCCTTCGGGGCCGGCATCCACCGATGTGCCGGGTCGAACCTGGCCCGCATGGAGATGGAGGTCTCGCTCAAGGCCTGGTTCGCGCGGATCCCCGAGTTCACCCTGGTCGACCCCGACGCCGTCACCTGGGCCGGCGGCCAGGTCCGCGGCCCACGCCGCCTGCCGATCCTCTTCGGTTGAGCAGGCTCTCCCAGGTTCGCATCTGCCACATTCGGACATGCGTCCGAAGCAACAGGACACCTGTCCAAGCGCCGTACGCCGTGGCATGGATGATGGTCTGGTAGGAGCCCGGGTACGACCCGAGGCGGCCTCGGCGTGGTCGAGGAGGCGGTCGGCGACCGGAGCCTTTCCCTGATCCAGGCTCTACCCGCCTGCCACCCCCAGCAGCGCGGGAAGCTCGGCCAGGCGGTCGATGACGTGGTCGGCCTCGGGGCCTTCGTCGTCGCCTTCCTCAGGGGCATCGTCCTCGACCACACCGCGAAAGCGCACAGTGGTCATGCCCAGTGCTCGGGCGCCGGCCACGTCGGTGCGACGCAGATCACCGACGTGCACGACCCCGACCGGGTCGTCGACGCTCAACCCCGCAAGGCAGTCCCGGAAGATCGCCGCATCCGGCTTGTAGACGCCCACCTCGTCGGAGAACGAGCAGTGACCGATGTGGTCGAGCAGCCCATGGCTCTCGAGGTAGCCACGCAGGTGGCGGCCGCCAGCCAACGAGGTGTCGCTGACCAGGCCGATCCGGAACCCGGCCCTGGCCAGTGCCGCCACCGCGAGCACTCCACCATCGACGGCATCCACCTCGAGCCGGTACGAGGCAGCCTCGAACGCCTCGGCCAGGGCCGCCTCGTCGTCCGGACCGATCCGGCCGGCGAACGCCCGAAAGGCGTCGTTCAATGCCTGCGGCGTCCCGTACTGGCGGCCCGCACGCCACTCGTCCTCGAATCGGGCCGGGAACAGTTCCAAGACCGATCGCAGCAGGTCGGCGGGAAGCTCGAGGCCCCGCTCGTCAACCACCCTTCGCCAGGCGGCAAGCCGGACCTCGACGGCACCCGGCACGCTGACGAGCAGCGTGTTCCAGAGGTCGAAGGTGACAGCCTGCCAGCCTCCTTCCGGCGGGATCAGGATCGACACACCCCGTCGGATACAGCCGCCGCGGCCACCGCCGCGGCGACGGCCATCGGCACCGACTTGTCGAACACCGACGGCACCACGAACTTCGACGAAAGCTCGTCGTCGGATACCGAGTCGGCGATCGCCCGGGCCGCCGCCAACTTCATGTTCTCGGTGATGTCCGTGGCTCCGGCGTCGAGGGCGCCCCGGAAGATGCCCGGGAACGCCAGCACGTTGTTGATCTGGTTCGGATAGTCGCTGCGACCGGTCGCCATGACGGCAGCGAGGCCGTCGGCCTCCTCGGGCCGGATCTCCGGATCGGGGTTGGCCATGGCGAAAACCAGGGGCTCCGAGGCCATGTTCCGCAGGTCGGCCGCCGTGAGCAGCCCCGGAGCGCTGAGGCCGATGAAGACGTCGGCCCCGTGGAGTACATCGTGGACCGTGCCCATCTTGCGGTCGGGGTTGGTGTTGTCGGCGAACCACTCCTTGGCGAAGTTCAGGTCGCCCCGCCCCGAGTACACGGCACCCTGCCGGTCAATGCCGACAATCTCGCCGATGCCGGCGTCGATCAGGATCCTGCCGACCGCCATGCCGGCTGCGCCGACGCCCGAGATCACGACCGACAGGTCACCGATGTCGCGACCGGTGAGCCTGAGCGAGTTCCACAACGCCGCCAGGGTGACCACGGCCGTGCCGTGCTGGTCGTCGTGGAAGACCGGGATGTCGAGCGCCGCCTTGAGCGACTGCTCCACTTCGAAGGCGCCCGGCGCCTTGATGTCCTCGAGGTTGATGCCGCCGAACGTGGGCGCCAGGCGGATGACCGTCTCGATGATCTCCTCGGGCGACTCGGTGTCGATGCACACCGGGAACGCATCGACGCCGGCGAACTCCTTGAAGAGCAGCGCCTTGCCCTCCATCACCGGCATGGCCGCCTCCGGGCCGATGTCGCCGAGGCCCAGCACCGCCGAGCCGTCGGACACGATGGCGACCGTGTTCTTCTTGATGGTGAGGTCGTGGGCCCGGCTGGGATCGTCGTGGATGGCCATGCAGATGCGGGCGACGCCCGGCGTGTACGCCATCGACAGGTCGTGCATGTCGCTGACCGGTGCCAGCGGAAGCACCTCGATCTTGCCGCCCTCGTGCATGTGGAACGTGCGGTCGTACCAGAACACGAGCTCGACGCCGTCGAGTGCCTCGATGGCAGCCACCACCCGTCCGGCATGGTCCTCGTCACTACAGTTGACGACCACGTCGTTGACGAGGACATCGCCGCGCACGTCGAAGCCACCCATCGACACGATGTTGGCGCCTGTCTCACCAATGGCCGTGGCAAGACGTCCCAGGGTGTTGGGCACGTTGGCCAACTCGACGTGAAGGTCGATCGAATAGGCGGCAGTCGGCAGGAATGGCATGGGCAATGATCCTACGGGGCGGCCCTAGCCGCCACCCGGGTCAAGGGCCTTCGTAGGAAAACCCCAAGTCGAGGGCGGTGACCAGCGGACGAAAGGCGATCCCCGCCGCCTCGGCCAGCGCACCACAGGTGCCGCCCCGGTCGACGATGGGGAGGATCATCACCGGTTCGGCCCCCAAAGCCCGAACCACCTCGGCCGCCTCGAGCGGAGAGGCACCGCGCGTGACGACGTCCTCGCAGATCACGACCCGGTCGCCGGGCTCGAGTGCACCCGCCAGCCGGCCCTCGACGCCGTGGCCCTTCGACTCCTTGCGGATGCTGAACGAACGCAGCGAGCGCCCCCGGGTGGCAGCGACCGCGGCGATGCCGAACGCCACCGGGTCCGCTCCGGCCGTGAGCCCACCGATGGCGGTCACGTCGTCGGGGATGACTTCGAGCGCAGCGTCGGCGACGAGGAGCAGGCCCTCGGACCGGCAGACGGTCTGCTTTCCGTCACAGAACCAGGTGCTCCTGCGTCCGCTCTTGAGGACGAAGTCGCCCGTCTGGACCGCATGCGCCAACAGGTGGTCGATAAGTGCCTGATTCGGAACGGGGAACGCCTCTGCCACAGCTCCGAACCTAGCGGCGCAGGTCGACCCGGCCGGAGCCCTCGACCAGTTCACCGATGACCCGGGCCGGACGGTCATGGTCGGCGAGTGTGACGACGACACCGTCGGCCTCGTGGCCGGGGACCGCCAACACCATGCCGATCCCGAGGTTGAACACCCGTGCCATCTCGTCGTCGCCGACACCGCCCATCGCCTGGAGCTCCCTGAAGATGCGGGGCACCTCCCAAGCCGAGGAGTCGACGACCGCGTCGACGGCACCACCCAGAACCCGGGGCAGGTTGCCGGGCAGGCCGCCTCCCGTGACGTGGGCGACGGCGTGCACCTCGTGGGCGTCGAGGGCGGCAACCACCGCCGGGGCGTAGATCACGCTCGGCGCCAGCAACTCGTCCGCCAACGACGTCTCCGCACCCTCCCAGGCAGGGTCGTCGAGCGACCGTACGGCAACGTCGAACACGAGGCGACGTGCCAGCGAGAAGCCGTTGGACCGCAGGTTCGGTGACTCGATCCCGACGAGGACATCGCCGGCCGACACCCGGCTGCCATCGAGGACGGCATCGCGTTCGACGGCACCCACCGAAAAGCCGACCAGGTCGAACTGGTCGGCCTCCATCACGCCGGGGTGCTCGGCCATCTCGCCACCAACCAGTGCGCAGCCGGCCTCCCGGCAACCGTCAGCGATGCCTGATACCAACTGCTCCATGGCCACGGGGTCGAGTCGGCCGACGGCCACATAGTCGAGGAAGAACAGCGGCGCGGCCCCGACACACACCAGGTCATCAACGCACATGGCGACGAGATCCCGGCCGATCGTGTCGAAACGGCCCGTCTGGCGGGCGATCTCGGCCTTCGTCCCCACCCCGTCGGTCGTCGACACGAGGAGCGGATCGCGGTAGCCCGACCTCCCGATGTCGAAGAGCCCCCCGAACCCGCCGATGTCGCCGATCACCTCTGGTCGGTAGGTGGAACGCACGTGGGGAGCGATGCGCCGCACGGCGTCCTCACCGGCGCCGATGTCGACGCCCGCCGACCGGTAGTCCTCGGGCACTGTCGCCTCAGGTGCGGTCGAAGAGCCGGGCGGCTTCCTCGACGGGCAACCCACGCTTGAGGTCGTCGCCCAGGACGGGCATGGCCCGTTCCGGAGCCGACGGATCGTCGGGATGCTCGAGCACCTGCTTCGTGAGGTTGGCAGGGATCTCGATCGGGTACTCGCCGGTCAGGCAGGCGGAGCAGAAGCCAGCTCCAACGGCCCCCGTGGCTTCGAGCAGGTGGTCGAGCTTGAGATAGCTGAGCGTGTCGACGTCGAGGTACTCGCGGATCTCGTCGACCGTAAGGTTGGCCGCCAGCAACTCGCCCCGGGACCCCGTGTCCATGCCGTAGAAGCAGGGCCAGCGGTAGGGCGGCGACGACACGCGCAGGTGGATCTCCTTCGCCCCGGCATCGCGCAGCATGCGCACCATCGACCGGGTCGTGGTGCCGCGCACGATCGAGTCGTCGACGACGATGAGGCGCTGGCCCTCGATGTTGTCCCGCAGCGGGTTGAGTTTCATGCGCACCGCCGACGACCGCAGGGCCTGCGTGGGTGCGATGAACGTGCGGCCGATGTAGCGGTTCTTTACGAGGCCGTGGCCGAAATCGATGCCCGACCGCCGGGCGTAGCCCTCGGCCGCCGGGATGCCCGACTCGGGCACGCCCATGACCAGGTCGGCCTCGACGGGCGCCTGCTCAGCGAGCGCCTCGCCCATCTGGACGCGGGCATGGTGGACGCTCTGCCCGTAGAGGACGCTGTCGGGCCGGGCGAAGTAGATGAACTCGAAGAGGCAGAGTCGGGGGTCGATCTCGACGGGGTCGAACGGGTGCAGCGACCGGCAGCCCGTCCGGTCGATGATGACGACCTCCCCGGGCTCGAGTTCCCGGACGAAGTGCGCCCCGATCACGTCGAGGGCAGGTGACTCGGAGGCGAGCACCCAGCCCCCGTCGAGGCGGCCCAGGCACAGTGGCCGGAACCCGTTGGGATCGCGCACGCCGATGATGCGCTCACGATCAGCGAACACGAGCGAGAAGGCACCGTGGAGCCGGGGCAGCACATCGGACAGTGCCGCCTCGAACGCCGCGCCGGGCTCGAGGTCGGTGCGAGCGAGCAGCGACGTGGTGAGAAGCTCTGCCATGAGGTCGGTGTCGGAGGTGACGGTGCCCGGAAGCATCCCGGCCTCGGCGGCCAGGGCCTCGGTGTTGACCAGGTTGCCGTTGTGGCCGAGGGCGAACTCGACGTGGTCGACGCCGCGGTACACAGGTTGGGCGTTGCGCCAGGTGCTCGACCCGCTCGTCGAGTAGCGGGTGTGGCCGATGGCGAGGTCGCCGGAAAGCGCTGTGAGGGTCCGATCGTCGAAGGCGTTGGAGACCAGCCCCATCTCCTTGACCACGGTGATCCCCTCGCCGTCGCTGACCGCCATGCCCGCCGACTCCTGGCCGCGGTGCTGCAGGGCATAGAGGCCCAGGTAGGTGAGGTGGGCGACCGGCTGGCCGGGGGCGAACACCCCGAAGACCCCGCAGGCCTCCTTGGGGGTGTCGTCGAAGGGCTCGTCCTGCTCGTCGGGGGCGAGGTACGGGCTCGACACGGGTCTCAGCCTACCGTCGGCCACGCGCACGGACCGGATGCTCAGCGGCTGGCAGTGCCGGCACCAAGCGCCTCCGGCAACCGGTCGGTGAACGCCGCAGTGACCTCGTCGACGCCGATGTCGACCAGGCCCTTGACCGTGAACCGGTCGCCGGTCGCGAGGCCGATGCGGGAAGTCTCCACACCAGCCGCCTCAGCCCGCGCGAACACCTCGACGAGCCAGTCCGGGTGGACGACGATGACGATCCGGCCGGGCGCCTCGCCGAACAGGGCCCGGTGGTCCGCCACCCGGGCGACTTGGACGCCGACGCCGGAGCGGGCAACCATCTCGGCCAACGCCACGCCGAGGCCGCCCGACGAGACGTCGTGAACGCCGTCGACCAGGCCGTCGGAGACGAGTCCCCGGACCAGTTCGGCGACGTCGGCCACCACCGCCAGGTCGAGGTCGGGCAGCCGGCCGCCCGGCGCACCATGTGAGGCGCCCCAGCGGGATCCGCCGAGCCCGTCCGCCTCGGGACCGAGCAGGAGAAGGCGATGACCGTCGACGAGGGTCGCACCGGGCGGTCGCCGGTCAAGCCGATCGACCATCCCGAGCAGGCCGATGACCGGCGTGGGGTCGATGTCGGTTCCGGCCGACTCGTTGTAGAGGCTCACGTTGCCGCCCACGACGGGAACACCCAGGGCCCGACAGGCCTCACCCATACCGTCGACAGACTCGGAGAGTTGCCACATCACCTCGGGGTGCTCGGGGTTGCCGAAATTGAGGCAGTTGACGACCGCCAACGGACGGGCCCCCACGCAGGCCAGGTTGAGGACCGACTCGGCCACCAGCATCGCTGCGCCCTGCCGGGGGTCGACGGCACACCAGCGGTGGTTGCCGTCGGTCGTCAGGGCCAGGCCACGACCGGTGTCGATTCCGGTTCCCGGGTGCTTGAGTCGCAGAACCGTGGCATCGTCCCCGGGGCCGACCACGGTGTTGAGGAACAGTTGGTGGTCGTACTGGCGGTAGACCCAGGCCGGGTCGGCCAGCAGTTCGAGCAGTTCGGTACCCGGATCCTCCGGTGCGTCAAGGTCGTCGGCCGAGGGGCCGGGCGGGGCGTCGGGTGCTTGGCGGGGACGGTCGTAGAGGGGAGCGTCCTCGTGGAGCGAGGCAGCCGGCACCTCAGCCAGCACCTCACCGTCGAACCCGTCGAGGATGCGCAGGGCACCCCCGTCGGTGACACGGCCGATGACGCTGGCCCGCACCTCCCAACGCTCGCAGATCTCGAGGACCCGGTCGAGGCCGTCGGGTTCGACGATGGCGAGCATCCGTTCCTGAGACTCGCTGGTCATGACCTCGTGGGGTTCCATGCCGGGCTCGCGCCGCGGCACGGCCGACACGTCGATGTCCATGCCGACGCCACCGCGGGAGGCGGTCTCGCTGGTGGCACAGGTCAGGCCCGCTCCGCCGAGGTCCTGGATGCCGACCACGAGCCCCTCGTCGAGCAGGGCGAGGCACGCCT
>UINC01001924.1_pt1 | contig 12319 bp, 10 predicted proteins | sample 5385821 | NCBI WGS metagenome assembly UINC01 (sample SAMEA4666929, study PRJEB26691) | marine metagenome | isolation source: Pacific Ocean | place: Pacific Ocean | collected 2011-10-13 | reverse complement strand
CGCCACCGGTCTCCATGGCAACCAGTGCGGCGAACGATCCGGCGGTGAGCAGGCCCACCCCGTCGGCCAGGTTGTTCTCCAGGTGCACCAGCACCCGGCCGGCGTCGGCTCCCGCGCCGATGGTGGCCACTGCCAGGTCGTCGAGGCCTCGCTCGACGGTCAGGGCGGTCGCTTCGGAGTCCACGCCTGCAGCACCGGCGAGGCGATGCCGCCGCTCCCTTGGTAACAACGGCAGGGCGGCCCGGATTTCGGCGATCCACTCCTCGGAAGGCTCCACCGGCATCAGGTCCGGTTCCGGGAAGTACCGGTAGTCGAACGCCTCCTCCTTGGAGCGCAGCTTGTGGGTCCGGCCCTCGTCCTCGTTCCAGTGACGTGTCTGCTGCTCGACCCGCTCCCCGGAGGTGACGATGTCCACTTGGCGGCGGGCCTCGTACTCGATCGCCCTCCCCAGGGACCGCAACGAGTTGATGTTCTTTACCTCGCAACGGGTGCCCAGTTCGACCTGGCCCACCGGACGCACCGACACGTTGCAATCCACCCGCATCGACCCCTCCTCCATCTTCCCGTCGGAGGCTCCGATGGCGACCAGGATCGAACGCAGTTCGCTGACGTAGGCCCTGGCGTCCTCGGACCCCCGGAGGTCGGGCCTGCCGACGATCTCGATGAGCGGCACGCCGGCACGGTTGTAGTCGACCAGGGAATGCCCGGCCTCGTGGATCCTGCCTCCGCCACCCACATGCGTGCTCTTGCCGGTGTCCTCCTCGAGGTGTGCCCGCTCGATTCCGATCCGGCGGCCGTCGGCCAGTTCCAGCCAGCCCTCCCCGTTGATCGGGAGGTCGTACTGGGAGATCTGGAAGTCCTTCGGCATGTCCGGGTAGAAGTAGTTCTTGCGGGCGAACACCGACCTCTGGATCCGGCAGTTCAGGGCCAGGCCGACCCGAATGGCCAACTCCACGGCATGGCCGTTGAGCACGGGCAGCGAGCCCGGCAGGCCCAGCGACACCGGGTCGATGTTGGTGTTGGGATCGCCGCCGAACCGGTTGGGCGCCCCGCTGAACATCTTGGTGACCGTGGCCAGCTCGGCGTGGACCTCCAGGCCGATGACGGTCTCCCAGCCCGGAACGATCTCGGGCGCCCCGGTCACGATGAGGCTCCGGGCGGTGCGGCCGCCTCGAGCACCGCAGCAGCCCTGAACATCGCCGGTTCGCCCATGGCCGGTGCCAGGACCTGCACGCCTACCGGCATTCCGTCGTCGCCGACCCCGAACGGCACCGACATGGACGGGTGGCCGGCCAGGTTCGACGGGATGGTGCACACGTCGTTGAGGTACATGGTCATGGGGTCGGCGGTCTTCTCCCCGATCGGGAAGGCCGTGGTGGGCGCCGTCGGGCTGAGGAGCAGGTCGTAGGTCCCGTAGGCCATGGCGAAGTCGTTCACGATCAGCGTCCGGACCTTCTGGGACTTGCCGTAGTAGGCGTCGTAGTAGCCCGCCGACAGGGCGTAGGTGCCGAGCATGATCCGACGCTTGACCTCGTCGCCGAAGCCGGCGGTCCGGGTGGCTGTGTGCATGTCCCCCGAGTTCGGGGCATCCACCCGCAGGCCGAACCGCACACCGTCGTAGCGGGCCAGGTTTGACGAGGCCTCGGCCGGGGCGATCACGTAGTAGGCCGACAGGCCGTACACCGTGGACGGCACCGACGTGGTCTCGACCGTGGCTCCGGCGGCCTCCAGGGCGGCGGCGGCCTCGCCCAGGCGGGCCCGGACGTCTCCGGCGATGCCCTCCAGGCCGTCACCCGAGAGCTCCTCGATGATGCCTATCCGCATTCCCTCCACGCCACGGTCCAGCACGGACGTCAGGTCGGCCGCCGCCCCGGGAATGGACGTGGAGTCCAGCGGATCGTGCCCGCCGATGACCTCCAGAAACAGGGCAGCGTCAGACACCGTGCGGGCGAACGGCCCGATCTGGTCCAGGCTGGAGGCGAAGGCCACCAGGCCGTAGCGGGAAACCGCCCCGTATGTGGGCTTGACACCGACCACGCCACAGAGGGCGGCCGGCTGGCGGATCGACCCACCGGTGTCGCTTCCCAGGGAGAGCGGCACGAAGCCGGCTGCCACCGCCGCGGCCGAACCACCCGACGAACCGCCTGGGACCTTCGTGGTGTCCAACGGGTTGCGGGTGACGCCGAAGGCCGAGTTCTCAGTCGAGCTGCCCATGGCGAACTCGTCGAGGTTGGTCTTGCCGACCAGGACGGCGCCGGCGGCGGCCAGCCGCTCCACGACCGTGGCGTCGTACGGGGGTCGCCACCCCTCGAGGATCCGCGAGGAGCAGGTGGTCGGCACCCCGCGGGTGCACATGTTGTCCTTGATGGCCACCGGTACGCCGGCCAGCACGCCCGGGTCCTCACCGGCGGCGACCCTGCGGTCGACCTCGTCGGCGGCGGCCCGGGCCTCGTCGGCCAGCACCAGGTTGAAGGCGTGGATCTCCGGCTCTCCTGAGCGGATGGCCGCCAGGTGCTCGTCGACCACCGAACGGGCCGAACGGTCGCCGGATCGGACGGCCGCGGCGAGGGCACGGGCGCTCACGACACCTCCCCCAGCACCGGCGGCACCCTGAACTGCGCCTCCTCGACCGAGGGAGCGGCGGCCAGCACCTCGTCCCGGTCACTGGTCGGTCCCTCGACGTCGGCCCGGAAGACGTTGACCAGCGGAAGCGGGTGCGCCGTGGGCTCCAGGTCGGAGAGATCCAGGGCGTCGAAGTCAGCCGCGTGGTCGAGCACGTCGGCGAGCTGCAGGGTGAAGGCGTCCAGCTCGTCGGCGGTCAGCGAGAGCCGGGCCAGGTCGGCCACATGGGCCACGTCGTCGCGTGTTATCCGTTCTGTCATCGGGCGGCCACGCTACGGGTTCAGCCGGAACCGACCACGAGGGTGACCTCGACGTCGGGCATTCCACGCCTTGCCGGCGGGGGATCCTGGGAGACCACCACCAGGGCGGCCCGGTCGACAGGGGTCCCATCGGTCGACTCGGGCAGGCCCACGACCACGACGTTGCGGAACCCCGACACCTGCAGCCGGCTCTCGGCCGCGGCCAGGGACAGCCCCTCCAGCGCAGGAACGGCCCGCTCGGCCGCCCCCAGCGATATGACCACCCGGACGTCGTCGCCCACGACCACCCGCGTACCGGCCACCGGCTCCACCCTGGAGACGCGACCGGCCGCCACCCACTCGTCGTGCTCCTCTCCCATGGTCGGCGCCAGTCGCAGGGCGATCAGCTCGGCCACCACGTCGGCCGGCATCATGCCGACCAGGCCCTGGGGCACCACCCGGGGCAGGGGTCCGTCCGAGACCAGGAGGTCGACGGCATCGCCCCTCGGGACTGTGTCACCAGACCTCAGCACCTCCAGCACGACGCCGGCGACCACGTCCTCGTTGTTGACGCGGGTCACCTCTCCGGTTACGAGGCCGGCGTCGACCAGCAGGCGACTCGCCTCGGACAGGCTCACGCCCACCAGGCCAGGCGGTATCGACTGGCGCTCGGATCCGAGCGAAACCTCCAGCACCACCGTCTCGCCCGCTGCCAGGCGGGTACCTGCCGGGGGCTGCATGTCGAGCACCTCACCGGCGCTGGTGCCGTTGCGCCTGACGTCGTGCCTCTCCACCAGCCAGCCCAGCTCGGTGAGCAGGGACCGGGCGCTGTCGCCCGACGAGCCCACGAGGGTGGGCAGGGCCCGCTGGGTGGGTCGGCTGACCTCCCTTACGAGCATGCCGCCGACGGCGGCCACCACGATGAGAAGGCCGGTCAGCAGGACACCGGTCCAGCGGCGACGGCGGCGGACCGGCCGGGGCGCCGGTGACACCGGCTGGGAGGGGAACACGGTCGGTGCTACACGGTCCGACTCGCCCGGCATCGGGGCGGCGCCCACCTCGCCTGGACCGACGAGCGGCAGCGGCTCGGGTCGGGCCATCCTCCCGGCGATGTCCAACAGCATGCGCCCCAACTCGCGGGCCGTGGGACGGTTCTCAGGCTCGGCGGCGCCTGCATGGGCCACCACCGGGACGAGGGGGCCCAGCGTGTCGGGAATCGGCACGTCCCGGCCGACGCGGGCGCTCAGGGTGCCCTCGAGGGTGTCGGCCACGAACGGGAGGTGGCCTGTCACCCCCTCTACCATGCACAGCGCCAGGGCGTACACGTCGGATCGGCCGTCCAACGCCAGGCCCTGGGCCTGCTCCGGCGAGGCGTACCGGGCGGTGCCGATCACCCCACCGCCGCCGTACAACTCACGGCTGGCCGCCCCGGTGAGGGCCTCGGCCAACCCGAAGTCGGCGACGCGGAGGCGTCCGTCCTGTCCGAACAGGAGGTTGGCCGGCTTGACGTCCCGGTGGACGATGCCCTGTCGGTGGGCGTGGTCCAGGGCCCTGCAGGCCTCGAGGGAGACCATCAGCATCTGCGACGGGCTGAGGGTGCGGCCCGACGAGAGGATGCTCCGGAGGCTGCCGCCACCCAGGTACTCGGTCACCAGGTAGGCCTGTCCGTCGACCCCCCAGTCGTAGATGGACACCACGTGGGGATCGGCCAGCGACGCCACGAGGCGGGCCTCGGTCCGGAACCGCTCCACGAACGCCTCGTCGCCGACCAGCGAGGAATGCAGCACCTTGACCGCCACCTGCCGACCCAGCGAGAGGTCGTCGGCCAGGTAGACGGTGCCCGAACCGCCGGTTCCGATGGCGTCGCCCAGGCGATACCGCCCGCCCAGCAGTCGGCCACCCATGCCCTGTTGGGGCGAGCCAGCCGACCCTGATGTCCCGGTAGGGGCGCTGGCGGTGAACCGGGGATCGCCCCCGAACGGTCCGTCGGTCACGTCCTGAGGCTACCCGTGGGAGCCCCGTGGATAGCCTGCACCGGTGACTCGTCGGAACGCACTCGTGATCAGCGTGCTGATGGGCCTTGGGGTGGGCATCCTGGTGCTGACCGCCCTGCTGCCCAGCGAGAATCCCGGCGACCTGGCCGTCGACACCAACCCGGCCATCAGCGAGCTGCTGCCGCACCGGGGAGACACCGTGCTCCCGCAGGCCAACGTCGGCGTGATCCTCACCGCCGGATGGGCCGGCGAGATCCTCCACATCGGCGGAACGCCCATCCCGCTGGACCAGCAGCGGATCCAGAAGGCCCTCAACTCGGTGATATTCCGGCCCGACGCCGGGCTCGTCCTGGACCGGCTCCCGGCCCAGGACGTCTGCACCACCGTCCGCTACTGGCCGGTCCGCAACCCAGACCGCACAGCCACCATCGACTGGTGCTTCCGGGTGGACGGCTGACCCGGACAACGCCCCGCCTCAGTCCGGGATCACTCCGATGCGCCGGGCGTTCTCCCCTGGTCGGGGATCTCTCCGTCGGCCAGCAGGCGCTCGAAGGCCGCCTCGTCCAGGATCGGCACACCGAGGGCCTCGGCCCTGACCGACTTGGACCCGCCACCCTCGCCGGCGACCAGCGCCGTGGTCTTCGCCGAGACGCTGCCCGGTGACCTTCCACCCCGGGCCACGATCGCCGCCCTCGCCTCGTCGCGGCTGTAGCCGTCCAGCGTTCCGGTCACCACGATGGCCATGCCGGCCAGCACCGGGGCCACGTCGATGCCGACCGCCGGCCCGGTGTCGGCTACGAGGCTCACGCCGGCGGCCCGAAGGCTGGCCAGCAGGTCCCGGCTGGACGACTGGCGCAGCCATTCGTGGACGCTGGCCGCGATGATCGGGCCCAGGCCGTCGACCGCCTCCAGGTCGTCGACAGAGGCGGCCAGCAGGCCGTCCAGGTCGCCGAAGGCCGAGGCCACCACATCGGCCACCGTCGTCCCGACGTGTGGAATGCGCAGCCCGAACAGCAGCCGTCCCAGCGGTCGTCCCCGGGAGGCCTCGACGGCCCTGCGGAGGTTCTGGACCGACGTCTCGCCGAACCCGTCGAGGGCGCCAATGCGGTCGTAGTCCAGCGTGAACACCCCGGCCACGTCCTCCAGGATGCCCTCACCAACGAACAGGTCGACCCGCTGCTCGCCGAAGCCCTCGATGTCCATCGCTCCCCGGGATGCGAAGTGTTCGATGCGTCCCCGGACCTGTCGGGGACAGGCATGGTTCGTGCAGAACGTGGCCGCCTCACCCTCCGAACGAACGAGCGGTCCGCCACATGCAGGACACGACGTCGGGAAGGACCAGGCGGGCAGCCCTTCGGGTCGCTCGACCAGCACGGGACGCAGCACCTCGGGAATGACGTCACCGGCCTTGCGGACCACCACCATGTCCCCCGGGCGGACGTCCTTCTCGCGGACCTGGTCGGCGTTGTGCAGGGTGGCCGCGGCAACCGTTGACCCGCCCACGAACACCGGCTCGAGTCGGGCGAACGGGGTGGCCTGGCCGCCGGGGCCGATCGACACCTCGATGTCCAGCAGGCGGGTGGTGCGCTCCTCGGGCGGCAGCTTGAAGGCAACGGCCCAGCGGGGAGCCCGGGCGGTGAACCCCAGTCGATCCTGCAGCCCGAGGTCGTCGACCTTCACCACCACCCCGTCTATCTCGTAGTCCAGGTCGTGGCGGGAGGCCGCAACCAGCTCCACGTGGGCCACGACCTCGTTGAAGTCGGCGAAGCGCTCCATCCGGTCGTTCACCGGCAGGCCGAGGGTGGAAAGCCAGGCCAGGGTGTCGCCGTGCGACCCCAACTCGGGTCCACCGACCACCTCGCCCAGTTGGTAGGCCCAGAACGAGAGGTCCCGGGTGGCGGTCACCGCTGCGTCCTTCTGGCGGAGCGAGCCGGCGGCCGTGTTGCGGGGGTTCACGTAGACCTTCTGGTCGGCCGCCTCCTGCGCGGCGTTCAACGCTGCGAAGGCGGTCAGGCCCATGTAGACCTCGCCGCGCACCTCCACCACCGGAGGGGCGCCATCGGCCAGGCGTACGGGAACGTCTCCGATGGTCCGGACGTTGGCCGTGACGTCCTCGCCTGCACGACCGTCGCCGCGGGTTGCCGCCTGGACGAGCACCCCGTCCTCGTAGCGGAGCGACACGGCCAGGCCGTCGAACTTCAGCTCGCAGGCCCAGGCCGGGACCCCGTCGCCTCCGAGGCCGTCTCCGAGGCGTCGTAGGACCCGTTCGGACCATGCCCGCAACTCCTCGACGCTGAAGGCGTTGTCCAGCGACCGCATGGGCACCCGGTGGACCACCTCGTCGAAGGTGGACCGCCCGGCGCCCGCCACCCGCTGGGTCGGCGAGTCGGCGGTGACCAACCACGGGTGGCGGTCCTCCAGGCCACGCAACTCGACCAGCAGGGCATCGAAGTCGGCGTCCGGGATTTCGGGAGCGTCGTCGACGTGGTAGCGCTCGTCGTGGTGGCGGATCAGCGCCCGGAGCTCGTCGATCCGGGCCTCCGCGTCGTTCACGGACCGATCCTACCGGTGGCCCGGGACGCCCTCAGGGCCTACGCGTGCCCCGACCGAGCGTCCTGTAGCTCGACCGGCCGGCCCGTACCCTGACGTGGTGGCCCGTCCCTCACGTCCCTCACGCCCATCCCGGCCGTCACGACCCTCCCGACCGTTTCGGGCCTTCGTGCAGCGCAATGGCCACGACCGTGTCCCGGGTCGTGGTACCGAGCGGGCTGCCGTGGTCGCCCTACGGGTGGCGTGGCTGGTGCTTCCGGTCGCCCTCGGACCCACCGTTGCCGATGCCCTGCACGACATGGCCTCAGGCCCCCGGTCCACGGCCTCGGTGGCCCTCTGGGTCCTCTGGGCGATCGGCCTGACCGCCACCCTGGTCCCGCTTCCGGTGACCCTGACGGCGCTGAGGGTCGGCGCTCCGGCGCTTGCCGTCGCTGCGGCCTGGAGTGCCCCGGCGGGCGACGATGCCCTCCGGACGATGTCGGGAATGGTCGTGGCCGCCGTGGTGGTCGTAGCCGCCTTCTCGGCTCCGACGGCAGACCGGTTCGTGGACGGGGCCTCCTACGGCGACGAGCGGCGCTTCCAGCTCCGGGCCCCGGGGCCCGTCGCCCTGCTGCTGGGACCGTTGGCCACCGTGGTCGTCATCCTCGGCCTGGTCCTCGGTCCGGTGCTGCTGATCGGCCGCCACTGGGTGGCCGGAGCCGCGGCCATCTGCCTGGGCCTCCCGCCAGCCGGCCTGGCCGCCCGTGCCCTCCACCGGCTGTCCCGACGCTGGATCGTGCTGGTGCCGGCCGGGTTCGTCCTCCACGACCATCTGGCCCTGGCCGAGCCGACGCTGATCCAGCGGGCCGGCCTGGCCCGGATCGGTGCGGCGCCGGCGGACACCGACGCACTGGACCTCACCCAGCAGGCCCGTGGCCTGGCCCTGGAGGTGAGGTGCCGGGAACCCCACGACGTGCTGCCCTCAGGCCGGGGCCGCACGACCGGTGCCAGGGCAGTCGAGGTCCGCCGTGTCGAGGCCTTCCTCTGCTCGCCGATCCGACCCGACGTGGTGCTGGCCGACGCTTCCCGCCGACGCCTACCGGTCGGCTGAGAGGCTCAGGCCCGGCGGGCGATCGAACCGCCGAGCACCTGGTCGCCGTCGTAGAACACCACGCTCTGGCCGAGCGCCACCCGGGGACGGGGCTCGGCCCAGCGCACCACGCCATCGTCCAGCACCGCAGGGTCGCACGAACCGTGGGCGCTCGTCTGCACGAGGACCCTCCCGACCACGGGCCCGTCGGCCCATGAGAAGGCCTCCAGCGGCGTGGCATCGACCATCAGGTCGTCGATCGATCCAACCGTGACCGTGGCGCCGGCGACGTCGACGTCCACGGCGAAGCGGGGTGCGGCTCCCCCCGCCAGGGCCATGCCCCTCCGCTGCCCGACGGTCACCAGCTCCACAGCGGCGACCGAACCCACCTCGGCACCCGACCCGTCGACCACCCGTCCCGGGGTGAGGGTGAGGCTGCGGCGCAGGAAGTCCTCCCGGCCGTGCTCACGGGTTATGAAGCAGACGTCCTGGCTGTCCGGCTTGTCCGCCGTCCTGAGGCCGAGGCCGGCAGCCCGTCGGCGCACCTCGTCCTTGGTCAGGTCGCCGATCGGGAGCAGGAGGCTGGCCAGCTGGTCCTGGTCCAGCATGTGCAGCACGTATGACTGGTCCTTCGCCGCGTCGGCGGCCCTGGCGATCCGGCGGGTGCCGTCGGGCCGTACCACCACACGGGCGTGGTGGCCTGTGGCCAGGAGGCCGAAGCCCAGCGCCCTGGCACGGTCCAGTAGGCGGCCGAACTTGATGTGGCGGTTGCACTCGATGCACGGGTTGGGCGTCCTGCCCGCCGCGTGGTCGGCCACGTAGGGGCCCACCACCAGCGAGTCGAAGTGGTCGCCGAGGTTGAACACGTGGTGGTCGATCCCCAGGGCGTCGGCCACCCGCCTGGCGTCGTCGACGTCGGACACAGCGCAGCAGCCGGAATCCGACTCGCCGCCCCAGAGGCGGAGCGTCACGCCTACAACCTCATGTCCGGCCTCCAGCAGGAGTGCGGCGGCCACCGAGGAGTCCACGCCACCCGACATGGCGACCATCACCGGGCCGTAGACCGGCTGGCCGGTCATCGGGACCCCACGGCGCGATCGTGCTCCCTGAGTCGGGCCACCGCTGCCGGGATGACGGCCAGGGCGTGGTCGACGTCGCCGTCGCAGGAGCCGTGGCCGAGGGAGAGCCGCAGTGAGCCCACGGCCGACGCCCGGTCGACGCCCATGGCGGCCAGCACGTGGGAGGGCTCCTGGGCACCGCTGGCACACGACGCGCCGGCGCTGGCCGACACGCCGTCGCGCTCCAGCAGGAACAACAGCGCCTCGCTCTCGATGCCGTCGAAGCAGACGTGGGCGATGGCGGGCGTGCGCTGGGTGCCATAGGGGACGGTGCGGTGGCTGTCCGGTACGCCGGCCAGCAGGCCCGCCTCCAGGCGGTCCCTCAGCGCCCCCACCCGTGTGACCGTGGCATCACGATCGGCTACCACCAGGCGGGCCGCCTCGCCGAGGCCGACGATGGCCGGCACGTTCTGGGTGCCGCTGCGCCGTTCGCGTTCCTGGCCACCGCCCCGCAGGACGGGCGCCAGAGGCACGCCCGACCTGACGACCAGGGCGCCCGCCCCCTTGGGCCCCCCGAACTTGTGTCCGGTCAGGCTGACCAGCCCGGCGGCACGGCAGGCCACCGTGAGGTCGATCCAGGCGACGGCCTGGACGGCGTCGGTGTGGAGCACCGCCTCGTGCGCGCCCTCGGCCAGCACCGCCGCCACGGCATCCAGGTCGTTGCACACCCCGGTCTCGTTGTTGGCCGCCATTACCGACACCAGACGGATCCCGTCGACAGCGGAGAGCACCTCGGCCAGGGCCCCGAGGTCGATCCGACCGCCGGCATCGGTAGGCACGACGATTCCGCCGGCATCGGCCACCGGCGCCAGCACCGCCGGATGTTCCACCGCGCTGCACGCCGGCAGGCCACCGGTCGCCCGCACCACGCCGTCCACGGCCAGGTTGTCGGCCTCGGTGCCCCCGCTGGTGAACACCACGTCACCGGGCCCGGCACCCACCAGCGCCGCCACGAGGTCCCGGGCGTCGTCGATGGCCCGTCGGGCGGCACGGGCCACGGCATGGGAACCCGACGGGTTGCCGGGATGATCGGCCAGCCACGGCAGCATCGCCTCGACCACCTCGGGTCGGGCCGGCGTGCTTGCCGCATGGTCCAGGTAGGCGCCCTCCATGGGTCCGAGGCTACGACCTAACCCGCTTGGCGGGCCTGCCGGATCCGGCCATACTCCGCGGATGGACGGCTACGACGAGCGCACCTACGGCGACGGCTGCGCGGAGGTATACGACCACTGGTACGGCGATGACGGTGGGATGGCCCTCACACGTATCGGCACGCCGACCGACGTGGCCAACCGAATCGCCACGCTCGCCGGGAGCGGACCGGTACTGGAGCTAGGCGTGGGCACGGGACGACTGGCCCTGGCCCTGGCGGACCGCGGGCTGGACGTCACCGGCCTGGACGCATCGGGCGCCATGCTCGACCGCCTACGGGCCAAGCCCGGATCGGAACGCCTGACCCTGCTGGAGGGCGACATGGCGGCCCCGCCGGGCCTGGCCGACGACACGTTCTCCGTGGTCCTCGTCGGCTTCAACACCTTCTTCAACCTGACTACGGTCGAGGCCCAGGCCGGGTGCATGGCATCGGCGGCCCGCCTACTGCAGGGTGGCGGTCGGTTCGTGGTGGAGGCGTTCGTGCCCGATCCGAAGCTGGCCACCGACGGCGTCTCGGCCCGCCACGTGGGCCTGGACCGGGTGCTGCTGGACGTGGTGAAGGTCGACGGGGCCGAGCAGGTGATCACCGGCCAGCGGATCGAGATCAGCGCCGCCGGCAACCGGCTATTCCCCTACGTCCTGCGCTACGCCACCCCCGAGCAGATGGATGCCATGGCCTCGGCAGCCGGGTTGCGGCTCGAGGACCGCGCGGAGGACTGGCACGGCACCACGTTCGACGACGGGTCGCCGGCCCACGTGTCGGTCTGGGTGAAGCAGTAGGCCGGGTCGCCCGGGCCCGAATCGGGCGGGTCGGCTCGCCCGGGAACCGGTCGTGTCAGTCGGCTCGCCCGGTCAGGAGCGGCAGGTCCAACATAGGACGGTTGCTGCGCTTCAGCTCGGAGAACGTAGAGAACCGGCAGAGCGTCAGCGTGGCCTCGTAGAGCTCCAGGCACGCCTCGTCGGTGTCGGGCACCGACGAGATGACCGGCCCGAAGATGGACGGTCCGTCCGGTGGGCCGAAGGTGATGATCGGTGTGCCGACGTCACGGCCTGTTCGGCCCACCGCCACCTCCGTCTCGGCCCGCAGCACTTCGTCGAACGACGGGTCCGAGGCCGCCTCGGCGTGGCCGGAGTCGAAGCCCGCCAGCGCGAGCACCTCTGTCAGGTGCTCGACGGTGGCGACACCGGACCGGAAGTCTGTCCCGGGCTCCGCCACCCGGTGCCAGATGGTCTCGCCGAACGCACGATAGAGCGGGTCCATGGCTCCGGACCCCTCGGCGGCGCGAACCGAGGCCGCCACACGGAGCATCCGGCGTCCCCGCTCGTGAGACTCGCGGTAGCCCTCGGGGAACTCGGCGTCGTAGTCCCGCTCCTCGTTCAGGATCGAAAGGTTGATGAACCGCCACTCGATGGTCAGCCCACGCAGCTCGGCGACTCGCCGAAGCCACCGGGAGGTCTGCCATGCGAACGGGCAGACCGGATCCCAGAAGAACTCGATGTCTGCGTGTTCAGCCATGTTCCGATCTTCGCCCCTGCATGGCCTCAGCCCAGCAGCGGGTCCGTCCAGTGCCCGGC
>UINC01001922.1_pt1 | contig 12328 bp, 9 predicted proteins | sample 5385821 | NCBI WGS metagenome assembly UINC01 (sample SAMEA4666929, study PRJEB26691) | marine metagenome | isolation source: Pacific Ocean | place: Pacific Ocean | collected 2011-10-13 | reverse complement strand
AACTTTTTGTATTTCGGGATTAGTCTTAATCACACGGTCCTTCCAATTAATTGCTTCTGATACGGATGGAGGGTGATCATCTCTTTTATACCATGCATGAGTGAATTCAACCAGTATTGTTCCAATAATTTCCCTATGTGCAATTTTCATAGCTTTACAAAAATTATACCCATCTTGTCCTAATTTATCAGCGGTCCATTTTTCATTTTGAACAATGGCTTGACACACAGGGTCATAGGGATCCATTCCCTCAAGAGAAGGCAATTCATCTTCCCAAAGTTTTTCCAAAAGATATCGATCGTGGTTCCCTCGGATGAAAATACAATTGGGGATAGATTTTAGCATCTCAAGTGTCTTTTCAGGTTCTGGACCTAAGGCGAAACAATCCCCAAGGCAAATGATTTGATCTACATCGTCTCTTCGATCAATGATGGACAGAGCATGAATCAGCGATGCCAGATTAGAATGAATATCAGTTATAATGGCAAAGGTTTTTGTTACCATAGTCGCCAAATATACATTTTTGAGATTTCAACGAGCAAGATATTTCTAGAGATTATACAGATTTACATATTGAGAGGGTTTCTGATCAGGTGTAAACTCTCCACTCATTTATTTAGTTTTTTAATTAAATCAAAACCACAATTATTAGATTATCATATGGAACCCAAAGTTTACGGAATTGGAAATCCACTCATTGATGTTGTGATTTCTTCAACGGATAAAGATTTAAAAAATTTAGAATTGAGTAAGGGTGTTATGCATCTTGTAGATGAGAGTCGGCAATCAGAAATCATTCAATATTTTAAGAAGTCTACTCCCCAATATTTTCCCGGTGGATCAGCGCCAAATACTCTCCTAGCTTGCGCAGGCCTCGGAACACCGTCTTTGATTGCTGGGAAAATAGGCCATGATGAATTTGGTAATATTTATCAGGAACAGGCCGATCGATACGGCGTGGTTTCAGGACTTGTGAGAGGTGATGGCCCAACTGGATCAAGTATTATTCTTGTTACGCCTGATGGTGAAAGAACCATGAATACACATCTTGGGATGTGCCGTGAATATTCCCCAGCAGATATAGATGAGAAAAAATTGGTTCAATCAACTTTCTTTTATTTTACAGGATATATGTGGGATACCGATTCCCAAAAGGCAGCCATTAAAAAAGCCATTTCTATTGCAAAGGAAAATAATGTTCAAATTGTTTTTGATGTGGCAGACCCCTTTGCAGTTGATAGAAACAAAGATGAATTTTTAATTATGATTGAACATGATGTTGATGTCCTTTTTGCAAATTACGCCGAACTTGCCATTTTGTTTGATTCGGAAAATGTTGATTCATCAGCAGACGAATTAATGAAAATTGTACATTGCGCAGGAATCAAACTTGGGAAAAAAGGTTCCTTAGTATTGGATGATGGAAAAAAATATCTCCTGCCACCGCAACCCATTTCAGCAATTGATTCCACTGGTGCAGGTGATATGTATGCAGCCGGATTTTTAACAGCACTAGCCAAAGGATATTCTACTAAAAGAGCCGGTGAGATTGGAGGATTATTGGCTGAAGAAATTATTCAGCAATCGGGTGCGCAATTTGCTATTGATAAAATAAATTTTTTAAGAATAAAGTTTTTCAAATAAAAAAAATACACTGCTAATTAATATACATCACCTAATAACCCTATTTACACAATCCCTTGGAAGCATAATCCGAATTCAGGTAAATTCGGTGGCTTTAATCGTTTATTTATTGAGGAAAATATGCTAACTAATAAATCAATATTCTTGGCAATACTTTTTACGCTTTCCATGATAATGGTAGCTTGTTCAAGTCAGGAATACACCACTGCCAAATTGGCGATCCAACAATCTGATTTTGCAAAAGCTGCAGAATGGTTACCCAAAGCTATGGCCGTTGAACCTGATAATCCCGAAATCCCGGTGGTCTTGGGTTTGGAGATTCATGCGCAGGATGGCGATTGGAAAAATATGGTTGCTATGTTTGATAAAGCTATGGCGATTGATCCGGATAAAGAGATCGAAGTCCGTGGATCATTTATCTCTGTAAAAGATGCAGTTGCCAATTATATAGAATTTTACTGGGCTAAGGAATTCAATATAGGTGTAGAACAATTCAAGAAGATTCAGGATGATCCGGATAATAAACCCCAATACCTTGAAACGGCAATCTCTCATTTCCAAAATGCAGCTGTCATTAACCCTACAGATGCGAATACACACGCAACCCTTGCGAAATGTTATTTTGATGTTGGAGATAAAGAAGCAGCAAAAAATGCGGCATTAACTGCCATTGAAAAAAATCCGGAAAGTTTCCAAGCCAATTTCGGTGCAGGACAAATACTTATTCGTGCTGGTGCTTCTTCAGAAGATGTACTCCCTTATTATGAAAAAGCAGCATCTATTGAGCCATCAAATAGCAAAGTTTTGCGCGAATTGGCAGGAACCTATTATGATTTAGGACAAAGGGAAAGATCTCTTGAAGTGTTTGAAAATGCAATTTCTAATGAAGATGATAAGATTGTAAAAGCCGATCTTTACTTTAACTTGGGTGTGATCCATAGCCAAATGCAAAACTTCGAAGAGTCAGAAAAAGCATTTGATGAAGCTTTCTATCTAAATGACGAAGATTTTGAAGCTGCATTAGGTATGGCTCGATCATACGAAGGCCTTGGTGATAATTATTTGAATGGGGCGGAAGGATTTGAAAAAGATCTGGATGAAAGTGCCCGGTGGTACCGCAAAGCAGAAAAGAAGATCAAATCTGTCATGATCATTGATATTGATAATAAAGGTACCTACCAGAAAACTCTGGAATTGATTCGGTATAAACGAGATGTAGCTGAAGGGAATAATTAAAAATAGTCAAAATTTGAAATTTTAATATTTCAAATTTTCACCCTATCCTAGTTTTTTTCGCTTATTTAAATATTCTGTTAGACCAAGATCCAAGTTCTGATCGGTGAATATTGGTATATAATCAATCAGTTTATTTCGGCATTCTTTTTGATAGTAGTCCTGCAAACTTGAGACCAGATTCGTATAGCTGGAGCGAATATGCCACGGTTCAGTAGTAATCTCTTCACCAGTCTCCATATCTAAAAATTTAGTACGTGTATTAAAATCAAATTCAAATTCTTTCCTGTCCAAAATATGAAAAACGATCACTTCTTGTTTTTTGTGACGAAAATGTTTTAGGCCATTCATAATCTCTTCAGGATCATCAAAAAGATCTGATATCAGTATAACCAATCCGCGCTTGTTAATCCGTTCCGCCATTTCATGAAGGACTGGTTCGATCTTTGTATCATTTCCTGCATTTTCATCGTCCAATTGGGTCAGGATCGCATTCAAGTGGCTTGATTTAGATTTAGGAGGAATAAATGAATCAATCTTTTTTGAAAATCGAACCAATCCTGCAGCATCCTGTTGATTGATCATCAAATAGGATAATGCAGCAACGAGTGAATTGGCATAATTTAGTTTAGAAACTGAACCACTAGAATAAAGCATGGATCGGCTCGTATCTAAAATAAGATGAGCCCGGAGATTGGTTTCTTCTTCATACCGCTTTACATAAAGACGATCTGTTTTTCCATACAATTTCCAATCAATATGCCGAATTTCATCTCCGGGACCATAGGCACGGTGTTCAGCGAATTCAACCGAAAAACCATGATAAGGACTCCGATGCTGACCAATAATGTAACCTTCTACTACAAGTCGAGCCCTAAGTGCCATGGAATTGAGCATGGCAACCGTTTCTGGCTGGAGATATTTTCTTTTGTCTGTAATTGCCGCCATTTTATTCTGTGATAGCGCCCAAAAGTTGTTTAAGAATATCTTCTATTTTTAGTCCTTCAGCTTCTGCATTAAAATTGGGCAGAACTCGGTGACGAAGAATGGGTAAAGTCAGGTCTCGAATATCATTAATATTAGGTGTGGGCCGTCCTTCCAAAATGGCTTTTGCTTTAGCACCCAATACTAAATATTGAGAAGCGCGTGGGCCAGCACCCCAGTCAACAGAGTGGCGGATAAAGTCCGGACAACCATCTGAATCCGGTCGTGTGGCACTCACCAGTTTTACAGCATATTCCACAACATTATCTGCTACAGGTACACGTCGAACAAGATCCTGATAGGAAGCAATTTCCTGCTTTGACATAATTGCCTGGACCAGTTGGGTTTCTGTTGTAGTCGTTTCTCGAACGATGGCAATTTCATCCTTAGTGGATGGATAATCAATTTTCAGGTTAAACATAAATCGATCCAACTGCGCTTCCGGCAACGGGTAAGTCCCTTCCTGCTCGATAGGATTTTGGGTAGCTAAAACAAAGAAGGGTTCATCGAGATCGTATGTTTGTCCCCCGGTAGTGACCTTATGCTCTTGCATTGCTTCTAATAAAGCTGCTTGCGTTTTTGGTGGTGTCCTATTGATCTCATCAGCCAAAACGATATTAGCAAAAATGGGACCCTTGTAAAATCGAAATGAACGTTGTCCCGAATTGGGATCCACATCGATAAGTTCAGTGCCTGTGATATCGCTGGGCATGAGATCCGGTGTGAATTGAATGCGCTTGAAAGAAAGGTCTAACACATCTGATAATGTTTTGATGAGTAATGTTTTTGCCAATCCCGGAACGCCAACTAGGAGAGAGTGCCCCCTTGCCAAAAGTGCAATGAGCATATGATCCAGAATTTCTTTTTGTCCTATAATAACCTTCCCTACTTCCTGAGAGAAGGTTTGTTTGGCTTCAGCTAGTTGTTCAAGGATCACCAAATCTTGTTGTGTCTCTATCATAAAATTTGTATTTGTTAACTGGTTAAAAAAGGGGCAAAAGTTACCCAAATGGACTTGCCCTAAAAAGAAAGAATCAACGCACTCAAATTAAAAGAGTTTCCCATTGAAGATTCATATATTGATTCGGAAATTCTAGTTCATGTCTGATATAGTGAAATTAAAATATAAACCACTGATTGGCCAATCAATCCCCGATTTGGAGTCTTTTGCTGAATCCCAAGGGGAAAAACCATTCCGTGGACGACAACTCTTCGATTGGATATATCGCCAACAAGTGGATGATGTTTCCGCTATGACTGATCTTTCAAAACCGTTTCGGGAGAAACTTGCCAATGTTCTTATTCATCCGCTGAAAATGGTAACCGGGAATGTGTCGGTTTCAAAACAAACACAGAAAATCCTTTTTGAATTATTGGATGGGAATTTGTTGGAATCTGTATTAATGAAAGAAGGCAACAGAATCACAGTTTGTTTATCTACGCAAGTGGGATGTGCTGTGGATTGTGATTTTTGCGCCACTGCAAAAATGGGATTTATCAAAAATCTTACTACAGGTGAAATTGTAGATCAATTTCTTCAACTCCAGAAAATGAGTGAACAAAAAATTACCAATGTGGTTTTTATGGGCATGGGGGAGCCCTTTCTAAATTATAAGAATTCCATTGCGGCGGCGGATCTTCTTCACCATTCCAAAGGAATTAATATGGCAGCTTGGCGTATCACCATTTCCACTGCGGGGGTTGTACCCAAGATCCAACAATTTTCTAAAGAACAACAACCTTACAAACTAGCAGTAAGCCTGAATGGAACCACACAGAATCAACGATTAAAAACAATGCCGATTACCGAAACACATTCATTTTCAAATCTGATTAAAGCATCGAAAGATTATGCATACAATTCCCGTAATAGGATTACCTTTGAGTATGTACTCATGGATGGGATCAATGATCAGCCCAAAGATGCAGAAAAGCTTATTCAAATATTGGGGTCGATTGAATGTAAGTTAAATATTATTCCATATAATGAAATTGGTGATGTTTACAATAGACCGTCTGATGAAAAAATTGAAGCATTTATGAAATCCTTGAAACAAGCATCTTTCCCGGTGACGGTCCGCTGGAGTAAGGGAACAGATATTGATGCCGGCTGTGGTCAACTGGTAACAAGTTCCACATAGAATTAAGCAGAGTTAAACATATAAGAGAAAAAAATATGAATATTAGATCAGAGATTAAAGATATTGAAAAAAATATTATCGATTGGCGGCGGGATTTTCACCAATATCCCGAATTGGGATTTGACGAACATCGCACATCCAAAATTATTGGTGAAGCCCTGAAAGAAATGGGGCTTGCTCCACAAATGAATGTTGGGAAGACGGGTGTTACTGCGGATCTAACCTTCGGTGAGGGTCCAACTATTGCACTGCGTGCAGATATGGATGCACTGCCTATGCAGGAAGCCAGTGGATTAGATTTTTCATCTAAACATGATGGCGTGATGCACGCCTGCGGGCATGATGGTCATATGGCTATGCTATTAGGAGCTGCTAAAGTACTCACTCAAAATGGGGATAGTTTCAATGGAACGGTCCGATTTATTTTTCAACCGGCGGAGGAAGGAGCAGGAGGCGCCAGATATATGATCGAAGACGGATGTTTAGATGGCGTTGATGAGATTTATGGTATTCATGTCTGGAATTATCAACCGGTTGGAGAAGTAGGTATTACTGATGGCCCGGTCCTGGCTGCCGCCGATATGTTTGAAATTAATATTAAAGGAATAGGTGGACATGGTGCAGCTCCCCAGGGAACCGTTGATGCTGTTGTTGTAGCATCCCATTTGGTTCAGGCGCTCCAGACCATTGTGAGTCGGAATACAAATCCTCTTGAAAGTACCGTTGTTACAATTGGTACGATCAATGGTGGTCACAATTTCAATATAATTGCAGATGAGGTAACTTTATCAGGGACAGCACGGGCGTACACAGAAGAAAATCGAAATCTTATTAAAACACGTATGGCGGAAATAATAGATGGTGTTGCCAAAACATTCGGAGCAGAAATATCCTTTGATTATGAAGATGGATATCCCCCAACCATCAATCATACAGATCCTGTAAATAAAGTATTGAAAGCAGCAGAAAGAGTGGTGGGTGAAAAAGCGGGAATGCCCTACTTATCCATGGGCGGGGAAGATTTTTCTTATTATTTACAAAAGATTCCGGGATGTTTTTTCTTTGTAGGATCAGCCCCGAATGATCAAAAATTATTTGAAACACCTCATCATTGTTCTCATTTTACAATGGATGAAAGGGCGTTATTAGTTGGCCCTTCAATTTATTTGAACTTAGTGGATGATTTGCTTGGGATAAAGTAAACCATTTTAATGGTATTGAATCTTGGTTTTAAATCAATACCCAATTGCCGTTGTTTCTCCGCGGCTATCACCTCCGCCATAAAATCCATCTTCGGTGATTAATATTCCATTCGCTTCTCCAATGTAACCCCATTTATAGGGGACCAAGGTATGTCCTCTGGCTTCCAGGTTTTTAATCACATCTCTGGATAATCCTCTGGGTTCTGTCATAATTACATCCGGTACCCACTGAGAGTGGAAACGGGGCGATGTTACAGCTTCTTTAATATCCATACCATGAACCACCACATTCAAAATAACCTGCATGGCTGTGGTAATGATAGTTGATCCACCGGGCGATCCGATTACAATAAATGGTTTTCCATCTTTTAAAACTATAGTAGGTGTCATGGAACTTAGTGGCCGTTTTCCAGGTTCGATGGCATTGGCATTATTCCCCACCAGTCCATATGCGTTGGACACACCGGGCTTGGATGAGAAATCATCCATTTCGTTATTCAGGAAAAATCCGGCGCCTTTTACAAGGTGTCCACCACCGTAGCTCAGATTAATTGTTGTTGTAACACTGACGGCATTCCCCCATTGATCCACTACAGAATAATGGGTGGTTTCCCGACTTTCATATCCCGGAGCTCCGCTGGCAAAAACCGCAGAACTTGGTGTAGCTATTTCAAGTGAAATATCGTTTATCCGGGTATTTGCATATACTTTGGATGTGAGCATTTCCAAAGGAACATCCCAAAAATCAGAGTCACCCATATGTTCAGCTCGATCAGCATAAGCACGCCGTTCAACTTCAGTGAGTAAATGGATATAATCTGATGAATTCCAGCCCAGTGAATCCACGGGATAATTTTCCAGCATATTCATCATATTAACGAGAAGGGCACCACCGGAGCTGGGAGGACCCATTGAAATGACTTCATGTCCATTATAGGTTCCTGAAACGGGAACTCGATAAACGGATGAATAATTTTTTAAATCTTCAAGAGAAATAAGACCATTTCCACGTTTCATTTCTGCTACAATTAGGTCAGCTACGGGACCGGTATAAAAACCATCCCGTCCATATTTAGAAATTCGTTTAAAGGTTTTAGCTAAATCCTTTTGAACTAATTTGTCACCTTTTTTCCATGGATTATTATCTTTGCGAATAAAGATTGCCGCCGCTGCATCATTGCTTTGAAATAGCCCCTCATAGCCATTAAATCGCCGAGCTTCATAATGAGAGAGTTCAAATCCTTTTTCAGCTAACCGGATGGCCGGTGCCAGTGCTTGTCGAAGTGAAATATTTCCGGATCCATGGTCTGCCAAAGCCCGAATTAATCCATCTACCGAACCGGGGACACCACTCCCGGCCCGTGAGGAAAGAGACATTCCAGGAACCACATTTCCACTCTCATTTAAGAACAAATCACGATGGGCAGCAGCAGGTGCTTTTTCCCGGTAATCTAAAGTAAAAGTTTCTCCATCCGTCATGGCAGCAACCATGAATCCACCACCACCAATATTTCCGTTGGATGAAGATGTAACAGCCAATGCAAATCCTACCGCCACGGCCGCATCAACTGCATTTCCGCCTTTTTTTAGGATTTCGATTCCAGCTTCTGATGCTTGTTTACTGGTAGAAACAATCATACCATTTTCACCGAAGACAGGATCAGAACTGGCTGCAATTAATATCTGAAAAGAGAAAACAAGTATTGTGAGAATGAGATTGAGATTTTTCATATTTTTTAGTTGATTCCTATGGTTCCTGATTCTGCCAATTTATCTATTTTTTCATCGCTATACTGAAGGACTTTTGATAAAATATTCATAGTGTGTTGTCCAAGCCCTGGCGCCGGATTTGTTTCAATTTCCGGAGAGTCGGATAACATAACGGGTCCCCGGGCAAATTGGTAGGTTCCAACATCCGGGTCATCAATATCTACTAGTGCTTTCCGACTTTTAACCTGTTCCGATTCAAAAACATCTTTTGCAGTATAAACAGATCCAACAGGAACACCATTTTCATTTAATATGTTTTCAGCTTCGGACCGTGTTTTTTGTGATAGCCATTCTTCAATAATTGGAGCAAGAAATTCCGCATTGGAAGCTCTAGCTGTTCCTGTTTTGCTGCGGTCATCCTCAATCAAACCTTCACGTCCAATCGCTTTACAGAATCGACCCCAAACAAGGTCATCTGGTATATTCATAGCGAGGTACCCATCTTTACATTTAAAAGCACCCCGGGGATAAAGGTGATTTAACCGGCCTCGGTGTGGCTCCTTGCCTGTTATTGAATAAAGCATGGCCATTCGCTCATTAAGAGAAATCATATTATCTAACATAGCACTATCTACAAACTGGCCTTTTCCTGTCCTTTCTCTCATAAAAAGCGCTTGTGTAATTGCAAAGGATGTGCAGAGCCCGGTGTAAACATCTGCCATTCCATAAATAGTCCATGAAGGGGGTTTATCTTCAAAACCAACCAAATGCATAATCCCACTCATGGCTTCGGCAACAATATCAAATGCAGGTCGTTTTGAATCCGGTCCTTCATATCCTTCTAAGCGACCAAAGCCGGAAATTGCCGCATAGATCAATTTTGGATTCAAGGGCTTCAGATCATCATATCCAAGTCCGAGTTTGTCCACAGACCCGGGACGAAGGTTTTCTACAACCACATCGGCATTTTTAACTAAGTCTTGATAAATCTTTTTTCCCTCATCATTTCTGATATTTAGAGCGATGCTTTTTTTATTTCGATTATAAGCCATAAATCCACCGGCTTTTTTTATACCATTATTTTCTACAAATGGGGGAATCGATCGGCGGGGGTCCCCAACACCGGGGCGCTCGATTTTGATCACTTCTGCTCCGGCATCTGCGAGCAGCATGGAGCAATATGGACCTGCCATATATTGCTCAAGTGCAATGACACGAATTCCTTTTAAGGGGCGATCCACTCTACAATCCTTCCACTAATGTTGTAACACCTTGCCCAACGCCAACACATAGGGTTGCCAAGCCATATTTTGTATCTCTTTTTTTCATTTCGTGGATAAGGGTGGTCAAGATACGAGCTCCGGAGCAGCCCAAGGGATGCCCCAAAGCAATGGCGCCGCCATTTACATTGGTAATGTCCGGATTCATATTCAATTTTCGCATAACACCAATAGATTGAGATGCAAACGCTTCATTGAGTTCAATGAGTCCAATATCATCTAAAGTTAAATCAAATCGTTTTAATAATTTTTCCGTGGATGGAACAGGTCCATATCCCATTACGCTTGGATCCACACCAGCTACAGCTGATCCAACCCAGCGGGCTAAGGGTTTTAATCCAAGCTCATCAGCTTTTTCACGACTCATGAGTAAGACAGCCGCTGCACCATCATTAATTCCGCTAGAATTTCCTGCAGTAACGGTTCCATTCTTCCTAAAAATGGGTTTCAGTGATGACAATTTTTCTAAAGTAAGATCAATTGAATATTCACTATTCTCTTTTTTATACCTTGGATGTTCATCAATATCTACAATCAAAGGATCGCCCTTTCTTTGGGGAACAGATATAGGACAGATTTCATTATTGAATTTTCCTTGGTTGATAGCATCAATGGCTTTTTGTTGACTCTCCAAAGCAAACTTATCCTGATCTTTTCGAGAAATTTCCAAATCATCTGCTATTTTTTCAGCTGTTTCCCCCAGGCTGACAATCGGATACATTGCATCCATTTTTGGATTTTCGAATCGCCATCCAACCGTAGAATCAAAAACGGTTCTATGTCCTAATTTTGATTGAGTGGAAGGTCGTGGCATGACCAAGGGTGCTCGGCTCATGCTTTCCACTCCACTCCCAATAAAAATATCACCCTCACCAGCAATAATGGCTTTGGCTGCCTGGTTCACCGCTTCTAATCCAGACGAACAATTTCGATTTACCGTTACGCCGCCAACTTCTAATGGAAATCCAGCCAACAAGACTGCCATACGTGCCACATCTCGATTGTCTTCACCGGCCTGATTTCCGCATCCTGCATAGACATCTTCAATTAAAGCTGGATCGATCCCTGTACGTTTAATAAGTCCTTTTAGAACATCTGCAAGAAGGTCATCGGGCCGAACGGAAGATAAGGCGCCGCCTGCTCGACCAATTGGTGATCTTACTGCATCAATGATTACTACTTCCCTCATATTTTATTCATTTATCTCTGCAATGAATTTGCGCATTTTTTCAAGGAAAAGTGTTGTTCTTGGGTGATGTTTCTCCATAAATAATTTGGGGTCATTTTCTTCACTATAGGCATCAAGGATTTTCTGAGCTTGGTCATCCGTTTCCATATCCAGAAAACTTGTTGAAAGCCTTAAACATAAATTATTTGTGTCATCACCAAATGCACTCCCAGGAAGTGTTGCAATACTATAGTGATCCAATAAATAAGTTGAAAGTTCTTCACAGGTTGTTATTCCCATTTTTTCAAGTTTAGTTGACCACTTTTTAAAAGAAGGATAAATATAAAAAGCACCGCTAGGTTTAGGACTCGTTAGCCCCATACTTGATAATTTCCCATGAACATAATGTGTACGGATTCCATGTATTTTTGTACACGTTTTAATATAATCATCAATATTCCGATTTCCACTATATGCCAAAATAGCGGTGTACTGGATGGGGCCCGGAACACAAGACCAGATACTCCCGGCAATGGATTGAAAGGATTGGATCAGGGATATACTCTCATCACCTTTGGGAAGAATAGCCATACCAAACCGCCAACCACCCAGAGATAAATGCTTACTGAGTCCTCCAAAAATTATTGTTTTTTCAGGATAATATTCTGCAATGGTATGATGAGTAAAACCATCATGCGTAACAAGGCTATAAATTTCATCACTGAGAATATAAATATCTTTTTCTTTTGCCCATTGAGCTACCAATTTTAATTCTTCTTTGGATGAAATATTTCCTACGGGATTACAGGGAGAATTCAGGATAAGTATTTTTGGGTTTCGTCCTGAATCAATTGCTTCTTGATAAACGGAATCTAATGTTTGGATATTAATTTGATAATCCTGGTTAACATCTAATTCAAACCGATGAACTGAACGTCCCGTCAAAGTGGCGATGGAACTGTAAGA
>UINC01001921.1_pt1 | contig 12340 bp, 10 predicted proteins | sample 5385821 | NCBI WGS metagenome assembly UINC01 (sample SAMEA4666929, study PRJEB26691) | marine metagenome | isolation source: Pacific Ocean | place: Pacific Ocean | collected 2011-10-13 | reverse complement strand
GGTGTTGTACTCGCCGGAAAACGCGTCCATGGAGGGGGTCGGCAGCTTCGATCATAGGGATGCGGAGGGCTTCCTTGCGGTGCTGGGCGTGTCGGCCAAAGGGCTCCACGCCTCGAATCAGATCAGATTCGAGGACTTCGAGCTGTAACGCGCTCCTCGACTAGATGCCCGCTCGGACTTCCTACACCATCTTCGCTTGGACGACGTTAGCGTTCACCTTGCTAGTGATTGTTTGGGGCGGGTACGTCAGCGCCAGCGGCGCAGGTGACGGCTGCGGCGACAGCTGGCCACTCTGCGGCGAACTCTTGGAAGCGTCGACCCCGTCAACATCGGTCGACACGCTGGTGGAACTCGCCCACCGCCTGACCAGCGGGCTAGCCTTGCTCGCGGTGGTCGCCCTGACGCTCTGGTCTCGGCGTCGTTTTCGTCCCGGTCACCCGGCCCGGTACTGGGCGGCGATGGGTCTTTTTTTCATGGTGATCGAGTCGTTATTCGGAGCGGCCCTGGTGATCTTCCAGTTGGTCGACATGAACGTCTCGTTGGCCCGCGCGCTGGTGCAACCGGTCCATTTAACCAACACCTACCTACTGATGGGTGCCCTGGCGTCTGCCGCCTGGTGGTCCGAACCGCGTCGGCCAGCGTCCGGGATGAATCCCCCCCAGACCACGCGACTTGTCGTAACCGCACTCGTCGCTGTGATCGTGGTCAGCGCCTTGGGAACAGCGGCCTCACTCGCGTCCACTGTCTTCCCATCAGAGTCATTTCTAGACGGGCTCAGGAGTGACTTTAGTCCAGACGCGCATTATCTGATCAGGCTTCGAGTTTGGCACCCCGTTACAGCCCTCGGCCTCGGTGTTTACCTCTTTTGGCTCAGTCGACACCTGGGGCGACAACGCCCGCAGGGCACGCCTCATGTGGTTACCGGAATTTTCGTGACGCAGATGGGTGTAGGGCTGCTCGACGCCGCGCTGCTCGCGCCGATCGGGGTGCAGATGATGCATTTACTTTTAGCGCACCTCATGTGGCTCAGCGTATTAGCACTCTGGCTCGATCTCACATCCGAGCCAGCGATCCATACGCGGTGATCCTCGACGGCGACAAGAACTCCCACGCACTACCAGCGAGGAGTAGGGCTCAGCGTCGAGCATGCACGTTGCAACCGACCTAATCAGCAAGGCGGAGCCCAAAACCGCAGGATCGGCGCTAACGACGCAAACGAGCGGGCAAGGGCAATGATTCGCCCACGCTACTCGGCGGTGCCGTCGAGCAAAGCATAGATCCGCTGAACCGCCTCCAAATTCGCCCCGGCCTGGTTGACGCCCAGCGTGTCCCCGTGATGCGTCAAATCGACCTGGACAGCGGCCTCTTCCGCGGTGGCACCACCTGCCTTCAACCGAACGACCCCGTCGTGGAGGTCACGGTAATAGGCCTGCACGTAGTCAATTCGCTCAAGGTCCCGAAAACCGGGACCATGCCCAGGAAGCACGAGGTCGATGTCAAGCTGTTTAAGGTTCTGCAGGGTCTGAGCCCATTCGCCGACGTAGCCATCGCCAAGGTAGGAAATCCCACCCAGCAACATGTCACCGGTGAACAGGACCTTATCTTGGGGAAGATAGATGCCGACGTCACCACCCGTGTGCGCTCGGCCGAAGAAATGAATCTGGATTTCGCGATCGCCTCTGAACAACGTAAGCCGGTCACTCATCGTGACGTCCGGGGGTATCGGCGTCACTTCCTGGGTAGCCTGGACGTGTGCGCGGTTGAACTCAACCTGTGTCTCAAGCTCACGACGCTCGGTCACATCAGTGACGTTGGCCAGACGCGCCTCAAGACGACCCAACGTCCGATCAAAGCGCGCTTTCGATGTGAGGAAAGTATGTTCGTTCATCGGGTCACCCGTCAGTTTCTCGCGGGTGAATTCGTGCCCAATGATCTGAACGTCACCAAAGGCCTGTGCGCCATGAGCGTGGTCATAGTGGAAGTGCGAGTTGATGAGCGTCGTGATTGGCTTGTCGGTGATGGTTCGGATCGACGCAATCAAGGCCCGCGCGGCGGCCGGGGTGATATGGGAGTCGACGACCACGACATCCTCGTCGTTGACGATGACTAACGCGTTACTCATCACGAAGACCGAGCCGGTGCCGACCGCGAAGTAGACTCCCTCGGCGACCTCCTCGAGTCGATGAGTATTAGTTTCCTGCGTCTGAATGGCCGTCTCCGGTGCGGCAACCAGAAGCAGCAGGGCAACGATGGTCACGACGGTCAGTGTGCTGGCACGCATGGCGTTAGATCCTCTGCTGTTGTAATCGGTAGCGACGAACGGGCTTTAGTGCCACTAATATACCGACTGTGGATGCGAAAACGATTCAAAATGACCAACGTTCGGCCGACAATCCTCGGAAACCAGTGAGACCGATGACGCACCAGGCAGCGATATTCATCACCCTCGGAACACTCGCCGGGTGTGCGGGGCCGCCCACACCAGCACCTGAGCCGGTCACGGTCACGAATGGACAAGGTGAAATCGCCGGTGAAGTCACGGCAGATGCTGTCATCCTCCAGTCCCGCCTGACGACCGAGGCGGTGTTGGTCGACGGCGATGTTCCCGGCGCACCGGGGGTGGCTCGTTTCGAACTAGCACTTTCCGAAGACTTCGCCGGTTTGACCGAGTCACCGTGGCTCGACGCCACGGCGGAAGACGATTACATCGTTAAGGCACTCATGGACGGACTCACCGCCGGAACACGCTACTTCTACCGGCTACGCTACGGCCAGACACGACGGAATACTCGAGTCGGTCCAATCCGTTCATTCAGCACCCTGGGGGGCGCCAATGACACCTCAGAAGTCAACTTCGTGGTCGTCACGGGCATGAACTACGCGCAGTTCCATGGCGACGGTGCGCGGGCCGGTTCTCTCCAAGACAGAGCGCTCGGCTATCCCGCTCTCGAGACTATTCTCGGCCGGGACCCAGAATTTTTCGTGGCGACCGGCGACAACGTTTACTACGACGTCCCCTTCGCACGGTTTGAACGAACGCAAACGTATCTCCGAAAGAAGTGGCACGAACAGCTCGTGCAGGCGCGTTTCATCGACCTATTCGCCAAAGTCCCCACCTATTGGGAAAAGGACGACCACGACTACCGCTATAACGACTGCGACAACTCGACCGACAACGAGCCGGACCCCTCACCGGAGCTAGGAGCCGCAACGTTTCTTGAACAGGTGCCGGTGGTCGACCCGAACGATCCCAACCCGGTCACATACCGTACCCACCGAGTGTCACGCGACCTCCAAATCTGGCTGACCGAAGGACGTGATTATCGCAGTCCGAATATGACCGCCCCCGGACCGGGCAAGACGCTCTGGGGCGCTGAGCAGCTCGCCTGGCTGCAGAAGACCTTGCTCGAGAGTGACGCCACGTTCAAAATTCTCATCTCGCCGACGCCGATGGTCGGACCGGACGACGCGAACCAGGCGGGCCGCCAGGCCGAGGGTCACGACCCATTCAAGCGCGACAATCACTCCAACCCCTATGGCTTTCAACACGAACGTGACCTCTTCTTCGACTGGCTAGACGAACACGACTTCCTAGACAAGCACTTCTACATCGTGACCGGCGATCGCCACTGGCAATATCACTCGATTCACCCGCGGGGCTTCGAAGAATTCTCGAGCGGCGCCCTCATCGACGCGAACAGTCGGCTTGGCCGCAATCCAGGGGATCCGGAATCAAACGACCCCGACGGGTTGATCGTGCAGCCGTTCAGTTCGCCCGAACCAACGGGCGGTTTCCTCGAAGTGACCGTGACGTCCCGAGAGACCCCCACCGCCGCATTCCGCTGGTTCGACGAACGTGGCGCACTTGAGTACGAGACAATTAAAGCGGCCGGGTTGTAGCGGCCCCGAATTCCGGCGGACGACAAACCGAGCGACGGTACATGCTGTTACTGCCCATTATCGACCTCTATTCCTTGGTTGTCTTCGCAGCCGTCGTGCTTTCGTGGTTGCAACTGCCGGCGTCGAACCCGGTCGCTCGGATCGTCGACACCCTCACCGATCCAGCGCTCAAACCGATTCGCCGCGCTTTACCACCAGTTAGCGGCATCGATTTTTCGCCGATGGTGCTCCTCCTTGGACTGCAGATCCTCAAAGGCCTATTGGTCTGACGGCCTTATGAGAGGGTGGAGAGCAGCCCTTAGGCTCCGGTGATCGGCCATAATTGGGGTGGGCGGGCTTGTGCGTGCGGTGCTCCCTGCCGATAACAAGGGACGGGGTCGTGCCTTCTACCTGCCATTTCGCGGGGGTTCCCGGAGAATGAGGTCGCTGTGTTCGAAGTAGAAAAGTCTGCTGTCGTTGAACGCGAATCCACGTCGCCGCCGCAAACGTGCCGTAAGTGCGACCAAGTGGTGGACCCCGGAGCCTTCGCAGCCGAGCTGCGTGTGTGTACAGGCTGCGGCTATCACAGCCCCCTGACCGCACAGGAATGGGTCGATCATCTAGCGGACCAGGATTCGTTCCGGGAAATCGGAAAACGGTTGTACTCGGCGGATCCGCTCGACTTCAGTGTCAGCGGGCCCTACCGCGACCGGCTCCGGGAGGCCGAGCAACGCACCGGAATGCACGAGGCAGCGCTCGCCGGTGAGGCTAATCTTGACGGCCGGCCGGTGGTACTAGTGTCGCTCGAATTTGACTTCCTGGGCGGCACCATGGGATCGGTCGTGGGCGAAAAGGTGGCTCGCGCCTTCAGAGTCGCGACCCGTCGCCGATTACCCGTCGTCTCGATCATCGCCAGCGGCGGCGCGCGTATTCAGGAAGGCATGCTCGCGCTCATGCAGATGGCAAAGACCGCGGCCGCGGTGGCCGAACATCACGCCTCGCAATTACCTTACATCTCCGTCTTGACCAACCCGAGCTTCGGTGGCACGTTCGCGAGCTTCGGGTCACTCGGAGATATCCTCATCGGCGAGCCAGAAGCCCAAATTGGATTTGTCGGAGCACGGGTCGTCGAGGGCACGATTGCCGAAAAAATTCCCAAAGAGCAGCGGCAGGCGGAGGCTCTGCTTGAGCGCGGCATGATTGACATGATCGTCGAGCGGCCGTATCTGCGGAACCAACTAGCGGTTCTCGTCTCACAGTTAACGCCCAACCGCACCGACACTTGGCCAACCATGCGCCTCGCGCCCACCCCAAAAGCCACCCGTACGGCCGACGAGGTGCTCGCGCTTGCCAGAAATCCATCACGGCCCAGAGCCGACGACTACGTCACCCGGGTATTCCAGGCGTTCAGTCAGCTGCGCGGCGACCGCTGCTACGGCGATGACCCTGCGATTCTGGGGGGCGTGGCGTACTTGCAAGGCCACCCGGTCGTGCTCATCGCCCAGTGCGGCCAGCTGATGCCCATGCCAGAAGGCTATCGGAAGGCACAGCGGCTCATGCGACTCGCGGAAAAGTGCAGCCTCCCGGTCGTGACACTCGTTGACACGCGCGGCGCGTTTCCCGGACTTGAGGCCGAGCGACGGGGCATCGCCCAGGCCATCGGTGAGAGCCTGGGTACGCTGGCACGACTGCCAGTACCCGTTGTCAATGTGGTAATCGGCGAAGGCGGCTCCGGAGGGGCGCTAGCGCTGGGACTCGCCGACGTCATCCTTATGCAGGAGAATGCGATCTATTCGGTCATCGCCCCGGAAGGCGCCGCGGCCATCCTGCTGCACGACTCGGCTCGCAGCGACGAACTGTTGCCGGCCTTGAAGCTACGCTCACACGATCTCCTTGAGCTAGGAGTCATCGACGACATCGTACCTGAACCGCCCGGCGGGGCTCACCGCGACCCCGACGCCGCTGCCCGCCAGGTGCTTGAGCGCGTGGTCGATCATCTGTCCCGACTGTCAACACTGAAGCCGAAGAAGCTCATCCAGCAGCGGGCGGACCGTTATCGTGCAATCGGCGCGTTCGAGCGTGGCGTCGTGCACCGGGCGCGTGACATCGTCGCGCGGATACAAAAAAGCCAGTAAGGCCTCGTAAAAGCGGCTATGATGCACCCTCGGTGTCGGGAGACCGACTCCGCCGAAACACGGACAATCGACCTCTTGGAGGGCACTATGTCGACGCGCAGCCTGTGGGCGATCGTGGCGCCAATCTTCTTGGCGGCACTCTACCTCACCACGGCCCCAGCGACCTCACGGGCGCAAGAAGCGGCCGAAAACCAGTTCACCACGTCACTCGATATCCGGATGGGTCGAAGGGTCTTCCAGCAACAGTGTGGTCGCTGTCACGGGCGCGATGCCGGGGGCGGCGAACTGGGACCAGATCTGACCCAGGGATTCCGGAACTCCAGCACCGATGCCGGACTGTTCAATATCATTCGCGAGGGGTTGCCCAATACCCAAATGATCGGGATCAGCCGCCGCTCAACCGACCAGTCCGTGTGGATGATCGTTAGCTACCTGAACTCGCTGAACAACACCGAGGACGTAGACCTCGCCGGCAACGCCACCAACGGTCAGCAACTCTTCTCCGGAAAGGGCAACTGCAGTAGTTGTCACATGGTAAACGGCACGGGCGGACGGCGCGGCCCCGAGCTCAGTCAGGTTGGCAATCGTCGGGACCCGGACGAACTGATCAGCGACCTGCGGACACCGAACGAAGACGTAACACCACGCTGGTGGACCTTGCGGGTCACCCGCGATGATGGAGCGATTGTTGAAGGCCTGCGGATGAGCGAAGACACGTTTGCCATGCGACTCATGGACGAAAACGAAGATCTCTGGTCGTTTTCAAAGAGCAACATACGCTCGTATGACCGAGTCAAAACCTCAATCATGCCCGCCATCGGCGACATGCTGACCGATAGCGAAGTCGACGATCTCATCGCCTATCTGTACTCGCTCAGACGGGAGGAAAGTTAACCATGAAACCGTTTGTTACTGTTCTTGCGCTCCTGATTGGTGCCGCGCCTGTCTTAGCGCAGGAAACCGAGTCGCAGCCAGGCACGACCCCGTCGTTTTCACCCGTGACGTGGGAACGCCTTCTGAACGCCGCCGACGAGCCTCACAACTGGCTGATGTACTCTGGCACGCTCGATAGCCAGCACTTTAGCGGGTTAGACCAAGTGCACAACCGGAACGTGGGCGACCTCGAGCTGAAGTGGGCCTATCAGATTCCACAGCTCGACCGGGCCGAAACCGTTCCCGTTGTGGTGGACGGCGTGATGTTCATTACCGAAGCCCCAAGTAACGTCGTCGCAGTTGACGCCGCAACCGGCCGGCAGTACTGGCGCTACAACCACCCGCTCCCGGATGACCTCCGTATCTGCTGCGGCCGGAACAACCGCGGCGTGGCGATCCTCGGCGAAACCCTCTACATGAGCACTCTCGACGCCAAACTGGTCGCGATCGACGCTCGGAGCGGTAACCTCGTTTGGGCCAAGGAGGTGGCCGACTACCGGGCTGGCTACAGCAAAACGGCAGCGCCATTGATCGTCAAGGACGAAGTCGTAACCGGAATTGCCGGTGGCGAGTATGGCATCCGGGGGTTCATTGACTCGTACAACGCTGAAACGGGTGAGCTCGAGTGGCGCGCCGACACGATTCCGGGACCGGACCATCCGGATAACCAGTCCTGGGCCGGCGACTCGTGGCGAACCGGCGGGTCGGCCAGCTGGATCACCGGCGCCTACGACCCCGAACTAGACTTGGTCTACTGGGGAACGGGGAACCCCGGCCCCGATTGGAACGGCGACGTCCGTATGGGTGACAACCTATATTCTGACTCGGCCATGGCCCTGAACCATGAGACCGGCGGCCTCGAATGGTACTTCCAGTTCACCCCACATGACGTCCACGACTGGGACGCCATCCAGGTTCCGATTCTCGCCAACCTAACGATGGAGGGACAGGAACGTAAGGTGATGATGTGGGCAAACCGAAACGCGTTCTTTTACACCCTCGACCGCGAGACCGGCGAATTTCTGGTCGGCAAGCCGTACGCCAAGCAAACCTGGGCCGAAGGTCTCGACTCGAACGGCCGGCCAATCCGCGTGCCCAACACCTTTCCGACGGCCGAAGGCACGGTCGTCTCACCTCCGGTCGGTGGCGGTACGAACTGGTTCTCCCCCGCGTATAGCCCACGCACAGAGCTCTTTTACGTCCAGGCGTATGACGGTGAAGACATCTTTTACAAGCGGGACGAAGACTACGTTGAAGGCGATCAATTCACGGGCGGCGGAAGCTCACGACCAGGTCCTATCGACGACTATCAGAGCGCAATCCGTGCGATTGATCCGAAAACAGGGAATCTGCGATGGGAGTACGAAATCCAGCCTCGCTCCACCGCCGGCATCATGGCCACCGCCGGTGACCTTGTGTTCAGCGGTAGCGTTGACGGCTATTTCTACGCGCTCGACGCGGTGAGCGGTGAAGCGCTCTGGCACATGAATGTCGGCAGAAATGTGCACTCGTCCCCAATGAGCTACGCGGTCAACGGCAAGCAGTTCATTACGATCGCCGCCGGCAACGTCGTCTACACCTTTGGGTTGAGGGACTGACCCAGTGCCGTTTTACTCGTCGGAGGACCTGGCACGCAAGGAACCGATGACCGGCTTCGCGGGCCAGTTCGCCGCGGGGGCCAGCATGACCTCAGTCACGTGGTCGATTGCGGCTGGCGCCGAACTTCCTGAACATGCACACGCGCACGAGCAAGTGTCGCACGTGCTTGAAGGCGAATTCGAAATGACGATCGACGGCGAAACCCAACTGTTGGGTCCAGGCACGGTGGCTTTCGTGCCGTCCAACGCAACTCATTCCGGGCGAGCGGTAACCAGCTGCCGTATCATCGACGTGTTCCACCCAGTGAGGGACGACTATAGATAATCCGCGCCTCGCCCGATTCTGGGTTTTGGTTGTGCAGCGCCTCGTGCATGGAACAGCGCCGCGGGCCGTCTGATGCCGATCGTTTCTTCATTGCACGACGGCGTGAAACGGGTGCTTCGGGCGCCGGTTATTTTGGCAGGCTCTGGGCTTTTGGCGTTCGCGTTAGTGCTCCCGCTCAACCTCCTATATCAACCCTCGGGCCCGGACGGTAGCAGTAACATTCCGACCGGTTCGACTTCGAGCCGAGTGCGTGAATGCGCCGGCCCGGCCATTGGCGTCGATCGATCGCTCGGGGCCACAATGAGTGGCTGCGTTGGTTTACTTACCCTCGTGACCGTCGGCCCCACAGGCTCCAACACGCAGTTCCTAACCGGTTACCTGTTGGTGGGTATCTTCGTCCTCTGGACCTTTGTGTCCGGCGGCATTCTAGATAGGTATGCACGTGACCGACCCACCCGCACCGCTGGCTTCTTTTCGGCTTGCGGGGTGTACGGCACACGTTTGCTGCGGCTAGCGTGCTTAGCCACGATTGCCTACGGTTTACTTTTCGGCCTTATCCAGCGCTGGCTTTTCGACAACCTTTACCCGCTGGTGGTCTCAGACACGACCGTGACAAGCTGGGCCTCTAGCGCCGAAGCCGTCCTCTATTGCGTGTTTGGTTTCCTTGTGATCACGACCAGCCTCATCTTCGACTACGCACGAGTCCGCGCGGTCGTAGAAGACCGGCACAGCATGGCCGGGTCGTTAATCGCCGGATGGCGTTTTGTGCGCCGGCGACCGGGTGCGTGCGCCGGACTATTCGCAGCGAACACAATCATCCTTCTCGTGGTGACGTGGGCTGACAGCATCATCCCGCGTGGTGAGCCCACCGCCGGCGTGGTACTGCTGAGTCTGGGCTACCTCGTGACAAGACTGGCGGGTCGACTGCTCTTCTACTCGACCGAAATCTCGTACTTTCAGAGCCAGTTGGCGCACGCCGGCTACGTCGCCAGACCGGCTCCCGTCTGGCCGGAATCGCCTTCCGCAGAAGCCCTCGGCCGGCTCCGATAGCGCTCCGTAAACGTGCTTTCCGCGAGCGTTACGCACTGCAGTCCTACCGCGAGCTATCGCACAAGTGGCAACCCGGAGCGAGACCAACCGTCGCGAAGGGGTACAAATTGCTCGGACGACGCGGAGAGTGCTTTGAGTCGACCTCCAGACACCGCGGTAGCAGGTCGAGTGTCCATCTGCTTGAGGTGGCTGACCCCACGATGCTGGTTATGCCCCAGGTAAGTCCGACACGTTATAGAACGCCGCGATTCCAGGGTAATACGCTCTCGTGCCGAGACGTTGTTCAATGCGAAGTAACTGGTTGTACTTAGCCGTCCGGTCAGTCCGGCATAGCGACCCTGTCTTGATCTGCCCGGCATTCGTCGCAACCGCGACGTCGGCGATCGTCGTGTCCTCGGTCTCACCCGAGCGGTGAGATATGACCGCCGCGTACGAAGCACCTTTGGCCATTGCAATCGCCGCGAGGGTTTCAGACAGGGTGCCGATCTGGTTCAGCTTCACCAGGATCGCGTTCGAGACTGACTCCCGGATCCCACGCTCAAGAATCTCGGTGTTCGTGACGAAGAGATCATCTCCCACCAGCTGAACCTTGGCGCCAAGCGACTCCGTTAGCTCTGACCACCCTTCCCAATCCGTCTCGGCCAAGCCGTCCTCAATAGAAAGAATCGGGTAAGCATCGACCAGACGTCGGCACCAGTCGACCATGTCGGTGGAACTGTGGGTACTGTTGCCGTCAGCCGACAACCGGTAATGACCGGAGACCTTATCGAAGAACTCGCTGGCCGCCACATCAAGGCCAAGATAGACATCCTCCCCGGGCCGGTACCCAGCCCCTTCGATCGCCTGCACCAGGAGGTCGAGCGCCGCCTCGTTGGAGTCAAGGTTCGGCGCAAAACCACCTTCGTCGCCAACCGCCGTTTGATGCCCCTGCTCCTGTAATACGGTTCGCAGTCGGTGGAAAATTTCCGCGCCGACCCGAAGCGCCTCAGTAAAAGAGGGAGCGCCCACGGGAATCACCATGAATTCCTGGATATCGACGTTGTTGTCAGCGTGGGCGCCGCCGTTGAGCACGTTCATCATCGGCACGGGGAGATGGCAGGCTTCGTCGCCACCGAGGTATTCATACAACGGCACATGGGCAGCCGCGGCCGCGGCCCTCGCCGCGGCCAGCGACACGCCTAGGATGGCATTAGCGCCAAGGCGCCCCTTGTTCTCGGTTCCATCGAGTTCTCTCAACGTCCGATCAATCTCTCCCTGACTCGTCGGGTCGAAGCCTTTAAGCGCGTCCCGAATCTCCCCGTTGACATGCTGCACGGCTCGGCGCACCCCTCTCCCGCCATAGCGCGCCCGATCACCGTCACGCAGCTCCACTGCCTCGAGCTCACCCGTAGACGCCCCCGACGGCACCGCCGCCGAACCGACCGTCCCCCCTGCGAGTGTCACCTCAACTTCGACAGTGGGATTCCCGCGGCTGTCCAGGATTTCCAATCCCCTTATGTCCGTAATCGCCCGACCATCACCCATACACGATCTCCGAAGCCTGATATCCGACGCTGGGGGCCTACCGACTAAACATACCGTTCCGCACTAGACGTGGCTGCGGGTTCGTCTCAACAGCCAGACCGGCCGCACAGTGTCGCACAAATGCACCGACCAGAGATACCATTCGCCGCGGGCCACACGCTACCGATACACCATCAGAATTCGAGCAATGCGCTTCTCCATGACAACGGGCAGCCGCCCGACCGACCGCACGGTTGCAACCCTGGCAGCGCTCACTGGCCTAGTGGTCCTCGGTGTAGGGATCTGGCTGTTCAAAGCGCCAAGCGGTCAACCCTCGCCGCGACTCGCACGAGAGGCATCCGAAGGCGTCGCCTTCCTTGACGATACGGAGTGCGGGAGATGTCACCGTAATGAGTACGACGCCTGGACGAATTCCCACCACGACCTAGCGATGCAACCCGCCAACCCCAATACCGTACTTGGTGATTTTGATGACACGACGTTTACGCATTTCGGGAAAACGAGTCTCTTTTTCACGCACGACGATGAGTATTTTGTTTCAACTGAAGGACCAGACGGAGCGGTACACGATTACCAGATCAGCTATACCTTCGGAATCGACCCCCTTCAACAATATCTAGTGGCCTTCCCCGGAGGTCGCCTGCAGAGTCTGACCATCGCTTGGGATGTTGAGCAGGAACAATGGTTTCACCTTTACCCCAACGCACCGATACCAGCCAACGACCCACTCCACTGGACCGGTCGTTACCAGAACTGGAACCTGATGTGTGCTGGGTGTCACTCGACCAATCTGCGCAAGGGATACGACATCAAAACGGACACCTACGACACCACGTGGGCAGCGATTGATGTGGGCTGTCAGTCCTGCCACGGTCCGGGAGCCGCACACCAGATAT
>UINC01001914.1_pt1 | contig 12384 bp, 14 predicted proteins | sample 5385821 | NCBI WGS metagenome assembly UINC01 (sample SAMEA4666929, study PRJEB26691) | marine metagenome | isolation source: Pacific Ocean | place: Pacific Ocean | collected 2011-10-13 | reverse complement strand
TGAATTTATAATACCATTAAATAATGGGCCATCTAATATTTCTTGTATTGTTTGACTATACAAACTATTATTATATTTTGCATTAAATTCACCAAACAATGTTTTTGGGGGATGTCCAGCCGCCATATTTAATGATTCAGCATTTACATAACAACACGGTATTAATTCACCAACATGATTTATAAATACTCTTTTTTGATTTCCATATTTACATTCTATCATACTACCTTCTTTATACTATCTAAAAAATAATCTGCCAACCATTGATTTGTCTTTTTCCCAGGATGACATAAATCTCTTGCATAATCTTCATAATCATTCTTTTCCACAAAATTAGGTGGTGTTCTCACCTCATCAAGTTTATTTTCTTTAATCCATTCAATTACTTGTTCTTTCGTAGCCTGTTTTTTGTCTTCTACAAAGCGCTCTATCAAATCCGCCAATGCATTTATTGATCCATTGAAAGGTAATTGTCGATCATCAGAGCAAAGATAATGAAAGGTAGCCCCATTTTCATAACAAAGGCCTTTAACAGCATTAACATTTCTTGACGCATTTAATTTATTCATATATAAATTTTTATGATAATGAATATTCAATTGTTTCACATATTGCAGAAAATGTATATCTTCAATTTCTCCATAGTCTTCCTTCCCTCTACCTTGCAAGCTTTTAGAAATATCATATTTAAACAACTTATTATGTTCAGTTTTATGCCGGACAAAAGAATCATCATCCCGCCTCCAATTATATTCAAAACCTTGTAATACAAAATATTTAAATAAATTTTCATTAAAATGATAAGTACGAATAATATTAGGACCTAAAAATACTACATGTTTCGGTTTTAAAAGAGGTATTAAATATTGACTAAAAAGATATGCTTGATCATGACTACTTCCTGGTATGCCCAAATTATAATTTTTTAATCCCAAAGTTTCGCTAAGTAAATTAGAAAAACGTTCTTTTTCTGCTAAACCTGTACCATATACATAACTACATCCTATTGTTAAAATACTATCACCCTTACTATCAAAATCAAATTCATCAGATCTAAAAGCCCAACTATTATGTTTATACCAAGGCACTTCTTCACATTCAGTCTGTAAATAATTTATTTCTTCTACTTTTAATTCATATGGCCATTCATGATCATTATGTAATGTTTTAATTTTCTCAAATTGTTCTGTATATCCACATTTATCCAGTAAATATTTACCATAATTAGAGTTTTGAAATTCATCATATCGTTCTTTATTATCTTGCCCATTATAAAGAAAACTCCTATTACGGTGATGCCAATATGTATGTAAAAATGGTATAATTTGATTTTCTGTAAAATCCGCATTTGTTAAATATGCTAGAAATTGAACCAACTCTGTATCATGAACATTAAAACATGTTAAATCTAAATCTCTATTATCAAGTTTTATAGTAATGTCGTGGATGATTGAACAGTCTTTATTAGGACATTTAGGAAAAACATCTTCTTCCCAATTTAAACAAAACCCTTTAAATTCATAATCTGAATCTATTTTTGGATACCTACTCATTACACTTCTCCACTACCTGTTCTATGTGAATATATTTTTCTAAATCTTTTAAATCCTTCAACTTTAGACATATTCTCTGCCTGCTTTATTAAATGTTCATTATGATCAAATACAATAAATTGCCATGTTGCATTGCCGCCCGCACCTATAAATGCTCTATAATTTTCCTGCACCTTTTTAAAATTAGATCCAATTCTATATTTTTCCAATGATTTTTGATCTGTTCCATCAAGACCAAAAAATACAGATAACTTTCTTCTACCCAGATCTTCCCAGAATTTAATAGTTCGAGTAGATCCATTAGTAGCAACATTAACATCTGAAAAATCTAAAAAATAATCTACTATGTCTAAAAATTCCGGATGAGTAGTGGGTTCATCGACTGATCCACAAAAATTTATAATTTTCAAATTGGGTAAATATCCTTTCGGAATCCATTTTTTTAAATCTTCAAATTTAATATAAGACTTATTAAGTAATGGTCCAACTTTATCATGCATTTCTTGACGAAGACATCCTGGACATTTAATATTACAAAAACTAGTAAGTTCTATATCAATCCATTCTATAGTATTTTTATTCCACATTATAAAAATTGTTCATTATATGCATCAAATCCTATTCCACATTTGTTGGCGCAAACTTTAAGTTTTCCATCTTTAACACTGGAACATGACCAAGAGTCTTCTATGGCTTTGAAAAACGGGCCGTTAACTATTTCTTTTATAGTATGTTTTCTGAGACTGATATTTTCATAATCTCCTATTAATTTCCAAATAGGTGCTTCGCGGGGTTTCCAATACCATTTATATTGTTGTCCCGCTGTCCAACAACAAGGAAACACATGCCCTTCTGCTGTAACAAATATTTCCTTCTTATTTATTGCTTTACAATTAATAGGTGTTGTATCATAATATGCATCCATGCTACCATGTTCAGCAACTAAATCTTTTTCTTTTTTTAATGCAACATTAACAAACTCTAAACTAGGTTTTTCTAACTTCTGAGTATTTTCGCCTTTTCGATTTGTTGCTTGATGGGCGTCTTTACCTTTATGTTGAACAGTCGAAAAGAAACGTCCTGTTTTTTTAACTTGAAATTTTTCAAAGCCCATATCCATCGCCAATTGTCTTGCCTCATCTACCTGATGTTCATTATGTTTAAACACTATAAAATCCCATTTAGCATGACCACCTCGATCAATAAACGCTTTGGCATTCTCCATTACTCTTTCCCATTTAACTTTTTGCCTATATAAATGATTAGTATCCTCTAAACCATCTATACTAAATGTTACAACTACATCTATATCTGCTAAATCTTCCCAAAAATATTCTGGTTTAGCGCCTCCATTGGTATTCATACCTAACCACATATTGGGATTAGCATTTCTAAAAGATCTAAATCCTTCGATTGCATAATTGCTTATGCATGGATCACCTAAATTACCACACATATACATGGAGTCCAACTGTTCTACAAAATGCCAAGGAAACATTTCATAATAATCCATAGAACTTAACATTGCATTTGTGAGATAGGGATTATCTTTACCACCATTTATATTACGGTCACATTGGGGGCAAGCGGCATTACATCCCTGAGTAGGTTCAATATGAACACTTTTTATTTCATCATATCTATACATAATGCTTCATTAATTAATTTTCCTATATATTTGTTTCCTTCTTCCGTTTGATGACTATCATTAGCATCATAAACAAGCAACTCTTCTTTCCTTAACTCATTGTGAATATTTACTAAGGGTAGTCTTGTAAATTCTTTACATTTCATTATAGGTTGATACATTGTCCAAACATAACCAGACATACCTTTTTTAATACATAGTTCTTGAATATTCTGTGCGATATTTTTTTCCAATGTTTCATAAAAATCATAAGGATTTAAATGCATTTCGTGTGTGTTTGCATTATTTACTGTAAATCTTGTAATATTATCTATCTCACTTCTCCCACGGTCCCAATCTAATTCTATTTTTTGTAAATCTACTAATTTTGCTCGTGGACTATCTGTTTCTTGTAACCACATTTCATCATAATTTAATCGATTTGTACCTTCAAGCATTAAAAGTAATGAATACCAACTCCAATATCCTTGCCCTGGAAAATCAATAACCGTAACCTTCGCATTTTTAAAATAATCTACATAATGATACCATCCTTTACTTCCGTGAATTGGATGATCAGGCACGAATCGAACACCATCATGTCTAGGAGCTCCTAATTCATAAGCCCCTAAAGAAAAACTACAACCCAATATTAATATTTTTTTCATTTCATCATATCTATACATGCTTCGTTTATTAATTTTGCTATATATTTGTTTCCTTCTTCTGTTTGATGACTAGCATCTGCATTAGAAGTCCATAAATTCGCGCTTGGCGTGGCTATTGTCTTTTCTTGTAATTTTTGTTTTATAAGTGTTACTGGTAATCTAGTAAAATGATTGCACTTCATGAATGGTTCGTGTATAGACCATACTATGCCTTTTATGTTTTTTTCTTTACATAGATTATCAATTTTTACTGAACACATTTCTGAGATATCATTAAAAAACCCCGGCTCGCTAAACCCATCTGTCCACCATAGAGTATAAGGTCTATTTTCTTTTTTGGCTGTCGACGGATTTAAAACTAAATGGTCATGCAGATTGAAATCGTGTAAACGGAATTCTGTCAAATTTACGTCATGAATAAATTCAAATTTTGAAGTTCTTGTCAATATCTTATCTATATCTAAAAGTTTTTTATCTAAAAATTTTTTATCACAAATAGTTCCTCGAGGTTCGAATGTTTCCTGTATCCAAATTTCATCATAATTTAATTTATTTTCTTCTATTAAAAATAATAATATTTGATAATAGGTCCAATATCCTTGGCCAGAACATGTAAAAATGGTAATATCATTATCTTTAAAGTAATCTACAAAATACCACCAACCTTTATAATTTTTTAGTCTTTCATTGGTTCCAGTTGCCTTGGTCTGCCGACTGTTATTGTATCCTACAGATTTGTAAGAACCTAATGTAAAACTACAACCTAATATTAATATTTTTTTCATTTCATCATATCTGTACATAATTCTGGAAAAACATCTTTAAATTGTTTATGTGGTCTTAATCTATTTAAATGTGAAATATATTCTTGAAATTCAGGAAGTCTTTCAGACCAATCTTCACTATCCATAAAATTTAATAGTCCTTCATATCTTTTAATTCCATAGGATGAATTTGCCCATTTATCAAATTCTATATTTTCTACACCGGTACATAATTTCCAATTATCTTCCAGCCAAGGAAAAAATTCTTCTTCATATTTTTCTCTAATTTTATATTTTAATTCTTTTGGTAATAATTTAACATTTAATTGTGGTGGCCAATATGCTAAATGACAATTAATCATTCCCGCGCCACCAGGCCATTTGTTTATTTTTTTATATCCCTGTTGAATTTTCCAAGCTATAAATTCTGGAAGATAATTAATACTTAATGCCATAATAGTTGTTGCGGTTGTTACTGTAATATTATCATCCGTCTGATCCATTAATTTTAAATTCTTTTCAATAATTTTCCATCTACTAGGATAACGAATATAATCATTATACTTTCCCCAACTATCTATTGAAAAATGAAATATTACATGTTTAAATTCACTCCACAACTTAAATAACTTATCTGGTAATTCAATACCATTTGAATTATATCTTAATTCAATTTTAGGAGCATAGCCCATTTCAATTACTTTTTCAAGTAAGGTATAATGCTCATCAATAATAGTTGATTCACCTCCTGCAAAATATAATTGATAAATGTTTGGTATTTGTTCATATAAATCTTCCCAAAAATGAGGACTCATTTTATGCCAATTATACGTTCCGCCGTCTTCATTTTTTTTCCATTGACTAGTATCTTTCAATCTTTCATTTTTTATTTTAGGATAAAAATCTAACCACTCTTTATTCCATCCAGAAGAATCATTTGGAGAACACATCACACAAGCCAATTGACATTTACTTCCCATTCGTAAGTCAATATATCTAAGTTTGGGGGCAACTGATCCATCTTCATTTGTGTTTTTTACTAATTCATTTAAATCATAAATTTCTCCCCATTTATTAGTTTCCCAAACTCTTTTAGGAATATGGCCCGCATCTTCTTCTTTAAAACATTTTTCACATTGAGGGGGGCGTTCACCTTTCATCATCATCAATCTAGTACGCCTCATATAATCATTATTCCACGCATCTAATAATCGAGTGGTATTTAAATTAGCACATTGGCCATCTTCATTTCTTATATTTGCTTTTGTTCTTATGGAAGAATTTGGATCTTGAACAGCAGACGCATTCGCAGTACAACATACTCTCATATGTCCGTTGGGTCTTGTTGATAAATGTATCCACGGCAATGCGCAAAAAGTGGGGGAAGGATAGTCCATAATTGTCTCACTAAATATTAATAATCATATACTTTTATTTATGCTACTAAAATATGACTAATTTTTTTTGTTTGAAGTGGGGAAATAAATATCCTCCAAAATATGTGAATCGATTATTCAATTCTTTAAAAATACACTATAATAATTCTTTTAATTTTCATTGTTTAACAGAAAATTCTAAAGGATTAAATAAAGATATTGAAATAAAACCAATTCCTACAACATTCGATGAATTTCCAAGAACTCAAATTTTCACTTCAGAAAAAATGTGTTATTTTGGAGATTATGCTAACATGTCAGGTAAAAAGGCATGGTTTGATTTAGATATATTGATTCAAAATAACATAACAAAATACATACATAAAAATCATCCAAAACCAAAATTTATTTGGAATTATTGGAGAAATCCCCTAGCCTCAAAGTTAAATTATGGATATTTAACAACTCCCATAAATTCCTCATTTGTTGCTTGGGAAAACGATGCTGGACATGAAATGTATGAAACTTTATTAAAAACAAAAGAAAGGGCTTTCTTTTCGTATCCGTCTTTTGATAAATACATTTTTTATCAATGTCATCGTAAAAATATGATAGATTTCTGGCCGCCAACCATTGCATATAATTACAATATAGGTGCGAAATTTCCAAATGATCTAACTCCAAAAGAATATAAAAAGTATTATAAAATATGTCTATTTAATACTTCACATAAGGCATGGGCAAAAGAACATGAAACTCATATAGAATTGCATGATGCAACTGGATGGGCAAAAAAAATATGGGAAAACTATGATACCATCTTATGAAAAATTATTAAAAACACGACATCAAAGATTTAAATATTTAATTGAATATTCTAATAATACGGATGCTCAACTGATATCATGGAGAGTATTTGATGAACTTATGATACATTATGATGAAGAAACTGTACATTTTTTATGTAGTTGGTTTTGTCATATAGAAGTAGATGATTTTGAATTATTTGGTTATAAATGTTATTATTATGATATAGATCCTATGGTATGTAAAATTAATAAATTAATAACAAAGAACGTTATCAATAAAGACGTCATATTTGATGATATTAAAATAAAAGACGGAATAATTGTAAATAAATATTGTGAATCATGCTATCCTGTTGGCAGAATATTTTCAGGAAAATTTGTTTTGGTTGGTTCTGATAATTCACATCTATCTTGTATCAATCCAATAAATAGCTGTCAACAAATTATAGATCAAAATCAGTTAACAACAGTCTATTATAAAACAAAAATAAAAGGTAGACATAATTATTATTTGGTGGTAGGATGCAATCAGCTATAGAAAAATTAAAAATATTTGAAAAGAATATTGAAGAAAAAACTCAAGAAAATAGGACCTCCGCATGGGAAACTAGAAAAACTATTGGAAAATTAAGAAAGGATATTGGAAAAAATAAAAAACATATAAGTGATACCAGAAAAAAGGTTAATAAATTACCATATCACAAAGTAGAACAATGGATAATAAACAATCAAATTGGTAGTTTAGAAAGTTATCAAGATTCTTTATCACACGGACAATTATCCTCAAAACAGTGGTTAGTTGAAAAATTACCCAAAGGAAAAGATCTATATCTTGAAGTCATTTCAGATGGAACGCCAACTATTTTAGGATACACACAACATTTACCTTTGGTCAATAGCGAAGGAAATAGTGACCCATACCCTGAATCGTCTTTGTATATTGAAATAATTGGCGGATGGTTTGGTTGTCCATTAATAGATCTATTACATTCTAAATTAGAAATAAAAAAAATAGACTTCTATGAAAAAGATAAATTATGTAAAACCATATTAGCACAATATTTAAATCAGTTTGAATTTCCTTTTGAAATTTCCGTTTTCGGAGATTTTTTTGAACGAAAAGAAATTAGACGCAGAGATTTAATCATTAATACCTCAGGAGAACATATGGAAGATATTATAAAAATGAAACGATATTTTAAAGGAAATCCTGTAGTTGCTATACAATCAAATGATTATTTTGGATTAGATGAACATATCAATTGTGTTCATAATGTTGAAGAATTAATTGAAAAAAATCAGATTAAAAATGTGGTATATAAAGGTGAATTAGATTTTCCAAAATATACAAGATATATGACCATAGGTCACTGGTATGTTTAAATATGCGGTTGCATGTATATGTGTTGGTGACAAATACAATGTAAAAGATGTAAAACGTTTAGAAAAAATGGTTTTTGAAAATACCACATATAATATAAACTTTCGAGTATTTGATGAACCCATTCTTCCCAAATGGTGGACTAAAGTTTTATATCATTCCCCAATGATAGAACCATTTGAAGAAGAAGTCGTTTTAGCTTTTGATTTAGACGTGATCATAAAAGGAAACATAGATCCCCTATTTGATTGGGTAGAACAACAAGATTATTTGTGTGCATGTTGGTGTAGGTGGAGAGAACATATGGAAGATTTTGAAAAACGCCGGTCACAAAAAGAATGTTGCACCCCTTATAACTCTTCTATATTAGGATGGAAACCAAACAGCAGTTTAAAAGTGTGGGAGAAATTTGAATTTGAAGATATTGAAAAATGTGGTGGATTTGATACATATCTTTGGATGAATTATTTAGATCCTATTCGTATACCAGACCATTTTTATTATTCTGCTAGTTATTCTAATTATCAAGAATTAGATTATCCAATAGCCATTTTTAATAAAGGATATTCTGATGGACTAGAAAAGGAAGAAATATATTCTACTGTTCCTTGGACTAAAAAATATATCTAATACCAAACACCATTAGGACTTTCATGAACTAATCCTATATCCTCTTTTAAAACTTCATTACAAAATTCCACATCTTCATGAAAATCATTATTCATCATAAATCCTATTGAAAATCTATTACAGTCCGTTCCTGCACAATGCCAAGCATATTCTTTTTTTTCTTCAACATGATCTAAATGACTAGTAATTTTCATAGATTTAATATTCCATCCTGCAGAATCTTGATATTCTTCAATTTTTTTTGAATCACCATAAACTTTAAAAATACCATCACCTGTTTCTGACCAAGAAAATATTATATTTCTGCCTGGGATATTCGCATTATGATGCCAAGCAATATATCCACCAGAAGGATAATGTTGACATAAAGGACTTCTTCTCGCTCCCACAAAAGAAGCTAATTTAGTTGATAATTTTAAAAGTTCTTTATGAGGTTGAGAAGCTTCCAGACCAAAATCATTTGATAATATATGTGTAGGCCCACCAGAACCTGAACCACCTTTCATTATATTAAACAAATATTCATCAGAAATAGCTTCATCTTTTGAAATTATCTTCCTTTTATTTCTATCTTCAATATTTTCACCACTTTCAATAAAATCGAATATAAAAGGTTCAAATAATTTTAAAATTTTTAAAATGTCTTGTGGTATATCCTTTTCAATCATGCCAACCCACTCCTTTAGGATAACTTAAAAATACAATATCTGAATAATTTACATTTTCTATTTCACAATCATATCCTGGTGCCGTAAAATTCCATAAACAATCATCATTTTTTGTTGTATTAAAATACCAATTCCATTTTATATCATCTCTATACCATACATCCTCTTTATCACACAACATTAAATGTAATGGAAATTGATCCCACATTTCAACAGGATCCTTTTCATATTTAAAATCCCATCTTGGATGCCAATGGTGTTTCATCTTCCATTGCCAGTTATTCCACCATTCCTCCATGAATGTTTTCATTTTTTCATTATTTTTCCAAACAAAAGCTCCACCATGAGGTCGTTCCTCTTCATGAATATTCCACCAACATGCTGATGCACAATAAGGTCTAATTTTCGTAAAAACTATATCATTATCACAAAGTGCATCAAATACATTATTTGCATTATCTGATAAACAAACTACATCAGCATCTAAAAAACATGTAATATCATAGGGAGTTTTTGTTAATGCCCATAATTTCGCCCTGATTGTTTTGGGAGCTCCACCAATAACATTATCAAATATATGATTCCCTGAATCTGAGATCCATTCATCATCAGTAACTAATGTGATTGGATATTGAGTATATTCTTTTATGCTATCAGCGAGAAGTTGTGCCGCAGTAAGAAATCTTTTATTTTTGGAAGCGACAACAAGAAATCCATTATTCATTTTCTTTAATTGCTGGTTTGAGAAGATTTCCCCATTCAGTAAGACCATGAATTGGATCACTGATCGATTTTAGTAACAATACAGTAACCCATGCATTTAATTCTACAAGATTTGTTGATTTTCTTATTTTGGAACGAAGAATTTTATCTTTAGACTCTTTCACTTCTGATATTTCAAACGCTTTTAATTTTGAATCAAATAAATTTTTTAAATCATCTTGATCTTTATTTGTTTCTTCTTCTTTTTTTTGATTTATTACTTTTCTTTGAGAATGGGCATGTGAGAAATCATCTACTTCTTTGGGAGTAAATTTTTTAAAAAATTCTTCCCAATGCTCAGATCCTTTGGAAGTTTGTATTGAATATGTACTATTATCTAATTTATTTTTCAATAAAATCGCAAGACCCGTTTTATCATCATCAATCCAAATACCTTCAATCACTTTATCACTAAATATCATAATTTATCCTATTATATTGTTTTAAGCTAGTCTCCGGTACAGACCATAATTGGTTTGGATGTTTGAATATGCATCATCATTAACTGTAGCTCCTGTCCAATATCCAGTATATTGTCCACTATATTGTGTACTATATTGTCCTGTATACCACGGCCCATATCGAGCTCCACCATAGTTTCCATATGTAGTTCTATATTGTCCTGACCAATATCCAGTATATTGTCCACTATATTGTGAGGAATATTGTTGATCTGATACTGAACACATATAGTCAGTAAATCCACCAGCATATACCCAAGTGCCCGACCCAGGAGCACCTGAAGTCGTCATAATATAAGTTCCTATACCATTTCCACTAGGTCCAGAAGTAATACGATTTATGAAGTGGTTGGTCAACGTTTCTATTTCTGCATCTGTCATTTGCTGAACATCACCACTAGTTCCTTTATATTTTACTGGAGGAATAGTTCCTAAACCACTATGCGCCGTTTTCCTGAAAAGTGTGTACACATCGTCTGACTCTCCGTGTTGTGTATTAGTTGCGGTGGCTGTATGTTCTCCACCAGAAGGTGCATTAGTTCCTCCTGCAACATCTATCCACGTTCCACCATGTGATGAATATGGATTAAGTAGGCCAAAATAATATGAACCAATTCCTGTTGATCCTATTGAAGCTTCTGCGTATACTTCTTCACAACATCTCATAATATCATCTATCAATTTAGCAGCATTCATTTCTTGTATGGCGCTTTGTGATTCTGAATATAGGGGCCAGACTTCTCCTCCGGTAGATTCTAAAGAATCATCATTCGACGCAAATCCGTATTGCCCATAAGTAGTATATGCGCCTCCAGAGGGATGAGTGCCTATAGGATCATCTCTTTTTGTATCAACGAAGTATCCTAAATTTCCAGTTGTGGTTGTTGCTCTTAATTGGATGTTTCCACGTTGTGCATCTGATTGATTAGTTGCCCATTTCGTCAAAATAACAGGAACAATTTTGTCCTTTATTTCAGCATCCGTCATTTCTTTTAAATCGCTCGCACCTACAGTAGAGTCGACCTTTAACGGTCTATAATCACCTGCCGCCATATTTTATCCTTTATTATGGTCCTAATCTTGTTCCAGAAGTATTGTATACGCCAAAAGAAATCCATTGTGCTAATCCATTTCCGTCAGAATCTTGTAACAATTTATACTGTGCGGGAGATCCGCCAGAAATTGTAACAGTATTAGATAAAGTTACAGTATTTCCATGTCCCATTGTTATAGCTATATCTCTGCCCAATCCACCAAGAAGACCACTATCAATAATGACTTCCTGTGCCGCGTTCATTGTAATGGTATCTTCAGCCTGAGAATTTTGTAAAACATTTCCTGTTAGTTTAAGCTTATCAGCAGATACTTGTACAGTTCCGTCTACAGTATTATCAATGGTTTCTCCATTACCAAATGTAATAGTATTTCCACCCATGATGACATCACCACCGAATGATACATTATCAGTAATTTCCCATTTTGTTCCTGAATTATTCCACAATATAGAACGATCGGTCGCTCCGTCATTTACTTGAATTCCAGCACCAGTAGCGGTTGCTGTGGTTTTTATCGCCGCATTTGATAATTCAATAGTTTTATCTGTAGTTACAAGAGTTGTCGATTCTACTTTAGTTTGTGTACCTTGAACAGTTAAATTTCCTGTAATAACTGTATGAGCCGCCGCC
>UINC01001909.1_pt1 | contig 12389 bp, 10 predicted proteins | sample 5385821 | NCBI WGS metagenome assembly UINC01 (sample SAMEA4666929, study PRJEB26691) | marine metagenome | isolation source: Pacific Ocean | place: Pacific Ocean | collected 2011-10-13 | reverse complement strand
AACGTCGCACTACTGGAGGCCACCACGACGTCTGCATCGACGACGAAATGGAACCCTCCACCTGCACAGATTCCGTTGACAGCGCAGATGACCGGCTTCCACACATTGTTGCTGCGGGCCGTCATCCCTCCTTTGGACCCTTCACCCTCTCGGCCTCGATTTCTTTCTCCCATGCCACCTGCAGCGGAGACCTCCTTGACATCGACGCCAGTCTGGAAGGCTCGACCACGACCCGTATTGACGATTACACGAACTTCGTCATCCTCGTCGAGTTCGGACCAAGCGCGGGACAGTTCGTTGGACATCAGCAAGTTGAATGCGTTAAGAGAGTCGGGCCGATTGAACGACAACCAGCCAACGTGGCCCCGCTTTTCTACAACCAGTGTTTCGTACTCCATTACTCCCCATCCGTCTTCTCGGACTCTCGACCCGAGGTCACGTACGTCAATCAGTGACGGAACGTTACTGCCGATTCCGATCGTGCACTTTCTCGATGGATCAGTAAGTCAGGAACTGTCTGCTGCTGCGGCCTCCTCCAGCATGGCCAAGAGCACCAACTTGTCGGGCTTTCCACTTCCGAGGGAGGGCATCTCTTCGGAAGGTATCGACAGCGTGTAGCGCGGCACCTTGTAGGAGGAGACTTGCTCCATCGCATGAACGCGCACAGCCTCAAGATCGACATCGTGCCCCGGCGCTGGTACGAGGACCGCGCCTACGATCTGTCCGCGTTCTTCGTCTGGGATTCCTAGGACAATCGCAAGGGAGACCTCAGGCAACATCTCGAGCACCAACTCAACCTCACGAGGCGAGACGTTTGCTCCGAGTGTCTTTATCATCTCGGTGAAGCGGCCCGTAAAGAACAGATAACCCTTCTTGAAGTAACCGCGGTCGCCTGTGTGGAGCCAACCGTCGTCATCAAAGGCCTCGTGTCGTTCCCTCTTGTAGAGCCCCGCCGACAGCGAGTACCCGCGGATCAGGATCTCCCCCTCCTCCCCAGGTTCTAGGTCCTCGCCAGTCTCCGGGTCGACAACGCGATGCTCCACGTGAGGCACCGGAAGACCAAAGGATCCCCGAAGTTCCTCAGGAAGTTCGCGTCCAATCTCTGGGCCAGCACCAGAATGTGGCCCCAGAGTCTCAGTTTGCCCTAGTGAGTTATGCCTGAGACCAGGATCGACTGGCTCTCCCATCAGGAAATCCATAGCCGGAACCCCCGTGAGATCACGCCCACTGGCGGCCGCATATTGGTAGAAACGCTGAAGCAACTGGCCCCACATGCCAACCTGCTCAGGTTGTTCCTCAATAATGAGGTCAAGCGCCCTCTGGTTCTCGAACTTTTCGAGTGCCAAAAGGGTGAAGCCCTGTGCCAAGGCGTGCCCCACAGAAAGCACGACGCCGCCAATCCAGAACCACGGAAGTCCCGAATACTGGGTGCGCTCTTCGGTCCATCCCAGAAAGCAACTGAGATTCTCGTTGTGCCGAACGAAGGCGCCGTGCGTATGGATCGCTCCCTTTGGCTCGCCAGTAGTTCCGGATGTCTGGATCACCATGCACCAGTCTCCCGGTACCACCTGGGACTCGACCGCCTCAAGCATCAACTCGCTCACCTGAGTTTTTCCAGAACCACCCTGGTCAAGGCCAAGGGAAACTTCCGCTGCCCACGGTCGACCCAAACTGCCAGTGGCCAAGAACGACCGCAGAAAGGGGGCTTCCTTCAGGTAGTGAGGGCCCTCGCCTGCATCAACCAAACTGGGGAAGGCCTGTTCCATGAAGGTCGCTTGTTCATCGCTTGCGTTCGTAGATGGGATAAGCAACGTGTCAACGTCGCCATGCACCACAGCCCGGCGCAATTCGGCTGGGCGGAAAGACGTACTGAGTGGGACGCATACGGCACCGATCCGCGTGATGGCAAAAAACGCAACAATCCAGTCAGGGCCATAGGGGAAGTGGATCGCGATCCTGGTGCCCTTACCGACCCCGAACGCTAGGAGTTCACACGCCACCCGCCGCGAGGCCAGGTCGGCCTCCTCAAACGTCATCCGAAGCCCTGGCATTACGAGAAGCTCGTTCTGACCAAAACGTTCCGTGGCCCGACGAATGGCATTTGGCATCGTCGGCTCAAATTCCACTTCAGGCAGATCCATCTGACCTCCGAGCCTCTTCCAGTCGAACTTAGTACGTGGATCCTGAATAACTCCCTTGGCAGATTCATGGCGGCCGTGCGTCTTGCCGACGGGGAATTGCGATGGTCGCCTGACAACTCGCTGCGGTTGTTCAGGCCGACGACCAAGTTCGTCGAGTCTTCACTTCCAAACCATGTCTATTGTGGGTCTGGTCGTCCTACCCGACCAGACTCCGCTGCAGCATCTACAGTCGATCTGCCGGTTAGCAGCGGCCTGAGCTCCTAACGACGCCAAACAGAAAGACCTTCTGTCTGTGGAACTTTCCTACGAGATGTACGACGCTGACAACCACCTTTACGAGGCCGCAGACGCCCTAACGCGCCACCTTCCTGCCCACCGCGATCGTGACCTTTTCTGGGTAACCGATGAACGCGGGCACCGACACCTGATCCTCGATGGAAAATGGTGGGACTACATACCAAACCCAACGTTCGATCCGATCGCTAAGGCGGGTTGCCTCGAGGAAATGTTCAGTGGGGAACGATCGAGCATGCAAGTGATGGCCGACGGGATGCGGAACGTTGAGCCCCTTCAACTCCGGCCTGAATATCTGCAACGGGACCGTCGCATTGAGCGGATGGACGCTCAGATGGTCCGTGCAGCGCTGATGTACCCAACCCTTGCCTCGGGAATCGAGGAATATGCCCGCGAGAATCCCTCCCTGATCGTGGACATCCTCTGGGGATTCAATCGTTGGCTCCAGGAGGAATGGGGCTTCGCCCACGAGCAACGCATCTTCGCAACGCCCATGCTCTCGCTAGTGGACCCAGATTGGGCTGTAAAGATGCTCGAATGGTCAATCAACCACGGCTGTCGCGCGGTCTATATGCGTCCAGCCGCCGTTCCAACAGCAATGGGCTACCGCTCACCAGCTGATCCGATATTCGATCCGTTCTGGGCCCGCTGCGCAGAAGCAGAAATACTCGTGTGTATCCACCTGGGCGAGAGCGGCTACTACCGTCAGTCAGGGGACTACACGGGCAGATATAGGCGTCATGCTTTCTCACTCTCACCTTTTGAACACGTGTACCTGCATGGTCGCGCGATTACGGACTTTCTCAGCGCAATGGTTCTTCAAGGGGCCTTTACCCGAAACCCTCGACTCCGACTTCTCTCCGTAGAGAACGGGTCCGACTGGTTCCCGTTCTTCGTCGAATCCTGCCGGCTCTACTACCAGCGCTACCCTGCCGACTTCCCCGAGGACCCGATGGAGGCCATTCGACGCAACCTTTGGATAAGTCCCTATTGGGAGGACCCTCTTCCCGAGTTGGCCGCGACTCTTTCAACATCCAAAATCTTGGCGGGCTCAGACTTCCCCCACGCCGAAGGGCTCGCTGAACCGACTGATTTCGTCAAGTCGCTTACAGGATTCAACGAGGACGACCAGCGGATGATCATGCACGACAACCTGAAATCCCTGCTCGGCGTCTGAAGAATCAAAGCAAGGACCAACGTTTTCTTCTTTTGTGCATTCCCGAAGGTTAGGAGTCCAACCGATGGAGCAGTGGGAGTTGGTCGCTAGGGAACACATCCGACAATTGGTTGCCGATTACACGCATTTTGGTGACCAGGGCAGAATTGACGAGATGACGCTGTTATTCGAACCCGAGGCTGTAGTGGACGCGCACGGCCATTCCTACATCGGGCGCGACGAAATTGCTGGCTTCTTCGGAGGGATCGTTAGCGAACCAAAATGGACTGGCCGCACGTTCATGCGCCACCACATCTCCAACGTCTCAATTCAGTTCGACAACCCCAACGAAGCTACCGGGGCCTCCTACTGGACGGTTTTCGCGGACGAGGGCTTCGAATCGTCGGGTAGATACCGGGACGGGTACCGCCAGCAAGTCGATGGGACATGGAGATTCGCGACTCGCAAGATCCGTCGCGACGAGCCAAGGGCCTGACCGGTCTACGCCTGAGGTGTTGAGTTCTCAAGCAGTCTTCTTGCGCCCGGATAGTCGGGCTTGCCGTTTGGAAGGCGCGGCACCAGGTCAACAAAGTGGACCCGGCGTGGGGCTTTGTAGCGAGCCAGCCGTGCGCGAACCCATTCTGTGACCGACACCGCCGAAAGATTTGTTCCTGATCGCAGTTGAACCACAGCACTAACCATTTGTCCGTACTGGTCATCGGGAATCCCGAATGCGAGACAGTCGTCGACCTCCGGCATGGTCTTGATGACGTTGTCGACCTCCTCGGGGTAGACCTTCTCTCCACCTGTATTGATAACCGAGGTACCGCGGCCAACCAGAGTCAATGATCCATCCTCGTTAAGGATCCCCAGATCACCTGGTGTCGTGTACCACTCACCCCCTATGAAGCGGAAGTTTTCGGCTGTCTTCACCGAATCCTTGTGGTAACCCTTCGTCATCGTCAAACTTGCCAAAAGACCGGGTTGACCCGTTCCGGGAGGCATCGGGAGTCCATCCTCGCCAAGTACCAGCACGCCGGGTGAGGGCAAGAAACTTGCGCTTGACGCCGAATCACCCCGCCGAAGGATGGACGAGCCGTACCAAGCCCCCTCGCTCGAGCCACAGTTGTCGACAAGCAGCGCCTCTGGGATGTGTTGGAAGAGTTGCTCCTTCACGCCTCCACTCCAGACCGCCCCTGCCGAGTAGACGGTCTTGATGCTGGAGGCATCACAGGGCATTCCCTTTGCGACTCGCTCTTCGAAAGCCCGCAGGATCGGCACCGCAAATGCATCACCTACTATCGCAATAGTCGAAACCCGGTGTTCCTCGATTACGCGCAAGAGCTCGTGTGCATCAAAACGCTTGCCTCCAAGGGTGACAACCATGCCACCGCAATAGAAGATTGCCGGCCCTGCATACGAAATCGCCGTGCTGTGCATCAGCGGAGCAGCGGGCACAGCGACCGGGCGACTCCGTTCGCTCCAGAGCACTTTCGCGCACTCAGCAATGTCCTCGGGGATGCTGTCCAACGAGTCGCCAAATCTGCCGAGGGTTCGAAGGCGCCCTTCTTGAGACCCTGACATCTCTGCTGAGCGCCCGATTGGAATCAGGATTCCCTTCGGCAAACCGGTAGTTCCACCCGAATACCACATCACGATGTCATCAGCGAATCGCTCGATCCGCTCGGCGCTTGGATGACCACTTACGAGCGTTTCGTAATCCAGCACTCCCTCAGGAACAGGCGCGCCACCTATGTCATCCACCTGAATCAGCATTTTCATTCCCGCGATACGTTCGGCGACGCGGACAACGCGCTCTCCAAGACTGGCGTGAAAGATCAGAGCCTCTGAGTCCGAGTTCTCCAGCAGGAAGGCCAACTCGTCGTCGAGGTATCGGTAGTTGATGCTTACGGGAACCTGACGACCCTTGAGGGTCCCGAAAAAGGACTCCATCCACTCGCTGCAGTTGCGCAGATCGATAGCAACTCGTGCCTGGATCCCCAAACCGGCGTCCAACATGGCACCGGATAGGCGGGAGGCCCTACTTTCCATTTCGCCCCAAGTCGTAATTCGATCTCCCTGGGCCAGTGCCGGCGCATCAGGAATCGCATCTGCAATGCCCTCAAACACTGAAGCATGGTGCTGCTCAATCATTCCTCCCTCCGAAACACCTCCGGAAGGTGGTCTCTCGAGACACAGGTCCATTCGGGTATTCGCTTTTCAAGGAAGGCTTGCACTCCTTCCTTGGCATCGGGCTGTCCACTTGCCCAGCGGAAGTACTCCAATTCCTCCCGGCGTGCCTCAACACGATCAGGCTGTTCCAACGAGCGATAGAACAGTCGTTTCGTGACCGCGGTCGCGGCAGGCGAGGTATTCGCTGCGATGTCAACTGCCAACTCAACCGCGTTGTCGAGTACTTGATTCGCCGGGACAGCCTTTGAGACCAAACCGAGACGCTCTGCCTCGGCGCCCGAAAAAATTCGCCCTGTCAACAGCAACTCAATCGCTACCGCGGCTCCGACAAGTCGCGACAGCAGCCACGAAGCATTGCCCTCGGGAACGAGACCCCGCCGCGTGAAGACAAAACCCATCTTCGCGTCCTCCGCCGCGATCCTGATATCCCACATCAGCGGATACGTCAGACCCATGCCGACTGCGGCTCCGTTAATAGCTGCAATGACGGGGGTGCGAAGTTCCCAAGGACGTAGCAGTACGGGATCCGACGACCCTTCTCTCCCAGTACCACGCCCTGGAACTATCCCATCGGAGATGTCCGCACCCACGCTGAACGCCTTGCCAGCGCCAGTAACGACGATCGCCCGCACAGCATCGTCATCGTCAAGCATTCGCATGGCTCTAGCCAACTCGCTCGTCATCACAGAATCGAAGGCATTACGACGTTCTGGGCGATTCAACGTCAATACCGTTACGCCGCGGTCGTGCTCGACAAGCAATGTCTCGAACTCCGGTGGCCCGCTCATGGTCTTTCCTCTGTCACCCGCCTCCCCCTAATGCTTGATCCAAGTCCACTGCAACACCTATTGATCGATCATCTAACCGTTCCCACGGGGAGTTCGGTCGCAACAACCGATAGGACGGAGATTACAGCAGCTTTGAAAGAGCCGCCAAAGCACCCCTGTCGATTTGAGAGCCGGAACACATGGCACTGCTTCGATCCGAAATCCACGTCCCGCCGGTTCAGAACTCTGTCTCTGTCAGTCGCTTTGGTTGGCTTCGACAGATGATCTCAATTCATGTCAATGTGTCTGGCCATTTCGGAAAGCGTATTCTTGCTGGGGAGGGCCAAGTCCGAGGACCACCCGCCTTTGGCGGACCGCACCTACCCTTTGCATCCGAAACTGAACTGGAGACGTCATGGCCGACCTTGGGATCTGCGAGGGCAGAGTTGCAGTCGTGACTGGAGCGGGACGGGGAATCGGTCGCGCAGAAGCACTCGAACTAGCCCGTCAGGGCGCGCGCCTTGTAGTCAACGACCTTGGCGGCCAACGAGACGGAACAGGCTCCTCTGACGCCCCAGCAAACGAAGTGGTCGAAGAGATACGGGGATTTGGTGGCGATGCAATTCCTAACAGCGACGACGTCGCCACATGGAGCGGAGCCGAACGCTTAATCCTGCAAGCAATCGATTCCTACGGGACGATCGATGTGCTCGTGAACAATGCAGGGATCTTAAAAGACCGCATGATCATCAACATGACCGAAAACGAGTGGGACGACGTGATCCGAGTCCATCTGAAGGGAACCTTTGGCCCGACTCACTTCGCCGCGCGTTACTGGCGAGAGCGATCTAAGGCTGGACATGTGAATGATGCTCGCGTCATCAACACGAGTTCGGCGTCTGGTATCTACGGAAATACCGGGCAAAGCAACTACGGAGCTGCCAAGGCAGGTATTGCGGCCTTCACAATCATCGCCTCACGCGAGTTCGCGGGTTACGGGGTCACGGTCAATGCCCTTGCTCCTGCGGCGCGGACTCGAATGACCGACGACCGACCGATGGGGGAAAGAACGTTCGCCGAAGCCGAGTTCGACCAGTTCAGTCCATTGAACCTCGGCCCGCTTGTGGCCTGGCTGGCGAGTCCAGAATCACAGGGGGTGACCGGTCGCGTCTTCAACGCCGTCGGCGGCCTAGTCGGAATCTCTGAAGGTTGGAGAGCTGGTCCGTCGCAGCAGATCGAAGGACGCTGGGACGTCAAACAACTTGGTGAGGCTATTCCGCATCTACTTGAACAGGCCCTCCCGGTTCCCGGGGTTTCTGGTCGCTCCGAAACCTGAGCAGCCAACAGAACCTGTTCAATCAGTCCAGCCTCGGATCGCCAGGAAGAAGATCTTCGACGAGCATGACCTGCACGTGACCTGTCGTCGAAGGATCCAACACAATGCCCGTCTCGCAACGCCGAAGGACGGTGAAATGGTGTTCCGCCAGAATCTGCTCGATTCTCGACGTGTCCCTCACGCTCAAGGCAAGCAGGTGTGTACGAGCGCGGCCATATTGGCGACCCCAAAGTTCAAGGCTCTGTCCCTTGGGCATGCAGTAAAGCGCAAGAACACAATCACCAAGGGAGACGCCAAAGCGAGGCTCTCCCTTCCCTGCATTGGCTTCCTCGAAGACAACCGAAGTCCCGAGGAGACGACAGAGCAACTCGGCTGTGGCCTCAGGGTCTTCGACGATTGCACCGACGAATGCATGGTGGACGACATCAAGAATCGGTTCGGTCGCGAACGGGGGAATGGTCGCGCCAAACCGAGGATCCACTTCAAGTTCAAATTCTCCCCATTCAACAAACACCCCATCAGTGTCCCTGGGATCGCTGAAGCAGAATTCCTTCATCGGCTGTGCGGCGATCCGGACTCCACAAGACTCCATGTGAGCCATCGTTGCCTCAAGGTCATCGACCTGAACAGCTACCGAGTGCATGCCACCCCCACTTCGCGTCACAAACCTGAACGCGCCACCACCCTCGACGATCGGTTGCCCCAATTCAATCGAGTTGTCGCCGATCCAGACCATGCCCCCTCGACGACCGATCTCGGGTTGAGGATTTTCGCTGTACTCGAGAACCCTCAACCCCGCCAACAAAGTCAACCGCTCGCAAGCCAAGTCATAGTCCGCAACCATCGCAGTCGAATGAAACATCCACCGTATGATCGGCCCATCGCTCACAGCGGGGACACCGAAGGGGAGTCAGGCAAGACAGCACGCGATCCTTGGAGGAAGAGGAGGCTTGTCATACTAATTGGCTCGTGCCCTTCGATCTCCATCCCATGACACGGGCGATGCGACAGAATCAGGGGAACGAAGAAAAACCGTTTCATGGCTGGCGGATTGTGTGGGCGGGTGCTCTTATCTCGGCAGTCGGCTCCGGTCTTGTCGTTCAAGGTTTCTCTGCCTACGCCGTCTTGCTCCGCGAGGAGTTCGGATGGAGTACGGGAATCCTGGCCCTGGCCTTCGCCGTTAACCGGCTTGAGACCGGGCTGCTAGGGCCTTTCCAAGGATGGTTGGTCGACCGCTTCGGTCCCCGTCTTGTACTTAGGTCAGGCGCACTGCTCATGTCATTGGGCTTTCTTTTGTTTAGTCGGGTGAACAGCATCTGGCAGTTCCTCCTTTTCTTCTCTCTCGTCGCTCTTGGGTCCAGTCTCGGCGGCTTCCTCACGGTCGTCACGACCATCGTCAACTGGTTCGAAAAGAGCCGGGCCCGAGCTTTGGCCTTCTACTCTGCAGGATTCGCTCTTGGCGGGCTTTGCACCCCGGCCCTTGTCTGGTATCTCGAGCACTTTGGCTGGCGCAATGGCGCTATCGCGTCAGCCTTCGTGGTGCTCGCCGTGCTCCTGCCACTCTCTACCTACTTCCATCATCGACCAGCCGACGTTGGTCAGGACATCGACGGAGATTTGACATCCTCCACAAATCCTGCAGCGATGGAACCATCGCTGTTCGTCACTCAGGTCGACTTCACCACACACGAAGCGATACGCACTCGTGCCTTCTGGCTGATCTCTCTCGGGCACGCAATGGCTCTCCTAGTGGTGAGCGCTGTCCTCGCTCATTTGGCGCTTCACCTAACTGAAGACAGGGGGATGACACTTGGGCAAGCGGCCTTGGTTATCGGCGCATTGCCAATTCTGCAGTTGGTCGGCCAGCTACTTGGAGGTCATCTCGGGGATCGTTTCGACAAACGCTTGCTCTCGGCCGGTGCAATGCTCGGCCATGTTCTGGGTCTCGCGCTACTCGCACATGGACGGGGCCTTTGGGCAGTTTTCCTTTTCCTGCCGCTTCACGGCATTGCCTGGGGTCTTCGGGGACCTCTCATGCAGGCGATCCGAGCCGACTACTTCGGCGCAACCTCTTTCGGCAAGATTCTGGGCATTTCGTCACTCATCGTCATGTTCGGCACGATCTTGGGACCAATCGTTGCCGGGATAACCAATGACGCCACTGGCAGCTACACGGTCGGTTTTACGTTCATCGCTCTGCTGGCGTCAACGGGCGTCATCTTCTTTCTGATGATTCGGCCACCAGAGCCTCCAACGCGTGTGACGCCGATCCGTTGACTGCCAAAGCTTTTGATAAAAGCATCTCCATTGGAGAGACCGCTGCGCTTCCGACCCCAGGCGCGACAAGTGCCAGACTGTCATGATGTTCCAAGGAATACGCGTCTTGGAAGTCAGCGCCTGGGTGATGGTGCCCGCGGCAGGCGTACTGCTCAGTGACTTCGGTGCTGAGGTGATCAAGGTCGAACATCCTCGGACCGGTGATCCCGCTCGCGGGCTACTGACTGGGGGTCTCAGTCCCTCTGTCGGCCAGGTCAACATGATGGTTGAACAGACCAACCGCGGAAAGCGCAGCATCGGCGTGGACATTGCGAAACCCGCAGGCCAAAAGATCATCTATGAGTTGGCAGCCTCATGTGATGTCTTCCTCACCAGTCTCCTACCCGACGTGCGGCGGCGTCTTGGGATAGATGTCGCCGACTTACGGATCCACAACCCCAGCATCATCTATGCGAAGGCTGACGCTGTCGGCCCTAACGGGAAGGAGGCGGGCAAACCAGGCTTTGACGCCTCAGTCTTCTTCGGTCGAGCCGGCATCCTCAACTCGATGGACAAGAATGGAAACGCACCCGATCCCCGCCCCGGGTTTGGCGACAAGACGGCTGCACTGAGCCTTGCCTACGGTATTGCGGGCGCCCTTTTCCGACGGGAACGGACGGATGAGGCTTCTGTTGTCGACGTTTCTCTGCTCAGCTCAGCCATGTGGGTGGCCTCAAGCGACATCCTCTACAGCTGGGTCCTCGACCGTGACTTCTCGAGGGTGCAGCGCCCCTTGACTAACCCCCTCTCACGCAGTTACTCCACCGCTGACGGACGTCGCATCATGCTCTCAATGCTGGCTTCAGACCGGTGGTGGCCTGAGTTGTGTCGTCACATCGGCAGAGAGGATCTCCTCAACGACGAGCGTTTCGCCGATGCGGGCGCTCGAACCGAACATGCTGAGGCCTGCAGCGACGAATTGGACACGACATTCCGAAGTGCCCCGCTAGAGGAATGGCGGAACCGTCTAGCCAGCCTTAAGGGCCCCTGGGAAGTCGTTCAGAACTCACGCGAAGTAGTTGACGATACCCAAGCGCTTGCCAACGGCTTTATCGCATCTGTCGACCACCCGACAGGCAACGAAGTGCGCGCCATACGCTCGCCTGTGCGAATTGACGACAAGCCCCACCCATTGGCGACCGCTCCTGAAGCTTGGCAAGACACAGAGGCTGTTCTCCACGAACTCGGCTACGGATGGGACGAGATTGCGGAGTTGCAGAACGAAGGCATTTTGCCCTAGGGGCTCCCGGCTCAAGAGGCGCGTTTGGCTGGAAACATCTAAAGTCTCAACCAACAACGTTGAACTTCCTTATGGAGAGCTGATGAGCGCTGACGCGATGTACGACCTAAATTGGATCACATCAGTCGATGATCACATCATCGAACCGCCTGACCTCTGGGTCACACGGGTTCCCGCCAAGTACAAGGACGTTGCGCCTCGGGTAATCACCGAAGACGACGGCTCGGAACACTGGGTTTACGAGGACGTTAAGAACATGACGGGCGGACTTGGGGCGAGCGCCGGCCGGAAGCCAGAGGACATCACGGCGGTGGGCTTCCCATACTCCGAAATGCGCCCTGGCTGCTACGACGCTCGAGCCCGACTCGAAGACATGGACAAAGGCAACATCCTCGCCTCGCTGAACTTTCCCTCACTCCCTCGTTTCTGCGGACAGCTCTTCTACGAGGCGAAAGACAAGGAACTCGCCCTCTTGTGCCTCAAGGCATACAACGATTGGATGGTCGATGAGTGGTGTGCTGTCGAGCCAGGACGGTTCATCCCACTTGCGATCATCCCCCTATGGGACCCTCTTCTGGCTGTCGAGGAACTCGAACGTGTTTACGAGAAAGGTGTGCGTTCCTTCTGTTTTAGCGAAAACTTCGAACCTCTAGGTCTTCCAACCATCCACACTGGGCATTGGAACCCTGTTCTTGCCTCGGCAAACGAGATGGACATGGTCCTGTCGATTCACATAGGTTCCTCATCCACCTTCCACCGGATATCCAGCGATTCGCCGTTCATGGCGAACTTTTCGCTTGGCATGATCCGACCTATGGGGTGCCTAATGGATTGGATCTTCAGCGGCCTTTTCCAAAAATTCCCCAACATAAAGATAGCCCTTTCTGAAGGATCCATCGGATGGATACCTTGGGTCCTCGAAAGGGCCCAACAGGTGTACGACACG
>UINC01001908.1_pt1 | contig 12392 bp, 2 predicted proteins | sample 5385821 | NCBI WGS metagenome assembly UINC01 (sample SAMEA4666929, study PRJEB26691) | marine metagenome | isolation source: Pacific Ocean | place: Pacific Ocean | collected 2011-10-13 | reverse complement strand
CTACCTACCACTCCTCTACACTCAGTTGGTGCGACAGACGACGAGGCTAATGGGGGAGGGTGGGAACCTCCACGAGAAGCTCCTGAGGCTGAGGGCCCGGGCGAAAATCCTACTCGCCTCTGACATGGAGACAGCCAAGGGCATCATCGACAAGTACTCTATGAACATCATCGGTGTCTTCACTGATGGTAGATTCCCCAACCAAGGCGGAGAGCGGGACACGGCTGGTCTTGAGCTGGTTAAACATGCCCAGGGCGGCCACAGGTATCTGCCAATCCTACTGCAATCGAAGAACCTCGAGCTGAAGGAAGCTGCCGAGGGGCTCGGGGTTCGGTTCCTCCACAAGGAGGACCCGAAGTTGTACCAAGGAATCGAGGAGTTCATGCTCGAGGAGATGAACTTTGGTGAATTCATCTTCAGGATGCCGGATGGGGTGGAGATCGCCAGGGCATCTAACCTCGAGCAGTTTGTCGAGAAGGTAGAAGAGGTGGCAGTCGAGTCCATAGAGTTCCATGCTACGAGGAACGAGTTCTCCCACTGGCTCAGGGCCAGAACGGAATTCTCGCTCGCAGCATCCATGAGGCCAATGAGGTTGGAGGATTTCGATGACACGGAAGGAGTGAGGAAGTATATCGTTGGGTCGATTAGAGCATACATTACCAATGTAAGGAAACTCACGATCAGGGACCACGAATCTGGTTCTATCGAGGCGGGGTTCCAGAGAATTGGCCGGGGCAGCCTCGGTGGAAAGGGTCGTGGTCTCGCATTCTTCTACACGAGGATGGGGGAGTTGGGCCTAGGTGGTGACTTCCCTGACGTCGAGTTCATCGTTCCGAACTCCGTCGTCATAGCCACTGGGGTCTTCGGTGACTTCATCTCTAGGAACGAACTGACCAGATTCGCCCACGAGGACAGGTCCGACGACGAGGTGAATCGGGCATTCCTGGGTGGTGAATTCGAAGATGATGAGGTCTCTGAAATCAGGGACGTGTTGGAGAACACGGGGTGGCCGATAGCCGTGCGCTCATCGAGCTTGCTCGAGGACTCCAGTCACCAACCGTTCGCAGGGGTGTACGCCACGTACATGCTCGCGAACGACCACTCTGACCTCGAGGTCAGGCTCAGACGACTGCTTGAGGCGATTAAGTTGGTATACGCATCAATCTTCCACAGGGGTGCCAAGGCATACGTCACAGCCACTGCCAACACCATCGAGGACGAACGGATGGCGGTGGTGATTCAGGAGGTTGTCGGGAGGGAGGTTTCGGGTCGTTACTACCCCGATATCTCAGGATCGGCAAGGAGCCGCAACCACTACCCTGTCGATCCTCTGAGGATGGAGGACGGATTGGCCGCCGTTTGCATCGGTCTTGGGAGGCAGGTCTCCTCTGGAGGGAAGTGCCTGAGGTTCAGTCCCGGGCAGCCCAAGAGGCTTCACCAGTTCTACAGCACCCAGTCGGTCATCGATACCTCTCAGAGTCACTTCTTCGCCATCCCGATGAACCAAGAATCTGGGGCAGTGCACGTATCAGAGGGAGGGAACCTGCTGCATCTGGGACTATCGGCGGCAGAGGAGGACGGAAGGCTCTCCCTGGTAGGCTCCACGTACATCACGGCTGATGACAGGATAGTCGACTCAATCAAGGTCGAGGGGGGGCCGAGGCTCGTCACCTTCGCCCCCATCCTCAAGCACCAGCGATTCCCACTTCCTCAGATTCTACACCACGTTCTCACTACGTGTGAGAACTACCTAGGTTCGCCCGTCGAACTGGAATTCGCCCTTTCCATCGATCCCGAAAACGGAAGACGAAAGTTCGCAATTCTCCAAGTCAGACCGCTGATGGACGAATCTGTTGACATCGACATTGACCTAAACGAGGTCGACAGGGAGAAGGCCGTCTGCATCAGCAGCAAGTCCCTTGGAAACGGTGTAATAGAAAATATCAGGGACGTCGTGTACGTTCATCCTGCGCGAATGAACAGGATGAAGACGATCAATCTCATACCGCTAATCGAGGAGATCGACGCCGGGCTTCGATCCGAGGATCGGCCGTACATTCTAATCGGCCCGGGGCGCTGGGGCTCGTCCGACCCATCGTTGGGGATACCCGTCCAATGGGACCAGATTATGGGGGCCAAGACCATCGTAGAGGTGCCTATGGCTGACATTCACGTGGAGCCCTCACAGGGTACTCACTTTTTTCAGAACATCGTGACCTTCAACATCGGCTACCTCACGATACTCGAGGGCGACCTCATCGATTGGGAGTGGCTCGACGCCATTGAAGCCGCGAGGGACGAGGGTGGGTTACGGCACGTGAGGCTAGACTTGCCATTGAAGGTCGTCCTAGACAGTAGGGACTCCGAGGCCATCGTAGTGAGATGACGCCAATCTTCTTGGTCGTTCTATTTGCAGGGGGGTCTCCATGTCTGTCGGGAGCGAGGTCGAGGCGCGTCTATTCTTCGCTCATGAACAGATCAGAGATTCACAGAAAGAGATGGTCTCTGACGGGATTATTGCACTCAGAGAAGGGGGTTTCCTTTTGGCTGCAGCCCCGACAGGAATCGGTAAGACCGCTGCCGCACTTGCCTCTGTATTCGAAGTCGTAAACTTCTACAACGCCAACCCAGAGGTGCCGAAGATCCTGTTCATGACGGGCAGGCAATCGCAGCACAGAATCGTTGTCGATACGGTGAGGCAGATCAACTCCAAGCTTCCATCAGGAATCCCCAGAATTAGACTTGTGGACATAATAGGTAGAGAGGGGATGTGCGAAGTCATCGACAAATCGACAGGTCAGTGCTCCTGTGAGGAGGGCGTTGTAGAGTCTGCTAGGAGAGCCCGAAGGGTAGACTTGGAGGAATTCATTCTAGAGGAACCTAGGCACGTTGACCAAGTGATTAAGGAGGGTCGAGCAAGAAGGATTTGTGCTTGGGCAACAGCTAGATCGTCTGTTCGGGATGCGCACATTCTCGTCTGCGACTACAACCACGTCTTCATCGAGGGAGTTATGGAGAATTCACTACCGATAATGGGTGTCAGTCTCGAAAACACAATTCTAATTGTCGATGAAGCGCATAATCTACCTGACAGAATTAGGAGTGGGTTGGAGAGACGAGTGACCAAGAATGTGTTTCAAAGAGCCCTCGATGACATTAACGAACACAAGGAAAATCTGGAGAATACCGCCAAGCAGCTTGAACTGTCGGATTCGAAGAGTCTGGACGAAGCGATTCTGCTGGAGAAGCAAGTCAGAGCACTGAAAGATGATTCCGGATTGAACAATTGGTTTGAAGGAAAGAAAACTGAGATTGAGTCCTCTCAGAGAGATGATCTGAGAGTGGAAACCAGTGAGTTCCTTGATGCCATCGCGAGTGCCATCGATGGAGTAGAAGGGGATGAATTAGAGGATGGGATTAGTCGAATTAGGAGGATGAATAGAAGATTGCTCTCTGTGGTAATCGATGAGGATGACTCCATTGAAGAAGACGAACAGAATGACTGCATCAGACTGGCAGAAATTTTGGATATCTGCATAAGATACAGGGACAGCCCGGCCCTTGCACTCGTATTCGATAGACTCAACGGCGATATTCCGAGAGTGACTAGCCATTTGCTTGACCCAAGTGTCGTGGGGAGGCCAATTTTCGAGCAGTGCGCAGGTTCAATACTCATGTCAGGGACGCTATTTCCCCCAAATATGTACTCTGATATTCTGGGGATTCCAGAAGAGAAGTCTACTTGCAAGGAATACGAATCTGGATTCCCTCCTGAAAACAGGCCGATCCTGATTGCAAGCGACGTTACGAGCAAGTTCACGGAGAGGGACGCTAGCTACTCCTCGATTCGAGATCACATACAATCGGTACTGGAGAAGACAAAGGGAAACGTGGCGGTCTTCGCACCCAGCTATGCAATGTTGGATCGCATTTGCGAAGATGTCTACACTTTCGGGAAGGTGGATGGGATAGAAAGGAGGCGTATGTCCAAAAAGGAGGTCGAGAGGACCATAGCAAGGCTGTACGAAATGAGGGCAATGGGGAGGGAATCGGTGCTCTTTGGAGTTCTGAGTGGGAAGTTGTCGGAGGGCATTGACTACTCTGAGAACATCCTCAGTGCAGTTGTTTGTGTGGGACTTCCCCTTCCGCCACCAAGCGCTAGGCAGGATGCCCTATTGGAGTACTACACTAGGCGCTTCGGCAGGTCGAAAGCATGGAAGTATGCGAGCTTGCAACCAGCTGTAAACAGTGTGCTGCAGGCCCTTGGTAGGCCGATTCGTAATTCTGAGGACAAGGCCATAGTCGTTCTTCTGGAGAAGAGGTTTCTTGAGCGAAGAGTCGGTGATTGCATGCCCAAATCGATGCATACTCGCCAGACCACCAACCCACTGAGGACCTCCAAGCACGTTGAACGCTTCTTCGAGATGAAATAAGCAATGGGTTCATTCGGGTCTGTTCGATGCATGGGCGTAAGCATGCCATGGTCAAGAGTCGAAATCGAGGTCGAGGGCGATGAGGAAGAGAGCGTAGGTTTGGATTCCTTCAAGATTGGATTAGACGTTGATGCACAGCAGATGCACGAGTTGTTCCTTGGGGGGCTGCCACACCTCTCCGAGGTACAAGACCGCCATGAGGAGATTATAGACGGGGTTTCCAGCATGGCAGATGGCATGAAAGCCCTCGCTAGGGCTGCGGTTCCAATAGGGGATTTCCTAGCAGAGATCGGAGGGGAGTGGTCAGACTCGGAGGTCAGAATACCCCTTCCCTCTTCCTTCCCAGAAGGAGTGGTCGTCGAGACGCTCTTGGAAGACAGGGATCAGATAGTGCGCCTCATCTCACCAGAGAGATTCGGCGGGATGCTCAGAACATTCAGGCTTCCCCGGGGAGAGGCCATTATGGGAGCTAACTGGGAAGATGGCGTCCTGACCATGAGGACAAGCCAGTCAGGCTAGTCCTCGACCTCTATGAGAGGGGTGCTTCTTTGGGGAATCTCCTGCATTTCTTCTATCTCCTGTAGAACCGAAGCTAGGGCCATCTGGGCATTCTCCCTGTGCAAATCCCCGAGCACGTGGCTCGAGTACCGCGCCTCCTCGAATATCCGGTCAAGCGCTACCAGCGAAGCCTCGCTGATTGGCAACGCGTTTCGAATCGCAATTTCGAATTCCCTTACTGTCTCGAAGTCCCTGCGGAGGAAGCCACGTCGCATCAGGACATCACACAGTCTCCCGTAGCACTTGAAAATGGCCTTCCTGAATTCGTCTCCCGAGGCGAGTAAATCCGCAGTGTAGCTGAAGACACCAGCGAGTTCCTTGATTGCGGTCTTGCGACGGCGGGATAGCACCGCGACAACCGAGACTAGCGCGGCAGCGACTACCAAAATGAAGACGCCCCCTAGCATCGCCGTGCCGAAGAGGGAGTCGGGAGCGCCTTCCTCGTACTCGATTAGGATGCCGCCACTGGGCAGATAGGCCAGGCTTCGGGCATCGATGAAGTCCGAGTCCGAGTCCAGCATAACACTGAGCCTGCCCCATGAGGAGGTGTCTGAGAGAGGGGGCAGGGGTGAGAGTGACTTGAACTCGTACTCGAAGACCCCGTCTGCGTCGGTGAGTCTGGACATGGAGAAGTGGGCAGTAGTCCCATTCATCAGCATGGCCGTCATGGAAAGCCCCTCCACGGGAGAACCCGTGTCCCTGGCAGTGGCATTGACGGTTCCCCGTATCACCCTCTGTCCAGTGGATATCTCTATGCTGGACAAAGTGAAGTCCACCTCGATCATCACCATTATCTCGATGTCCTTCGAGGCACCGTTGAGGAATCTCGACGAATCGGATCCAACCTTGATGGTCACGATATTCTTGCCGGGCGGCAAGAACTCCGGAGCCTTTGCCCTCATCTGGAAATTCAGAGTGCCTGGATTGTCCCATGGCCCCCCTTGGAGGGGAAGGTTGCTCTCGCCCCATGATAGGCTAATCGTCAGGTTCTCGAAAATGCTTGAGCCGCCACCAATCTCCCTGACGAAGCCTTGAATGAGAATCGGGTGGGAGGTGTTGCCCCTAATGATTTTCGAGGTGATGGGTTGAACCTCGATCAGTATGTCAGAGAGGGCGAAGGCGGTCAAGTTGGTCTCAGTGGCGAGATAGAGGAACTCGCCCCCATACGAGAAGCTCACATTGTGGCCCCCTCTGTAAATGGAATATCCCAGACTGTGACTGTAGCTGAACAAGCCGCCCAACTCGGTGGTTACAACCCCGATGACAGACCCATCGAGAAGGACGCTCACCTCCCTACCGTCCAACCCCATCTCGTAACCAGTGTCACCCTCGTAGAGGCGCCCCGAGAAGTTCCATTCCGAACCCCTAGTGACTGAAGACTCCTCTACTTGAACGCTGATTATGGTGTGGTAGGCGATTGTGAGGGTGGTCTCCACGTTCCCCTGTCTGTGATAGCCCTGGGCCGGAGCAACGGCGGACAGTGTGTGGTTCCCAATCTCGAGGGAGCCGGGAATGATCCATGGAAGCGACCAATGGCCATTGTCACCAGAACTGGTGATGCCTATCAGGATGCCATCTACGAATATCTCAATGGTGTGGTTACCCAGCCAGCCGCCCTCCAAGTTGTCCTTGGCTGTTCCGCGAAGGATGACGGCGTCGCCCACCGCAGCGGGAGAAGGCTCCTCTATGGAGGTGAACACAGGCCCATAGACGGTGATCACGGTGGATGAGTTGGAGGGCAAGATGAATGACTCTCCGGAGAATTCGATTTCTATAATCCTAGGTCCGAGGGGCATATCCGGTGGTACGGGAATATAGACGCTGAACGAACCGTCGCCACCGACCTTTAGACCAGTCATGAACTGCCCGTTCATCGAGACTTCGATGTCCCTGTTCGGCAGACCCCTGCCAACGCCGTCAGTCAAGAGTCCCTGAACGAGCACTAGATCGGAACGATCGACGTCCCCGGGAGGCGTCGAGATGATGACCTGGGACGTCTGTGTGACATTGAACTCGATGCTATGGGACGAGGAGAGGTAGAACTCAGGGTTCAATGAGTCCCCCTGCCCCATGGGATCCACCCAAGTGAAGCCTCCGAGGAAGGCCACACCCACCTGATGGGCTCCGAACTCCATCCCGAGAGGGAGGTCGTAGGTGACCACCCAATGCCCCTTAGTGGCATTGGATATCGTGGTGTAAGTCGGTCCGACGTCGATGCCGTCAATCGAGAGATGGATGACGCCCCCAGTGTAGATCCCATCCTCGGCCAGCGGCTGGCCCCTCTCGTCGAGAAGGGTCCCGTTGAAAGTTACCGTGTTTCCAACTATGGAGGGGTTAGTCGTCCCTGTTATTCTGAGTTCGGTTGGAGCGAGGACAATGACACGGGTCCAGACCTCGTCTCCGAGAAGTCCGACAGTTCCGTTGACGCCGGTGAAAATGGCTGTCACAGTCATGGGGCCTGGGCTCCTGTCAGGGTCGACGAGAAGTTCCGCGGATGCCTCCCCATCGAGGTCTGTCATGCCATCCCACACTGGTGCGCCATCAATCTGGATTGACAGTTGTGCGGATGGAATCGGATCCTCAGCGTTATCGACTAGGGACACATTGACGCCCACCATGCCCCCCCTAAGCGTCCTGCTGTCAGGATCGAGGTCAGTGGGATAGACAATGGTGAGCAGGGAATACCCCCTGCTGTCGAAGAGGGCTATGTCGGTCGCTGTGGTGTAGTAGCTAACCTCGGGCGTGAATAGTACGATGATGCCATGCGAACCACGGGGGAACGAGAGGTCCAACCTGAGAAGCGCGTTCCAGTTTCCATCCGGCTCAAAGGTGAGCTGGGAGACCGTGAAGGTATCTGACTCGCCGTCGATAGAGAACGTCAGAGTGGGATTGAGCAGGTTGCCCGACCTGTCTGTGAGAGCGCTCCCATTGCTCGAAACCAAGGATCCCGTGACGTTGAAGAACTCGCCTGCGAGTGGGTTGTCGATTATCGGATTGATTGCCATGTTAGCAGACGATCTGACCGTAATTGTGCTGATTGTCCTGATGGTTGCGTGTAGGTCCTCTGAGCCATTGAAGAACAGAGTGACGTTGACAACACCCAAAGGGTGGTTGTGCGGAATGTCGAACTCGAAGGCTATGCTGCCGTCCCCGGAAGTGATTTCCTGCTCTAGCCAAGTGTCATGGAACTTAGCTAATACTGAGTATCCAGACAAGCCTTCGTCATTGTCGCTGAACTCGACGAGGCGGGAAGTGATAGTAGCCGTCTCCCCCCTGTTGATGACTGTGTTGAGGAAGGGCGTCGTGCCGACGAACTGGGGGATTCCCCTCACGAGTATCGAGGCATCACCAGTTCCGGTCAGGTAGAATGGGGTTGTCCCGTTCAGGACGCTCACCACGACGGTGCGCGTTCCCCTGGTCACGCCATCACCCAGCGTGTCCGTGGGCACGGAGACGTTGAAGCTGCCATTGCTGTCTGTCGTGTGGTTCTCGATGAGAATCTCATCCGCTTGGTCGAGGAAGAAGACCTCAAGTCCCACTGGTCCCTGAACGGTCCTGTTCGAATCCACTGAGTCGATAACGGTACCTGCAATAGTGAAGTATTGAAGGGCTGTGACTTCGTTTGGAATGCTACTGATCTCAACGAAGCTCGGGACTTGGACCGTGAGGTTGACCATGCTATGGTTGCCAATCCAACGCCCTGCATTTTCCGCGCTTATGTTGTCAGAGAGGTCATCAGGAGCATGAATTCTGATATCGTAGAAGCCCGGCGCGACCGAGGAGGGAATAATTGGGCTGAACACAGCCACGCCCTCCGAATCCGTGGTGGCAGAGTCGAGTACCTGCTGGAGGGGTCCGCCCCAGTCGAAGTAGAGGTCGAGCCCCACGTCCCCTATGGACTTGCTAGCATCTTCCACATCAGTGACAGTGGCGTTGACGACCAGAGAGTCCCCTGCGACCAGAATGACTGCCTTGGGTTCGGTTGTGACTACGAACTCGGATTGAATTCCGGCTAGGATCGCGGTGCCGTCGGAGACGCCGTAGTAGTGCCCGCCGGACGGGGGGCTGACGGAGAAGTCTAGCTTTATCCTGATCGTGTAGACTCCCGAGGCGACGCCACTCGGCATCTCGAAAGGCAGGTTGTAGCCGCCGGTCGTGGTATTCAACCACCCGGTGGCAAGAATGTAGATGTCGGGCGGAGGGGGGCCAAACGGAGTCGGGGGCAGGCTGGAGGGCACCTCGAGTTGCATGGTAACTGAGGAGTTGTTTCCGGTGACGACCGAGTTGAGTGCCATGTCCCCGGCGAACCCAGTGACCCAGTTTGTGCCACCTCTGGGAGTCCAATCCAAGTTGATGGAGGCGCTGGCATTCGCCAGGCCCCGAATGCGTATCGTCTCCTGGGACGAAGCCGGTTGCAACCAAGTTGACCCGGAGTAGTTCAGGAACCAATCATAGTCGCCAGGCTCCATGTCCCACGCTGGCGACCACGCGACGACGAGTCTCGGTGAGCTGGGGTCGGTCTCGTTCCAGACATCGATCCCATCGAAGTCGAGGTTGTAGGCCCCCTCGAACGAGGCGAAGGAATTGCCGGTGTGATCGGTGAGGATGACTTCGACCTCTGCTTGGATCCCACGGGGTTTGGGGGACAAGGTGTAGTTGAACTCAACGAAGCTCCTAATTCCGTACTCTGAGAACTGTATCTGGTCATTGGCGAATAGACCCTCGGCGTCGAACTGAATCCTTACTTCCACTGGCCCTGCCGGGAGGGGCACTTCGGCTGCGGAGAAGCTCCAATTGATAGCGAAGTCACCGGATGAGGGGGGGGCCCAAGATGTGTCGTTCAGGTACCACGTGGACAGGGTGGTGTATGGCCCGGCGATGTCCAATCTCCTCATTTCCAGAATTAGCGTGCCGTTCAACGTGGACGGGTTCTCGCCCCTGCTCAGAACAGTGCCGTTGAGGAAGATGAAGTTGTCGATTTCTAGGATGGTGTTGTTGGAGCCCTGAGCCTCGAGCGTGACGGACAGGTTTGGGGACAGGGTGATGTTGAACATCACGGAAATGGCACTAGGCTGCGCGTGATATGAGGGGGGTGTGGCGTTGTTCAGGTCGTCCTCGTGCCAGCCTAGGAAGCTGATTGAGGCGTTGATTAATCCCAGCGGCTCTGATTCGGCGATTGGGACTGAGAACTCATAGTACCCCCCTCCACTGACGCTACTAGTGAGGTTGACCTCCCCGTCGCTCACGGTGACGTAGTTGAGGACTACTTGGAGATCGTCGACGAGGGACGGGTCCAATGACGGATTACTGGACCAAGACAATTGGCCTAACACGGTGGTATTGACCCCGATTCCCAGCATTGGCTCCTCTATCGGAGGAGGTTCGGAAAGGTACAGTTTGACATCATCGGTGACGTTGATGAGCCATGGGAAGGTGACTCCTTGCGTGCCTACGTAGCCTTGCTCCAGGGTTTGGATTACCAGAGAGCCGTAGCCGGGACGAATGACCTCGGAGGGAAGCCCAGTGAGGTTGAAACTGCCGTTCTCGTCGGTTGTGGTGTTCGCTACGAGGTGCCTATCTACAGCGGAGCGCCCCGGAACGTCGTCAGCGTCATCGGGCTCGACGAGGTACATGAACAGAGTGACGTTTTCTGCGGACGTCGAGTTGTCGGCAAACCGCAGAGTGCCCTCCACCCAGATTGTCTCCGATTTGGAGATGTCTCTCTCAATCGCACTCGGGCCCCAAGTCTCGTTTACGACCTCGACCAGAGACATTGGTGGGCAGGCTTCGAATGGAATCCAACCGAGGTCTAGCTCGCCTTGGTTCTGATTGGTCTGCAGGTGAACCTCCACCCAGCGGGAGAAGTCCTTGCCATAGACCATGAAGGACTCGCCGTTCCACGTCCCTCCTGAGAATCCTGTGACCTTTCTTGCCGGGATGCCGGCCAGTCTCACCATTACTGCGAAGACGGAGGCGAACTCGTCGCAACTTCCCTCGTGAGAGGAGTTGAGCAGCCAATGAGAGATGTCGCTGTCGGTTCCTAGTCCGTCCACCCTCTTAGAGCCATCATGGTTCCTGAGGAATGTGATAGTGTCGTTTCCGTTGGTCAGGAAGTCCTGTATCGCGGCCACCTTGTCCCATGCAGACAGAGCCCCGGACTGGTTCAGGACAGCCTGTGTCAGGTTGTTGACGTATGCACTGTCCTGATCCAAAAAGGTAGAGGGGAGGTCGAGTGCGTAGGTGCTTCCGGTGAAGGCTGTGGAGTTCTGCTTGACCTCAGCTGAGAGGATGACCTCGGGGGCTGTGACGTAGAGGGCCTCGATTATTGACGAGTCGATGATGACGTCCCTCGTGTAGTTCGAAAAGTTGAGTCCCGCCATGATATCCGACCAACCGGTGAAGTTCTGAACGTTGTAGGGCTGGATCAGTTCCTCACCGGGGCCGATGTACCCTGCATCGTCGAAGATGAGTTCCCATAGGAGCTGGGTGCTGTGATTCCAGAAGGCCTGATCCGCGACTCCTTGGTCGGTCGACCATTCTGGGAGGATTTGTGTAAAATAGCCCGCCAGGCTGGTGTTGACCCCCCAGGATACCCCGGTATAGGAATCGTAAGTGTGCCACCTCCAGTAGTGAGTTACCGTTGGGTCCATTCCGGTCGAGTAGTTGGTGGCAGTGAACATCAGCGCGTTCTCAATCAGGTCGTCCGTCGGGTCAAATGGGTCCCCGGGTGACCCTATGCAACCCGACGCCCAGAACTCAGGTGGGCATTCTTCACCGTCAGGAACACCCCCTCCGTCAGTGTCGGGGTCCCTCCAGTCGGTGCCGATTTCGTCCTCTATGGTATCTGGTATCCCGTCCCCGTCGCTGTCGAGCGGGTTAATGTCGTCATCCGGGTTGTTTTGGGGGTTAGTGCCGTCGATGTACTCCTGGCCATCCTCCACCCCCCCGTTGTCAGAATCAGCCACGTTCCACAGAGTCATCCAAGAGTCGAAGGTAAGATTCCCACCCATGATTCCGAAGATCATATCGCAGCCTGTTGTATTCTCGAAGTAGTTGTTGAGACCGTCGTCATCCGTATCCAGTAGATTGTGGCATGGCTCCAAGGGATCAGTTTGGTTCTGAATCTCAGACAGGTCGTCCACTCCATCGCCGTCGGAGTCTGTCATGTTGATGAAGGAATGATACCCCCAAGTCCCCATTTGTTCCTCCCAATCCGCTAGGCCGTCACCGTCCAAGTCGGGGTAGTCGTCGTCGCAGTGGGGGTCGTTGGTTGCGCCGGCTGTGGCGTTCCAGCACCATGACCCATTGGTGAAGACGACGGTGACTGCGTCGTCTGGCTTCGCTGTGTTCACGCCTCTCAGCCAATTGACTTCGATGGAGGTGAAACCGAAGGGGGTCCTC
>UINC01001906.1_pt1 | contig 12397 bp, 8 predicted proteins | sample 5385821 | NCBI WGS metagenome assembly UINC01 (sample SAMEA4666929, study PRJEB26691) | marine metagenome | isolation source: Pacific Ocean | place: Pacific Ocean | collected 2011-10-13 | reverse complement strand
GTACATTCCAATGGCGGGGATCGACTCCAAGGTATTCGCCAATCTAGGGAACATAAATGCGGCTACTATAATGAAGGCTATTGAGGCAGGTTCCGTAACCGGACTCATTAATCCGTGAACCAACCCTATTAACATAAGTACCAGGATGAACCACTGGGCATTTCCGTCAAGGACGTAGCCCCCACCTTGGTTGAACGGGATGCGGTCAACACCTCCAACAACTACTACCGCTATGAGAGCCACAATCACAGCAGCAATAGGGGCAAGTTTATCTATATTCATAATTATTTCCTTAGTTAGTATCTTAATAAAAACAATTTCATGCGTAGAACGACTCGTGAGACTCGCCTTTTAATGAATGAATGCTCCTAATCCGCCATAATTCGTGATTTGGTTTCGTTGATTAGCGCGGCAATTGCATAACCTGCTATGGCAATGGCTAATTGATCAACGAATTGATTGAGGTACATCCCAACTGCGGGGATCGAGTCCAAGGTATCTGCTAATCTGGGGAACGCAAATGCGGCGACTATAGCCAGAGCCTGTGAGGCATGGTCTGTAACGGGACTCATTAATCCGTGTACCAATCCGATCGCCATAAGTATCAGGATGAACCACTGGGCATTTCCGTCAAGGACGTAGCCCCCTGGGATGCGGTCAACACCTCCAACAACTACTACCGCTATGAGAGCCACAATCACTGCAGCGATAGGGGCAAGTTTATCTATATTCATAGTCATTTCCTTAGTTAGTATTATTTTGGCAGCGACTTCTTGTGCAGCATTGTCGTGCACGCTTCCCGTATCTAACCATTTTAAGGACATCTTCTCAAGCTCTATAATGAACAATGCTTTCTTGGCAGATTGATCCGTTATTTTGGATTAATTGGATTGTAAATTTAATGAAATTGCTGTCGGTATAAGAGCTCTTGCATTGTTCCTTGGAGGATACATTAGGTCAGTCTCGGGTCTGCGCGAATGGGCTAACAAAGTCTTAGAAAAACTATATGGGTGCTTTTAATTTTACAAAAAAAACGAGCCATGAGGCTCGCTTTTTTACTCGAAAGAGATCTATACTTTTTTAGTCTTCACCGCCTTGGTCAACATTCTTCCAGCTATAAAATCCCATAAACATCTCATCCCAGCTCTGTTCACCCCAGTTAATTTCGATGTTGGGATCAGGATTCGCTGGATTCTGAGAAGAATTGTCGAATGCGCCTATGGCAATAATCTGGGTGCCTGCTGGCACGCGCAGGGGTTCCTCCAGCTCGTGGGAGAGCTGCCAGTTAAAGTCATAGGCCGGTACGGACAGAAGTAGTTCCTCGCTGTTGTCGGGATAGCGCGCGTAGAATTTCATGCGTTTGCCGCGAAAATGCATATGTGGCATCAGGGCATAGATATCCACCTCCTGATTGATGTGAGTGACCAGTTGCATTTCATGGTCTTTATCTTGAGGAGGGATGGCAATAGTAAACGCGTTACCTACACCGCCTGACATACGCTCTTTTGGAATTACACCGTCGGGGTAAAAGTAGACACCGATTTCACTTTCATCGGTTAATTCGCGGCCAGAAGTCGTATAGTGCATCTGCAGACTTATTGTAGTGCCGGCTTTCAGCAGACCTCCTACGTTTTCGGGATTCAGCGCTACACTATTACCAGGGGCGTACCCGGCGAGGGAGCCCTGATCCGGATCACTGCTACCGAGGAATGCGCCTACATCGATATCCGGATTTTCACGAAAAATTTTATCGATATCAGGTGGCTCACCGGCGGCAACGGCTGCAAACATATCAGCACGGATTACAGCAGCCCGTTCCTCGGGCAAGCTGTTAATGACTTCTATGAACAAGGCTTGTACATCTGCAGCGCCGTCTGGAGGAATCATCGTAGTAATAATGTGGTGAAGTGCTTCTTTCTTATCAGCAGCTACTTCACTAGCACGCACCCATTTATCTTCGGTCAGCCCGAGATCGATGGGAATGTCCCTGTAGTCGACAATCCCTGTAGCTGGAACCGGCTGGGGAGGGATCTTTATGATGAGGTCAGGCTCGCCCAAGGTTTCGGCAAGAGTCCACTTGGTATCAGGCCAGGTTAGATTGGCCAGGGGATCGCTGTCGCCATCGACAGGAGAACCAGCATTAACCCAATGCACCAGTGTCTGTGTTTCGGCATCCGTGAGATTCATCATATTTTTGGTTCTGTGACCGATCTTGTTGTCGAGCTGACCGGGAGGCATGCGCTTGGTCATGATTACTTCACGAATCATTGGAGACCAACCTTGCAGGGCCAGCTTACTGTCCATCGCAAAAGGCGCGATTGCCCCTTCACGGTGGCAATTTGCACAGTTCTCAACAATTATGGGAGCAACGTCATTTATGTAAGAGGGGATCGCATGAACATTTCCGCTCGCGTACTCTATGGCGGTGCCGTTGGTAGGCAGCGCAATCAGATCACGATTTTCTCCTTCAATTAGTCCTTCGATGGCCTGTTCCATTTGACCATCAACGGGGCCACGATAAAGGAGTTCGAACGATTTGGGATCGTAGACTATGGCTTGATCCAGATTTGTGAATCCCAAAGCTTCAGAAATGATTTGTGTATCATCCATTAATACCGGCAGACCGAGTTCCTTTACAGCAACATCTGCCCCTATGGCTTTGCGGTCAGTCTCTGAACCGGGGTTCATCAGGAAGAAAACCACACCTTGGTCTGTGTATTTGGCCTGCAAATCTGTTAGCGAGGTAACGGCATCGCTATCAGTCGCACCATTAGCATGCGGCAAGATTACAACAGCGTTCTGATCATCGTACCAGGACATGTGGTGTTGCGCGCCTAGGTGATCTATCAAGGCAAAATCACCCACTCTTTCACCGGCAAAAAGGTTTGAGCTAAAAAGAGCTAGCATTGCCACTAGGGAAATTTGTACAGAATTTTTCACGAAATGAACCCCTTAATTAATGAATTTGTAAACCGGAATAGGGCTATTTTAATGGTTTCCGAGGAGATTGCAGCATTTTTTAATTTCTTTGTTACTAACCTACTCAAATAATTTGCAGCTGTTTATCTCTACCTTTGAATGACGGCTTGTTTGGAAAAAGAACTGGAAGCTAATAAAATTCGGTAGAATCATTCAAAAGGGCGCGCACCGTGCCATTTTCGTGCTCAATTTAGCTGTTTGTTATTGAACTCAAGAAATACTTGTCGGGAAAAAACGGAATGTCTAAAGCTGTACTTTTGCTGAATCTGGGTACACCTGAATCACCCACAACCAAGGGTCTTCGCGATTTCTATCGCCACTTCTTTGCAGATCCCTTCGTATTCGATTTCAACCCTATGGGCAGATGGCTGCTCCGAAATCTGGTCATTATGCCGTTTCGGGCGCCACGTGTGGCCAAAGACTATGCTGCAATCTGGATGGATGAAGGATCACCCCTTAAAGTTTACGCTGATCGAGTGCAGGCCGGTGTTCAGGCGGCATTCGACGAAAGCGATGAAGAGGTAACCGTTCTGAACGCAATGGCGTATAGCAGCCCATTTGTATCGGATGTGATGGGCCAGATAGAAACCCAGGGTATTCGGGAGATTCTGCTGCTCCCAATGTTTCCCCAATATTCCACTGCAACCACAGCTTCGATCTTCGATGGAGTCAACAAAGCAGCGAAGAAATGGCGAACGCCACCGAATCTTCAGTTTGTAGACGGTCTTTTCCAGGAACAAGCGTTCATTAGCGCCTGGACAAACGTGATTACTAAATACCTTGCAAGTGTCGATGTTGATCATGTGATATTCAGTTATCACGGGATACCAGAGAAGACTATTAAGAAAGCCGATGACGGGAATGTCTGCCAATTTGGCGATTGTTGCAATCTTATTACAGAGGACAATCGTTATTGTTATCGGGCCCAGTGCATTTCAACTACCAAATCAATTGCTAACGCCCTAGGCTGGTCTGAACCTTCTTACTCGGTGGCTTTTCAGTCCCGATTCGGTCGTCTACCCTGGATCAAGCCGTACCTCGACGAGCACATTCAGCACCAGGTAAGAGCGGGCAACAAGCGCTTAGCACTAGTGACTCCCTCTTTTGTCTCTGATTGTTTGGAGACTATCCATGAAATTGGGGTCGAGTATCGTGAACAATTTATTAAAGCTGGTGGTGAAGAATTCGTGTTGTTGCCAAATCTCAATGATGATCAGACTTGGATCAACTCGGTATTCCAAATAGCTAAAAAACACTTACCTAATACTGGCTAAAAACCACTGTTCATTAGTAGTGATAATTGAAAAGATCTGGCCGATTAATCCAAGGGTCTGCGAAAAGCTTCTACAATCGCTGAATTCCATTGTATGGATAGATACAGATCAACAAAAAAGGGATACCTATCGCAAGGTATCCCTTTTTCTTCGATGAGCTTAGCTATAAATAATCAAGCGCTTATGGCTCGCTTCACTAGGTTCTGCAGTAATGGAATCTTGAACCCGTTGTGCGCCAAAGCTCTAGCTCCTTCGCTAGCTATCTGCATGACAGACTCACCAGTAGCTAGATTTTTGGCCTGCCCCTGAATGGCATTTTCCACGTTGGTTAAACGTCGCGGAGTCGTCTGCACTGCGCCGGCTACGATTCGTGAATCTTCGATAGTATCACCATTTAGCTTAAACGCAGCCGCGATGTTAACTAGTGAAAAGTCCCACACGTTCCGGTCCGCTACTTTCTCCCAATAGAAAGACGCACTAGCCCAGGTGGAAGGAATTCTCACTCCGGCAAGAATTTCGCCCGGTCGCAAAATGGTGGTGTTCTTGATGTCATTGGCTGGTCCTACAAAAAAATCCTCGGCGGAGACCACGCGTTCACCAGTGGAGTTCCGAATCACCATGGAAGCATCCAATGCAACTAATGCGGGTGCGGTGTCGGAAGTACCAGCAGCCACACAGCGGCTACCCTCAAACAGCGCATGCTCGCGATTCATGCCTTGTGGAGTATCGGCGTAACACAAGTTTCCCCCGGCCCGGTAGCAATCCAATCCGCGGCGATAGTACCAACAACGAACATCCTGAGATACATTACCGCCTATAGTGCCTATGTTACGAATTTGCGGACTTGCAACTTGACCAGCAGCATCAGCAAGCAGCGAGTAACGCTGCTGTATGATTTCGCTATTGATGACTTCAGTCAGTGTAGTTAGGGCGCCTATCTCGATACCGTCGTCAGTTTCTCGAATCCCGCGCAGCGACTCAATACCACTTAAGTCGATCAGGGCATCAACCTCCTTGGCGCGATCTTTTAACCAGCCATAAGTGTCCTGACCACCGCCCACTAACCAACCTCTGTCGGCGAAGCGAGAAGCTATCTCAAGCGCGTCTTCAACCTGCACCGGCTGGTACAGTTCCATATTTGGCATTACGTCATGTGATGGCATAGTTCACCTCAGAAAGTGTTGGTTTTTAGTGACTTGGTGCTGTACTCGTTGCCAGCCAAGTGATCGATGATCATGTCTGTGGTAGTCGGCGCCGTGTTAAACATGTGGCCGTCTAGCGCATCCCTGATCGCGCTTGCCAAGGCTGCCGCCATGGCACCTTGTGTCGGTTCACCGATACCGCGAGCACCAATCGGGCTCTGTGGATCGGGGATATTTACCGCCTGCTGAATCGTATCAACCGGCACATCCATATTGGTTGGTGGTTTGTTCTGATACAGACCAGTGTTGGCGGGCAAACCATTTTGCGGATCGTACACATGCTTCTCTAGGGTGGTCAGACCAACACCCCAGACCATACCGCCGCGCATGGAGTTGTCGAAGTTCTTCGGATGAACAACAGTGCCGCAATCAGCTATACCCGCATAATCGGTAATTTCGATCTTGCCGGTATCGGTGTCCAGTTCGATTTCGCAAAAGCCGACAATATTACCCGGCGGTTGACCCTGGCCTGGAATCTTATCCTTGGCAACGCCAATTAATCCAGTACCTGCTAAACCCTGCGTGGCGAGCTGAGTTATTGGATTAATGTCGTCTGGATATTCCTGGCCGTCGAATTTGCCGCCCAGCTCTATTGCACGCTGCGCAGTCTGGGCATAAGTCAGTCCCTGGGAAGGATCCGATGATTTGAAAACGCGTTCACCGCCGATTTCATAATCGTCAGACGAGCCGCCCAGATCCATCGCTGCGATTTCTTTCATCTTGGCGATCATGTCTTCGGCAGCGACCCACATAGCACGACCGTGGGTAAATACGGTATTGCTGCCACCTTGGCCGGAGCTGTGGGGCAGGTGCCGATCGGTACGACCGCGGTGAATCTCGCAATTCTCCCAAGGCATCTGCATGGCTTCTGCCGCTGCGCGGCAGTTAGCAGCATAGGAATAGGTACCGAGGTTGCCTACCCCACTGTGAATATGCAGAGTGCCATTGGTTGCCATCTTCAGAAGCCCGTCGTATCCACGACCACCGGCACCGTGATAACCGATACCAATGCCAAGACCACGTTTCTTGCTACCACCCAAATCCTTGGGTTGAGCTTCGCGCGCATCCCAATCGAAGGCTCGCCGTCCTTGATCCAGCGCTTCTGCAATGAAGGAACTGGTGACAGGGCCTTGGCTGCCGCCCTGAAAGCCATCACTGCGCAATGCATTAAGGCGGCGAAATGCAATTCGATCCACGCCTACTTCGGCAGCGATCTTGTCGGTCATCGGCGCCAGTACTGCTGCCATTTCATTCTGACCAGGACCGCGCTGTGCACCGCGTGGTGTGGTGTTGGTGTAAACGGAAATACCGCGATAGCGCATGGCTTCCGGTTGCAGGCAAACCGTAGTGTGTTGTGCAGAGGAGTTACCACTACCGCCACCAGTTGCGCCTCCGTCGTTAACGATAGCGAGATCAACCGCACAAACCTTGCCGTTTTCTCTTACACCGATCTTGATCCAGCCCTGAATACCAGAGCGGGCTGAGCCAATGTAGAACTCCTGTTCCCGGGTAATTCGCAGTTGAACAGGACGATTAAGAATACGGGAGAAATTACCGGCCACTGCCATGATCGGATAAGGGCCAATCTTGGAGCCGAAACCGCCACCGGTTGCTTCATTAATAAAGACCAAGTCTGCCAGATCAATATTCAGCATGCGGGCCAATCCAGCATTGTTGGCACTCTGGCTCTGGGATGAGCCGTGGAAATAAACTTTGCCATTTTCCCAGTATGCCATGGAGGTTCGGGCTTCCAGAGAGTGGTGCGCATATCCCATGGTGACGAATGGCTCTTCGATGATGGCTGCCGCTTCGGCAAAACCAGCATCGATATCGCCAAAACTCCATTCAGTAGTGAATTCTCCACCAACAGGTTCATTGCCAGCACGCATAGCATTGATTGCCGACTGTGGCCATTTGATGTCTCGGATTTCGGCACCGAGGATTGGAGTGCCCTCTGGTCCTTCCTCGCGGGTACGGACTAAAACGTTGCCTTCTGGATAGGCATTGTTGCCTCCAGGCGTCAGACTCTCAAGTGGATCAACTGCAAAATCTCTGCGCTCGAAGTCGACGCGAATATTATCGATCGCCGATTCCGCAATCTCTTCGGATGTGGCCGCAACAGCTAAGATGGGCTGACCAACGTAAGTGACGTATTCTGAGGCCAGCGACGGGTTGCCCGGAGGGGCTGCTGGTGGCAGGTCGTCAGCAGTTAGGATACCGACTACACCATCCATTCTAAGCGCCTCAGAAGCGTCGATGTTTACCACTCTGCCGCTGGGTAAAGGACTAGTTAGTAAGCGCGCAAAGACCATGCCTTCTGCTTTATAGTCTTCCGCATACTTGATCTCACCAGTTACCTTACCCGGCACGTCTGGTGGTACAAAATCGCGTCCTATATGAGTAGTCATGCTAATTGCCCCGAGGCGCGTAATACGCCATTTATATAGTGTTCATAGGCCCCGCACCTGCACAGATTGCCTGACAAGCCTGCGCGGACTTCTTCTCGTGTAGGACTGGGGTTACTGTTCAGCAGTGCAACCGCCGACATCACTTGGCCCGGCGTACAAAAACCACACTGAGGTGAATTTTCTGTAATGAATGCTTGCTGCACCGCATGCAATGTGCCGTTCGCTGACTTAACTCCTTCGATGGAAATTACAGCCTTGTCTTTAACATTGTGTGTCAGTACCGAGCAGGAATAATTCGGTACACCGTCGATCAGGACCGTACACGCACCACATTCGCCTCGATTGCAACCAATTTTGGTGCCGGTTAAATCGAGCTTATAGCGAAGGGTATAGGCAAGTGTTTCCGATGGCATCACGTCCACAGGTCTGCTGCGACCGTTTATATTGAGAGTTATCAAGCGCTCGGCGGCACTTTGCCCGGATTGGGCATTGGCGAGATAAAATCCAGTGCCGGTTGTAACGGCTGCACCGGAGAAAATCGTCCCCTTGATAAAACGTCTGCGTGTTAGTTTGGAATTCACTGACATTGCTCCGTTTTTTATTTTAGAACCACGCGCAAAAGACACTGTTACTGCGCGCCCGTATATCGCATATTTAACCACCTGACAGCCTATTATTTATTTGCCTACAAAGCAACAAACTCAGGAAGTTAGGGGGCTGCTCAACCTCCGTATTATAGGGGGATTTGTTTGTTTTAAGCTGAAAGTTACACACGGTCACAAATTAAGTCCTCCTCAACAAATTGGAGAATCAGTTTTCTAGCGCAACACTTTCTTTATGTAAGCACCGGTATATGATTCTTTTACCTTTGCCACTTGTTCCGGTGAACCCCTGGCGATTATTTGACCACCACCATCACCTCCCTCGGGACCGAGGTCCACGATCCAGTCCGCAGTCTTGATAACGTCGAGATTGTGTTCGATGACCACTATGGTGTTACCGTGGTCACGTAAGTGATGAAGAACAGCCAGTAGCTGCTTGATGTCCTGAAAATGCAGCCCTGTGGTTGGCTCATCTAAAATATAAAGAGTCTTACCCGTATCACGTTTGGATAATTCCCGAGACAATTTTACCCGTTGCGCTTCACCCCCTGAAAGCGTGGTGGCAGATTGCCCAAGGCAGATATAGGAGAGGCCCACATCCATCAATGTCTGTAATTTCCGGAAGATCGTCGGAATAGCATCGAAGAATTCTCGGCCTTCTTCGATGGTCATGTTCAGCACTTCGCTAATGTTCTTGCCTTTATACTTCACTTCTAAAGTCTCGCGGTTATAGCGTTTCCCAAGGCACTCATCGCAAGCAACATAGACATCCGGCAGGAAGTGCATCTCGACTTTAACTACACCATCGCCTTGGCAAGCTTCGCAGCGACCGCCTTTGACATTAAAAGAAAAGCGGCCTGGCTTGTATCCCCGGGAGCGAGATTCCTGAGTGCCGGCAAATAATTCACGCACTGGGGTAAAGATGCCAGTATAAGTGGCAGGATTGGAGCGGGGCGTTCGACCAATTGGGCTTTGGTCGATATCAACTACTTTGTCTAAATGTTCCAGGCCCAGGATTGATTCGAACGGAGATGGGGTGAGCGTAGTCGCTTTATTCAGTCTGGTGGCAGCAATCGGATAGAGAGTGTTGTTAATTAATGTCGATTTACCAGAGCCTGATACTCCTGTTATGCAGGTGAACAAGCCAACTGGGATGATTAGATTGACCTCCTGTAAATTATTACCAATGGCTCCCTGAAGTTGAATTAGCTTTTTTTCGTCGTAAGGTGTTCGGGCCTCAGGCACCTTAATACTTTCCTTGCCTGCGAGATACTTTCCGGTGAGGGAATTCGGAGCACTTTCGATCTGGTCAATGGTTCCAGTAGCAACTATTTCGCCGCCATGTATTCCAGCTCCCGGACCGATATCAATGATATGATCAGCGCTGCGTATAGCCCCTTCGTCGTGCTCAACGACAATTACACTATTGCCAAGATCGCGCAAATGAAACAGCGTATTTAGTAGGCGGTTATTGTCCCTTTGATGTAGCCCAATGGAAGGCTCATCGAGAATATACATCACTCCTACTAAACCTGCGCCGATCTGGCTAGCCAGGCGAATACGCTGGGCTTCGCCGCCTGAGAGCGTTTCGGCACTGCGACTCAGGTTAAGGTAATTGAGCCCAACGTCCACTAGGAACTTAAGCCGGTTTTGCAATTCTTTAAGGACTTTCTCAGCAATTTTGGCGCGCTTGCCCGTCAGCTTTAGGTAATTAAAGTATTCAAGCGCTTGAGTTACGGTCATTTCAGTTATGCTCGGCAGGTTAATGCCTTGAATAAGCACATGCCGCGCATCCCGTCTTAGGCGGGTCCCGCCGCAGTCGGGGCAAGGCTGGGAGCTCAGGTACTTCGCCAGTTCTTCTCTGACCACGGTTGAATCCGTCTCGTGGTAGCGACGTTCCATATTTGGTAAAACTCCTTCAAATGCATAGCTGCGGGTTCGAGTGTCTCCTCGGTCATTGACGTAAACAAAGTCTACAACTTCGCCGTCGCTTCCTCGCAGTAGGACTTCTTGGTGCTTCTTGGAAAGTTTGTTAAAGGGTGTATCCACAGCGAACCCGAAATGCTCCGCCAAGGAAGTGAGTATATGGAAATAATAAACACTGCGCCTATCCCAGCCGCGAATAGCTCCCTCAGATAAAGAAAGGGAGGAGTCGGTGATGACTCTTTGCTCGTCAAAGAATTGTTTCAGGCCAAGACCGTCACAACCAGAGCAAGCACCAGCCGGGTTATTAAAAGAAAACAGGCGAGGTTCGAGCTCTGAGATGCTATGTCCACATTTCCTGCAAGCAAATAGGGATGAAAACACTAGGTCTTTTTCCCCACTGTTTCCTTCCATCATGCTCACAACAGCAAGTCCATCGGCAAGTTGGATCGCTGTTTCAAAACTCTCTGCTAGGCGTTGTTCTAGACCAGGCCGTATCTTCAACCGATCAATCACAACATCGATGGAATGTTTTTTATTCTTTTCAAGCTCTGGCGGATACTCAATCTCACATACCAAGCCATTGACACGAGCGCGTATGAATCCGCTCGTTTTGAGTTCATTGAAAACATGGATATGCTGTCCCTTGCGCTTCCGCACGATGGGAGCTAGTACCATAATGCGCGAGTCTGCTGGAAGCGCGATGACTTTATCTACCATCTGGGACACAGTTTGGGCTTCAAGCTTTATATTGTGCTCTGGGCAATGAGGTTCGCCCACCCGCGCAAATAGCAACCGCAAGTAATCATATATCTCGGTAATCGTTCCCACGGTAGAGCGAGGATTGTGAGACGTGGATTTCTGTTCGATCGAAATAGCGGGAGATAGCCCCTCTATATGATCGATATCCGGCTTCTCCATCATTGAAAGGAACTGTCTGGCATACGTGGACAGTGATTCGACGTAGCGGCGCTGGCCCTCTGCATAGAGCGTGTCGAATGCTAGAGAAGATTTACCTGAACCGGACAATCCCGTTATAACGACAAGTTTATCGCGGGGGATAGTGAGATTAATGTTTTTAAGGTTATGGGTGCGGGCACCGCGTACTTCAATTTTGTCCATGGTTAGCCGAGAATCAGTTGGTCAAACCGCCCATTATCGACAATTCTAGATAGGCGAGTAAAGCGATCCCCTCGTTGAGTGAAAATTGACCGATTTTCACCGAAAATTTCTCATGGGCGATAGCTTGGTATAGACTTCAGCGTTATTCGCAAATTTTAAGTAAGGGGGCCAACGTGGCGAGTCGAGGCGTTAACAAGGTAATTCTCGTGGGTAACGTAGGTAACGAACCGGAGTGTCGGACTATGCCGAATGGAAATTCTGTTGCCAATGTCTCGGTTGCTACGAGTGAAACCTGGAAAGACAAAAATACAGGGGATCAACAAGACCGCACCGAATGGCACCGAGTAGTTTTCTTCAAACGCCTTGCCGAAATTGTTGAGCAATATGTCAAGAAAGGATCGAAACTATATATAGAAGGAAGACTGCAAACCCGTTCCTGGGAGCAGGATGGTATTAAACGCTATACCACTGAAATTGTTGCGAACGAGATGCAGATGCTTGATTCTAGAAATAGCGCCAGCCAAGATAGTTTTGGAGATCAAGCTAATACACCTCAACCGGCTCAGCAGCCAGCTCAGCAGGCACAGGCTCCCGCCAATTTTGATAACTTTGACGACGATATACCTTTCTAACGAAACTCGTATACGGACCGCTTGCTTTGTAAAAAATATCCTTACAGTGCGATAGCGGTCAATTTCTAGCTTTATGTTTGCAATTTGCAACAGTTTTCCCACTGCGGCATCGTAACCACGATCCTTCTCGAGGTCTCACTCGTCTGCTGATTTAATCTTAAATTCATTTAGTTTCTGAGCCACGCTTCGCACCATAGAGGGTATGGGCTTGACTTCGAGGTGGGATTCACTGAAGTTTAATAGTTAGAGTGCTCT
>UINC01001904.1_pt1 | contig 12398 bp, 10 predicted proteins | sample 5385821 | NCBI WGS metagenome assembly UINC01 (sample SAMEA4666929, study PRJEB26691) | marine metagenome | isolation source: Pacific Ocean | place: Pacific Ocean | collected 2011-10-13 | reverse complement strand
TGGTTGCTTTTGAGCAAGCACCAATCGATGCTAGCAAACTCATTGAAAAAAATGGCATCTACTATGAAGTTGACCCCTTAAAAACCTTTACAGGAACTCTGCTTCATTATTATGAAGACGGTAGAGTAAAAGAGAGAGCAGGTTACCAAAATGGTACAAGAGAAGGTCTTAGAGAAACATTCCATGAAAATGGTCAGTTGTTTGAAAAGGAAAATTACAAAAACGGCGAGTTAAGCGGTTTGTTTCAAGGTTTCTATGACAACGGACAACTTTGGTGGCAGGGACAGGCTAAAAACAATCTACGTAACGGACAACTTCAAGCTTTCTATGCCAATGGCCAACTGAAATATCAAGGGCAGCATAAAGATAATTCCCAGGAGGGAGTCTGGCAATACTTTGATGAAGACGGGAGCTTAAGTGAAATTAGATGCTATGTAAACGATGCTCAGGTGGAACTCTCCAGCTGCAGCAGACCTAAGTGAGTTTGATATTTGAAACCTGACTACGCTCAAGAAAACACAAATTCTTGCTGGTGAAAGGTGTGGGTGTAAAATATGTGATATGAAGACACTCCTAATACTAACTATCCTTTTTTTCTTACCAACATCTGTAAATAGTGAGGAATTACTACTGGAGAAGATCTATCTTGCCAGAGAAGTAATCACTCTCGATGATGCCCATCCTGAGGCAACTGCAGTACTGGTACGAGGTGACCGAGTTGCTGCTATAGGTGGAGTAGAGCAACTGCAAAGAAATTTTCCCAACGTAGAACTAGATCGTCGTTTTGCTGAAAATATAATGGTGCCTGGTCTGATTGAACATCATGTGCATCCCTTATTAGCCGCAATCACTATGGGTGTTGATGTGATTGCAATTGAAGACTGGGTGTTGCCAGGGAAAAAGATCCTCGGCGTTCGTGACCGGCAGGGTTACATTGAGCGCTTACGTGCCGCAGAACAGAAGCAATTAACCACCAATATCCCACTTGTCACATGGGGCTTTCATCATTACTTTCATGACAAGCTGACGCGTCAAGATCTTGATGCGATTTCCAACACACGTCCAATCCTGGTGATTCATCGTTCCTTCCACGAGTTTATTATGAACACACCAGCTTTAACCTATTTTGGTATTACGCCAGAATTTGTTGATAACCTGGATGCAGAATCAAGACAGTATGCTAGTTTTAAAAATGGGCATTTTTTAGAACAGGGAGCAGTCTCAGTACTGCCTAATATAATGCAATATTTAGCCGCTCCAGAACGTTTGATTGCTGGTCTTCAGATGACAGAGAAATATCTTCACCAAAATGGTATAACCCTTGTCGCCAATCCTGGAGCCATGCTGGTGAAATCAATACAGGAGGCTAAAAATTATGTTCTCGGCGATATTGACACACCCTTTAGAACCTATTTTATTCCAAGCGGAATGTTTCTCGCTGAAAACTATCAAGCAGATGCCTTAGTGGCAGAGGCCAAAAAACTAATGTCTTGGGGAAGCGGCAAACTACAATATCTTCCTGGACACATTAAATTATTTACAGATGGCGCCATGTATTCACAAAACATGGTGATGAGAGACGGCTATATTGACGGTCATCAGGGAGCGTGGCTGATGCAGGAAAAAATCTACCGTGAAGCTTTCCAGCAGTATTGGGATGCCAATTATCAGATACATATCCATCAGAATGGAGATGCTGGACTGGACCGTTTACTCGATGTACTGGAAGAAAACCTTAGCCGAAATCCACGTGTTGATCATCGGACTGTCATTGTCCATTTTGGCTATTCCCAACCCGAACAGATAGCCAGGATCAAAAAACTTGGAGCGATAGTCAGTGCCAATCCTTATTATGTGACGGCATTATCTGATCTTTATAGTCGGCGTGGTATTGGAGCCACTAGATCACAACAGATGGTAAGACTAGGTGATGTTCAACGTGCCGGTATTCCTATATCGTTGCATTCAGATATGCCTATGGCACCCGGGGCACCTTTGCAGCTGATGCATTCGGCAGTTAACCGAGTTAATTTTGCCAATGAGGTAGCTGGACCCAATCAACGCATTTCTCCTGAACAGGCACTGCGTGCAGTTACAGTTAACGCTGCCTATACGCTGGGCTTGGAAAAAGACTATGGGTCAATCAGTATTGGAAAATACGCAAACTTCACCCTATTGGCTGAAAACCCACTGACTATAGATCCATTGAAGATCAATGAAATAGAAATACGAGGAACAATGGTTGAGGGACGACATTTTCCTATAGACTAAGTGATTACTTTAGGGAACTTTAAATAGTTAAATGATCTAGGACCGCAGGGAAAGCATCTACATATCTTTGTATATCTTCGATTTTACCCATGCTGACTCTGGACCAGTTCGTATGTTTTCCATATTTACCAGCAATGATAATATTTTGCTTTCTCATTTCATCGCGGAAAGTATCAGCATTAATGTTTCCAAGATTGACATAGATAAAGTTTGTTTGAGAAGGAAGTGTTTCTAAACCATTGCTTTTTGCAACTTCAATTATCATCTCTTTTGCTTCATTAATTTTTGATTTCGAAAATTTCAAAAATTCCTCATCGTTATAACAGGCAATAGCCCCAGAAACTCCAGCCATTGCAGTTGAAAATTCACCTGTGCCTTTTCTATTAATGGTTCTTATAATTTCAGGCTTAGCGATAATATAACCCACCCTTTGACCTGCCATTCCATAAATTTTCGAAAAGGTTCTTGAAATAGCAATATTGTGTCCTTCTTTAATCAGCTTAACCATGGTATTTGCTTCAGGATTATCTGTCACTTCGTTGTAGGCTTCATCGACCAGAACGAGTACTGTTTTTGACATAATCCTCAGAGCATTAGAGAGTTTCTCAGGATCAATGATGGTGCCAGTGGGGTTATTGGGGTTACAAATATGAACCATAGAAATATTTTCATCGTGTAAGTTCTGCATTTTCTGAAGGTTTATTTCTAGATCGTGACCATTCTCAACACGAATTATTTTCCCGCCCGAAGATCGAGCAATCAATAAAGGGATATCCCAGGTCAATTCTGAACTGATTATCGGATTCTTTCTGCTTTGAATTTGTGATAGAACCGTCAATGCTTGAGTTGATCCAGCACTGATCGTTATGTGGTTTTGGGTTAATTCGTGTTTTTCTGCAATCATATCCTTTAATCTCTTAACAAGATGATCGGGGTAATAAGCACTTTCATAGGAGGATTTAATGATTGCTTGAAGTGCTTTTTTACTTGGTCCATAAGGATTTTCATTCCAATTTAATCGGGCGATGCCACGTTCAGGTCCATAAGATATTTCTTTTGCATATAGAGGGAAGTTTATGACATTGCTTGTTGCAGCAAGTGACAATGCAGACACCGACTGTGTGATAAATTTCCTTCTAGAATTATTCATTGGTTGAATATTATCAAAATAGCATAATTGTTCTCTATTAGGCAAAATATAGGATGATGAATGACTTGACTCAAAAAGGAACTAACTTTCAAAAAATGGTGTGGACAGAATTAAAGAAAATACCCTTTGGAGAAACTAGAACCTACAAGGAAATAGCAGTTGCCATAGGGAAACCCAAGGCTGCTCGTGCGGTCGCTAATGCATGTGGTAAAAACCCTTATCCAATAATTATTCCATGCCACCGAGTGGTTCGTTCGGATGGAACCATTGGTGGTTTCACAGGAGATGGGGGTGTTGAGAAAAAAAGACAGCTGTTGAGACAAGAGAACCATTTGAATTATTGACTGTATCCCGTCATGGATAAATCATTCTTGTATTGGTCAAGATAAAATTCACTAATTAAATCTAATTGATTAACATAAGTAATTAGTTTTTTTAAACGGGTCCATACAATGAAGGAATTTAAGGGTAAAACTGCGGTGGTGACTGGGGCAGCCAGTGGCATTGGTTATGCTTTAGCCAAACGCTTTGCACAGGAGAAAATGAATGTTGTTCTTGCTGATATTGAACAAGATGCTCTGGATGCTGCTGTTACAAAGATCAGTAATTTGGATGTCAAAGCAGTGGGGATAGCAGTTGATGTCATGGATAAAAATTCTGTTCAGTCACTGGCAAAACAATCAATTGATGCATTTGGCAATATCCACATACTTTGCAACAATGCCGGGGTGGCTCCTCCCGCTATAGACGAAGCGATCTGGGACCATGATATGAGTGATTGGGATTGGGTGATGGGAGTGAATTTTTATGGTGTCCTCTATGGCATACAATCCTTTCTTCCACACATGATTGAGCATCAAGAGGAGGGCCATGTGCTCAATACTGTTTCTATGGCCGGTATTCTAGGTCTTGAAGGCAGTTATGGGGTTAGCAAGTTCGCTGCTTTGTCACTCAGCGAGGGACTGTTTCAAAGTTTGAAAAAGATCAACAGTAAGATTGGCGCATCCGTCCTATGTCCTGGTTTTGTAGCTACAAACATTATTGATTCTCAACGAAATCGACCAGAACATTTAGCATCCGATAAAAAATCTAATTTCTTGTTAAAACAACTTGCCTCATCGGTATTAAAAAGAGGAAAAAAACCAGATGAAATAGCAACAAGAGCTATCGAGGCCATCCAAGCCAATAATTTCTACATTCTGCCTCATCCGATCTACGATGAAAGGGTAAAAGATAGATATGAGAGAATTCTTGCAAGAACTGAGCCGGAGATACTTGACATAAAAAAAGCATGGCTGGGTTCATTGTTACAGAGCGAGGAATATTGATTAGCAATGACGGTAGTGAAAAATCTTATCTACCTCACGTTGTCACTGATCTGCTTAATTTGTATATCTCTTCTAATTCTTTTTTCCACCCAACGTTCAAATATAGAGGTCATAGCAATAACCGATTGTAAGTCGGACTCAAAATTAACCGTATATTGTGGCTTTACCAACCCAGAAGATATGGTGGTTTTACCAGATAAAAAAAACTTGTTGGTTTCTGAGTTTGGCGCTCTTCCTCCAATGAATCCCGAAAACCTCCCAGGTCGAATCTCACTATTTGATACCGATACATTGGAGATAAAACCGATAAAAATTTCACCAGGAGAAAATGAATGGGGACATGCAAACTGCACCCGTAGTGATTCAATTTTTTCACCTCATGGTATTGATCTTATTAAAAGGAACGATGGTCGTTATCAATTAGCGGTAGTTAATCATATGCCCAGAGAAACTATCGAGATGTTTGAGTTAACTGATGTTCAAAACACTTGGTCACTGATTTGGAAAGGTTGTATTGATGCACCTGAATTAGGGTACTTTAACGATGTTGCCCTAAAGAAAGACGGTACTTTTTATGTATCGCATATGTACGACAGAGACAAATCCTTATTATGGTTGGTCTATGCTACATATGTCACAATTGATACAGGCTTTGTCTACCAATGGGATGCAGATCGCGGATACCAAAAAGTTTCAGGCACCGAAGGGTCTTACCCCAATGGGGTTGAACTTTCTCTCGATGAGAACTATTTATTTACCAATTATATTTTAAATCGAAAAACCTCTAAGTTAGATCTTGAAAGTGGAGTTGTAGTGCAGGAACACATGGGAGCTGGAATGCCAGATAATCTAACTATAGATGGAGAATTTATTTGGGTTGCTACCCAAGATCACACAGGTACCGATCTGTTGTTGCATTGCGGTAGTGATGATATTCTTCAATGCTCATTACCGTTTACGATCTTTAAGCTAAGACAAAGCGACTTAAGTGAAGTAGCAGTGTTTTCATTTTCTAACACCGCTATTGGCTCGGTAACGGTAGCAGTTCCAGATAAGGATAGAGTATGGCTTGGTACCTTTCATGGCGATAGAATGGCAAGTTTTGATATTAACTAAATAAGAGAAAAATAATGAAAGCATTCTTATGTAGAAAATTTGGACCCATTGACTCACATCAGGTTGAGGAGGTTGATGATTTGGTACCTGCTAAGCATGAGGTTTTGGTTGAAGTATACGCCGCGGGTGTTTCCTTTCCAGATGTCTTAGTGGTTCAAGGACTTTATCAGTTTAAGCCGGCATTTCCTTTTTCACCAGGTGGTGAATTTGCAGGTGTGGTTAAAGAGATCGGTGATGGAGTTAAACGATGGAACATAGGAGATCGAGTCATTGGGTTTAAAGGGAGTGGCGGCTTTGCAGAACAAGCACTGTGCAACGAATTTAACCTTATGCCTCTACCAGATGAAATGGAGTATGTAACCGGGGCAATTTTTCCAATGAACTATGGAACTTCGATCTATGCATTGAAGCAAAGAGCCGAATTACAATCCGGGGAAACACTGTTGGTATTGGGTGCAGGAGGAGGTTTGGGTTTGACTGCAATCCATATTGGTAAAGCCATGGGAGCTAAGGTCATAGCGGCTGCATCGACACCGGAGAAATTAGAATTGTGTTCCCAGCAAGGTGCTAATTCCACCATTCTTTATTCAAGAGGGAGCATGGATACTGACTCTCAAAAAGAGTTTTCCAATGAATTGAAACAGTTAACTGAGAAAAAAGGCGTGGATGTGATTTTTGATCCGGTTGGCGGATCCTACAGTGAACCTGCTTTAAGGGCAATCGCATGGAAGGGCAGGTACTTAGTGATTGGCTTCACATCAAGTATTCCGTCCATACCTCTCAACCTGGCCCTTTTAAAAGGTTGTCAGATTGTTGGTGTTTTTTGGGGTAATTTCTGTATCAAAGAACCCTTAGTGAATGCTGCAAACTTCCAAGAACTCTTTGAGATGTATGGAGCAGGCAAAATCAAACCTTTTGCAGTGAAAACGTTTGCTCTTGAGGACACAGCAGCAGCCATAGCAACGCTTGCCAATCGAGAGGCTGTTGGAAAGGTAGCAATCTCCATTCGTGACTAAATGAAACAATCCGCAAGTTATGGTTTGCTTGGGTTCCTAACGGTTATAAATATCCTCAACTTTATCGACCGACAACTGCTCACCAGTTTTTCTAATTTTATTGTTCCAGATTTAGGTTTAACAAACACCCAATTTGGTCTCCTTACTGGATTTGCCTTCATCATATTTTATTCTTTAATGGGTTTGTTCATGGGGACCATAGCGGATCGAGTGCATCGCCCGAGGTTTATCTCATTTGGTCTTGCACTTTGGAGCATTCTTACGGCTGTATCAGGCATGGCTAAAAGCTTCTGGATGCTTTTTATTCCAAGAATATTTATTGGAATAGGGGAGTCAATTTTGACCCCTACCGCTCTTTCTCTGCTCTCTGATCGTTTCCCAAAAAGAAATATGGGATTTGTAGCCGGTGTTTATTATTTAGCAGTACCCCTTGGAATTTCTGCTTCTTTGTTCACTGCTGGTTATTTAGGGCCAATTTTAGGTTGGCGAAATTGCTTCTACTTATTAGGTTTGTTGGGTCTGTTTTTTGCTCTATTCATGTTATTGGTCAAAGAAACACCCCATCGGCAAACAGATATCAATAATCAACTGAAAAGTGATTTCATCAATAGAAAAAACTTCCATGAAGCCATTACAGTTTTGCGAACCTCACTCCAGCAATATGCATCATTGAAATGGACAATCTATGGGGGTATAGCCATCCACTTTATACTTGGCGCCATGGTTTTTGAACAATTGTGGTTTGTTGAAGAAAAAGGCTTTGAGAGAGCTGAGATTGCCAGAATAGCAGGATTTATGGGACTTACTGGAGGAGTCATGGGAAATATATTTGGCGGCATTGCTGGGGATTACTATGCCAAAGTCACTGGACAGGGCAGGCAAATGTTCCTTTTTTGGTGCATACTTTTGTTTGTTCCAGCCAATATCATTTACCGAATAACGGATGATAATGGTTTTATATTTTTCACTTGCATGTTTTTAGGCTTTTTCCAGTGGGGTTGCATGTACGGTCCAGTATTTTCTTCTGTTCAAGAAATGACACCTACTAGAATCAGGGCAGTCATAGTGGCCTATTATCTGCTAATGGTAAATATTATTGGTCTAGGTTTTGGCATCACCTTGAGTGGGATAATGATTGATTATCTTATCAGTCAAGGTTATGAAGAACCCTATTCAGTCACTTTGCTTAGTTTTCAACTGTTGTCAGGCTTGTCTCTACCTGCTTTGTATTATGCTGGAAAGAACTATAAAAGCGATCGAGAACAAATGCTTGCACAAGAAAATATTAATTCTTCGCCACAGTAAATTTTAATTCTTTGTTTTGAAGACGTCCAAATCTGATAGCAAAGATGTCTTTCAAGTAATTCTGAGTATTTCTCCATGGTTCCCTGGAGCCCTGTTTGGGAAACTTGTGCATAGACCTGACTACGTAACCAGATGAAAAATCCAGCCAATTTCCATCTTCTTCAACAACGCCATCAACTCTAGGGCAACAATAATCAAAGTTTCTTTTGTCCATAAAATTTAATAGTCGACAGACGTATTCCGAGGTGAGATCAGCCCTCAGAGTCCAGGATGCATTAGTATAGCCAAAAGTGGCAACCAGATTAGGGACATCGTTGAACATCATACCTTTGTAGGTCATTTTTTTTGATACATCAATCTGTTCGTTGTCAACAAATAGTTCTATACCATTACAAACTAACAGATTTAAGCCTGTTGCGGTTACGATGAGATCTGTATCAAGTTCATCTCCTGATTTAAGTTTGATCCCTGTTTTCGTGAATCTTTCAATATGATCAGTTACAACTGATGCTTTTCCTGATTTAATGGCATTAAATAAATCTCCATCAGGCACTAAGCACATCCGTTGATCCCATGGATTATAGGTAGGTGTGAAATGAGTATCGATATCGTAATTTTGACCTAAAGATTCCTTTACTAAGTTGATTAGAAATTCTTTAGTTTTCTTAGGGTATTTTCTGCATTTTTGAAAGAAGAACCATTGTGAAATAAGGATATTTCTCCAACGAACCAGAAAATAAGCTATTTTTGAGTTTGTATATTTTCTCAATAATTTTCCCATCGCATCTTCTTCTGGGGCAATAAGATAATAAGTGGGTGATCTTTGGAGCATCGTCACATGAGTCGCTTCCTCAGCTATGGTAGGGATAATGGTTACAGCTGTGGCACCGCTCCCTATAACCACTACGTGTTTATTTTTATAGTCAAGACCTTCTGGCCATTCTTGGGGATGAATGATTTGCCCAGAAAAATCATCCCTTCCCTCAAAATGGGGATTATATCCCTTTTCGTAGTTGTAATAACCCCCGCAGAGAAATAAGAAATCACAAGTGAATGTTTGTGGTTCTTGTGTCTTTTTATTTTCAACACCCAGTGTCCATTTGGATTCTGCAGATGACCAGGAGGCGGTTTGGACCATTTGGTTAAAGTGTATGTGTTCATCGATGCCATATTCTTCGACCGTCTCACTTAGGTAATTGAGTATGGAGGAGCCATCCGCGACAATTTCATCTCCCACCCAAGGCTTGAATCGAAAGCCCATCGTACACATATCAGAGTCAGATCTTATGCCAGGGTAACGAAAAAAGTCCCAAGTTCCCCCAATGTTCTCCCTTCCTTCAAGGATGGTATAAGATTTATTTGGGCACTTTGTCTGTAAGTTGTAAGCAGCATCAATTCCAGAGATACCAGCTCCTACTATGACGACATTAACGTGTTTGTGTTTCATAGGAATATCAGTTTTGTTCCTCAGTTTATAGGAAACAGACTACATTCTAATAATTAACTTGTAAATAAAGTAAAAGGCTCTTTATTAAGGGCTTTTTTTTTATACAATAGAAATCGTTAGTTTTTTCATCAGCCTGTATTATTTTATTTATTTTTTATATTAATTTGTTCAATGAGTTATCTAGTTTTAGCGAGAAAATATAGGCCTAAATTATTTTCAGAGGTCTCAGGACAAGATCATGTTGTCAAAGCTCTTCAAAATTCGTTGGCCAATGATAAAGTACACCACGCTTTTTTATTTGCAGGCACAAGGGGTGTTGGCAAGACAACCATTGCAAGATTACTGGCCAAAGCGTTGAATTGTGAGACAGGCATCGTGTCTGAACCGTGTGGGCAGTGTGAAATTTGCACAGCAATTGATGAGGGTAATTATCTCGACTTAATCGAAGTTGATGCCGCATCACAATCAAAAGTTGAAGAAACGCGTGAACTCCTTGAAAACACCCAATATACGCCGACGGTAGGCAGATTTAAGATTTACATAATTGATGAGGTGCATCAATTATCCAAACATTCATTTAATGCTTTGTTGAAAACCTTAGAAGAACCACCTCCGCACGTGAAATTTCTCTTAGCTACCACTGAGAGTCATAAACTTCCCATTACGGTTTTATCAAGGTGTATGAAATTTAATCTTAAAAAGATCTCATCAGAATTAATCAAAAGCAGAATGAAAGAGATCTGTGAGGCAGAAAAAGACGTAGATTATGAAGACAACGCTCTAATGATATTAAGCAAAGCAGCAGACGGCAGCATGAGAGATGGGTTGAGTTTATTAGATCAGGCACTGGCTTTTGAAGATTATTCATTGACCTCTAATCAAGTAGAACTAATGTTAGGTACGATTGATGTCAACAATATTTTTGGATTATTGACCTCTATCATCAATCAAGATCCTGTGACATTGAATCAGGGTTTGAATGATTTAGATGATCTCTACCCCGATTACAAATCTTTGCTCGATAATATGGCTTCAATTTTACAGCAAGTAGCTTTTCTTCAAATCACTGGTAACAATAAACTCAATAGAGAACAGGAAATGGATAAAACCGTAATAAACTTTGCTAAGGAAATCCAGCCAGAAGTCATCCAACTTCTTTATCAGATTACCATCACGTCCAAACGGGACATAGAGTTAGCACCAAGCCAGAGAGAAGGATTTTCGATGGCAATATTGAGAATGTACGCATTCACTGCCAGTGCCGATGAACAATCCAATGGTGTTCAAACAGCAAAAGCAACAGTTAAAAAACCCGAGGCTCCAGAAACACTCAAGAAAACATCAATAACGAATGAAACAAAACTAGATATGGAGCAAAATGAACTGCAATTGAATGCTAAAAACTGGCTTGAAGAAATAAAAAAGTTAAATCTTTCAGGAGCCCTGAGGCAACTTGCATCACATTGTAGTTTTAAATCTCTTAAAAAAAATACCCTCTACTTGACCATTGATTCAAATCACAGCCATTTGCTTTCAGATCAACTGAATAAAAAATTTAATGAGTTGTTAATCAACCATTTTAAATCAGTCAGCAACATCAGTATTGAACAAGAACCAGAAAGTGGGCTGACACTGGCAAAGAAGAAATCGACTAAACATGAAGAACAATTGATTATGAATGAGTCCCGAAGCAGATCTGATCCCATTATAGAGAAAGTGAAAGATCTTTTTGGTGCAACCCTTAAAAACTAACTCCGATGAATAAATACAGCCCCATATTGCAAGATTTGATCCAAGCGTTTAAGAATCTTCCAGGGATAGGAATTAAAAGCGCTCAAAGAATAGTTTTTTACTTGTTACAGCACGACCATACTGAAAAAGCTGTATTTCTCTCTGAAACCATCCAAAAATCCTTAGAGACAATTCAAGAATGCCAAATTTGTAGGATGTATTCAGAAAAAGAGACGTGTGAAATATGTGATGATTCTAAACGAGATCCAACTATACTTTGCATTGTTGAAACTCCAACAGATTTAATTGCAATAGAAAATACTATGCAATTTAAAGGTAGGTATTTTGTTCTAATGGGCTATCTTTCACCCATCGATGGAATTGGAAGCGATGAGTTAAAAATCAATCAATTGGAAGAAATTTTTAAACAGAAAGTCATCAATGAGATTATATTGGCTACTGGTACAACGGTTGAGGGAGAAGCAACGGCAGCCTTTATTGCGTCTGTGGCTGAAACTTATGGAATTAAAGCTACCAGGATTGCCTATGGTGTGCCTGTTGGTGGCGAACTAGAGTATGTTGATTCTAATACCCTGACGCGAGCAATTATGAATAGAAGTATTCTAGAATGACAATGGGATTTCGAATTCAGCGATCAGCTTTTTATAATTGTCGTATCTTTTAATTGTAATTGTTCCTTTTTTTACTGCTTTTTTGATAGCGCAATCTGGTTCGTTGATGTGAAGGCAATTTCTAAATTTACAACGTTCAGAAACTGAATTGATTTCTCTAAAACCATTTTCAATTTCTTTAATATCAGAGACATTCGGTCTTAGATTTTCTATTCCAGGCGTGTCAATTAAATAACCGTTTTCTAGAATACGATGCATTGTGATTGCAGATGTCGTGTGTTTACCTTTCTTGGTTTTTGTTGATAGGATGTCTGTTTTGTTTAGATTGTTGCCTATCAGTAAGTTTATGATGGTTGATTTTCCCACTCCTGATTGACCTAAAAGTATAGTTGTCTGGTGATT
>UINC01001903.1_pt1 | contig 12399 bp, 14 predicted proteins | sample 5385821 | NCBI WGS metagenome assembly UINC01 (sample SAMEA4666929, study PRJEB26691) | marine metagenome | isolation source: Pacific Ocean | place: Pacific Ocean | collected 2011-10-13 | reverse complement strand
CCGGCTCGTGAAGCTCTTGCCGTTGAATTGAATTCTATCCAAATTTCAGACTCAAATTATCCCATATACGCTAATGTTAACGCGCAACCAAATACCCTTGGTTTAAAAATCAAAGATTTATTGATCCGTCAATTGGAAAACCCGGTGCTGTGGTCGCAAACCATTACAGCAATATCCAACCAGGGCATAGCAGCCTTTATGGAAGTGGGTCCAGGAAAGGTCCTGCAGGGTTTGAACAAGCGCATCAATCGGCAAATACCCGTCTCTGGTATTGAATCTATTGCCCAGATAGAGGCCATCCATGTTTAGCCTTAAAGATAAGGTTGCCATTGTGACCGGGGCTTCCCGGGGCATCGGAAAAACAATCGCGAAAACATTTGCCGATGCTGGTGCCCACGTGGTCTGCGCCGCCAGGACAACCGATGCCATCCAAACCGTCGCTGCAGAAATAAATTCAAATGGCGTTTCCGCCAGCCATACCACCTGCGACATCAGTGATAAGGAAAGTTTTACCAGCCTGGTCCAGACAACCGTACAGGAATACGGCGGGCTGGACATCCTGGTAAACAATGCCGGCGTCACCCGGGACGCATTGCTCATGCGTATGAAAGATGAGGATTGGGATATGGTGCTTAATATAAACCTGAAAGGGGCATATCACGGCATGAAAGCCGCCATCCGACCCATGATGAAAAACCGCAGCGGGCGCATTATCAATATTACCTCCATTGTGGGTCTGACCGGCAATCCTGGACAAGCCAATTATGCTGCTTCAAAATCAGGCCTGATCGGCATGACCAAATCCGTTGCCAAGGAAGTAGCCACCCGGGGCATTACGGTAAACTGTATAGCACCTGGCTGGATCGAAACAGATATGACCGATGAATTAACCGCTGAGGCCAAACAGGAATTCTTAAGCAGAATACCAGCCGGCAGGATCGGCACCGCGGATGATATTGCCTGTGCCGCATTATTTTTGGCATCGGATGAAGCAAATTATATTACTGGCCAGACCATCACGGTGGATGGCGGCCGAATTATCAACTAACCTAAGGAGACAGAATGTCAACGTTTGATAAAGTAAAAGAAGTCATCATCGATAAACTCGGTGTTGAAGAATCGGCTATTACCTCGGAGGCTCACTTCGTGAATGACCTTGGAGCTGATTCACTGGATACAGTAGAACTGATCATGGAATTCGAAGAAGAATTCGGAATCGAAATTCCAGATGAAGATGCTGAAAATATTACCACAGTGGGTAGTGCGGTCGGCTACATTGATAAAATTCAGGGATAGTAAAGCCCACTAGATGGCCCGTAGTAAAATTGTTGTCACTGGTCTGGGTGCACTTGCACCCAACGGCAATTCTGTAGATCAGTTCTGGGCTAATTCCATTGCAGGAAAGAGCGGCATTGGACCGGTTAGCTATTTTGATACAGAAGGCCACCGGGTCACCATAGCCGGTGAATTGTCTGACTTCGATCCAGAATCAGTACTGGATTCCCGGGAGGTCCGTAAACTGGATCCCTTCTCCATCTACGCCATTACTGCTGCGGATGAGGCTGTTACCATGGCTGGGATCGATCCTGATAAACTGGATCTTGACCGTGTAGGTGTGACCATCGGCACCGGTGTTGGCGGTATCCAGACACTGGAAGATCAGCACACTGCAATCGAAACAAGAGGTCCTAGAAGAGTTTCACCACTGTTTGTACCCAAAATGATTGCCAATATTGCCGGCGGACACTTGTCCATGCGCTGGGGTTTTCGAGGCCCCAACCAGACAGTGACCTCAGCCTGTGCTTCCGCTACTGACGCTATTGGGATGGCCATGCGCCTGATCTTAGCCGGTGATGCTGACGTAATGATCGCTGGCGGCACTGAGGCTAGCGTCACTGGCCTGTGTATTGCCGGTTTTGCAAATATGAAAGCATTGTCGCAATCCTGCACGGAGCCGGAAAAAGCCAGCAGACCTTTTGACACAGATCGCGATGGATTCGTTCTGGGCGAAGGGTCAGGGATACTGGTAATTGAAACGGAAGAACACGCCCTCGACCGAGGCGCTGTGATTCTTGCGGAACTGGCCGGTTATGGTTCCACAGATGACGCCTTTCATATCACCCAGCCGGCTCCTGAAGGGGCGGGCGCCCGGGAAGCCATGAAGAGGGCTATCCAGGATGCCGGTTTAAAAACCACGGATATTGATTACATCAATGCCCATGGAACTTCCACTCCCTTCAATGACCGCAATGAAACTGCAGCCATCCGCAACCTTTTTGGATCTCATGCTGACAGCCTGAAGGTCAGTTCAACAAAATCCATGACCGGACATCTCCTTGGCGCTGCCGGCGGAATTGAGGCGGTGATCACGGTCAAGACCATCGTGCATCAATTGCTGCCGCCTACCATCAATTATGAGACACCGGACCCGGAGTGCACCCTGGACTACGTACCCAATACTGCACAGGAACATACGGTCAATGCTGCCTTGTCAAACACGTTTGGCTTTGGCGGTCATAATGCTGTGCTTTGTTTCCGCGGGTATAATTGAGGATATTTAACACATTCATATCTTTCCTCAGAGGCAACGATCCCGTTTCCCCTCTGGAAAAAAAAATAAAATATACCTTTCGTAACAAACAATACTTGAGGCAGGCCTTCACTCATAAATCTTTAAACACCAAACCGCGCAGGAATTACGAGCGCCTGGAATTCTTAGGCGATGCGGTTCTGGATATTATTGTCAGCCGGGAATTGATGCGGGAATTTCCGGAGGGAGATGAAGGATTAATGACCCAGAAACGGGCTGCCCTGGTACAGAAACCTTACCTGGCACAAATGGGAACGTTGCTGCACCTCATGGATTATCTTCAGATCGATTCCGGCGTAGACCTGAGCGTTGAAAAAATCGCTGAGAAACAGCTGGCCAATCTTTATGAAGCATTGATCGGGGCCATATATCTCGATGGCGGCTTAAAACCCTGCAGAGAATTAATCCTGGATACGGTCTGGACCCACCGCAATGACGCCTGGAAAGCCACTAATTATAAAGGGCGGCTGATCGAATACTGCCATTCAGAGGATATCGACAACCCGAATTTTTTACTAAAGGATATTTCCGGTCCCGATCACCAGCGCACGTTTGAAGTTCATGTTAAAATAGGCAAACAGACATTTCCTTCCGGCCTTGGTACAAATAAAAAAACCGCAGAACAACTTGCGGCTAAAATGGCATTGGAAGAGATGAACGTTGTTCTTTAAGATTCCATTTCGCTGATCTTATCCCGCAATTTAGCTGCCATTTCATACTCTTCCTTTTCAATGGCAGATTTTAATTTTTCTTTCAGGACATCTACTGATAATTTAATTTTTTTATTCGGGGCTTTATCTTCTGTGAGTGTCTGTTCCAAAACGCTGGCTTCCGTCATAACATCCGGTGCCACCAGGATCGGCGTATTCATCCGCAGGGCAACGGCAATAGCGTCACTGGGCCGGGCATCAATAGTTTTCTGGCCAATTTCCAGGGTCTCCAGCTCCATTTTGGCATAGAATACACCATCGGAAAGATTGTTTATTTTCACTGTTTTCAATTCACCGTTTATGCCTGTAATCATATCGCAGATCAAGTCATGGGTCAGGGGTCGGGGTGTGTCAACAACTTCGATGGCCAGGGCAATGGACTGAGCTTCAAAACTGCCAACGATCACCGGCAGGCATCTTTCGCCAGTGATTTCCTGCAGGATGACCGCATAACTGCGGCTGGGAGGGTGATAAGAGATCTTCTTGACTTTAACCGGGATCATTTTCTATCCGCTAATTCCTGCTTTAAATGTGCAATCTTTACAACGGGACTTGGATCAGTTCCATGCAGAATTGCACACCAGTAACTTAACCAATCCCCGTAATGAATCATATGGAGAAATCGTTCCTGGAACAAATTTCCTGGTACTGAAATTGCAATCTGGTCCACACCGGCTTCCTGCAATAAAGTCCTGGTTATCTCCTGCCTGTGCTGTACCCGTTCATGGTCATCCCGATCCATCAGCCATAAAACAAACAACCTCTGAAATATATCCGCATTGTTTTCCCAGCCGACAATCTCATTGTGGTTGAGTTCAGGGAGTTCGTTATACCAGGCCAGTATTTTACTGTTTTCAGCCAATTGTCCTTTTAAACGTACCGCTGCAACACCCAGTGTGGAAGAATCAGCGTAGATCACTGGAATGCGCTCTTTGACCCTTTCTGCCAAATGATAGACAGGATTAGTATCCCTGTCCTTAGAATAGGTCTTGCGGGCCTCCTTAAGGGTATGAACAGCCTCCTGGATCCAATCGTCCAGGGAGGAGGAAATAATACCCGCTTTTTCCAATAATTTGATCATAGGTACAAATGAAAATGCCAGGGCAGCCCTTGGCTGCAGACCGGCGGGTATCTTTACAACATCTTTATGCAGACTGTGCAAGCGCTCAGCAAGTTCACCTCCGGTGGTGATGCCGCAGATCTGGGCCTCTTTTTCCAGGGCATGATCCAGGGCAGATAATGTTTCTTCCGTATTTCCTGAATAGGATGAACAGATAACTAATGTATTTTCATTCACCCAACTGGGGCAGGTATATCCGCGGACGACCTGGAAAGGAACTTTCAGGCTTTCATTTTCCAGCACAGAAACAACGTCGCCACCAATAGCGGAGCCGCCCATTCCGGCAATAAGAATATGGTCAATATTTTCATATTGATTGTGCAAGGTGATGCCCGCGCCAATTTCCAGGGCCTCCTGTATATTCTCTGGAAATTCCCAGATGGCCTTGAACATATTTTCGGGATCAATGTTATGGGGCATTAGGTGCTCCTCTGTTCAACAAGTTCAATGAAACTGATCAATTCAGATCTATCTATTTTTTCAATCTTTTCCAGGTTGGACCGGGCTGTGTCAAAATAATCCTTGGCCATCTTCCTTGCATCCTTTTCGATACCGCTTTTTGTAAAATAATTGCGCACCGCATCCAGGGAGCGATTTTTTACCCCGTCCCTGTTCAGGATTTCTGACCATTCACTGGAATTGTTTTCCCGGGCCATGATGACCATCAAGGTTTGTTTCCCTGTGGAAATATCGCTGCCCAGGCTTTTTCCCATGTCCTCGGTGTTGCCATAGATCTCCAGCAGGTCATCATGGATTTGAAAGCCCTGTCCCAGGTTGCGGCCGAATTGATCCATGGCCTCAATCGTATCTTTCTCTGCGCCGATCAAAATGGCCGGCAGCGCGGCACAGGCACCCAGCAGGGAACCGGTTTTTTTTTCAATCATACCCAGATATTGTTCAACGGATATGGTAATATCATTCTCGAACTCTTTATCCAAGGCCTGGCCTTCGCAGACTTCCAAGGTGGCCTCATTAAAAAAACAGCAAATACTGTTGGCCCGGTCAGGCAGATTATTTAACAGGATCTGGGCAATGGCGAACAAGCCGTCACCGGTGAGAATGGCCGTGGACTCATCCCACTTTTTGTGAATAGCCTCCTGTCCGTGGCGCCGGTCGTCATTATCCATGATATCATCATGAACCAATGTAAAATTATGCAGGAGTTCCGTAGCCAGGGCTATCTTCATCAAGGAATCTGGATCCACATGGAAGGCTCGGCCGGACAGATGAACCAGGATGGGCCGGAATCGTTTCCCCGTTCCCCCAAAGGTATAGCGGATTGGATTGTACAGGTAAGCAGGTGATTCCGGAAGGGGGAATCTTTTTAGATCACGGTTTACCTCGGTGCGGATAAATTGAATAAGCTCCTGGAAGTCAGACACTAATGACCGCCCGGTTTCAGAGACCCGAATTCTTGGAGTTTCCCCAGGACCAGTGCCTGTATTTCTGCCATTCGCTCAGGGCTGTCAGCCTCAAAACGGCATACGATCACCGGCTGGGTATTGGAAGAGCGCACCAGCCCCCAGCCGTCTCCGAATTTGATCCGCACTCCATCTACGGTAATGCAGTCATAATTGGCTGTAAAATAAGCTATTGCCTGCTCGGCGATCCGGAATTTTTCTTCGTCATTCTCCGCTTCCATGCGCATCTCCGGGGTTGAATGGTACACCGGAATTTCCGCTTTTAATTCCGACAGTGTTTTATCAGACCTGGAAAGCAGTTGTACCAGGCGGGCCGCTACATACAGCGCGTCGTCATAGCCATAGTAATCATCGGCGAAGAAAATATGGCCGCTCATTTCACCGCCAAGCTTGCAGTTCAGCTCGCCCATTCTCTGTTTGATCAACGAATGGCCAGTTTTCCACATCACTGGATTGCCGCCGTAGCGAAGAATCATGTCTTCCAGGGCCTGGGAACATTTTACATCGAAAAGGACATCATCCCCATCCTGGATCACTTCCGGTAGAAAAATAGCCATAAGCTGATCAGCCCACAGGATGGCGCCGGTTTCGTCCACCACGCCCACGCGGTCCGCATCGCCGTCAAAGGCCAGGCCCACATCGTATTGTCCTGTTTTCATTTCCCGGATAAGATCCTGCAGGTTTTCCTCTACGGTGGGGTCTGGATGGTGATTGGGAAATGTGCCGTCCGTCTCACAAAACAGCTCTTTCAGTTCCAGATCCAGTTCCTTAAATAATTCAGGGCCATTGATGGCCCCGGCAGCATTACCGCAATCCATGACCACCTTCATGGGTTTATCCAGGAATATTTTCTCCAGGAACATCTTTTTATAATCAGGCAGAATCCTGTAGCGGGTCTCCGTACCCTCCCCTTCTTCGAAGTCCATTTTCTCAATGGTCTGGTACAGGGTCTGGATATCCTTGCCATACACAGCTTTTTTATCCAGGGAAAGTTTAAAGCCGTTGAACTCAGGAGGATTATGGGAACCGGTGATCTGCACCGCTCCGGCTACGCCCAGGTGGAACATGGAAAAATAATTTACAGGCGTTGGCACAATGCCCAGGTTAATGACATCCGTGCCCGTAGATAACACCCCTTCCTTAAATGACTGCATCAGTTCTGGCGTCGTCAGCCGAATATCCCCGCTGAGGCCGATCTCCTGCCGGCCGGCCCTACGCACAAATGTACCAAATGCTTTTCCCAGTTTTACTACCACGTGGTCAGGGAAATCATCTGCGACTTTCCCCCTGATATCATATTCACGAAAAATAAACGGATTGATCATAGCCTATGGAATTTTACGATTTTAGCATATTGGTTAGATCTTTCTTCAGGATCGCTGATGCGGTGAGCAGGCCGGAAAAAAGAGCACTGGTCACTCCCACTGTGGTCACATCCTGTCCAGTGAGAAATAGATTTTTTATCTTGGTCCGGGGCTTGAGCCAGCGTTGTCGAAAACGCCGCGGTGTATGATTAATACCATACATTTCACCTTTCTGATAATTGGCCAAGTCCCGAACAGTGAGAGGCGTGGAAAGTTCCGTGTAGGCAACGGCATCCTTAATGCCTGGAACATGGCGGTGCACCACATCCATGATCCGTTTGGAAAGTTTTTCCTTTTCATTTTCATAATGTTCTCCTCGTTTTTTCCAGGGCAAATCTTGCCACTCATCATACCAGTTCCACCTACTAAGGGTAATGGCTTCCATAGTGGCATACCCGGCATGGTCCTGGTCCCAGACTTCGTCTTTTGCGGAAGGAAAGGAGACATAAACAACGGGAAAATCCGCCTCAGGATCCTGAATAAAGTTCTGGACATTCTGATCATGGTCATACCCGGGATAGATCCATAAATTTGTATTTGTCAGCCCCAGGTCCCTGGCGGACCTGTTCAGGCCGATATGCAGGCATACGTAACTTTCCGTTTTCTGGACAGATTGCAAAGATGCAGGAATGTTTGCAGGTAATTGGTTGCTGCCGATCAATTTTTCATAGGTATTCATGACACCTGTACTGCTGATGATGGTGGCCGCATTAAGTTCATCCCCGTTGTCCAGGCGCACACCAACGGCAGCACCATTGTGGATAATGATTTCTTCCACCGCAGCATTCACCGCCAGTTGGCCCCCATGCTTTTCAATCAGGGCGGAAATTGTTTCTGCAATACTCCTTGATGTGCCTGTAGGATAATTGCCCCCATCCAGGTAATGGCGAACCACAAAAGCGTGCATGGCAAAACTGCTTTGCTTTGGCGGCAGGCCATGGTCGCCCCATTGTCCCGTAAGCACTCCGATCATTTCCTGATTGTCCGTTAGTTCGCTGAGAACCTCATAAGTCGTTCGATCGGCCAGTTGAAAAAACTTGCGGGTCATAAAAGGATAGGTGATTCTGCCCAGCAGGTCCGGCATGGCCTTATTGGCAAAATAGGGTTTCGCACTTCTCACGGATTGGTCCAGCAAGGTCATATAAGTTCTAATGGCCTGCTCTTCTTTGGGGAAATAGGATATCATATCTTCCACAAACTGTTCCCGCGGTGCGGTAAAATTATAGGATTGGTCGGGGAAAATGATGCGGTCGTAATTGGCGTCCATAGGTGACCATTTCAGCTGGCCATCGGATACAAGATCAAAAAGCCGCCGGACTGCGGACCAGGGTTTGTGCACTTCACCAATATAGTGAATTCCCACATCCCATTCGTAATTATCCCGTCTGAAGGTGTGGGTCCAGCCGCCGATTTTGAAATGTTTCTCCAAGACAAGAACCCGCTGTCCGTTCAAGGCCAGAAGAGCGCCAGTAGACAGGCCGCCAATACCGGACCCGATTATGATGGCGTCAAAGGATTCGTTTGCCAGGTCGGAGCGGTAATTATCCCATTTTTTCATCACAATTTGCAATCAAAGATAGCGGTAAAATGAACCTCGAGGCTAGACAACAGTATCTGAATATTGAAAAAGCTCCATGGCGGCGCTACTGGAGGCTAATGGTGCTTTTCAGTTCCCAGTCGGTGAGGTTTTCTGAGGTATAGATCTTCCCATCGGCAGTAGCAGCGGAAAAGAACTGCTTAATGTCATCTCCGTATGTGGTCCTGGTAAATACGGTGAAATTTGTGTAGCTGGCGACCCTCCCCATTTTTTCCAGAGCACCGCCAAGCTCCTGGGGGTTTTTGTTTTCCAGTTTATACAGATTGCCATGATTAGTGAGGAACACAAATCCGGTGATCCGGGGTGCTATCCCAAAGGTGTAAGCCACAGAACCCACAACAGATTCATTGCTCTTAGCACTCTCTGCAGCCAACGCCGCATCGATATTTTTCAGCATTTCTGCGGAAACACTTTTCCCGGGTTGGCCTGCCGACCCCTGTTCACCTTTTTCGCCCTTGGGACCTGGTGGACCCATGGAACCAGGCTCACCCTGCGGACCCGGGGTCCCGGGTCTTATACAGCCAAAAATGAAAACTGCCAAAATCAGGGTTGAAAAGACTCTCATGGCGAAATTCAGCGTGAAAACATCTTACTGCGGATCGCAGTGATAAGAAAAACGGCCAGTACCAGAACGCCGATGGCATAATAAAATGTATTCTCGCTCAAATAAGAATAGGCCCGGCGGTAGGCCAGGGTCATGATAATTAACAATTCTGATGTCAGGGCTGCAGCCAGAAAGAACATGGCCTTACGGACATTTTCATTTTTCCTGGCGTTGATCCGTCCCAGGCCAAAAACCTGTCCGGCAAACATTTTATAGAGCTGGTCTTCATCTTCCGAGATCTTTTTCAGGTATTCCCCATATTCATCCGGGGAATTAAACCGGCTGATGCCGGCAAAAAAGGTAGGGTTTATCAATCGTTCCTGATCTGAACTTGCTGCATCCTGGGCAACATTCCGAACCCTGGGGACAATCACCCGCACCAAAAAATAAAGTGCTCCCATGGCTGCCGGAAAATACACCACAATGAGAAGAAAGATCAGGGTATCCATCTGCATTTTGGTAAAATGGACAATGAAAAAGACCATAAAAACGCCCAATAAAGAAAGCATGGTAAATGCTTTCTGGTCCGTGCGCTGGATGATCTGCTGTTCGCCATCCAGTATTTTCAGAAGGGCGGTGAATTGTCGTTCCTGCATATTATTCCTGAAGGGTTTATGACTCCGGTGATATTATCATCCGGCAGTCAGTTTTGCAAATGGTTATCAAATTAAGATCAAACAAAATCCAGGTTCCTGCCCACCGGGAGCATGGTAGTCCCTGAACCGTGTCATGAATTTTCTCACCCGCAACTTCTCAGTTCCCATCTGCATCATTGTGGGGATTTACTTTTATGAGGTAGAAAATAATATACCAATTGCCATCGCCTGTTTTTTAATCGCCGTTTTCTGGATCGCTTATGACAACCTGCGCAGATAGATCATCTTACCTCCTATCCTGCAGTTTGGCCAGCAGCCGCAGGATCTCCAGATACAGCCAGATCAGCGTCACCAGCAGGCCGAATGCACCATACCATTCCATGTACTTGGGTGCGCCCATTTCAGCGCCTTCCTCAATAAAATCAAAATCCAGGACCAGGTTCAGCGCTGCAATGACCACCACAAACCCGCTGAACAGGATACCATAGGTGGAACTGCTGTGGATCACAGACAGCCCGCTGCCGAAAAAGCTCATGACCCAGCTGATCAGGTATAAAATAGCGATCCCGCCGGTTGCAGCAACTACCCCCAGTTTAAAGTTCTCCGTGGCCTTAATAAGGCCCGACATATAGGCCAGCAGCAGGGATGCCAGGGTTCCAAAAGTGAGAAATACCGCCTGGACGACAATCCCTGGATACTTGGCTTCAAATACCCAGGATATGGCACCCAGCGCCAGGCCTTCCGCCACGGCATAGAGCGGCACCGTAATGTAGCCAGCCGTGGGTTTGAATATGGTGATCAGGGCCAGGATAACTCCAGCGATCAGCGCCGGGATCACCAGGGCGATCATACCGGGGTTGGCCCAGGTAACAGAAGCGCTGACCATGAGCAGCAGCAGAGCAAAACCGGTCTTATGCACCGTGCCTTCAATTGTCATAGTCCCGGCTGTAACGCCGGATAAATGTTTCCGGAATGTATCGGACTTCAGGGCCGGGTTGCCCGACCGCAGGCTTAAATGATTACTCATGTTCTTCTACCTCTTCTATTCTTATCCAGGGTTTCCCATTTCCTGCCTTTTTCTGAATCAGTTTTACAATGCTCAGCAGGGAAATGATGATTAACGGGATCGCTAAAATAAATGCGGAATTATCCACCTGAAAAATTAAAAGGTTTATAAAAGGCCTGAAATGAAAAAAATTTCCGCCTGAGACCGGCCTTTATTTCAGCAGGTGCTTTGCCATAAAACCGCCGGCAAACTCAAAAGCCGCTTCCCGGGCTGCAGGATTCCCGCCATAGGTTGGGCCGCGGCCGGCACAGCTAGCCAGGCCTATCTTCTGCCGCAGGGGTGTGGTCATGGGAATATCGAGAAAATTCATCAGTATTGCACCGTCTTTGCGCATCCGGAACATGCAGTCGGTGAGCACATAACCATCTTCTACTCTTCTGGGAGCTGTAGTGCGGTCAAAGGAGTGATAGGCACCGGGATAGACCGTAATACCCGCATCTGCGCCGGAGGCCTGCATTTCACTAATCAGGTCCACACAGGCGTCTGCGGGGACCCAGTCATCCAGCTCGCCCGCCAGGATGTGGATGGCGGCATCGGTAAAATCCACAAGATCCATATCGATGATGCAGGGCGGATAGATAGACAAATGGGCAGCAAAACCCAGATTGGAGCTGATGGCATCCTTAAGCGGCTGCCAGGCGCTGTACAGGGCCACACCGCCGCCCAGGCTCCAGCCGGTAATGGCTGCTTTATTTATATCAAGGCGCTCATCCAGGGCCAGGGCCTCCAGGGCCCGGTAGGCATCCAGGATCATTGTGGCCGTAGTCACTTCTACCTGGGTGCCCACAGTGGAGGTCACTTCACGGCTGGCGAAACTTTTAAGCTCAAAGGTGGCAAGCCCCTGTTTGCGGTACATTTCCATGTACTCATAATGGTGCGATGCCCAGGCCATGCTGCCAGCTACTCCCACCACCAGGGGCAGGTTCTTCGGCTCCACCCCTTCCGGGAAACGAAGAACACCGTATACTTCCTGGGGTATCTGGCGATCCAGGTCAGTGATCACATGGTAAAACGAGAATGGATTGGCGCTGGTAAATACAATGCGTTCCCCCTCATCCTGTCCATACCCTGTTGCGATGCAGAGTAGGAAAACAGTAAAAAAGTGTTTTTGCATACCTTAGTTTACAATCACAGGAATTTATTGGTAGGATTTATATTGAAAAGTTTATGGGCACGATCCAGGCCTGTGTTATAAGAATGATCTTCAGGTTGAAAACTATTTCTCCATGATGACCTGGACCAGGATCAAAAAATACAGTGCAGGGGAAGAGGAAAGTCTATTTTTGATGCTGGTCACGGATCTTCCGTGCAAACAGCAGTCCGCCGGCAAT
>UINC01001900.1_pt1 | contig 12403 bp, 12 predicted proteins | sample 5385821 | NCBI WGS metagenome assembly UINC01 (sample SAMEA4666929, study PRJEB26691) | marine metagenome | isolation source: Pacific Ocean | place: Pacific Ocean | collected 2011-10-13 | reverse complement strand
CCGATCCTACCGGTGGCGGGCAGGGAACGGGGTGTCTAATACCGCTTGTAGCCTTACTCCTTGGGTTGAGCGTATGAGAAGGGGAACAGTAGCCCGAGTTCAATTGCGTCGGTTCGAAAATGGGCGGTGGCTTGGTACTCGTCGCTTGCGATCATTTCTAGGAAGGTCTCGGTGGACGGGTATCTGACGAGTATCAGGCGATCGATTGTTTCGTCGGAGATGACGGGGCCGACACCCTTTAGGACGTAGACGGGACCGCCGCCGCGCTTGCTGATCAGCGGGGTCGTGGCGGGGCCGTATTTTGAAAAGTATTGTGTTCGACCGGCGTCGCCAGCAAAGCGCAACAGGTTTAGCATGTAGACCGTGTCAGCGCTCGGAGGCGGCGGAAGGACCGGCATCGGGAAGTTCCCCGCCGGAGGGCCGCCTTCGAAGGAAGGCATCTCGCCGGAAAAAGCGTAGACGAATGACGCGTCGACGGAGGCCGAGCGATTCGGAAACGCGCCTTGGTATTCGCTGCTGCCGGCCATGTCCACGACGGCCTGCATAGAGGGGTATTTGCGGAAGGTCACGCGGTCCCAGCTGGTGTGATCAACCTCGTCTTCGGTGCCGTTCAGTTTACTCGTGCCGACCTTGCGCGCGGTGCCACGGAACACGACCGCGCCGCCGAGGCTCTTGAGTTTCTCTTCGGCGAGACCGTCGTAGATGGCGTATTTCTCTTCGCCACCAGGTTTGAATTTGACGAGGTCCATGACGACGACGGGGCCTTCTACGTTGGCTTTGAGGAGGTCGGTTATGCCGCCGGCGTTTTGGGCCGAGGCGATGGTGTTGAGTAATAGAATGGAAAGAATCGTTGCGAAGAATCTCACCGTCGTTCTCCCTTAGCGAATTTGACCTCTGAGACTAGCATGCCATCGTAAACCACTGAAAAGAATGGCGCGCCCTGCAGGATTCGAACCTGCGACCTCCTGGTTCGTAGCCAGACGCTCTATCCAGCTGAGCTAAGGGCGCGTGGGTTGGTAACGACGACGAGGCACCAGAACAATGGGCCGCGGGAGTACGGACCGCGATTATACCACCCGCGTTCAGACCCGAACCCAGCACCCGTCAGCGCCCGGCACCCCTCCGTGTCAGGCCGTAGCCGACTGGAAACTGGTCGCCGAGGGTGATCGGGAGATGGCCGTCAATCGTCGCTTCTCCGGCAACCGCGCGTACGGCGTTGGCCTCGGCTAAGTCGTAAAAATCATAGGTCAACAGTATCGCCGGCAGTTCCGTCAGAAACGTCGCGGCATACGGGTTGCCAAATAACACCGTAATGAACGGCTGCCCGGAAGCCTCCGTCCGGCGAGCGACGCTGCGTAACAGTTCGACCAACCCGTCCGCAAGATCCATTCGTCCGCTGAAGGAAGCCGTCCGTACGAAGACCGACGCCAGGACCACGTCGTAGCGATCGATGCTTGCACGCAGCAATTCCAACTCATCTCGACTGGTCCGGTCCGACACTTCGACCGCCGTAACGTTAGGCCACCGCCGCTCGAGCTCGGGCAGAAAGGTACGACTGGGCGCTCCATTGCCCCAACCGGAGGGATAGTCGAGCACAGAAAGATACAACAACGACGCCGACCGAGACGCACGCAACGGCACGTGCTGCCGTTCATCCTTGAGGAGCGTCATTCCACGGCGGCTGACCTCAGCCGCCATCGCGTGGTGGGTCCGCGTGCCGACCACCAGCGGCACCGTGTCGAGATTGACTGAACGCGTCCGGTGCAGTCCCAGCCTCGCTTTAGCCTCGAGTATGCGCCGGACCGACGCATCAACTCGTTCCTCGGCAAGGGCGCCGTTCTCGACCGCCTCCCGCAGACTGGCAAACGCAGCATCGTCATCTGGCGAATGCAACACTACATCGTGACCAGCGACAATTGCCCCCACCGCCGCCTCTCCAGCCGGCACCAACTCCGTCACGCCGCGCATCCGCATCGAATCGGTGTAGACCAGTCCGTCAAAACCCAGCTCCTCACGCAACAGCCCCGTCACAATGGGCCGGCTGAGTGTCGCCGGACTTGCGGGGGCAGGGTCAAGGCTCGGCAGTTCGATGTGAGAGGTCATGACAGCGGCAGCCCCGGCATCGATACCGGCGCGAAACGGCGGCAACTCAATACGATCAAGCCGCGCGCGGGGATGTGAAATAAGCGGCAGTCCGAGATGGGAATCGACGTCGGTATCGCCGTGCCCCGGGAAATGCTTGACGGTGGCGATCATGCCACCCTCAGTCAATCCACGTACGTAAGCCGCCGCTAACGCTGCTACGGCGGCCGGGTCTTCACCGAACGAACGAGTGTTGATGACCGGGTTACGCGGATTATTGTTGACGTCGGCTACCGGCGCGAAATTCACGTGAATTCCGAGCGCTCGCGCCTCACGCGCAGTCACGCGCCCCGCCTCAAAGGCAAGTCTGGTGTCACCCGCCGCCCCGAACGCCATCGCGCGGGGAAAGGCGGTCGCCCCGCTGATCCGAAATCCAACGCCAGTCTCAAAGTCAGCAGCGTTCAGCAGCGGAAGCGGGGAAATCGCCTGTAGGCGGTTGGCGATCGATGCGGCGGCCAGCGGCTGCCCGAGCACCGACCGCGAATAACCAGCGTTGAGCAGCACATCGGGCACCCGTTCGCGACCGCCGAACAGCAGAAAACCACCCACGTGTTGCTCGTGCACCAACGAGACGAGTTCTTCATAAGCATCACTGTCGCTGCTGAGATAGGTCGACCTGAATGACGGGACGAGAAGTTGGCCGACCTTTTGGTCGAGCGTCATCACCTCAAGTGTCGAGGTCACCCAACGCGCCGCGGTGGCATTAAGAGGTGCTGGCGCCGCCGCCAGCAGCACCGCTCCAGACACCACCGCGCCAAGGCAAAGACCCACGGGAACTCGCACGTTTCGGATGGTAGACCAACCGGACCGGACACGCCAGTGCCACCCCACCCCACCATCGGAACACAACACCAGTTATCATCTCTCTGATGAGCCATCAGGAACATCACGCGGCATCGCCCACTCACATCCGCTGCTATGTGCTAACCATTAGCGATACCCGGACGGAAGAGACCGATGCGGGGGGACAGCTCCTGAGGGAGTTCCTCACCGGTGACGGCCATCGGGTAGTCGGCCATGCCATCGTTCCCGACGAACCAACCACGCTACGGGACGCAATCGAGCAGCAGCTGGATGCTGACGAGGTGCAGGCAGTCATCACCACCGGGGGAACAGGCATTAGCCGACGTGACGGTACCTTTGAGGTAGTGAGCTCCCTGATCAACAAACGAATCGACGGCTTCGGGGAACTCTTCCGGTCTCTGAGCTTCAAAGAAATCGGTCCTTCGGCGATGCTGTCCCGGGCGTGCGCGGGTACATCTCGCGGCAAGATTCTGATCTCACTCCCCGGCTCGGAGAACGCGATCACGTTAGGTATGACCCAACTGGTCCTACCGGAACTGGGTCACCTGGTGCGCGAGGTAACACGGTGACCGGGACGAAGATGCGCCCTATTCGGCGAACGATTCCGTTCAAGGACGCGCTGGATCTGGTCGAGCAAGCCTCCGTGCCACTGAACCGCATTGAACGAGTCGACCTCGAACACTGCGTTGGTCGTGTGCTTGCCACGCCGGTCGTGGCCGATCGCGACGTGCCGCCGTTCAACCGAGCAGCCATGGATGGGTACGCGGTGGTCGCCGGAAGTACGCTTGGCGCGAAGCGGGGAACTCCTGCTCTGCTCAACTGCATCGAGACGGTGCACACTGGCAGTATCCCCTCACAACCGCTCGTGTCCGGTCAGTGCATCCAGATCGCCACCGGAGCGCCAATGCCAGAGGGTGCTGACGCGGTGGTCATGGTCGAGGAAACCGACCGGCAGGACGAGACACGGGTAGCGGTGTTCGCGCCAGTGCATCCCGGACAGCACGTGGGGCGCCGCGCGGCCGATATCGCAAGCGGCGCCAAACTGTTACATTCGGGCGACCTGTTGACTCCGAGCCGGATTGGGTCAATCGCAGCACTAGGAATTTCAGACATCAACGTCTATGCACGACCCCGCGTCGCCATCCTTTCGACAGGCGACGAAATCATCGCGCCTGGACAGCCGCTCGGACCAGGACAGATCTACGACATCAACCGGTTCACTCTTGGGTCGGTGATCTGTGAGCACGGCGGGGTACCAGTGCCACTTCCCACCGCGCCGGACGACCTCGACGAGTTAAGTGAGATCGTGGACGATTGTCTCAAACACGACATCCTTGTGTTCTCCGGCGGGAGCTCAGTCGGTGAACGGGATCTCACGGTTGACGTGATCCGGCAAAAAGGAAAGGTCCTCTTTCACGGCATCGCGGTGAAACCGGGAAAACCAACGGTCTTTGGCACAATAGGCAACACTCCAGTGCTGGGCATGCCCGGCTACCCCACATCCTGCCTGTCGAATGCCTACATGCTACTGGTTCCCTTGCTACGCCTGCTGGCCCGGCTTCCAGCGTATCGATTCCGCACCATGTCTGTCCCCGCCGCACAGCAATTCATATCGACCACCGGCCGACATCAGTTCTATACCGTGCGGGTGCTCGGCGGTATGGCTGTACCCGCGTTCAAGGCCTCCGGTGACATCACCAGCATGTCCCAGGCGGACGGCTACATTGAGATCCCAGCAGAAGTCGATGTCGTCGAAGAGGGAGAGACGATCGAAGTCAAACTCTTCTAGCTGTTACCGCTTACCGACCGTCCGCTCGTATTCGGGCTCCAGTTCATCGGCGGTGTGCAAATCGAACGGACCGGCCAACGGCTCATAGTCGCCTCGAAACTCCGCGTGGCAGCGGTAGCAGACGGTCAGATCCTTCAGGCGCCTGTAGACCGCGAGATCAATGAGCGCGGCACCGGCCAAGACGCCGTAGGCGATTAAATCAAGCCCGTAGTAATAAAACCCTCCACTGATGAAGATCGCGATGACGATAACCGTCACCCCCATTTTGGGATCGAAGTCTTTTCGAAGGTAGAAATCGTCGCCTTCGCAGACCGGACACCGGTCGACCTTTTCATCGCCCCTCACGGGCTTGCTGAATTTCAGCAGAAACGCTTCCCCACAACGGCCACAGTTGATTTGCAGCGATTCCCCGGACACCTCCACCGGGAGCGCGCTACCGCACTGATAACAGACGACTGTAACTTCCATGTGCCGCTGGCGGTCTATACCGGAATCGACGTAGTAACGAGAATGTATTTCGCTAGGACCTCACCCACGATGACAGTGAAAAAGTCCACGTAGAGGATACCGGTAGCCGACTGCGTGGACCTGATCTTCGCCGTCTCCCAAGTCATGTAAGCGAGCACAACCGGGCCCAGTAACCCGAACAAGATTCGCTGCCAGAAGAACACACCGTCGAGCGACAGGATATACCGTGCAAACTCGGGGCCGGGAAGATCCGCGGCGGTGGTCGCCCACCAAACAACGCTGGCTACGACCAGAATGCGCAGGGCCGTCGCTCCGATATGGAACTTGACGATGGATTGCAGCAAGGAAACTTCCATGGAGGGCAACACGAGATACCAGTGTCCGAGGATCATCGCCGTCGAGGTGCCCCCTAGTAGCGCCATCGACGTCAGAAAACTGGCGACCGTTGCCCCAGTCACCACCAACGACCCGGCGTCGCTGGCAGCGGCTATAGCTTGCGCCACTACCGCAGCAACCCCGCTCAATCCGGCCAACCACAGCCAGACCGGCCGCAACCAAGCCAGCACCCGACCGATGGTCGCCCAGTAGACCAGCAACGAACCGGTCGAACAAATCAAAGCAGCCAGCCCGATCCCGTGCACGCCAGAACCCAGCGCGACCTCGTCGGGGCGCATGGCCAGCGCAATGAACAGTAGCGTCGCCGCAAACCCCGCGTTGAACCGGAAGAACTTGACGCCGGCCACCTTCTCCACCAGCAGCAGGGTCAACACGATCCCCACACCGAGATGGACAAGGAAAAGGAACGGAACGAAGGAGAGGGTCATGGGACAACGCGACAGCCGCCAACGCCACGTCAAGACGTGCGCATCCGCTGGCTGAGTGTGGAAACCGCGGGGCCAGAACGCTTCTCCGTCCCAGCCCCAGAGAGGGGCGTTCCGGTCTTACCCGAGACGACGGTTCACTTCCGCCCAGTTCACCACATTCCACCACGCTGCGATGTAGTCCGGTCGGCGATTTTGGTAGTTCAGATAATAGGCGTGCTCCCACACGTCGAGACCGAGCACCGCAGTCTTTCCGCTCATGACGGGACCGTCCTGATTCGGTGAGCTCTCGATCGACAATGAGTTGCCATTGGCCACCAACCAGGCCCAGCCGCTTCCGAAGCGTCCAACCGCCGCGGCGGCGAATTGTTCCTTAAAACTATCGACGCTACCGAACGACCCCGCGATGGCATCGGCAATCTGGCCGGTCGGCGCACCGCCGGCGTTCGGCGCCATGACTTGCCAGAACAGCGTGTGGTTCGAATGCCCCCCACCGTTATTGCGCACGGCACCACGAATGCCATCCGGCAGCGCATCAAGGTTGGCAATTAGCTCATCGACGCTCTTCCCTTGCAGATCAGGGTGGGCCTCAAGCGCAGCGTTCAACTTAGCCACATACGCAGCGTGGTGTTTGCCGTGGTGAATCCGCATCGTTTGTTCGTCGATGTGCGGAGCGAGGGCGTCGAAATCGTAGGGCAAGCTCGGAAGCTCGTGCGCCATGCGGGACTCTCCTTCAAAAAGGTTTCAGTTAGTGGGTCGTCACGACGTTATACAACGTGTCCCGCTCAACCGGAACACGACCCGCGGTCCGGATAAGACGGCTGATATCGTCGGTAGTGAGCACTTCGGGGGTGCGCGCTCCGGCCATATGGTAAATCTGCTCTTCCTGCACGGTGCCATCAAGGTCATCCACCCCAAACCACAAGGCAGTCTGCGCGGTCTCAACGCCGGTGGCAATCCAGAACGCCTTAATGTGCGCCACGTTATCAAGCATCAGCCGCGCCACGGCATGCACCCGCAGTGTCTCGGCTGCGGTCGGAGCCGGCAACTTCCTCATCTGATTGTTATCTGGGTGAAACGCCAGCGGAATAAAGGCTTGGAACCCGGCCGTGTCGTCTTGCAGCTCTCGGGCACGCAACATGTGATCGACCCGCTCTTCGTCGGTTTCGATGTGACCGTAAAGCATCGTTACGTTTGTCCGCATGCCTAACCGATGTGCTGTGCGATGGATCTCGAGGTAGCGGTCGGTCCCGCACTTGTCGTGACAGATCTTACGGCGAACGCGCTCGGCAAAGACCTCCGCGCCACCGCCCGGCAACGAGTCAAGCCCAGCGGCCATTAGCTCGCGCAAGATTTGTTCATCAGTGCGACCATAGAGATCGGCAAAGAAGGCAATCTCCACCGCTGTAAAACATTTCAAGTGGACGTCGGCTCGGATCCGCTTAAACCCGCGCAGCAAATCCAGGTAATAGTCGAACGGTAAATCTGGATGCAGGCCGTTGACGACATGCACCTCCGTCAATGACTGATCCTCCCTCGCACGAAGCTTGTCCCACACCTGCTCGAGGTTCAACGTGTAAGCACCTTCGTCGCCGGGCCGTAGTCGCGCGAAAGCACAGAACAAACAGCTCGCGACACAGACGTTGGTGGCCTCGATTCGAATATTGTGGTTGAAGAAGGTCTGACCGGAGTGCCGCTTTTCACGTTCTCGATTGGCCAGCCACCCCACCGCCAGCAAATCCGGAGAGGCGAACAACCGACGCCCGTCGTCGAGATCGAGCCGAGTCCCGGCATCGAGTTTCTCGGCAACCTCCATTAGTCCGCCATCTCGGAGACGAAGCGACATTGAGGGAGATCCAACGGACGTCGAGTCGACCCCAACCTCTAACGGTAACGTTCCAACGTCCGCGGTTGTCACTGTGGTCCCCATGCCTGCAACCGACGAGGTGCGGCCCATCCGATCATGGAAGCGAGACGCACGGCAAGCCGAGCGCCACAATCGACTATCGTACGCCGGAGTGGTCGCGCCGGGCAACCATCGTTGCTCTCAGGAACTTCTCAGAAACCGTCAGCAACCCGCATGCTACACTGGCGCGCAGTAGGTTGACGCTCCCTGATGGTGAAGGGAAGTGGGTGCGAATCCCACGCGGTCCCGCCACTGTGAGTGGGAAGCGGAGCGGCACTCGCGCGCACTCGTCGTATCGGCACCGGGCACGACGACGAGGCGCCCGCCACTGTGTCAAGGACATGGGAAGGCGTTGTCACTTCGCGATGACCCACAAGCCAGGAAACCTGGCCATCAGGTTCGTCCTTTGTGCCTGTCCTTGCCAGGATTGGCACGGCGCGCGGTCACGCCGAGAAGGAACGAATGCTTTCCATTCATTTCGCCTCTCCCGCTCTCAATCGCTGCAGCAACGCGAAGGCTGGTCATGCTGCGCGCTGACGGCATCTCATTCGGCTATCCAGACCGACCGTCGGTACTCCACGAAGTCAGTCTCTCCGTCCCGGCCGGCGGCCTGGTCGGAGTACTGGGCCCCAACGGCTCGGGTAAGACGACACTGCTCAAGTTACTGGCCGGCCTGCTGACGCCGGGCAGCGGCCAGGTAACGCTCGACGGTCTGAACGTGGCCGACCTGAGCCGTCGGGTCCTCGCGCGACGCCTAGCGGTGGTGCCGCAGGAAACGGAGCTCACCTTCGACTACACGGTTCTTGAAATCGTGTTAATGGGTCGCTACCCACATCTGCGCACGTACGAACTCGAGACCCCGGACGATCTCGAAATCGCGCGCCGGATGTTGGCGGAAACCGGCACCGCGCACCTCGAAGAACGGACGTTTCGCACCCTGAGTGGCGGAGAAAAACAGCGGGTCGTGGTGGCGGGGGCCCTGGCTCAATTTGAACCAGCTCCCTCTAGTAGGGGCGCTGAAAAGGAAGAGACGGGGAACCGGGTGCTGCTGCTCGACGAACCGACGTCATCGCTCGACCTAGCGTTTCAACTCACCACCGCCGCGCTCATCGACCAACTAAACCGCACCCGACGCACGACGGTGCTCGTCTGCACGCACGACCTCAACTTTGCCGCGGGATTGTGCCATGACCTAGTGCTGCTCCGAGACGGCCAGATCGTCGCCGCCGGTCCGACCGACGAAGTGCTGACCCCGGCGACTATTGGAGCAGTCTACGACGTCGAAGCCGACGTGCATCGCCACGCGACTAGCCGTCATCTAACCGTGGTGCCACTCTCCCACAGATAGCAAGAAAACAAGACACATGCTCGAAGGGATCTCCGCTATCTCAACCGTATCCTCCGTTTCAGCGGGTGATCTGCGACGCCATATTTGGTTGGTACACATCGGTTTCGGTGCCCTTGCGGCGCTTACCTGCCTCGCAGCTCCACTAGTGGGCCCGACCCCAATCAGTTTGCGTGCCGTCTTTGACCAATCACTGCCATTCGCCCAGAACGTGGACGCACAGATCTTCTTCATCGCGCGGCTGCCCCGTGCCATCGCCGGGGCACTGGTCGGGGCCTCACTAGCGACCGCCGGCGTCGTCCTTCAGGCGCTGTTACGCAACCCGCTCGCGACCCCGTTCACGCTAGGGGTATCGGCTGGAGCCTCCCTCGGTGCGATGCTCGTCATTACCTTCGGCGTACCGCTGGCGGTCCTCGGCGCGGCAGCGGTACCCGTCGCCAGCTTCACGGGCGCAGTCGGTGCATTGGCGATCGTCTACGGTTTAGCAACAATGCGGCGACAGGGATTGTCGACGTTAGTCCTCCTGCTTGCCGGAGTTACCCTCAACTCGCTGTTTTCGGCGGTCATCTTATTCGTCCAATACGTCGCTGACCCAGCGCAAACCCTCCAGTCTGTGCGCTGGGTCATGGGCAACCTCGACGTCGGCAGTTACAACCCCATTCTCTGGGCTATCGTGCCGATGGGGTTGGCAGGTGCCGTGTTCGCCCGGTTGCCGCGCGCGCTGAACCTACTCACGCTCGGCGCCGACAGTGCAGCAACCCGGGGCATCGACGTGCTGAACACCCAGCGCCTGGCGTTTCTCAGTGCCTCACTCGCCACCGGTGCGGCCGTAGCAATCGGTGGGCCGATTGGCTTCGTTGGCATCATCGTGCCGCACCTGATCAGATTACTGGTGGGTGCTGACCACCGGCTGGTAATGCCGGCCTCTGCGTTCGTGGGGGCGGCGTTCCTCGTTGCCTGCGATGTCGCGGCGCGCACCGTCCTCTCTCCAATGGAGCTACCCGTCGGAGTGGTCACCGCCATGTTGGGTGGTCCGTTCTTTTTGTGGCTCCTGGTACGACACCGATGACAAACAGAACCAAACGCCAAAAGCATGCGATCCTTGCCCTAACGTTTCTGACGGCGCCCGGGCTCGTCAGCGCCCAGGAGCAACCTCAGCGGATCGTCTCGATCGTCCCCGCCTTAACCGAAACCTTGTTTGCCATGGGCGCCGGCGATCAGGTGGTCGGCGTCGGAAGCTTCGATACGCACCCACCAGATATCACCACCAGACCCAGAGTTGGAGGACTACTAGATCCCGACATGGAACAGATTTTCGCGCTGCGACCGGACCTCGTCTTGCTGTACGGGAGTCAGCAGAACCAAGCCGAACAACTTGCCCGCGCAGGCATTCAGGTCCTCCCTTACACCCACGGCGGAATAGACGACACGCTCTCGGTCATCTCCCACCTCGGAATGCAGATCAAACGTCCAAACGACGCGAAACGGCTCATTCATTCGATGCAGGCCGAGCTCGAGAATGTCAGGGCACGGGTCGCTCAGCGCGAACGTCCCAGCGTGCTACTGGTATTTGGTCGGGAGCCCGGTGCACTCCGCAACATCTACGCGAGCGGGGGAACGGGGTTCCTGCACGACATGCTGGAAGCGGCGGGCGGGCGTAACGTGCTCGCTCACATTGCCCGTGAGTCGCTCCAGATAACGTCGGAGGCAATCTTGGCATCGGCCCCTGACGTAGTCATCGAACTGACGTACGACGACCGCATGACCCAAGAAACCCGGGCAGCAGAGGTCGCGGTCTGGAACCGGCTGCCGGCCGTCCCGGCCGTACGCAACCAACAGGTGCACCTTCTTCTCGGTAATCACTTCGTGCAACCGGGGCCGCGCCTAGCCGAGGCAACTACAGCAATCGCCCGTGCGCTGCACCCGGAGGCGTTCCTTCCTTTACTCGAGCTGGCGAGATAAGGGCTCCCTAGCAGACTTGCTAGCATAGTTGGCTCGGCGAGCGTGCGCTCTGAAAGTTAGCTGAATGCTGTGACCGCTTCCACGTTTTCGAGTGTCGAGCAAATCGTGGCGGCGATCACCGCCGTCCGCGAGCATCCGGTGCTACTGCTCACCGATTTTGACGGGACTCTCTGCGAATTCAAGGACGCGCCAGACGCAGTAATACTGTCCCCGCCACGCCGGTTAGCTCTCTCGGCGCTAGCGGCCCGTCCGACGTGGAGCGTGGGGATCGTCAGTGGACGACGGGCGGCAGACGTGCGGCAGCGCGCGGGCCTGCGCGGCTCGGCGTACTATGCGGGGCTTCACGGCATGGAAATCGACGGCCCCGACAAACAGTTCCAAGTTCCAGACCTTGGCGCCCTCCACGACGAGATACAGCGCCTAGGAAACGCACTCGCTGATGCGACTGCGTCGTTTCCGGGCGCTCTACTCGAAAATAAGGACCTGTCGGTGGCGCTCCACGTCAGAGCCGCAAGCCCTCGCGACCGGCAGCACGCGGAACGATCGTTCTGGACGCTCGCCCGCCCGATGATTGAGGCTGGCACCTTACGTTTGCAACGGGGAGAGTGTGTCTTTGAACTGCTGCCGAACATTGCGTGGGACAAGGGGGATGCGGTGCGCTGGATCGAAGCCGACACCCGTCATCGGCACGGCGCCGCGGCATTCCCCATCTATCTGGGGGACGACCGAACAGACGAGCATGCGTTCGACGCCGTCGGCGACCGCGGGCTCACCGTCGTTGTGGGATCGCGGCCGTCGCGGGCCCAGTATCGCCTCCCCGATCCGGCTGCCATCGAGCGACTTCTCACTCGGTTGGCGACGCCGCACGCACCTCACTGATTCTGACAGCCACCGTCACCCCGGATCGCCCACGAATGGTACACTCGTCTCCGGTGACACTCCGGGGTCTGCTTCGCCATTCGATGCGCGCGTACTACTGGCCTGTAACCGCAGGCACGTTACTAGCTGCAAGCGCGTTCATGCCGTGGATCACCGTCGGGAACCAGCAGTACGGCGGCGTGCCTGACCTCGCAGGCATCTGGGTATTGGGGCTCGCCGTCGCGGCCGTAATACTAGCGAGTCTAAGCATCGCAACCCGAAAGAACTCTCGACATCCGTTATTGCTC
>UINC01001897.1_pt1 | contig 12422 bp, 13 predicted proteins | sample 5385821 | NCBI WGS metagenome assembly UINC01 (sample SAMEA4666929, study PRJEB26691) | marine metagenome | isolation source: Pacific Ocean | place: Pacific Ocean | collected 2011-10-13 | reverse complement strand
TAGATAGTCTTAAAAATAAAAAATCTCAAATAAAAGTAATTGAAGCACTTTTTTCGCTTACTGAAAATAGTATTTCTATAAAAGAACTAATAAAAAAGTGTAAGGTTTCACGTGGTACTATTAATGCCTTAATTGATGCTAAAATTATAGAAAAGAAATATGAGACTGTTGATAGAATTCAATTTGATATAGTTAATAAAATAAAAACAAAAAAACTAAGTATAGATCAAAAACAAGCATTTAATGAAATAGTTTCAAATTTTGAGAATAAAAGCGTTTCATTATTACATGGTGTTACTTCTTCAGGGAAGACAGAGATATATGTAAAATTGATTGAAGAAAATTTAAAAAAGAAAAATCAAGTTTTGTTTTTAGTCCCTGAGATTGCATTAACAACACAGCTAATAAATCGTTTAAAAAAATATTTTGGTAATGCTTTAGCCGTTTATCACTCTAAATATTCTCTTGAGCAAAGAACAGAGATTTGGAAAAAAGTAATCAATAATGATGAAAAAGCAAGGGTTATATTAGGGGCAAGATCTTCTATATTTTTACCATATAATAAATTGAGACTAGTAATAGTTGATGAAGAGCATGAGAATGCTTATAAACAATTTAATCCTTCTCCCCGTTATCATGCTAGAGATTCCGCAATATATTTAGCAACTATTCATAATGCAAAGACATTATTGGGTTCAGCTACTCCAAGTTTAGAATCCTATTATAATGCTATAACCAAGAAATACGGTTTAATAAAATTGGAAAAAAGATATGGGAATGTTAGTATGCCTAAAATTATAATTAAAGATTTAAAAGAATGTATCGTTAAAAAAACTTTGAATGGAAATTTTTCAACTCTATTAATAAATAATATTAAAGAAACTTTTGAAAATAATGAGCAAGTTATTTTATTTCAAAATAGAAGAGGTCACTCTCCTTATTTAGAGTGCAATTCTTGTGGATTTGTTTATCAATGTATCAATTGTGATGTAAGTCTTACATATCATCAATCAACTAACGAATTGAAATGTCATCACTGTGGTTTTAAAGAAAAAAATAATACTAAATGTAAAAAGTGTTTTCAACAAACTATTTTAAAAAAGGGTTTAGGAACCCAGCAAGTAGAAGAAGAAATAAAAACAATCTTTCCTAATGTTAAAGTTAAACGAATGGATCATGACTCTACAAGAAGAAAAAATTCATTTCAAGAAATCATAGATTCTTTTGAAAAAAACGATTTTGAAATCTTGATTGGGACTCAAATGTTAACAAAAGGACTTGATTTTAGAAATGTAGCTTTAGTTGGAGTAGTAAATGCAGATAGTTTAATATATTTTCCAGATTTTAGATCACAAGAAAAATGTTTTCAACTTCTACAGCAAGTTGCAGGAAGGTCAGGAAGGACTAAAAAACAAGGTAAAGTAGTTATTCAAACTTATAATCCAAATCATAATTTAATGGATAAAATTTTTAAGCATGATTATTTAGGAATGTTTAACGAACAATTAAATCAAAGGTTTTTATTTAATTATCCACCATATACTAGGTTAATTAAAATTGTTTTAAAACATAAAAATTTGGAAAAATTAGTAAAAGCATCAAACTGGTTATCAAATGCTTTAAAAAATCATTTTAAAGACCAATTACTTGGACCGGAGTCTCCTATAATTCCAAGAATAAAGAATAGGTATCTAAAAAATATTTTAATTAAAATTCCAATTAATAAAAACTTAACAAAATCAAAGCAATTATTAGCTAGAAGCTTGAAAAGTTTTAAAAGCATTTCTTTCTTTAGAAACATTGATATATTAATTGATGTAGATCCATATAATTAATTTATGTACCAAATTTTGCTAGTCAATATTAAAAATGTATTTTTGCGACCAATTTTTTAATAAAATTTATGAACCATTATGAAACTGTTTTCATATTAAATCCCGTTTTATCTGATGACCAGGTAAAGGAGACAGTAAAAAAATTTGAAGACTACCTATCTAAAAAAGGGTCTGAAATAATTTCGACCGAACATTGGGGGTTGAAAAAGTTGGCTTACCCAATTCAAAATAAACAAAGTGGATTTTATAATCTAATAGATTTTAAAGCTCCTCCAACTATAATTAATTCCTTTGAAATAGTGTTAAGAAGAGATGAAAGAATTATGCGTTATTTAAATGTAAAACTCGATAAGTATGCAGATGCATGGTCAGTAAAAAGAAGAGAACGTAATACTAAAAAAGCATAGATATGTCATCAATAGATCAAGCAGGTAAAGCAAATCAAGGCGAAATAAGATATTTAACTCCTTTAGATATTGTTACAAAAAATAATAAAAAATATTGTAGATTTAAAAGGTCAGGCATTAAATATATCGATTATAAAGATCCTGATTTTCTTTTAAAATTCATTAACGAACAGGGTAAGATATTACCTAGACGATTAACAGGTACTTCCTTGAAATTTCAAAGAAAAATCTCCGTTGCAGTTAAACGTGCTAGACATTTAGCACTTTTGCCTTATCAAGCTGATATGTTAAAATAATTATTATGGAATTAATTTTAAAAAATGATGTACCTAATCTAGGGTTTAAAGATGATATCGTTTCAGTTAGAAATGGTTATGGAAGAAATTTTTTAATTCCTCAAGGTTTGGCTGTCCTGGCAACTTCTTCATCAAAAAAAGTTTTAGCGGAAAATATTAAGCAAAGAGAGTTTAAAGAAAAGAAATTAATTGATGAGGCTAGAAAAATTGCTAAAAAATTAGATAAATTAGAAATTAAAATTGCTGCAAAATCTGGTAAAGGTGGTAAACTTTTTGGCTCTATTACTAATGTTAATCTTAATAATGAATTAACTACTGCAGGTTTTGAATTTGACAAGAAAATTATAAAAGTCCAGGGAGGATCAATTAAAAGACTTGGAAATTATTCTGCTATAATAAGACTTCATAGAGACATAATTAATGAAATTTCTTTTGAAGTAGTTAAATCACAAGAATAATATTACTTTATATAAAATAATTTTTAAAGAATTCTCCTTTAATTTCTTGATTGTTTTAAAAAATTAGATATTTGTTTTATATTATGAATTAAATGTCTAAAACACCCTCAAACCCAAAAGGAACAAGAGATTTTTTACCATCTAATCTTTCAAAGAGAAATTATATTTTAGATGTTATTAAGAAAAACTTTCTTTTATTTGGATTTTTAGAAATTGAGACACCAGCATTAGAAAAAAATTCTACTCTTCTAGGAAAATATGGAAATGAAGGGGATAGATTAATTTTTAAAATACTTAATTCTGGAGAAAAGGTAAAAAAAGCAAATATTAGTGCAATTCAAGCAAATAACCTTTCAGAATTTACTAATTCTATTAGCGAAAAGGGATTAAGATATGATTTAACAGTCCCCTTAGCAAGATTTGTAGCACAGCACCAGAATGACTTAATTTTTCCTTTTAAACGTTTTCAAATTCAAAATGTATGGAGAGCTGATAGACCTCAGCATGGTAGATTTCAGGAATTTACTCAATGTGATGCTGATATTATAGGAACTAATTCAATTTTACAAGAAATTGAACTTATAAAACTTTATGATACCATTTTTTTAGAATTAGGTTTTAATGATATAATTTTTAAAATTAATCACCGCGGAATTTTAAATGCATTAGCAAATTACATTGGAGTAGGCGATAAACTAACTGATTTTGTTTCCATAATTGATAAAATAGGTAAGATAGGTCTTAATAAAGTAATGGATGAAATAAATGAAATAATTGATCCTAGCTCTGTTTCTAAATTAACTAGTTTATTAGGTAAAGAAAAGATTTCTATTGAAAAATTAAAGATGTTGTTTAGAGAATCAATTGAAGGTGAAAAAGGAATTGAGGAAATAAATACCATCATGGAATTTATTTCCGAAAATAATTGTATTAATAATGAAATTGAATTTGATTTAACATTAGCTCGTGGATTAAATTATTATACGGGTACAATTATAGAAGTAACTTCGAAATCAAATAGCACTATTGGATCTTTAGGTGGTGGTGGAAGATATGATGACTTAACTTCATTCTTTAATTTAAAAAACATGAGTGGTGTTGGAATTTCTTTTGGATTAGACAGAATTTATCTTCAAATGGAAGAACAAAAAATGTTTCCAGAGCATTTAGGCAATAATTTTGATATAATTGTAATAAATTTTGGTATTAGCTATATTAAGAAATTATATCCATTAATTGATTCCCTAAGAAAAGATGGAAAAAAAATAGATATCTACCCAGATGAAGTTAAACTAAATAAGCAATTTTCCTATGCCAATAAACATAATGTTAATTATGCAATTATCATGGGTGAGAATGAATTCAAAAACAATCAAGTTGTTATTAAAAATATGACTGATGGTAGTCAGTCAAATTATTCAATTGAAGAGGTTAATTCGGAGTTGTTTTAAAAAAGAGTAGCGAGGGGGAGACTTGAACTCCCGACCTCCGGGTTATGAATCCGACGCTCTAACCGCCTGAGCTACCTCGCCAAGATAAAATGCGCGTAAATATATAAACAAATTAACTAGACTCAAACTTAGAATAAAAATTATTTAATTTTTTTTTACATCAATTTTAATCTATATATTGCCACTATATGGAATTAAAAGTAAAGTTTGAGTTAGAGTTTCCAATTCATGCATCTCCTCAGATGTTATTTCAGTATATTTCATCTGCATCTGGCCTTTCAGAATGGTTTGCTGATAATGTAAATTCTAGAGGAATAATCTTTTCTTTTTTCTGGAATGGATCTGAAGAAAAAGCTGAATTAATTAGTAGCAAATCAAATAGTTTTGTAAAATTTAGATGGTTAGATGATAGTAAAGATCAGGATGAGTGTTTCTTTCAAATAAAAATTGTTGTTGATGAAATAACAAAAGATGTTTCGTTAATGGTTACAGATTTTGCTTATGAAGATGAAATTGAAGAAACTAAAATGTTATGGGATAATCAAATATCTGATTTAAAACAGGTTTTAGGATCTTCTTAATAATTCATGATTAATTATAACGGAAATATTAAAGATCAAGCCTTAGATCACTTTAATAACAGAGGATTTCTTTTTGGAGATTCTATTTTTGAAACGATTAAAGTAGTAGATAATAAAATTATTTATTGGGAGGAACATTATTTAAGGCTTATGTCTTCAATGAGAATTCTCAGAATTCAAATACCAAGTTTATATACTCCTGATTTTTTTGAAGAGGAAATAAGAAAAACTAATTTAAAAATAGATTCTTTTTTTAATGGAAGGGTGAGATTAACAATTTTTAGAACAAAAGGGGGTGGGTATCTTCCAGGTTCTAATGACCCAATTTTTGTTATTAATTCAAAAAAAACAGATCAGAAATTATTTAATGTTAATTTACAACCATATAAAGTAGATCTGTTTAAGGATTACCAAATTCAATCAAACCTAATTTCTAATTTAAAAACAAATAATAGAGTTGTAAATGTTATTGGTAGCATTTATGCTAAAGAAAATGATTTAGAGAATAGTATATTATTAAATGATCAAAAATTTGTTGCACAATTTTCAAATGGTAATATTTTTGTAATAAAAGATAGTTTAGTTAAAACCCCAACTATATCCTCTGGATGCTTAAATGGTGTTATGAGAAATAAGATTATAGAATTAATTAATAAATTGCCAAATTTAGAGATCGAGGAAAAAGATTTTTCACCCTATGAGTTAATTTCTTCTGATGAAATATGGGTTTCAAATTCAATTTCTGGAATAATCCCTGTAACTGAATATAGAAAAAAACTTTTTTCAAACAAAGTTGCTATTACTATTCTAAATTATTTGAATAAACAAATTGTTAAATCTTAATTATTACTAGGATTTTCTGGTGAATTAGACCAAATTAAGTATCTCCCTCCTAATTCTAATAGTTTTTCTTTCCAAATACTATCACAGCTTTTAAGGAACAAATCAACATCTCCATTTTCTTTTTCAACAACCCAAGATGATAGAGTTATTTCTTTTTCTAGCTGATTCTTATCCCATCCTGAATAACCTAAAAAGAATTTTATTTCTCCTAGCTTAATTCTCTTACTATTAATTAATTCTAAAACCACACTAAAGTCACCTCCCCAGTATATTTGGTTTTTAATTTTCAAACTATTTGGAATTAGCTTAGGTTGATTGTGAATAAAATATAAATTTTCGGTTTGAACAGGTCCACCATTATAAATTGGAAATTTATATTTTAAATCTGGAATTAAATCTTTTGTAGAATAGTTAAGTTTTTTATTTAAAATAAAACCAACGGAACCGGATTCATTATGTTCAACTAATAGTATTACTGACCTATTAAAATTTAGATCTGATAGACCAGTTGGTTCAGCAATTAGAAGGCTTCCTTTTATTAGCAATTATTTAATTTTATTATTTAACATGATTATAAAAGTCTAATTGAATCATATTCTCTATATCCATTAATAAATTCTTTCCCAGACATTCTTTTTTTACCTTCAATTTGAATTTCTAATACCTCCAAATATCCGTCTTTTAAAAGAATTTTTAACATATTATTTTTTATAGAAATTAAACCATTTAAATGTTTTGTTTTTATTTCTTTATGATAAATTACATTAAATAGTTTTATTATTTTTTGATTTTTTTCATCCTTAGTCCATGCTGATGGAAAAGGAGATAATCCCCTAATCAAATTAAAAATTTCAAACCCAGATTTATTCCAATCTATTTTAGTATTCTCTTTATTTAATTTAGGAGCTTTAATAAGATTTAATGAATTACTTTGCTTAATTGTTTTTAAATTATTTTTAGATATTAATTTTAAAGTTGATAATATTAATAAACCGCCAGTAATTTTCAATTTTTCATATAAGCTTCCAGTATTTTCAAAATCTTCAATTTCTACTTCTTTTTGTTCAATTATATTTCCAAAGTCAATCTTTTGATTAATAAAAAATGTTGTAACACCTGTCTTTTTCAATCCATTTATAATAGCCCAATGAATTGGTGCTGCTCCTCTTAATTGTGGTAATAAAGATGCATGTAAATTTATTGTTCCTTTTTTAGGAATTTCCCATATTATTTTTGGCAACATTCTAAATGCAACTACTATAAAAACATCTACATTAAAAGATTTTATTTCATTAATAAAATCTACTTGCTTTAAGTTTTTCGGTTGTAATAATTTTAAATTTTTATTTAAACTATATTTTTTTACATCTGAAAAATTGATTTTCTTTCCTCTTCCTGATTTTTTATCTGGTGCTGTTACTACTGCTTTAATATCATAATTATTTAACAAAAGATTATCAAGGCTTTTAACAGCAAAATCAGATGTTCCCATAAAAATTATTTTCAAATTATTCATTTTAAAATATTTTCTTTACAAGTAACTTAATATCTTTTTAATTCTATTATTTACTGAATCCTTTTCTAATATTATTGTCTTCATTTTAAAAAAATGATAAATTTTTATTATTTCTTCATAAATCTTTATAGATTCTTCAAAGGTTTCGTATCTACATTCATCTTGTTTATATATCTCTTTCCAAGGAGGAAGGATAAAAACCATATCATACTTAATTCTTTTACATCTTTTAATAAAATCATCATCATATTTAGTTTTAAAAAAATTTAAATAAGCTAATGTATCATGAACTCCTCTATCATAAAATGTGATAGATTTAACTTGTTTTTTATCAAATTGACTTATTCTTAAATCTAATAATGTTTTAGAAAAATTTAATGGTGCTTTAAGAAAAAGTTGATCATTTCCATTTTTTTTGCCTTCAAGAGTTAAAGATCTAACTATTTCTTTTTCACAATTGAATTTTTTGTTTTTTAACTCATCAATTAAACTAGTTTTTCCTGACCCAGGTCCTCCTGTAATTAAAATCTTTTTGCTATGTGTCATTTCAAGCAAATTTATCAATTAATAAATCTTTATTTATATATATTTGAAATAATGTTAAATGATAATAAGGATTTTTACAAAAGATTAGAAAAACAACTTACTGTGTCTTTAGATTGGCCTTCAATTTATAAATTCAAATTTATTTTAAAATCCGACTCATTAAACATTAACAATCTTATAAATATTTTTAATGATATTGACGCTAATATTTCTTCAAACCTTTCTTCTTCAAAGAATTTTACTAGCATAACAATAACCGCAAAGATGAAATCTGCTAATGAAGTGATAAAAAAATATAAATTAGCCTCTGAAATAGAAGGAATAATATCTTTATGATTAATAATTTATTAAATTTGTAAATTCTTACTAATTAAATCACCCAAATTTTGATAGAAAATTTAGAGTATAATACCGAAAGAACTAAGCTTATAATCCCGGAATATGGTAGACATCTTCATAAAATGATTGATCAAGCCTTAGCTTGTGATAATAAAGATGAAAGAAATAAAATTGCAAAGGCAATTATTGGAGTGATGGGTAATCTAAATCCTCATCTAAGAGATGTCCCTGATTTTCAACATAAACTTTGGGATCAACTTTTTATTATGTCTGATTTTAAATTAGATGTCGATTCCCCATACCCTTTACCTTCAAAAGAAGTTTTTTCTCAAAGACCTGATAAATTAGATTATCCTCAAAATTTTCCTAAATATAGATTTTATGGAAATAATATAAAAAGAATGATTGATGTTGCAATTGGATGGGAAGAAGATGAAATGAGAAAACAATTGGTATATGTAATTGCCAATCACATGAAGAAATGTTTTTTAAACTGGAATAAGGATACTGTTGAAGATGATGTAATCTATGAACATTTATTGGAACTTTCTGATGGTAAACTTATCGTAGATTCTTCAAACAAACCACTTTCAGATTCTAAAAATTTGATTAAGTTAACTAATAAGAAATTTACAAAGCATAGTTCAAAAAATAAAAAACCATATCGTAATTATAAAAAAAGAAATAATAATTAACATCTATTCAAATGGGTACTTTTTCAATTGAGGGCGGAATTAAGCTAAATGGAGAGATTCACCCACAAGGCGCAAAAAATGAAGCATTACAGGTAATATGTGCTTCTTTACTAACTAATAAAGAAGTTATAATTGAAAATATTCCTGAGATAATTGATGTAATAAAACTAATTGACCTTTTGTCATTTCTTGGAGTAAAGATTAACAAAATTTCAAAAAATAAATACTCTTTTCAGGCAGATGAAATAAATGTTGATTATTTACAATCCAAATCTTTTAAATCTAAAGGAAGCAGTTTGAGAGGATCTATAATGATTCTTGGCCCTCTATTAGCTCGTTTTGGTAAAGGTTATATTCCTAAGCCAGGAGGAGACAAGATTGGCAGGAGACGATTAGATACTCATTTTTTAGGTTTAATTAAACTAGGAGCATCATTTAGATATAATAGAGAAGAACATTTTTATGGAGTGGAATCAAAAAAACTTAAAGGTGCTTATATACTTTTAGATCAAGCTTCTGTAACTGGGACTGCAAATATTTTAATGGCAGCAACATTAGCTGAGGGTAAAACTCAGATATATAATGCAGCATGTGAACCTTATATTCAACAGTTATGTAAAATGTTAGTTAGTATGGGTGCTAATATTTCTGGTATTGGTTCTAATTTATTAATAGTACAAGGAGTTAAATCATTAGTTGGTTGTTCACATAAAGTTCTTCCTGATATGATTGAAATTGGTAGTTGGATTGGAATGGCTGCGATGACTAAAAGCAATATTACTATTAAAAATGTAAGTTGGGAAAACTTAGGTCAAATCCCAGATATTTTTAAAAAATTGGGAATTAAATTGGAAAAGAAAGGGGATGATATTTGTATACCTGAACATAATGATGGTTATGAAATTCAAAATTATATTGATGGTTCAGTTCTTACAATTTCTGATGCCCCTTGGCCAGGTTTTACTCCAGATTTATTAAGTGTAATTTTAGTTGTAGCAACTCAAGCAAGAGGAAGTGTATTGGTACATCAAAAGATGTTTGAGAGTAGGTTGTTTTTTGTAGACAAATTAATTGATATGGGTGCAAAAATTATTCTATGTGATCCGCACAGAGCTAACGTAATTGGACATGATTTTAAATCTCATTTAAAAGCTACTACAATGGTTTCTCCAGATATTAGAGCTGGAGTTTCACTGTTAATTGCAGCACTTTCCGCTAAAGGAACAAGTGTTATTCATAATATTGAACAAATTGATAGGGGTTATGAAAAAATAGACGAGAGATTAAATAAGTTAGGAGCAAGAATAAAAAGACTTTAGTTCTTTTATAAAAATTTTATCTTTTAATTTATTGATTTTATAAATTTGAATAACTAAAAAAGATACTATGAAAAAAATATTTATTATTCTATTGTTTGCTCCTTTTTTTTCTTTCACTCAAATCCAAACTCCACAACCCAGTCCTTTTTCAACATTAGTTCAAAAAGTTGGACTTGTTGATATTAAAATTGAATATTCAAGACCATCAGCTCGAGGAAGACAAATTTTTGGGAATTTGGTGCCTTATAATGAAGTTTGGAGAACAGGTGCTAATAAAAACACTACTATTGAATTTAGTGATAAAGTAATGATAGGAGAGGTAGTAGTTCCTAAAGGAAAATATGCTATTTATACAATTCCTGGATATGAATCATGGGAACTTATTTTATATAAAAAAAATGATAATTGGGGATTGCCCCAAAATTGGGATAAAAATGAGATTGTAGTAAAAACATCAGCAACTTCTTATGAATTGCCTTATTCTGTTGAATCTTTTTCTATACAAATAAATAATTTAAGTAATAATGGAGCTACTCTATATTTTATTTGGGAATCAACTGTTTCTTCTTTTATCATAAATACTTTAACTAGAGACAAAACTATATCCTCAATTAAAAAAACTTTAGACAAGAATCCAAACTCTCAAAATTATTATAAAGCAGCAGTTTTTTATTTAGAAGAAAATTTAAATATGAATTTAGCTAAGCGTTGGATTGATAAATCCTTTGAACTTAGAAAAGATGCTCCATATTGGATGTTAAAACAAAAAGCCCTGATTTATTTAGCTGTTGGTGACAAAGAAGGTGCTTTAAAAATAGCAAATAAAGGACTTGCTCTAGCCAAAGAGACAGAACTCAAAGATTCTGTTAAATCATTAAGTGATACTATAGAATATATTTTAGATAATTAATTGTTTTTTGAATTTAAAAAATTCAAGAAATATGAAAATATTGTAGTTAATAAAACTCCAATAAAGTTTAACCATAAATAACCAATATCTGTAAAAGCGTATATTATAAATATTAGTGCTTGGGATATGCAAGCTGCCCAGAAAACGTCGTTTCCTTTTATTTTCTTAATGAAGAAAGCGATTAAAAAAATACCTAAAATTGTTCCGTAAAATATAGACCCTATAATATTTACTAATTGTATAAGGTTTTCAAATAATGTTCCAAAACTTGCAAAAATTATAGCAATTACTCCCCAAATTAATGTAAACCATTTTGATGCGTTAACATAGTGTTTTTTTGATTTAGGCTCAATATGATTCCTTTTGTATAAATCAATGACAGTTGTAGCAGAAAGTGCGTTAAGCTCTGATGCAGTTGATGACATTGCAGCACTTAGTATTACAGCTAACAATAAACCTATAATTCCTTTTGGCAGGTAATTTAATATGAAAAATATAAATACATAGTCTTTATCGTTTGTTTCTATTCTTGTATTACCTTTATTAAGTATTTCTTTTATATCACTTCTTTGTTCTATTTCTTTCTTTTGAAGATCTATAATTTGATTTTCAATTTTTACTGTTGATTTTTTTTGATTTTTTCTTTTAACAAAATCAATTTGAAGTTTTCTTTTGTTATTCTTTAATTGACTGTAGTTTTCATTCAATTCGTTAAAATCATCTGTTTCATATTTTTCTAAATATTCGATGGCTTGTGGATTAAAATGAATTGGAGCGTTGTTAAATTCAAAAAAAACAAATACCATAACTCCTACAAAGAGGATAAAAAATTGCATAGGAATTTTAAAAACAGCATTAAATAATAATCCTAGTTGACTTTCTTTTATGGATTTCCCTGATAAATATCTTTGAACTTGACTTTGATCTGTTCCAAAATAAGATAATGCTAAAAATAATCCGCCAGTAATTCCACTCCAAAACGTATATCTTTCATTTAAGTCAAAAGAAAAGTCTAAAACTTTCATTTTTCCTCCTAAACCAGCTATGTCTAAAGCATTTGAAAAATTAATATTTGGAGGAAGAGAGTTTAATATTATAAAAAAAGCTATAAACATACCACTCATAATCACAAACATTTGTTGTTTTTGAGTTATACTTACAGCTTTAGTACCTCCACTAACGGTATAAATTATTACTAATACTCCTATAGCAATATTTAAAAGTTT
>UINC01001894.1_pt1 | contig 12428 bp, 10 predicted proteins | sample 5385821 | NCBI WGS metagenome assembly UINC01 (sample SAMEA4666929, study PRJEB26691) | marine metagenome | isolation source: Pacific Ocean | place: Pacific Ocean | collected 2011-10-13 | reverse complement strand
AGAACCTCAGCTTCCCAAGCTGATGACGTGGGTTCGATTCCCATCACCCGCTCCATTTTTTGCAGACCCTCGTGGCGTCACACTCCGTAGTCTTGCATCGGCGGGTAGACGGTAGACAAGGAGATCGCATGTAAGATGGTGATTCCAGCGAATTCGATGGCACAAGGCAGATGAACACCAACTGGAATTATCCGACCCGTGTGCGGGTCGGTGCTGGTCGCTTACGGGAAGTTTCCGATGCCTGTCGGGAACTCGGAATTACCGCCCCATTACTCGTTACAGACCCAGGGCTTTTGGATTTGCCGATGGTTGACCAGACGGTCGAATTTTGCAGGTCAGCAGGGTTGGCTTGTCGCGTTTTCAGTGCGATCAAGTCGAATCCGACTGGCACCAACGTGGAACAGGGAATTTGCAGTTACCATGACGGCGACCACGATGGCGTGATCGCAATGGGTGGCGGTAGCGCGTTAGATGCCGGCAAGGCTGTGGCCCTGATGGCTGGGCAGCACATGTCCCTGTGGGATTTCGAAGATATCGGTGACAACTGGATGCAAGCCGATGCCGAGGCGATCGCATCTGTTGTTGCCATTCCGACCACTGCGGGTACGGGTTCTGAAGTTGGGCGCGCGTCGGTCATTCTCGATGAAGACGCAGCGCGAAAGAAGATCATCTTTCACCCTCGCATGTTGCCATCGATTGTAATTCTTGATCCCGAACTGACGGTTGGGCTGCCGCCTTTCCTCACTGCCGCCACTGGGATGGATGCGCTTTCTCACAACCTCGAAGCATGGTGTTCGCCTGTGTACCATCCGATGGCGGAGGGCATTGCGGTCGAGGGGATACGCCGAATTCGAGAGTACTTGCCACGAGTGGTGGTTGACGGTTCGGATGTCGAAGCGCGGACCCAGATGTTGGTGGCCTCGACTATGGGTGCAACCGCTTTTCAGCGGGGGCTCGGGGCGATGCACGCATTGGCCCATCCATTGGGCGCACTCTACGACGCGCATCATGGCACCTTGAATGCGGTATTGATGCCGTATGTGTTAGAAGCCAACCGGTCGGCGATTGCCTCCGAAATTAGGCGCCTCGCTCAATACATTGATCTTGAACCCTCGACGTTCGAGGGATTCTTGAACTGGGTCCTAAGACTGCGGCGTGAGATCGGCATCCCGGAGGATCTGGCTGCGCTCGAAATTGGTGATGATGAAGCCCAGCGGATCGGGCAAATGGCCTTTGAAGATCCGTCCGCATCGACCAATCCAATTTCCTTGACACCCAGCGACTATGAGACCATTTTTCGCAATGCGGTTCGCGGCCACATGAATTGCGCCACGGGATGAGCCCATCAACCGTTCGAGCTCGACTCGGAGTTTTGCAGTGCGATGAAGTGCGCCCCGAACTTAAGGGTGTTTTTGGCGATTATGATCAAATGATTATCAACGCCATGAAAATTGCGGAGCCGGCAATTGAATACACGACATACCGGGTGTTTGAGGGGGAATTTCCGGATTCAGTACGGGTGTGCGATGGATGGATTACCACGGGTTCACGCCACAGTGTCAACGACCACACGGATTGGACTCATCGCCTGGCGGATTTTGTTCAGAGAATATTCGAAGCCGACCGACCGTTAGTCGGCATCTGCTACGGCATGCAGATGATGGCCAAAGCGTTGGGTGGAACTGTGACATCAGCTGCCAATGGATGGAACGTAGGGATGACGACGAGTCAAATTCATACGAGAGAAGCGTGGATGGGTAAGACTGTCGGGGCAACCGTGAATCTGCTGGTGAGTCATAAGGAGCAGGTAACCAAGTTGCCGGTGAAGGCCCGATGCATCGCCAGTTCTGAGTCATGTCCCAATGCCATCATCGGATTGGGCTCGTCGATGATTGGTTTTCAGGGACATCCCGAGTTTACCCCCGAATACGCCCGCGCCCTGTTGGAGTTGCGTCGGGGCGTTATTCCGGCAGAGCGGATCGATGCAGGTCTTGCTTCACTGGCCATGGCGCTCGACAGTGATCACGTCTTCAGATCGATTGTGGATTTTTTCTGTAATGCTGGCGCACGGGATAGGAACGCCTGAATCTCCAATTCATTGCCGCCACCAAGACTGGGGTTACCTCTGCGCCCGGTCCTTGGCGCTAGATGCTAAGGTAATCATCTACTGGTACGACCACGGCAGCGATCTTCTTATTTTGAACAGCATCGCGGTAACCGAGAACCTCTGGATTCTGGTAAAAAATGAGACCAAACTCTGGCTTTGCGAGACCGCTATCGTGACCGTCAGTAATCAGATCAAACACAGGTTCCAACCCTTGACTATGCTGGTCACGTTGGTCTGTTGCAGGCCATTCACAGCTACTGCCATACGTTCAATCGGGGTTCGGGAGACAGCCGACGGCATTGACAATGAGTAACGACCATCGCCAGAACGAGATGGAACCAGGGGCCCCGAAAGATGCCAACAACGCGGCTACGGGAGACGACACGGTGCCTACACGTCGTGGGCCCACCGCACCTAGATCCCATCACGCGGTCGCGGTTGCGGCATTTGTCGTGAGCCTCATTGCGCTCGCGGGCAGTGGTTTTGTCTGGTATTCCACGGCCGTAACCGGCCGGCTCGCATTAACTGAGACCCTCACTCGGGCCGAAGTCATCGCGCAGGAGTTCGACGCACTTCGATCCTCCCAGCGAACCGCCGAGACCCAACAAAATGTACTTCGCCGGCAAATCGAAGACAATCGACGGGCGCTCGAAGACGAACTCAAAGCACTGAACGAAACAACCAGAACTGAGTTTTCACGGCTCGACGAACAGCAAAAGAAAGTAGAGCGCGAACTCAAAGCCGAGTTCGATACGTTGGTCCGATCGATGGAATCCACCCGGCAGGAAATGTTTCGGGGGACCGACGAGTGGCTGTTGGAAGAGATCAGTCAGCTGCTTAGCCTGGCCAATGAGCGATTGTTATTAATAGGCGATGTACGGTCGGCCCTCAAGGCTCTGGAGCTGGCCCAAGAACGGATGACAGAGCTGGCTGACCCGACGCTCCTCGGGGTGCGGCGACAACTGGCGGCGGACACCGCGATACTGACTACCATTCCGGTTCCGGATATTGATGGCATTGTGCTGCAGTTGTCGATCCTGATACAGCAGGTTTCCGACCTGCGCCTGGCTGGTGAGGCCGTGGTTGCGGGGTTTACCGACACTGCTGAGCAGGCCAGCAAACCATCTGCTGCGGACAACACATTAAAAGGGTTAGGCCGCAGATTGATTGAAGACTTAAGCGCCCTGGTTCGGATTCGAAATGTCGAGACCACCCAAGCGCCCAATCTCGCACCCGATCAACGCTTCCTGGTATATGAGAGCGTCCGCTCGCCGCTGAATGCGGCCCAGTTGGCTCTGCTTCGCGGTCTCCCAGCGGTTTACCGTAGCAGCCTTGATCGAGCTCTAGCGGCCTTGACCCGCGGATTCGATGAGACATCAACCGAGGTCGTGGTGTTTCGCTCGGTCATCCAAGAGCTAGCTGTGGTCGAATTGACTAACGAATATCCAGATCTGTCAAAAACGCTTGGGTTGCTGCGAGAAATTATTCATCGGCGGAGTGGGTCGGAGTGAGGGGGGTTTTGTTGCTGCTGGCTGTAGTCGTTTTAGCAGTCCTGCTGGTGCAGGCGTCGATGGAGGATCCTGGTTACGTGCTGATTTCTCGCGCCCCCCACGAAGTGGAAATTTCACTGTCCCTTTTCTTGTTGGTGTTGCTGGTTATTGTTGTTTTTATCTATTTCGGGGTACGGCTGATTATCCGTGTGTTCTATGCTCCTCGAGATATAGGTCGTTGGCATGGCCGCCGGAATGCCCTGCTGGCCCGCCAGGCGACCTTGGATGGGTACGCCCGCCTGATCGAAGGGGACTGGGAAGCGGCGGAAAAGATTTTGACTCGACGACTCAGTTACAGTGCTACGCCTTTACTCGATTGCCTCGGCGCCGCTTATGCGGCCCAGCGACACGGCAATACAGAAGCAAGGGATGATTACCTAACGCGGGCACGGGCGCTCGACCCTGATCATAGCGAGGCGATTGAACTCACCCGCGCACGATTGCTGGAGCAGTCAGGGCAGACCGACGAGGCGCGCGGCGTTCTCGAGCATCTCCATGAGCAAGGCGCCGACAGTGGCGCAGCCCAGGGCATGCTGGTCAGTTTGTTACGCTTGCAGCAAGACTGGCGTGCATTAGAAGAAATCTTGCCGCAGCTGAGACGCAACGCCTTATTGCCTGCAGCGGAGCTCGAGACTGCTTGGCGCGATGTTCAATGTCAGCGCTTGAGTGAAGACTCGGATCGAGATGGAGCGAACGCGAATCGGGTATGGTCGAGTCTGTCTCGAAGGGATCGAAAAGACCCGTTGTTGATCGGAGCTTACTGTCGCCGTTTGATGGATACCGGCGATATGGCGCAAGCCGAGAAATTGTTGTGCAAAACCATCGGGCGGCGGTGGGATGGCGAATTGGTTCGGCTGTATGGGTTGATCCAAACAGAGCAGCCGGGGGGGCAGATCCGGGTGGCCGAAGGGTGGGCGAAGACGCGGCCGGAAGACCCCGATCTCCTGATCACGTTGGCCCGCCTGTACCTGCACGCGGGCAACCGCGATCGGGCCCGGGCCCTGCTGGTAGAAGCCGCCCGTCACGGCGGCGGTCGCGAATCTTACATGGAACTCGGCCTGTTGCTGGAAGCGGCGGGTGACGGCGATAAGGCCTTACAGTGCTACCGGCGCGGCCTTGAGCGACTTGACAGCCAGCCCGCAGCATCGATGCCCGAAGTGTCTCGCGGTGAGCTCCTGCCCCCTGTATCGGAGCAGATGGATTGAGTTAAGAAAGACGCCACGGCCAGCCGAGGTATTGTCTTGGCCGTGGAATTGCATGCCTACTGAGATATCCGAATTAACGTTTTAGCCGTCACTTTGGTTAATGCCTGAGCTCCCTGAAGTTGAGACCACGCGGCGGGCCATCAAGCCGCTGCTCGAGCACTCGATCGTTCAGGCGGTCAAGGTTCGCCAGCGGAAACTCCGCTGGCCCGTAACCCAGGGTTTAGCGCGACAGATTCGCGGCGAAGAAATCCTTAAAGTCGCGCGGCGGGCGAAGTATCTCCTGCTGATTTTTCGCCACGGCACCTTGATGATTCATTTAGGTATGTCCGGCCGGCTCCGGGTATTGCCAGTCAGCGTGCCGCCTGAGAAACACGATCACGTCGATCTGATATTCACGAATCGCCGGGTATTGCGGTTCCATGACCCGCGCCGCTTTGGCAGTGTGCTCTGGGTAAGGGGCGACCCGCTTTGCTCGCCTCAACTGGCACACCTCGGGCCGGAGCCATTTGACGAGGCATTTTGCGGTCGGATGCTGTTTACGGCCGCGCACGGGCGCCGGGTGGCGGTCAAAAACTTTATCATGGATGGCCGGATTGTGGTTGGGGTCGGTAATATCTACGCTAACGAATCGCTGTTCCGAAGTGGAATCCTGCCCGGCCGCTCGGCAGGTCGGGTGGCACTTCATCGATATCAAGGCTTGGTTGCCGCCATTCAGGAAGTTCTGACTGAGGCGATCGAGGCAGGGGGTACGACGTTGCGGGATTATGCGCAGGTAACCGGCGAGCCGGGCTATTTCGAACAGGCACTGCAGGTGTACGAACGAGCCGGTGAGCCGTGTGTAAACTGCAACAGCGTTATCCGTAGGAAAGTGATCGGCCAAAGAGCCTCGTACTACTGCGCGAATTGTCAGCGTTGACGAAAAAGCCAACAAAAGGGTTGGCGTAAGAAAATGCCATGAAGGATAGCAAGATATCACTTGACACGGACTTTGTACGCAGTCAATTCCCGGCGTTTCAGGCTGAGGAAAGCCGGGATTGGATCTTCTTTGAAAACGCGGGTGGTGCGTACGTGCCGGCCACCGTAATTGAAAGACTCAAGCGGTTTTTTGTGGCGCACAAGGTGCAGCCGTATGGGTCATTCGCACTGTCTCGCATAGCCGGCGAAGAGATGGATGAGTCGTACCGGGCCATTGCCGAGCTTCTTCATGCCGAAGTAGATGAGGTCACGCTGGGTCCCTCTACGACACTTAATTTCTACGTACTTGCTCAAGGCCTACGTCATCTGTTGAATCCGGGTGATGAGATCGTCGTCACGAATCAGGATCATGAAGCAAACGTGGGCGTATGGCAGCGATTATCTGAATTTGGTGCCGTGATTCGGGAATGGCGGATTCAGAAAGAGACCGGTGAACTCGACATTTCGGACTTTGAAAGCCTGATTGGTGATCGAACTAAGCTGGTTTGTTGTACCTTGTGCTCGAACGTGGTTGGCACCCACAATGACATCGGTACTGTTGCTGAATTGGCGCACCAGGTGGGGGCCTTGGTGGTGGCGGATGGGGTTTCCTATGCCCCGCACGTAATCCCGGATGTTCACAAACTGGGTGTCGATTTCTATGGGTACAGCACCTACAAGACCTTTGGAACTCACCAAGGTGTGTTGTGGGGTTCACGCAGCGCACTTCAGCAGGTCAAAGCGCAGGGACATTTTTTTAACCAATCGGAATCGCGTTACCGACTGAATCCGACCGGCCCCCAACATGCGGAAATTGCGGCGCTCGCTGGAATCACGGAGTATTTCGATGCGCTGTACCAGCACCACTTCGGCGAATCGTCAGAAGACCGCCACGACCGGGCCCGCAAAGTATTTGCGCTGGTTGCGGAGCACGAAGCGGCCCTCGCCAACCGGCTACTCGCTTATTTGAAGGAGCGCCCCGATCTGCAATTATTGGGACAGGATCATGCAGAACCCGGTGGACGTGCTTCTACAGTCGCGTTTTACGCCGCCGGTATCTCTTCGGCAAAGATCGAGCGTGGACTTGCCGAACGGGGAATTGGGGTGGGCAGCGGGAATTTCTATGCACACCGCTGTATTGAAGCGCTTGGTATTGATCCTAATGATGGGGTGGTTCGCGTCAGCATGGTTCACTACAACACTGAAGATGAGGTCGATCGACTGCTGAGTGCGCTCGACGAGATTCTGGTGAGGCCTTGATGTATCAAACAGAAATTCCACTGGGGGCTATTGCTGTCCAAAATGTGAAGAACTGGGGCACTGAGGTGCCCACGTTGCCCGGTTCTGAGGCATTCAAATCGGTCGGTAGGGACACACCTGCCGGGCAGTTTTCAGAATCAAGGCGGATTGTGCAATGAAACAGCACGCGCAAGTGGTCATTATCGGCGGCGGCGCCTTGGGGACGGGGTTGCTGTATTTCCTAACCAAAGAGGGTTGGCGCGATGTTGTTCTGGTCGAAAAAGGTGAATTAACTTCTGGGTCGACCTGGCATGCAGCCGGGCTAGTGCCACACTTTATTGGCGGACTCAGCATGGCGAAAGTGCATCATGCAGGGTCTGAGTTGTACAAGAATCTCGAAGCCGAAACCGGTCAAGCGACCGGCTGGCACGGGTGCGGCGCAGTTCGCCTTGCTCTGCGAGACGAAGAGGTGGACTGGTTTCACGCTGTCAAGGGCGTTCTGGATTACCTCAACATCGAATCATTTCTGATTGGACCATCAGAGATTCAGGAGATCCATCCGTTACTGGTAGTAGACGATGTAAAGCTCGGGTTTTATACCCCAACCGATGGTCACACCGACCCCGCCAGCAGCACCAATGCTATGGCGGCGGGTGCCCGGATGGGCGGGGCCGAGATTTATCGTCACACGCAGGTCCTCGATACGCGCCTTTTGGACAACAACGAATGGGAGGTCGTGACCGATCAAGGCACCATCGTCTGCGAACATGTGGTGAATGCTGCGGGCAGTTTTGCCCAGCAGGTTGGGGAATGGGTAGGGCTCGATCTGCCTATCGTCAACATGAAACATCACTACCTGGTGACGGACAACCTGCCGGAGGTGGAAGCGCTTGATCGAGAACCGCCCGTTGTGCGCGATCCTCGGGCCTCTTGTTACTACCGACAGGAACAACAGGGCATTTTGATTGGGCCCTATGAGCGAAACGGTGCCGAGGCCTGGGGTCTGGATGGGATTGACTGGAGTTTTGACATGGAACTTCTGAACCCGGAATTAGAGCGGTTGGAGAGTAGCCTGGAGTTGGCCGCACAGCGCATTCCCTGCTGGACTGATGCCGGGATCAAGCGGGTGGTCCATGGACCCATTACGCATACACCGGATGGTGGTTTCTTGTTGGGTCCAGCGGCGGGGCTTCGCAACTACTGGTTGTGCTGCGGTGCCTCGATCGGAATTACCCAGGGGCCCGGTTGTGGCAAGTACCTGGCACAGTGGATGGTTCATGGCCAGACGGAGATCAACGTGCGGGATATGGATCCGCGTCGTTATGGTTCATGGGCCTGCGGTGACTATGCCGTGGCCAAATCCATCGATGAATACCAGCTGATGTATCAGCCCTATTTACCAGGTGAGTTTCGAGAGGCCGGTAGACCGACGCGCAATACCCCACTTTATGGAATGTTCAAGGATCAAGGGGCCATCTATGGCGATACCTTCGGCTGGGAAAGGGCTAAATGGTTCGCCCCACAGGGGGTCGCGGAGCAATACGGATTTCGACGCAGCAACTGGTTCGCTACGGTGGGCGAGGAATGCCGCGCAGTGCGAGAGAAAGTCGGGCTGATGGATTTATCGAGTTTTGCTAAATACGAGATTACCGGCCCTCATGCAAAGGCATTGCTTGACCGCTTGTGTGCGAACCAAATTCCTGAAACGAATGGCAAGATCATCTTAACGCAGATGCTGACCCATCTCGGTGGTATTGAGTGTGAGGCGACTGTGGCTCGACTGAATGCGGAGCACTACTACGTACTGTCCGGAGCGGTCGCAGAGCTTCACGATTTCGACTGGCTGGTTCAGCACATTGAGCCCAGCGAAGAGACCGACGTGGCCAATGTGACTGATGACATCGGTGTGTTGGTATTGACGGGTCCCAACGCCCGGGATGTCTTGTCACAACTGACCCAAGACGGACTGACCAACCAGGATGGTTTCACCTGGATGACGATCAGGGACATCACGGTTGCAGATATCCCGGTTCGCGCCCTCAGGCTGTCGTACGCCGGTGAGTTGGGTTGGGAGCTGCATCACCCGATGAATAAAATGCCGATGCTTTTCGACGCTCTGATGAAAGCGGGGGCGGCGTTTGGGCTGCGCCTAGTTGGCACCTATGCGCTTAATTCATTGCGCATGGAGAAAGCTTATAAAGCATGGGGAACTGAGCTCACCACGGAAATTTCGCTTGTAGAAGCCGACATGATGCGTTTTGCCCGAAAGGACGGTGGTTACATCGGTGCCAACGTGGTGGAGAGAAAATTAGAGGAAGGAGTCGATACTCACTTGGTTTATTGTGAAGTCGATGTGCTCGATGCAGATCCGATGGGGAATGAGCCGGTCTACGACGGCGACAAAGTTATAGGGATCACCACCAGCGGTGCTTATGGGCACTGCGTCAAGAAAAGTCTGGCCTTCGCCTACGTCAAAACGGGACACGAGAGAGCCGGTGCGCAGTTTGACATTGAAATTCTGGGCGAGCGGCGGAGAGCGACAGTCCTGCCAGAGCCTGCATGGGATCCAGAAAACGAGCGTCTACGGGCTTAAGTGAAATTAACTGGGGTGGGTATCAGATACCAGCATCGCTCAGATGGGGATACACTTATTCCTCGAGACCCCAACCCCAGCCGAACTCCTCGACCACCTGAATGAGGTCCGTTTGTGACACGATGCCGATGGGGACGCGTTTATTCTCGACCACGAGTCGGCGCACATTGTGGTGACGAAGTGACTCGGCGATCATTTGTAGAGGTGTATCAGGCGGAATCGAAAAAAGTTCCCGGTTAGCGATTTCGCCGACCGTAACATCATCAACGGATCGATTTGGTCCTAATACCTTGGTCACAATATCGCGTTGCGTCACGATACCCCAGTGGCCATCGCCATCGGGCTCCACCATAATGGATCGCATCCCGAGCTCATGCATTCGGTGCATGGCTTCTGCGACCTGGGTCGAGGAAGAAACGCTTTTGATCGGCGACATGATGCCAGCCGCAGTCGAAGGCTGGCGGCCGGAGTCCTTCATTGCGGTTGTGGGATCACTGACTCGTTTCGCCTCCCGGGCGCGGCGTTCGGCTTCTAGGGTCTCTCTGCGTTCTTCTTCATAACGGGCGAGATCTTTGGAATTGCCGGTGATCTTGGCGATCAGCGCGTCGGCGAAGGTGCTGGTGGACACGGTGTGCGCACCCGTCATGAGGCGGGCGAAGTCGTAGGTCACGAATTTCTCTTGAATGACCTTCGGGTATGCTGCATTGATCAGATCAGCGGCTTCCTGCCAGCCGATGTATTCCAGCATCATGACGCCCGAGAAGATTAACGAAGAAGGGTTTACTTTGTCCTGGTTGGCATATTTCGGCGCAGTTCCATGAGTGGCTTCGAAGACGGCAATATGATCAGCGGTGTTAGCACCGGGTGCAATTCCCATACCCCCCACTTCGGCAGCGGCGGCATCCGATAAGTAGTCGCCGTTAAGGTTCATGGTTGCAATCACATCAAATTCCGACGGACGAAGTTGCAGCAACTGAAAAATGATGTCAGCAATTCGATCTTTGATAATGATCTTTCCCGCTGGAACTTTGCCGCCGTGAACCGCGTATAACTCCTCCTCCGTCACAATCTCTTCGCCAAACTCGTCTTTCGCAAGTTCGTATCCCCAGTTGCGAAAAGCCCCTTCGGTGAACTTCATGATGTTCCCTTTGTGTACCAGGGTGACGCTTTCCCGTTTATGGTCAATTGCGTACTGAATGGCTTTACGAATCAGTCGTTTTGAGCCGTAAGGGCTAATGGGTTTCACTCCAAGCCCGGCGTCCTCAAAAAATTGAGCGCCCATTTCGTCTTTCAGAAATTTCGTGAGGCGTAAATTGTCTTCGGTCCCGCTTTCGTATTCGATGCCGGCATAGACGTCCTCTGTGTTCTCACGGAAGATCACAACATCGACTTGCTCCGGGTGACGAAGTGGCGATGGCACCCCCTGGTAATAACGAACAGGCCGCACACAGGCATAGAGGTCGAGCACCTGGCGCAAAGCAACATTCAGTGAGCGGAAGCCGCCGCCAACCGGCGTGGTCAAAGGTCCTTTGATGGCAACCGTGAGTTCTCGAATCGCATCCAGAGATTCGCTCGGGAAATAATCGCCATCGTAAAGACGCCCGGCTTTTTCCCCGAGGTACAGTTCACACCAATGAATCTTCCTGCGCCCGGAATATGCTTTTTCAACCGCGGCATCGAGTACCCGCAACATCGCGCGGGAAATATCGGGACCAATACCATCGCCTTCGACAAATCCGAGAATCGGCTGATCGGGAACCGACAATTTCCCATCATGGATTGAAATCTTCTCGCCAGTTTCTGGTAGTTGGATATGTTGATACGTCATTGCTTTCACCACCCACTCATTTGAATGTTGCCCATCCCATCGTTATTGTTCGAGCCGTAGGGTTAATTCAAACCATTTTAACATCTGTGGTTGGAATAGCTCGACGTTACCTGCGAAGATCGGGTGGCAACAAAAATATTCAGATTTGGAAAAGATAACAATAAGGAGATAGGCCTTGCTATGGGTTGGTGGAAAACGCGAGCAGACATGAACAATCGGTGGTTTATGGAATCCCCTTAGAGAAGATGAATCAGGGGCAGAAGCAGCCTGGAGCGCTGCGAAGACACTGGGATCGTGGCCGAGCCTTGGCCGCCGTGATTAGTTGTGTTTCGATCTATGGGATCACGATCAGTCTTTTTACTCCACTTCTTTCACTAATTCTCGAGAGCCGTGCGGTCAGCAGTACCTTGATTGGTGGTCTTGCCATGATGACGCCACTCGGTGTGATTTTAGGCTCGTTTTTTGTACCCCGCTATTTGCAAATATTTTCTGGTCGTCGCCTGCTTCTAATTGGAATTGGATTTGAAATTTTCCTTATTATTTTGTTGTTGGCAATGAGTGATTTGGCATCATGGTTTGTAATTCGATTTTTCATGGGGGTGACAGGTAGTGTGCTCTTTATTGTGTCAGACAGCTGGGTAGCTGAAATTACACCCGACGCCATTCGAGGACGAGTCATGGGGTTGTATAACACGGTCTTGTTATTCAGTTTTGCCGTTGGACCACTGATCCTGACCATGACCGGCACAAGCGGCGTTCTGCCGTTTGTATGGGGGATTTTGTTGATGGTCTTGGCCGCATTGCCACTGATCTTTGCCGATCGTTATGTCCCCGAGTCGTCTGGCAATAGATCGTTCAACGTTTTTAGTTTTACTCGGGTGGCGCCGCTCTTGGTGTTCGGTTGTGTCGCGGTTGCGTTCAAGGAGATGTCGGCGACCAGTCTCTTGCCGGT
>UINC01001890.1_pt1 | contig 12431 bp, 8 predicted proteins | sample 5385821 | NCBI WGS metagenome assembly UINC01 (sample SAMEA4666929, study PRJEB26691) | marine metagenome | isolation source: Pacific Ocean | place: Pacific Ocean | collected 2011-10-13 | reverse complement strand
ACGCTTTATTAGAACGGCGGCTTCTTTAGTTGTGCTGGGAGTTTGATATTTCATCTAGAAATTCGCTTAGGTTGAGATTGTGTAACAGCTATGCTGTGTATCAAATGTTACTGTTTAAGGGTAGGGGAGTCTATCTAAATAAATGACAGAGCGGTATCTGTTTTGGTGGCGATTTAGCAAAGGGGCAGTCTAGTGGCCCGTATGAGAAAATCATCTTCTATACTCCTAGGGTTACAATTCGGCGTCTTGTCAAAAATCAAGGAAGACACAAAATGTTACCAAAGCTCCCTGATCGCAATCCATTTGAGCCAGCACGGATTCCGCTGCCTCGGGAAGCGGTAAAAGAGATGGTTATACCAAATGTTCTTGATGATGATGAACGTATTTGGGTTGAACATAGAGATCAGGTATGGACACGACCTCTGTGCTTGAATGTAAGTAATGGATATTGGACAGAATTGCTCCGAGTGCGTAAATCCGGTGTTCTACATCGTCATCGCCATCCAAATCCAGTACATGGGTTAGTCCTGAAAGGAAGATGGCATTATCTTGAGCATGACTGGGTCGCTGAAGAGGGATCATACGTATTCGAGCCACCTGGTGAGACGCATACACTGACCGTACCAGAGGGTGTTGACGAAATGATCACATTTTTCCATGTTACCGGATGTCTCTACTATATTGATCCTGATGGTAACCCGTTAGGATACGACGACGTGTTTACTCTAATAGAAGATTGTCGAGCCTATTACACAAAAGTTGGGCTCGGAGCTGATTTTGTGGATCAGTTTATAAGATAAACTGTCAAGGCCAATTAGCTTGTTGTGCGTCTGAAAATAACTAACACGTAACTCAAAGGAGAATCATAGATGGATGTTGGCGGCAATCACTATAGAGATCCAAGTCCCCATATCCAGATGTTGCGGGTCCCCAATGTGAGTGAAATCGATTTTTTGGCTCTTCGTGCAGGGCGTCTCGCCCGTCTGCAGCGAATGATGAAGCACCATGGGATCCCAGTCTGTCTTTTCTACAATCCGGGCAATATCCGCTATGCCACGGGAACAGAAGTAATGGGCGTGTGGACGGCAACAACCCTTGCGCGTTTTGCCGTTGTCCCGGCCGATGGTGCGCCGGTACTGTTCGAATACATGAACTCAATGCATGTCTCCGAGAAAATCATAGAGGACGTTCGCCCAGCGCCATCGTGGCAGTATAAAGCTGCCGAGGGGTTAGCAGCTGCAAGCAAATGGGCAGATCAGATTAAGTCGGTGATGACTGAACTCGGATACGCTGGAGAGCCATTGGCTGTGGATAAGCTGGATGGATTTGGATTCATGGCACTGCAGAATGTCGGCATCAAGGTCTCCGATCCGAGTCCGGCTACAGTCGATGCGCGTGAAGTCAAAACGCCTGAAGAAGTTCAACTGATGATTTTAAATGGTGCAGCGGGTGATGCAATGCTGGCTGATTTTGAGGCGGCAATCCGGCCCGGGATCCGAGAGTATGAATTGCTGGGCATTTTGAACAAGACCCTATTCGATCACCATGGGGAGTTCATGTTCACTCGTTTAGTCGCATCCGGCACGAATACAAATCCGTGGATGTCGGAGGCGCATGACAAGGTGGTTCAACCCGGTGACCTGGTAGGCATTGATACGGACGCAAATGTTTATGAAGGTTATGTCGTCGATATTTCCCGGACCTTTTTGTGTGGTGACGTGGCAACGGACGGCCAAAAAGAGGCCTATCGGATAGCGTATGATTGCGTGAACGGCATGCGTGAGCTGATGAAGCCCGGAATGACATTTGAAGAATTCGGACATGCGGCACCAAAGTTACCCTCTGGGTATATGAATGGTCGTTATGGAGCTATGGCTCACCAGGCGGGATTGGAAGATGAAGGTCCGGGGATACCTTATCCTGATGATGATCGCAAGGGAGAACCCAGTTCTTATGTGGACCGAAATATTCAGGAGAATATGGTTTTCTGTCTCGAATGTTATGCTGGTAAGGATGGTGCACCGTACGGTGTAAAACTCGAAGATCAGGTCTTGGTGACTAAAGACGGCGCACTACCTTTGTCTACCTATCCATTCGAAGAGAAATTATTGATCTGATGTCGCCAATCTATGCGATTTGCTAGTCGATCTGAGATTCAACTCCTGGATTTCGAATCTTTGGTTTGTTGGTCTTAGTCATTTCCATGGAAAAGCTGGTAAATAAATTACCGATGTATTGAGTGCAGGTAGCGATTCATTGCGGTTGGATATCCTTCCATGATGGATCAACATTTTCGATACCTCTGAACTGGCGATTACTTTGAGTTGGGTAACGCTGGGGACATCTAGCTCTTGCATGACCTATGCACTTGGAATCTGTTCGCCTGTCTTAATTGGGCAATGAGTTCATGTTGACACTTCGAGTCGTATGATATGAAGTGGATTAACCCTACATCCAGAGAAATCAGGAGCAAATTATTTTGGTAGCGTAAGTTGATTCCTAGTGAATGGTTATCTGGCTAATTTATATGGTCAATCATCGGGTATTGTATGGGTATCAATATTGGTGCCTTCTTGATATAGCATTCTTGAGTCGTTTCCCTTGCAATAGCCTACTAAGATTTTCGAAGAACAAATCAAGAGTGTGATCAATGTAATGCTCGGCATCGTCGGAAGAACAATGTGGGACAGCGATCAAATTACGGGTTTGCCACAGTAGTGAAGTTGGAGGAAGCGGTTCTGGGTCGAACACGTCCAATATAGCACCGGCTATTCGGCCTTCTTCTAAGTATTCCGCTAGTGCTTTATAGTCAATTATTTTTGCACGCCCCAAATTGACCAGACCAGCGGTTGGCTTTAAAAGTGAAAGTCGACGACGATCAAGGAGATTGTTGGTTTCATTCGTTAGCGGCGCCGTAACGACAACAAAATCAGCCTGTGGGAGTAGCCTGTCAATTTGATTTGGAGGAAATACCGAATCCGCGTATCGATGTGGTTGACCTGAGCGTCGAACTCCAACGACCTTCAATCCTAATTTGGTTTTCAACCATTTCGCCACAGCACCGCCTGTACTACCGAGACCAATAATAAGAACGCTCTTTCCATTAATGGTTGTTGTGAATTGCTTCGACCATTTGGATCGACGCTGTTGGGTAACGTAATGGGGGAATCCGTGGTTCAACATCAGGATAGAGGTGCCGGCAAATTCTGCTAATTTGGGTCCATGAACCCCGGCATTGTTTGTCAGCCTGATGCGCCGAGGTAGCCAATCAAGCGGCTGGAGGTGTTCGGTTCCCGCGCCAGTGAGTTGAATCCATTTTAGTCGTTGAGTCTTCCTGATTTGAGACAGATCGCCGAATCTCCAGCCAATTAAAATGTCACTGATTCGAACAGCTCGATCAAATCCAACTAGATCCCAACTCCAATCAGCCTCTAGTCTTAATGCTAATTCTGGATGGCGAGAGCAGGCGTTAGCAAATCGTTCTTCTGTTACCCAGAACACATCAGGCTGCGATGACAATGCCGCAATGTGAAGCCGTAGCTTTTGGTCACTGTCAGTCACTGAGCACTCTATCCAGCACCCAGTTATCGATCACGTGTACTAGTGGTTCCATGTAAGAAAATCGTCCGGGCTGTGCGAATGGTGACCTTAAACCTGCCTGTTGTAGCTCTGAAATCTCATTGTCTTCGACAATAGAGATATTAAGCCTTTTGTAGTAGTTCTGAACAATGTGTTCAAAATCATCGCGAGCAGTTGTAGTCTCATGAAAACATGATCCAACTATAAGTTTGGTTTGCTCGGGTCCTTCGGGATGAAGCTCAAGCCACCAGACAGTGTCAAACGTACACCCAAGCATCGTGCTTGGATTGATCAAGATGTAGTAGGTTCCTTCAGCGCTATCGCCAGTAAGTGTTGGTATATAAGGGAAACCTTCCATCCCTGGGAGTAAGGCTCGACTTCCTTTGTGTCGTGTGAGTAAGCCAGAATACTCACCATTAATGGGTAATATCGGCGGGTTGTGATCTCGTTTTTGTTTCTGAAGCGTTTTATTGTGAACCCAGGGCACGTGATACGACTCCATTGCGTTTTCAATATAAATTTTCCAGTTACATTGAAGTGAGTATTCCTGACGGCGAGTGCACCTTAGGCGGTCAAGATCATAGGGACGCATGAGTTCCGGAAGATCACCTAGGAAATGTTCCAGTGGTTCGGCGTTATTATCGAAGCATACAAATAGAAAACCGCCCCATTGTTCGAGGCGAAGTGGTACGAGACCGTAATCTGACTTATTAAAGCCTTTTGTGCGATCCATATAGGTTGCTGCTTTTAAATGGCCATCAAGGGAATATGTCCAACCGTGGTAGGGACAGGAAAAGGCATTACAGTTTCCCTCACCCGAAGCAATTTTTGCACCTCGATGTCTACAACTATTTGCAAATGCTCGAATTTTATTGTCATCACCACGGACGATTAAAATTGGGACATCGGCAAAATCAAACGCATAGTAATCGCCAATCTCTGGCACCAGATCTGCTCTACCGATAAAATTCCAGACTTTGTAGAAAATTTTCTTTATTTCTAGATTGTAGAAATCTCGCGATGTGTAGCACTCCGTTGGCATCGTATCGGCTTCAAGGAGTGGCAGTCGAGTTCGTTTATAGAAGTCAGAGTTGAGTGTTTTAGGTTTTGATGTCATTAATGTTGTCTCTCTTCTTTCTTGCGCCGATCTACAAAGACTCTTAGGTGTTCGTCAGTGGCTGGATCTATGTGCGGTTGTTCGTAGTTATCGAGAATATTTTTCCAAAGAATATTGGCGCGTTCAGTAGCTGTTTGTGCTCCAGAGTCGGACCAAGTCTCAAAATTCCGCCAGTCTGATAACAAAGGGGAATAAAAAGCTTCCTCGTAAAGGTCCAGAGTCTGCTTTGTGCCAAAAAAGTGACCACCGGGCTCAACCTGAGATATGGTTTCCACAGACAAGGTATCGTTTGTGACCTTAAATGGTTTCAAGAATGCTCCCATCATTTGTAGCATTTCAGCATCGATAATAGTTTTCTCAAAAGAAGCTGTGAGGCCACCTTCAAGCCAACCAGCAGCATGGTGCAATAAGTTCGAGTGACCCATTATCGATCCCCAAAGGGACATAGATGATTCATATACAGCCTGCGCGTCAGCGACGTTGGACGTGTTTGTATTGCTAGAGCGGTAAGGCATCCCGTAGTAGCGTGCGATTTGGCCCGATGCTAGGCAAGCTTGTGTATATTCCGGAGTCCCAAATGCTGGGGCACCAGACTTCATGTCGACATTAGAGGTAAATGCGCCATAAATGCAAGGTGAGCCTGGAGATACGATCTGAGCGAATGCGATGCCTGCCAACGCTTCTACATTTTGCTGAACAAGAGAGCCAGCGAGAGTCGTAGGACTCATTGCACCAGAAAGCGTAAATGGTGTGATGGTAACCGCTTGACCATGTTCGACTGCTTCCATTAACCCATCAAGCATCGGGCCATCGAACCGGCGTGGAGAATTACAGTTTATTGTTGTGAATATGCCAGGTTCAGTTTTGATTTCGTCTCTGGTTTGATTTCGAACTATGCAAAGCATGTCAATCGCATCAGACATCCGTTGACGTCCTAGGCCAGTCGTATGCCAGACTTTGTCTATATGAGTAATTGTGGTGTAAATGCAGTCAAGATGACGTGTCGCCGGATCAAGGTCAACAGGTACTACTGGAATCCCACCACACATATGAAGTACGTCCAAAGACTGGATTAAACATATAAACTTTCGAAAATCATTAAAGTTGCCAGCACGCCTTCCTTGATCAAGGTCGGACACATACGCGGGCCCACCGACTGAATCGAAACAAATGTGGTTATCTCCAATAAGCACATAGCGTTGCGGATTGCGTGCGTGCAAAGTAAATTGAGAGGGGGCGTTGGAAATCGACTCAAGTACAAGTCCCCGATCCATACGCACAAGATTGTTGTCACGGTCAATAATAGCGCCCGAGTTTTCGAGAATGGTAAGGGCACGCTCGCTTAGAAATTCGACACCAACATTTTCAAGAATTTCCATGCTGGCTTCATGGATAGCATTCAATTCTTCCTCGTCGAGGACTTCAATTGGGCTGTATGGGTTAACCAATCGTTGCCAGGGTTGTTGAGAAGGAAAGGGTGATCTGGCGCGTTGTTTGCCACGGGATTTTCGTGCCATATCAGAAACTGATTACCTTAGTCGAGCGGTGGTGAAGACATAATAATGCGTTCTCGTTTTAAGGGTCGCATAGTGCTATCGATCCCAAGTTCGCGCGCAAACTTATGTCCGCTGTAAACAGCATCGGCAGTGAGGCCTGGTGCTAAACAGTCACCGATTCTTGTAATTGTGGGGGCTGCTGATTCATCTGAACCTTCCAGTTTTTTCAGTAGTTCAAAGTAAATGCTGTCGTTTGGTTTGCGAGCGGTGACGGGTATTAGTGTGTTGCAATCGACAGAAATAGTTTCAGAGCTGTACAGAAACTTTAGTTCTGCTGAGCTTCCGTTAAAACTTAAGAGATTATGGGAAACGATGATGTTTATACCCAAATTGTATAGGTGAGGTATTAGTAAGTGGTGTTCGTCGGTCCATTGGGTCCATACGCATGGTTCAGGAGCTGTTGTACAGAGCGTGACCGAATGTCCTTGGCCGATGAGCAGTTCAGCTAACGCGCCTGCCATGTAGTAATGTTCGTCATCGAAGATCACAACGGGCCCTTGAATTTCTGAATTCGATAGCACCTCTTCTGGTCTTAGTACTCCAGGACCGTAACATCCATGAATTGGTGAGCGATTGAATCGACCCACACCGTCGTTGCGCCACCTGGATCCAGTTGCAATCAAAATTGTGTCACTATCAAATTCGAGCACATTGTCGGCTGTCATGGGACTATTTTTATATAGCGTAACGTCCGGCATTTGTAAGATTTTCGATATTCTGTAGTCACGGACTCTTGCCCAGGCTGCGAGCCCTGGTAGTTTTGCGGCCGTACCTATATGACCACCTGGCTCATTCGTCGCTTCAGCTAGTGTTACCGTATAGCCTCTCGCTCCTAACGTCGTCGCACACTCAAGTCCAGCTGGTCCCGCACCTACTATGAGTACAGTGTGATCTGACGACTTTTGTGGAACTTGTTCGGGATGCCATCCTCGTCTGAACTCTTCGCCCATCGTAGGGTTTTGCGTACAACGAATAGGCGTGCTGGCCTTAAACGTTGCTCGACAGATATTGCACCCAATACACTCGCGTATATCGTCCTCTTGGCCATTGGCTATCTTATTAGGCAGAAAAGGATCTGCGATCGAAGGACGCGCAGCACCAATTAGATCAAGGACTCCGCGCTCAATCGCAGAAACCATCGTATCAGGTGAAGTGTACCGCCCGACGCCCACGACTGGCTTGTTCGTGACAGACTTCACAAATTCCGTGTATTGTTCTTGGCTGCCTTCTGCGAAGAATCGAGAAGAACCCGAGTCGCTTCGGTAGTCACTGATGTTCACATCCCACAGGTCGGGTAGGTCTGCAAGCATTTCAACAACTTCCCGACCTTCTGCGTCGCTTGAAAGTCCACCATCTACTTGAAATTCGTGAACTGCGAATCGAACGGCTACGGCACATCGATCGCCAACTGCATCTTTTGTGTCTTCGATCATTTCCCGAAACAGGCGAACACGATTTTCTAGGGACCCTCCATATTCGTCTCGACGTTGGTTGAATCGTGGTGTTATAAACTGAAATGGGAGATACGCGTGGCCAGCATAGACATAAATAATATCAAACCCAGCAGTTTTAGCTCGCTTGGCGGCGTCGATCTGCCAACGTCGCAGGTCCTTAATATCTGATTTAGACATCTCGATCGCATGAAGCGGATTGAGGTATGCGATTGGCCCCCCAGTAGGAGCGAATGGAAGTTCTCGTGTGCCTTTGTTTGCCGCATAAAGCCCGCCATGCCACAGTTGGGTGCCCGCGAGTGCGCCATGTTCGTGAATGGCATCTGCAACAACCGACATTGTGCTGACGTCTCCGTTATCCCACCATGTGCAGGACGGAAACGGTGTATCGTCAGAGGATGGATGGATTGATGCATATTCGGTACAGACAACTCCCCAACCACCTTCTGCCTTGATGCTCCTCATTGCTGTAAGTGTTTCCGGTAGCGAATAACCCATACCCGTGCAGTGGGGAACCTGATAGAAGCGATTCGGTGTTGTTACTGGGCCTATCTCGAGAGGCTCGAACAACTTTGAATAACGAGGATTAATTGGCATCTACTTAAAGCTTCGTGGAATTTTTTCGTTCCATTCCCTTGAAAAAATACAGTCACCGGTATCAAAAGCTTCTAATTTTGCCCATACATGGAATGCATTTTCTTCACACGTAAGTTGGAGTTGCTCGATAGTAGAAGCACTCCAATCTTGCCGAAAAATACTAGACGTGCGATACATCTTTACTTTTGCTGAAGTGGGTTCGTCGTCTCGAATAATGTAATGATTGTCGCCTGTTCTCTGAGTAGAGAGGTCAATATCCGGATAGTACGTCACACCATCATCCGTTTGGTAAGCCAAATTGGTTTCTCTAGCAACGATGTCATATTTAATATTCATCGCTACTGATTCTGGAGAATCGATTCGTACTGGTAGTTCGGAAGTTCCCTCTGCTTGTTCAAATGGATCATCTAGTGCTGTGACCTCAATTCCGTTGGTTGTCGGAAGTTCAAGCTTTGCCGAGCCAGTAAATAGCGTAACTGTTTCACGCTTCGGCGATGGCCACACCATTGGCCAGTAGTTTGTTGAGATAGCCAGACGAATGCGATGACCTTTGCGGAAGCGATAGGCGACTGACTTGAGTTGAAGGCAGACGGCAAACCGCTCTCCTGGAGTAATGTGTTTGGGATTGTCGTAACCATCGCGATCACAGAGATTGATTAGACCAAAAGTGATACGGGATGATTTACCAGTTGGCGTGACATCGCACAAACGAACTGCCAGCATAGCGACTGGCGTATCAACTGAAATGTCAATCTTAATGGTTGGTTTACCCAGAATCTCAAAATCTTGATCTAATAAGTCAGTATCGAAGCAGAGAGCACACGCATCATCCCCTCTTTGGTCGGTCTGAAATTCTGGACCAAGGCCACCACCATCTCTGGGACACCACTCGCCGCCATTAAGTGCAGAAGCTGTAGGTGATTGAATATCTATAGGAATTTCTTTTCCAGGATTCATGTCAAGTTTGTCACCGGCAAGCCAAAATGTATTCATGTTTTGTGCGGTGGGTGGCCAATTATTAAGCCCAAACCAGTCACCTTCGACTGTTGGATCAGACGCATCGGCCTTGAAATTTTCCTGCATCCAGATGTTCAGCATTGGTTCTTTGTCTATACCATTGTTATCTTGTTTGAGCCATCGGTCCCACCATCGTAAGGCGTCTTGTAGGAAGCCGATTGCAGGGCCTGGAAATCCAAAGTGGGGATAGACGTGAGTCCACGGTCCAACTAATGCTCGGCGTGGACCTTTAAGGTTCTCCATGAGTCTAAAAATGGCATCTGTATATCCATCAGTCCACCCGCCCACCGCGTAGACTGCACAATCAATGGCATCGTAGTCCTCGCACACAGATCCGTGCTGCCAAAATTCATCTCTCTGCTGATGTTTGAGCCACGATATGAGGGGCACAGAGTTTGATTCGAGCCTTTCGCGCCACATGTCGTGCCACTTGTCTCCGACAACTGATGGATCGGGCGGCCGGTGCTTTACGCCAAAAATTCCAGCACCCCAAGAGACGCTAGACGTTAGAAGGCATCCACCCATCCAATGAACGTCGTCCGTATAGCGATCATCGGTAGAGCAAACGGTGATTATGGCTTTCAACTGCGGTGGCCGTAGAGCTGCAATTTGCAAGGCTGCAAACCCACCCCAGGAGATACCGATCATCCCTATACTTCCGTTGCACCATGGTTGGTTTTCAATCCAAGCAAGTATCTCGAGAGCGTCCTCCTGCTCTTGTTTAAGATACTCGTCATGGAGCACGCCTTCGGAGTTGCCACTACCTCTAATATCTACTCGAAGTGCAGCGTAGCCATAGCCTGCAAAATAAGGATGCGTCCGCGCATCTAGAGCAGCGGTTCCGTCGTGCTGTCGGTAAGGAATATACTCAACAATTGCAGGTACTGGGTTAGTTTCTGCATCGTCGGGTAGCCATAGACGTGCCGTAAGAGTGCATCCGTCAGACAAAGGAATTTGAAGGTTCTGAACCATCCGAACGGTGTGCGGAAATTGATTTCGTTCGATCATTTACGAGATCCAAAAAGATAGCGGCACTGATACCAGTGCCGCTATCTATGGTCAAGTTGGGATTAGCTACTTTCGAAATAGCGGAACATCATGTTTCCACCATCAGGTCGCATAGCTGGGACGATCGAATTTTTGTAGAGAAATCCATTAATATTATGCGTTACGAATACGTAAGCGCCCGAATCTTCCATTAGGTCCTGCATTTCAACGTACATATCATGGCGTTTCTCTGCATTCGTCTCCATAACTGCCGCTTCATGGAGTTCGCCATATCTTGGGCTGTTCCAACGCTCCCAATTCCACTCTCCAATTTGAGCAGGGGTAAACCATGCTGTAGCCCAATAGGGATCAGGAGCCATGGAGTATCGGTTATAAACCATTTGAACGCCTTTCCAAGCATCACCTTCTGATTCTAGGCCAAGTGTCCAGAATGTTCCTGAATCATGTGAGTTAATTTGAACCTCAATCCCTACTTGGGCAAGATTTGCCTGGATTACCTGGGCAGCCGACATATGATCGGTGATGTTATGCACATCTAAAGTAGTTTTGAAGCCATCGGCAAGACCAGCTTCAGCGAGTAGTGACCGTGCCTTGTCCAGATTGATTTGGTTGATCTTGTTGCTATCCCGATGACCGGGAAGTCCGGGCGCAATAATTCCAGTGGCCCGATCCGCAGCGCCAAAATAGGCGACGTCTAAAATAGCGTTGACATCGACTGCGTGCTGAACAGCTTTGCGTACCCGTTGATCATCAAAGGGTGCGTGGTCTACATTCATACCCAACCATTCATAGTAAAGAGAGGGATAGACGCGCATCGATGTTTGATCTGGGAGTTGTTGTTGATATCTAGTTAGGGAACTTGCTGCAATCCCTGTCATGTCGAGTTGTCCCGCTTCAAACGCTATTTCTGCAGTCTTTGGATCGTCGATTGGGATAATTTCAATGCGATCGAACGTTGGTCGAGGACCAGGCCAACCGTCATGTCGGGTCAGTACCAGTTTCTGTTTTGGTGTCCAGGATTCAATTTTGTATGGTCCTGAAGTTGCAGGTGGTTCAACTGAAAACTTCTGATCAGGAAGTTGCTCCACTGCAGCTTTGCATACAATTGTTCCAGAGCCATAGGGTAGGGTGCTGTTAAATAACGGGGCAAAAGGTTTGTTAAATTCCAGGATTCCTGTGTATTTATCTACAATTTTTACTTCCTTTAAGGGATCCCAGTCTACTGCTGTCCAGGATTTTTGTTTCGCGTGACGCTCAAATGAAAACTTGACGTCGTCTGTTGTCATCTCCCCGAAGCCATTTGTCCACATGATGCCAGGCATAAGAGTAAATCGAACGTGGGTTGGATCAACCTGTTCTACAGATGTGGCGGCTTCAAGTTGCCAGTCCCATCCTCCGCTGGCACTACCACTACCTAAGATCGGTTTGTAGGCGACCAGTTTATTAAACACTGCCATCATCACATCTTGATCTGCACCTGCCGCAGGATTCAAGGGATCTATGCCTTGGATATCTGAGTTACTTCTGACTCGAAGTACTTTCTCGGAACTTCCCCACGTTAGTGAGGGGTGGGAAACGGCTGCCACTCCAGTTGAGCCGACAGCTGCAAGAAATTGTCGGCGGGTTATTGGCGCTATTCGAATTGACATTTTGAATCTCCTAGGTGGTAGTTGTTCCTATTGTGGAAGGTTCGTGCTCATCACCGGAAAATTAGATTTTCTGAAAGAATGTATTTAGCTAATTGTTGGACGTGATATATTAGCAAAGAGAAGTTGTCTTGCAAACAAAAATTAGTTCGATGATGAATAGGCGATGTATTCTGGAACCTGATTGCCAATTAACAAATATCTTATGTCGACCTAACTTAGTCTCCTACACGAAAAATCGTCGGCATAACGAGCGTTAGTCGCTAGTCGCCCTACGTTGGGTTTTCTAACCGATGTGATCTTGTTAGGTCTATAGCACCAGACACATGCCGATAATCAGTTCATTTCTACAGCGGTCGAGCCTGTTGAATAACGCAAGGCGCGTACTAGCTGAGCCATTAGGACTTTTGGGAGTGGTCCTTGTTGGGACTATAGTGATCAGTGCATTGTTTGCGGATTT
>UINC01000289.1_pt2 | contig 12431 bp, 7 predicted proteins | sample 5385821 | NCBI WGS metagenome assembly UINC01 (sample SAMEA4666929, study PRJEB26691) | marine metagenome | isolation source: Pacific Ocean | place: Pacific Ocean | collected 2011-10-13 | reverse complement strand
CACTACGCACTGGGACCTAAACCCAGCCCCTTTGACCACTCGGGTACCCCTGCTTGCACCGTGCGACGAATCCCTCGCCAAGAAGGCAGCGCATGCAAGTTGTTCATCCCCATAGTGTCATAACCGGATTGCTGCGCCGCGAAGTCGGCTCAAATGGGACGAATCGGCATACTCGGTCTGGGCAACTGGGGTACGGCCCTAGCGTATGTCTGGTGCAAGGATGGCCACAACGTACTAGGCTGGACCATAGAGCAAGACGTCTACGAGTCCCTCATGACGAAGAGTGAAAACGAGAAGTACCTACCTGGCTATGAGATTCCACGACTACAATCCACCATGGAGATCACCGACGTCACAGAGTCCTGCGAGATACTAGTCCTAGCACTACCCAGCAGTGTCATCCTGAGTGTCGTTGACGATCTAATCCCCCACCTTCGCCCATCCCACCTCCTAATCGACCTAGCGAAAGGCCTTGCGCCCTCGGAAGAGGGTGGCTCCGGGATGATTTCCAATGCCATAGAAAGACGGCTGATGGATGCAGGATTGGCCAATCCAGTCGTCGTCATGACGGGGCCCACCATCGCTCCGGAAGTGGCTCGTGGCGTCATGACCAACGCCCTAGTGGCGTGTCATGACTGGAGCGTGGCGGAGAGGATAGCAGAGCGTCTGTCAACGGATTCCCTGATCCTGACACCGGCAGAGGACCCATTGGGTGCAGAGTTGTGGGGGGCGTACAAGAACACCGTGGCACTTGCCTGTGGGCTAGTGGATGGCCTCAAGGAATCGATAGGCGGTGACAATCTGAAGGCCGCACTCGTCCTCTCTGGATACAGCGAGGGCATTGGGTTGCTAGGCGCCATGGGGGCTGATCCCAAGACTGCCTTCGGACCGGCCGGCATAGGCGACCTGTATGTGACCGCGACGAGCCCTCGCAGCCGGAACCGCACGCTTGGAGAGAAACTCGGTGCGGGTAAGAGCCTCGATCAGGCCCTTGATGAGATGCACATGGTAGCCGAAGGCGTGCGTGCGACGCGGATGTTCCTCAATAGGTCGGAGAAGCTGAAGCACCATTCGCCATTCCTCCACTCCCTGGGAAGCTTGCTCGACGGGGACATCAGTGTCGAGGAATCCATCAGGCTGATGGTAGAGTCCTACGACAGCCAACGAACGGGGCAGGGTTGATTGCCGGAGCAGCCATCCGAGGGATAAGATGCCAATCGGGGACTTGACTGACTTCGAGCTCCGGCTGCTCAAATGGATCTCAGCATCGGACTTCGTGGAGATTCCATGGTCCACTAAGCGCGCGGCTGAAGCGTTCAAGGTCGAGGAGAGGGATGTTTACGAGGCACTAGCCGCACTGACTTTCAAGGTCCGTGACAACATCCAGATCTTCTACGATGACGGGGCTATCAGAATGGTAGCCGACGATACTGCCTAGGCAATTTGTCGTGGACCGTCTTTCATCTGCATTGATGTTGAGTTTTCACTTCCCCTTTTCAGCATGAAGAGCATCCCTCCTGAGTATGCACACCATGCTAGCACCTCAAGTAGCGACGGATTACCGTTCCACCCAAACAGCGCCTTGAAGATGCCCCCTATGGCCCCCTTCTCATGCAATAGTGGATATTCTTCAGATGAATCGACTCCAGGATTGACATCCCAAACCTCCTCAATGACGACCGGAGCGACGCCGGCCTCCTGAAGCTCATGGAATCCGTGGGCTACTAGGCCGGCTGCGAACAGGATAAGCAGAACATTAGTGATTTTGAAAAGTTTGGAGATGTCAATTTCCATTCCACGAGAGAAGAATCCGTAGGCAAGGACTGTGGCAACGGCGATTCCAAAGAAAACGCCGACAATCGCGTTTGTCCCTTCGGTCCCAGCGCCGATGAATATTACCGTCTCCGAACCTTCTCTCCACACTGAAAGGAACGATATCAGGAACAAACCCATGCCCTGCTTCTGTTGGAAAGCCTCGTCGGCCCATGCCTCCAGCTCTCGCGCCGACGGGTGACGTATGAAGTGGACAATGACAAGCGTAAGAAGCAACGCGGCGAACAACTCAAGCACGCCTTCGAACATCGCCTCGTGATCTTCGAAAGACTCCATCCCCCCCCATACCCAAGCAAACAAGGAGGCAACAACTAGGCTGGCGGCTATTCCGGCTCCGACACCAAACCAAATCCATCGGGAAAGTAAGCCACGATCGCTGCGCACTAACCAAGTCATCAGAACACCGATTATCAGAGCGGCTTCAACGGCTTCTCTGAACCCGATAAGAGAGCCTGCCAAGATATCGGACCACAGAAACTCGTCTGCCATGCAGTTGCGAATCTAAAACAATATATGAATTTAGGGTACCCTAAATCTCAAAATTTGCTACGATAGAATCATGTCCTTGCTAATTACCAGTAGTTCGTTGAACAGAGTTCAGACCGCCTCGGCACTTGCCTTCACCCTGACGTTCATCATGTTGTTCCCGCTCTTTCCGCTACAAACCCCTGGCCCCTCATTGGATGAGGTTGAACAGCGGCGTGAGCAGTTCGGAGGGGGGGGATCGCTAGAGGAGCAGTGCAGCTCCATTACCTTCGAGGACATGTTCATCTACGACAAGGCATTCTTCGACATCCAAGTCGACGAGGATTGGCAGACGGCCCAAGTCGCTGCTATGGCTTGGATCAACTGGACGCTGGCCGACGACATCAGAGACGACCTCGATGAATATCTGGAGGGAATCGTTCCCTCTGGGGGCGATGACTGGCTGTCGACTGACGAAGTTGGTGCAGTGATACTGATTGCTGCAGACTGCCTTCAGTACAGCCTCACCAGAATTGGCATCCGCGATGGGTCTGCTCACCGGGGGGGAGTGGGCGTGGACTGGAAGAACACCACTTGGCAGAACGATGGGATGGATATCACGGAGTACAATGGCGTCCCCCCCAGTCACGCTGAAGGTAGGGACTGCCAGGGATTCAACCAGGGGGATTGCTACGAGATCCCGGTTCGACCTTCAGTGGAACGTGACTGTGACACAGAAATCAACGAGTCCGATGGGGCAGACGAGTGCAGAGTGGTCCTCTGGCTGAATGCGACGCTGGAGATCCAGGGGGTTTCGAATCCCAATGACTTCACAATTGCCTTCAACTCCTCCAACATGAGCAATGCCAAACTGGACTTCACCTTCCCGTACATCCAAGACTTGAGGCTCGACCAATGGGAAGAGTGCGAGGGTCGGTACGTCGGCCCTGACGAGGGCAACCCCGGTGGGGAGTCGCCGCCCCACAGGGGCAGCTGCATAGGTGACGGTTCTTCCCAGTACGAGTTGAACCAAAATGAAGACGGCAGCCTGACCTACACCCTATTCCCAAGCCTCGAAAGGGGGGTCTGGCCATACGGCGAGGATCTCTTCGCCGACTTCACCACTTCTCCCATACCAGTCGACGACCCTCCAACCTGGACCGATGCAGCACCCGAGGACGGCTCCTGGTTCCCAGTCGACGAGGATGGTCAGAGGAAATGGACCTCATGGCAGGCTCTCTCTACTTGGTTCTCCGATGAGTCTGGTGTCTCGAAACTGAATATCGATTGCAGTGCAGGGGACACTGGGGAAATTTCACAGGGCATCGACCGCTCGTTGTGGGTAACCTTCGAAGGGACTGTGAGTATCACCTGCGAAGCAACTGACGAAGCCGGGCAATCATCGGGAAACAGATCCTGGTACGTCGGTGTGCCGATTACAGTGTCAACTGACGAGCCGGTACTGAACTTCGTTCTGTTGAGTGACCCGCATCCGTTTACCCTAGAACTTGCAAGCGAATGGGTCGCAACCGCCGTGGAGGTTGAGGTGGGGCTAGTGCAGGGAGGTCAGCCAAAAAATATCGAGGTGGCTTCCTTGAATGGCTGGGCGCATCGGACTGCTGAAATCGAAGTTGCATCGGCGAGTATGCTACCAGGCGATGTTTTCGTTTGGGTTCGCGTTACCAGTCTTCAAGGTCACTCAATGGAAAAGGTATACGACTTTGGAATCAAGAAGATGGGGTCCCCTCCGTTGATTGCTGTGAATCCGGTCGACTGGAACGGTCATCTATGGAGAATCTCCGGGCAATACAGCGACCCGGACGGAGAATCGGTTACCTTCACTTTGTTGATTCCCGAAGATGATCTCCGTGAAGTCGAAGTTACAGTCACTGGGAACTCGTGGGAAAGCGAGTGGGTAGACTCGTCGTTGTTGACACCGGGAAATAAGAATCTAGTGCTCACTGGGTGCGACGAGTCATTCATGTGTACAGAGGAACATCCCTTCATTGACGCTGCTTCAATGCCCGGAGACGGGGACGGATTTTCCAGTGATGAAGAATCAGGAGGGGGTCCAATTCCCTCGTTAGGGATATTGTCTGTGATGATGTCTGTCTTCGCTGCACTCATGTACACGCGTCGTCGGGACTGATCGCATGAGTTTCTCGGGCCGGGTCACCGAGGCCTCTCACGAAGGCGGCCTACTCGCGTCTTTCGAGGGACGAGCCCCCCGATTGGGTACGAGCATCAGGATCACAGGTGGCAAGATCCTAGGTAGGGTCGAAACGGTACTGGGGCCAATCGAGGAACCCCTGATTCATATTCATCCCCTATTGAGGGGAATCGATGTGAGGGCAGCAGTTGGCTCGCCGGTCGAAATCGCCCCTCGGGTCAAGTCGGGGAAAGGTCGTGCAAGAGGCAGGACTAGCGGCAAACGAGGTGGGCATCATCAGGGTCGTGGCGATGCTAGGAAGGGCAGGCACGTTACCAAGCGCCATGGAAGGGGGAGTGGAGCGAAGAGAGGTCCTAGCAAGCGGAGCGTCTCGCCAAAGAGAGGAAGTCCCCGCAGGGACACGAGGAGAAGGGGGCCAAGCAAGGGCCGGCGCTGATTGGCGGGGCGCACCCCAGCATTCTTCATCGGATTGCTATTGCAGCGAGTGTGGCGAAGAGCGCTGAGATGCTATGGCTCGATGCGTTGGAAGCCGAGCAGGACGGAGACAGAGATTCGGCAATCTCGCTGGCCAGGGACGTCATCGAAATCGATGACTCGCATGCAGATGCATGGATGGCAATCGCACAGTGGGGCCTTCCTGTAACGGCGCGAGGGAGGCAGGACATGCCTGATCTCGCTCAGGCAGCGAAGGCCATGTCCGCGCTGCGAAAGGTTGTGGACCTAAATCCCGACAGTGCTCGGGCATGGGAGCTGGGTGGTACCCTCCTCGTAGATCACTTGGGGATGCTAGAGCACGGCCTGGAGTGGTGGGAGGACAGGAGGGGGATGGCCCCCAAAGAAATCATTCCCCTCGTCGAGCAACTGGCGATCCTAGTGAGGCTCGGATACTTCGATGAGTGCGCGGACAGGTTGGAGATACTGTATGGAGATGATATCGACATACCACCCAACAGGCGTCTCGAGGCGCGGATGGAAGGCGTCAGGAAGATGGTGGAAAGGGCAGCGAGAATGGAGGCGGACGGTGCCTTCGCTCCACAGGACCAGAAGGACCAGAGATGGGACATAATCAGGAGGATGAGTAAAAGGAAGCCGATCTCGCAGACCTTCTTCCTGCTGACCTTCGTTGCGCCGATAGTGTTCCTCCTAGGCTCTGCCGCCATGTACGCCTTCGGCTCCACTACCCTTGGCTCGATCGTGGTCTTCTTCCTGATTCTAACATCGTACTTCGCAATCAGCAGACTCTCGATGGGGCTGCTTCACAAGCTGAATCGCCATGCTCTAGACCTCGATCGAGCTCTGGACTGCGAGACCACCGTTGGCAAGGTCTGCATCCCCGAGGAGGTCAGGGGCTCGAAGCTATACAACTCGGTCCTTGGCAATAGAATGCCCGCATTCAAAGAGAGGATATCGCTAATACAGGAATCGGGGGAGAGAGTGCCGAGCAAGTGGGAGTTGCACGTCCCGTTCTGAGTGGTTAGCCCCCGCCGTCCCCCTGCTGGGCGGAATACGGGGCGTAGTACTGTTGGGCATACTGGCGTGCCGTCTGCTCGTCATAGCCCTGGGCTATGAGTTGCTGGACGTAGATCTCGATGTTGGCGTACTGGCGTGCAGTCTCCTCGTCATAGCCTTGGGCTAAGAGCTGCTGTACGTAAGCCTCGACCGGGTCCATCTGCTCCACCCCTCCGAAGGACTCCATCGAGTCCCCCTCTGAGTCTCGTCCACGATTGCGGACCAACATCGTAACGAGAACCACTAGAACCAGGATAATTGCGGCGATGCCTCCAATTACGACCATTTCCATCACTCCGCTGCTGCCCTCGGCACAGGAGGCTGGGTCCACTACGCAGGGGTCTAGCGGCCTAGGCAGGGTATAGAGCTGAATCTGGTCATTGACCACGTAGGAGCCCTCTGTAATCCTGATGTAGACCAATCCTGCGTTGCCGTCTTCTTCTAGGTACAGATGGGAGATGTTCAATGAGAGCGCATAGGAATCACCGTCGCACAGGCCTGACTGCCTGTCGTAGCGGCCGAGCTCCTTCTGGGTGGTCTTGGTAGCCTCTCCCTTGTCGAAGATTGAGGTGTCATCGAGAGCGACCTCGACTGTCACGTCGCATTCGCTCCCCTCGTCGTTGTCGACGATTACTCCGGTGATATTGATGATGTCAACGGCTTCAAGCGCGTCGAACCGATGGCCGTCAGCAGTGGAGATGCTGTCCATCTCGTTCTCGGGCTCCTCGTCCCCGAATAGTTCTCCGACCACCTCGAAGAAGATTCTGAAGGGAGGCGTTGAGTCGAGGTTCCTCTGATCGGTTACAACGAGCTCTAGCATGATTGGATTGTTGTTCGGGGTGAGGTTGCTGAAGGTGTAATGCCAGTCGGATTGGCTCTTGGGGAGGATGACCTGGTGATCTTGGTTGCCATCGCCACTGACCGACCAAGTGTAAGTCTTGATACCAGTCCCGATATCGCTGCTGTTGGCAGCTGAGAACTTTATGTCGGTGGTGCCGGTATCGGTCAGCCTGACTCTGTACTTAGGGGAGTCGATCATTATCCAGTTCCCGTCGCTGTCCTGGTCTCCAGTCGGTGTAGGTTGGTACCCTACGAACTCTAGGAACTCGGTGCTAATGTCGTCCTGCACGATGTCGATGTGCGCCACGGGGGCCGAGCTGTCTGCGGCGATGTCGTTTGTGTAGATGGAGACGTTGGTGATCCTGGTGTGGCCTGCGGCATCGTGCAAGTACAGCCAGATCCTCCACTCTGCATCTATCTTGCAGCCGAGGTCAGCACTGCCGTCCTGGACGCAGAAGGCGGCGCTGACCGAGCTCGTCGCGTCGGCTTGGGGCATGTGCCAGTTGTCATCCCCTAGGGTCTCACCGTCCCATCCAGTGACGGTCTCACCGTTAGCCGACTCGATGGTCCAGTCTGCGAAGATGCCGTCCACGTTGGTCTCGAAGCCGAACTGTAGGGACGCATTGCTCTCTATCGCTGTCCTCTGATACGCAGCGGTGAGAACGTCGATGGGCTGGACCTGCCCGTCGATGGTCATCTCGAAGCCCTCTCCTGCGATCTCGAAACCGTTCGGGTAGGGCGTGAGGTGGAAGTCCAGCATGTTGGACAGCAGCGGGAAGTTTGAGTCTCCGTAAGGCTGCGACACTGTTGGGTTCTCGACGTCTATGGTGGTGACGATGAGCCCCCCCTGGTGATAATTGCATACAGCTAGCAGGGACTGGCTCGGGTTGACGGTGTCCCTGATGAGCGTGTGGAAGGTTCCGCCATCGCTAATCCTCCCTCCTTCGCTCTCCCCTGTCGGGGCGTCGCTGCAGACGAGTGGCAGGTTGTCCGCGTTGACTTGGTTGGTGTCAAGTCCGGAGAGCGCGACGTGGGATCCGCCGTTCACGCCTGCGAAAGCCGATGTGCCGATGCCCGACATGATCGGGTGGAAGCGATCCACGAAGGTGAGGTTGTTCGAGTGGATCCTGCGGTCGACGGTTTGGTTGACGTGGTCCCTCATCACTATGTCCATGTCGAAGGGAAGTCTCTCGCTGTCGGTCCCTATGATCAGATACTCGCTGCGATAGGGTCCTAGGTGGATTTGTACGGTGCCACCATCCTGCATGTAGTCAACTAGGATCTCCGTAAGAGTGAGTTCCGAGTTCTGGGGGTTGGGCGTACCTAGCAGCTCGTAGTAGTCACCGTACTCAACGTTGTAGTCCGTTTGCCATGGTAGCAGGACCTTGGAGTAGTGCTCGAGCCAATCCTCCGTTCCATAGGTGTTCCAGTCATCGACCTGGAGCTGGGTGTAGGTCTTGTTCATGGCCTGCAAATCGCTCTTGACGCGTTGGAGTCTGCTCTGGTCAGTTGGGTCGGAGAAGATGGCGACGTCAACGTGGTCATGGAACTCGATCTCGAAGAATCGTTCGTTGCCCGACTCCTCCCCGCCTTCACCTAGCGTGGCGGAGAAGCTGATGTTGTATCTGTGGCCATCGAACCACTGGTTGTACGGGGACGTCCAATTGGCCTGCCCCCGCTGGTGTGGGTCGAGCAAGAACGGGCCGTTCTCGGCCGTCTGCTCGAACACTGTCTGCCCGGTGTCCTCGTCGACGATTTTCATCGTCAGAGCGTATGTGCCCTCAATCACCCCGTTCAACAGCGGCACCGAGAAGCTGTGGGATGCCTGGCCGGAGGGGTTTGACGCGTAAACGCACTCGTAGATGATGTCAGTGACGCAGTCCATCACGTCGGGCTGTAGGAGGGTGATGTCGGCGTTGGCGATGCCGAAAAGGATGGTGGACACGTTGTTCGCTGTGCTCATCTCGGGCTTGTCAAACCACTTCGAGGTGTTGTCGGTGTTGTCGTAGAGTGTCATCAGGTCGATCCTGTACAGGCCGTTCTCGAAGTCATGGGTTCCCATGTTGATGGTCCTCCTCTGTGCGGCGTCCATGCCTGAAACGCTCTCACTGTAATAGCCGTCGTCGGTGAAGGTGTAGTCATCGACGCGAATGTTGTCTATTGCGAAGCCAGCGTAGCCTGCGTTGCCGTTGACGCCGTCGTCGTTGGAGTAGAAGCGCCAAGTGAAGGTCACATCCGAGCCCGCGAGGGTGGTGCACTCGTCAGTCCAAGCGAAGGAGTCGGGGCTAGTAGTGTTAAAGAGGTGGACGTGGGTTAGGTCGATTCTGGCCGTGCCCACCATGTCCTCGGAGTCGAACCACTGCACCCAGCCGTCCTGGCCAATTCCGCCCGAGTGGTCGCCGGCGTACTCCACCTCCTCGTAGAGGCCGTTCTGGTCGAAGTCCTCGCAGTAGTGGAAGTACGTCTGGCTGACGCTGTTGAAGCCCGGGCGCAGTCCATTTGCGTTCAAGTCAGTCCAGCTCCCATAGATTACGCCCTGGTAGACCTCTCCGTCCCTGACCCAAGACGCCTCTAGGTACGAGAAGTCGCGAACCGCCTGAACGTTGCCGTTCCTGTCTGCAATGTGGTCTCCCTCAGCGAAGTAGTCGAACGTCAGGAAGGTGAAGTCTGCGCCGCTGTCCGCGATCTCGATGGGTTCCAATGTCATCGTCTCGTTCCAGTCGTCGCCGTACCCTTCCGAGGGGTGGCCGAGCCAGTAGGCCTGATTCTTGAACACGCCTTGGTTCTGAGGGAGCATCTCGTTGGAGCTGGAGGAGTCGTCTAGCCTACTGCCGTTTTCGTTGCCGTCGTCCTCCCAGATAGGCTCGAAGCCGGAGAAGTCCTCGGCGGCAATAAGCTCAGGCAGGGCATTGTACACCTTGGCCTCGACCTCGAAGTCGACGACGGTGTTGCCCCAGTTCTGGACGCCTATGGTGATGTCTCGCTCGCCCGAGGCGTACAGCTCACCGTTCTCGAGGTCTAGCCACGGCTCCTCGATGAGCCCGGGGTCGTACAGGTTTCTGACAGTCAGCTGGAATCGGGTCTGGTCGTTGGTGCTGTCCTGGTCGGTGTAGCCACTGGGGTTGGAGAGGGTAACGGAGACGTAGTAGGTCGTGTTGTCTACGAAGTCGGCGGTGAGTTGCACCGTCTGCGACTCGCCGGCCACCGCGTTTGACAGGATCAGGGTCTGGCTCTCGACGGTGGCGTCCCCGAACGTGACGTCCCTCTTCCTGATGGTGATGTTGTCGAACGCGAAGCCGTCCAGCCCGGAGTAGTCGGCCGCACCGACGGGTCCAACGGTGCCCTCGAGGCCGCTTCGGAAGCGGAACCTGATGTCGATGAGCTGCCCGGCGTAGGGCGTCAGGTCGATCGAGTTGGCCTTTTGATCCAACTCTCCGTCCTCCCAGCAAATGGCGTAGTAGAGGTACCAGAGTGCACAAGAGTCTCGGATTCCCCCGTTCTCGGTGTAGTTGTTCCACAACGAGGATTGCCAGTCGCCGTAGAAGTCATCGTTGTAGTCGTTGTACTCGGGGTCGGGGCTACTCGAGACGCGGTCCTCGATGCGGTACTTCCGCTCGTTGTCCCAGCCGCCGTACCTCCAGACAGGCTCCCATCCGGTGCCATCGCTCCACACCTCGATGCTGCACGAGTCCTCGTAGAGCCATCTCTCGATGACGTCATAGGGCTCGGCCAGGAACAGTTGGAAGAAGCCGGCGCTGCATATCGCATCGAGGTCCAGGAACGCGGCGTTCGCCCCGGTAAGGTCGACGTCCTCGAGGATTAGGGCCTCGTCCATGTGGTTGTAGTAGCCGGTGCTGGTGTTGCCGTCGGCCTCGGGGTGCTCCACGCCCGCCCAGAAGTAGTTGGTCGGGTTCTGCCTAGCCTCCCAAGGATAGTAGGCCACCTCATCCCAAGACTCGTTGTCCTCGTCGGGAACGGTGCTGCACGAGGACGTGCCGTTGTGCCCGCACTGGTAGTCGCTGTTGTTGAAGCGTACGACGTCCCCCTCGTAGTAGGTGGTGCCATTAATCCAGAACCTGTCCTCGTCTATGTGCCACGAGGAGTTCCCCTGAGAGTACTCGCCCGTGTACGAGTACTTGTGGAACTGGGCCCCAGCGAGGTTGATGTTCGGCGAGGCCGACTCGAAGTCGTTGTGGTAGACGATCGTGTCCGTGCCGCCCAGGACCTCCTTGACTTCGAGGTCGACGTCCACGCTGCCGCTTGCGATGGGGTTTAGCCCAGTGTTCTTGATGGTCACATTCACCCATCGGTTGCCCTCCCCGACTATGCTCTGGAAAGTCGCCGGGTCCATCACCGAGGGCTCTATTGTGACTCTGGTGATGCCTAGGTCGTAGTTGTCGAGCGCGAGCACGGAGAGGTAGTCTCCCTGTCCAGCGTATCCCATGGTGTCGAGCCACATCGCGTTGTTGGAGAACCTGTAGGTGTAGTCCGCCTGCCCGATGACCACCTCTAGTGCGCTGTCCTCGCCGCCCTGCAGCTGGCCGGGCACGGCCATGGTCGGGCGACGTCCGACATCGAATGAGAGCGGGGACAGGTAGCCCGGACCGCTGGGGTCGGCGAGCAGGATTTGCACGCTGTTGAGGGCCCTCAGATTGGGCCGGAGCAGGTAGGTCTGGTTCTGGGAAGTCGACTCCTGGGTGTCTAGTAGAGTGAGCGATGTGGGTACGAAGAAATCAACCTCGCCGTCCCGGTTGACATCCGAGATGGTTACCGAGGCGCCCATGTAGTTGCCGTACGGGACGTAGTTCTGGGTGTCCCAGCTGCCGCCGCTCTTGGTTGCGTAGGTCAGGTTGCCGGTGATGCCGTCCACGGCGACTATCAAGTCGATCTCGTTCGTGTCGTCGTCAGGAGTGGTGTCCGCGATGTCTATCCCGAACAGCTCGTAGTCATGCTCGACATCGAGCGTGAAGTCGTGCATGGTGCCGGTGGAGGTCGGGTCCATCGGGTTGGGGTAAGTTCCAGTGAGGCAGTCGTACTCGAGGACGGTCATGTTGTCGAAGGTCCCCCTCGAGTAACCCACGCCCGTGTTGTAGGGCGGAGTCCTGAGCAACCAGATGTCCTGGTCCTCGCACTCGCCTGGAAGCGGATCCCCGGTCAGGGGGTTGGTCTGTAGATCCTCGTTCCAGTTTCCGAACATTACGGCAGTGTAGTAACCGTTGGTGAGCGGTACTGAAATGGGAGCGTGCTGGTTGGATGGGAGGGTGTAGTCGGGACCCTTGTAGACCTGGATGAACTGGTTGGCGAAAGTGGCGTCGGTCGAGACGAAGGCCACATCGGCGTAGCCATCATTGGTGATGTCGCCGACATCGAAGCTAGAGAGGTAGGGGTTGATGACGGTGATTGTCTCGAACATCTCCTCCCACTCGTTGACCCGGTCGTCGCAGACGCCCTTCAGCACAGTCAGGTTGGCGGGCCTGACGAAGGACTCGTCGGTGAACCTAGCGTTCTGCTGGTAGTAGATCACGTCGTTGACCTCGTCACCGTCAACGTCGGCTATCTCGACCCTGTTGCCATCAGCAACGTCCCTGAACCCGGCCCTGAAGGAGTCGTTGTT
>UINC01001887.1_pt1 | contig 12436 bp, 11 predicted proteins | sample 5385821 | NCBI WGS metagenome assembly UINC01 (sample SAMEA4666929, study PRJEB26691) | marine metagenome | isolation source: Pacific Ocean | place: Pacific Ocean | collected 2011-10-13 | reverse complement strand
GGAGGAGGTCAGCCCCCATGTTGGCGCTGCAGAATTGCGGGTTGCGTAAAGATCAGAGAAAAGATCAAAGAAGAGGTAGCCGGTGAACGACGGGGTTGACTGTGAATATGCGGTAGAAGGCCATGGGCCGGCGATTATTTTTGTTCATGGGATCGGCGCTTCAAGGCACGCATGGGATGCCATCATTCCCTATTTGCGCGAGCAATACACCTGCATCTCCTATGATTTGCGGGGGCACGGTGTCTCACCGGTCCCACCACCACCCTATACGCTAGACCAGATGGTGTCTGATCTCAGTCGTCTGCAGACCAAACTGAACATCGAGCGGGCGCACGTGATTGGCCATTCGCTCGGCGGCATGATCGGTCCCGCTTATGCCCGCTGCTGCCCCGACCGGGTACACGCTCTGGGCCTTTTAAGCACCGCTGCCGCGCGGAGTGTCGAGGATCGGGCCAAAGTAGAGGCTGTGGTCGCCTCCATGGAGGCACACGGCATTTCAGATCAGTTGCCGATGCTGGTTTCACGCTGGTTCACCGATGCGTTTATCGAGCAGAATCCAAGTGTTGTCGAGTGCAGGCTAAAGCAGGTGTTGGCAACCGATCCGGCCGTTTTTCTCAGTGTTTTTCATCTCTATGCCGAGACTGAGATGTCGCCCTGGCTGGGTGAGATAGGAGCGCCAAGTCTGGTGTTGACGGGAGAGTTTGATGGCGGCTGCAGCCCGCGATTGAACCGAATCATCGCCAAACAGATTCCGGATGCTGAATTGGTGATTCTAGACGGTGTGAAGCACGCGATATTGCTGGAAGCCCCCGAGCGGGTAGCGGAAGAAATTCAGAAATTTCTTGCCCGCCAAGCCATGGGCTGCCGGTAATCTTTACCCATCGACAAAAAAACGACGGCACACAGCAGAAAACGCTTCGGCTCGATGGGTAAGTTGAAGACCTCGCGGTCGAGCGATGGCAATGGCTAGGTCCGTCGTTGGATCTTCGATCGGAATATATATCACCCGCCCGCCATCATATGTTCGGTTGGAGCGCGGTTGAAGATTGAGGACGCTATACCCGTGGCCTTGTCCGACGAGACCACGCACCAGTTCGAAGGACTGGGTTCGATGGCGGATAACCGGTTCTACGCCAGCGTTAAAGAACAGACTGCGGAAATAATCCCGGCTGTGTGGTAGATCCAACAAGATCATGGGTTCTGTCGCAAGTGCTGACAATGATACCGTTGAGTGTGTCGCGAGATGATGGTTTGATGCCACTAGGACATGCGGTCGTACCCGAGTGAGCTCTTCAGTCGCCAATTGTCGATCGAGATCGATATCGTAGACGAGACTAATTTCAGTCTCGCCTGCGAGCAGAGCAGCCTGCACTTGATCAAGTGCGCCTTCGGCCAGGTGTACATGGAGTTGTGGATGAGAGCGTTGCAATTCTTTTAGAAGTCTGGGTAAGAAAAACGGTGCTAGCGTCACGAAACAGCCAACAATGAGTTCGCCTCGTACGGAGTCGCCGAGCTCCCTACCCAGCAACTCAAGCTCGTTAGCATGACCCAATAGACTCCTCGCGCGAGTTAGAAATTTTCGGCCGGCAGGAGTTACGGATACACCGCGGGCGTGATGCCGAATCAACAGCGGTACGCCAAGAGAGGACTCGAGCTGGGCGATTGCGGTCGATAGGGCCGGTTGGGAAATAAAGAGATGGCGCGCAGCCACCGATACGTTGCCGTATTGCGCTACCGCAACCAGATAACGCAGTTGTTTCAAGGTATATTGCATAAAAATAATCAATATTAAATAAAGATTAAATATATTTTATATCTTTTACTCGATCGAGAATACTAGGTCTACGACGCCACCCGCTTGGGCCTATTACATGGCAGCACTCTCACAGGAACAGCAGGATTTTTTCTGGGATAACGGCTATCTGGTCATTCCGGATGCCGTCAACAAAGTGATGCTTGCGGAGCTCCAGCGTGTTTTCCATGGCTGGGTGGAGCAAAGCCGTCAGCACGACGTAAATTGGGGCGAAACGATTGACGGTAAACCGAGATTTCATCTCGAAGCCGGGCACACCAAGGCTTTACCGCGGTTACTCCGGGTTAACGCGCCAGTAGAGATATCGCGGACTTACTTCGATGCCATGGCAGACAGCCCGATGACGGATTACGTTGCAAGCCTGATCGGCCCCGATGTCAAGCTTCACCATACCAAGATCAATTCCAAGCAATCTGGAAGCGAGACCGCAGTGAAGTGGCATCAGGACTTTGGGTTTACGCCACACAGCAACGACAGTGTGGTGACTGCACTCTTGATGATTGATGAGGTAACCGAACAAAACGGTCCACTGGAAGTTTCGCCGGGCTCTCACAGGGGGCCGATACACGGACTATGGCACGACGGTATTTTTACCGGGGCTATAAACGCTGAGATCGCGGCCGGGTGTGCATCGAAGGCTGTGACCTGTACTGGGTCTGCTGGCTCAGTGTGCCTCATGCATACCAGATTGTTGCATGGTTCGGCGGCAAACCAGTCAGATGCTCCCCGCACTTTGTTTATCTCAGTCTACTCAGCGGACGATGCGATACCGCTTTCACCAAGTCCCATGCCCAACCGTTACGAGGGCATGACTGTTCGGGGTCAGCCACAAGGCCGTGTCCGGTCCATTGATTTTTGTGTTGATCTTCCACAGTTGCCAGAAACCGCATCGTTTTTCGATCAACAGGCTAAGCACAAGGACAGCGACCAGCCGTAATGAATTGCCTAGGCACCGGAAAGATTGGCGGCCGGACCGCTTCGTTCTTTAGCGTTCGGAAAAATGAAGATCAACCCCAAGGGAAAATATCATGATTCGAAATGGTGACGAATACCGCGACTCCATTCGTGACGGTCGTGAGGTATGGATGGATGGCGAAAAAGTGAAGGATGTGACGACCCACCCGATGTTCAAACCGATCGTCGATATCCGGGCCCGGATTTACGACATGCAGCATGACCCCCAAACCCGTGACGACATGACGTACGAGGAAGATGGTGATCGGTTTGCCATTGGTCTCAAGTTACCGCGCACCCATCAGGACTGGCACGATAAACGAGCGGCCACTGACAAGGTAATGGATGATGCGGGCGGGGTCGTCACTCGAGTAGGTGACGAAACTGTAGGTGAGATGTGGTCGTTGTACGATGGTCAGGATGTACTGAACGAGGTGGACCCGCAGTTCTCAGAAAACATCCGAAATCACATCGATCGGGTGATCATGCAGGACCCTTTTCATGTGTCGGCCAATACGGATCCCAAGGGCGACCGCTCTAAAGCCCCACAGGACCAGGATCCCGACATGTTGCTGCATGTTGTAAAAGAGACTGATCAGGGGGTCGTGGTTCGGGGCGCAAAATATGAAACCGCGGCGCCGTATGCAAATCAGGCCTTTACCAAGCCCACAATTGCGAACTGGGGTAACGCTGAATTGTCGGATTATGCAGTTGGTTTTATCTGCGATCTGGGATCGCCGGGTATTCGCATGATTTGCCGCACCGGATTCACTGGCCGGGCCCCGGCCGAGGATTACCCGCTGGCCAATCGGCTGGATGAGGTGGATGCGCTGGTGGTGTTCGACAATGTGTTTGTTCCCTGGGAGAACTTACTTTTCTATCGCCATACGCGGGCAGCTACGTTCATTCGTGCCACCTTGCACCGCTACAGTGCATTTGCTTTCGTGCAACGAATTCTGCGAATGGCGGATTTAATGATCGGGGCAGCGCTGTTCAATGTGCGCCAGACGGGACTCGACAAGCAACCGGCCGTGCAGGAAAAATTGGCCCAACTTGCAGTCTATCGCGAAGGAATTCATGCCTACTTGACGGCTGCCATCGCGACTGCGGAGCGCAGCCCCGGGGATTTGCTGATGCCAAACCCGTCGCTGCTGTATTCCGGTCGTGTGCATGCATGTACCCAGCTACCCGCCATGGCGCATATTGCAAGGGAGTTGTGCGGCGGCCAGATCTGTGTCACTCCGGATGTCAGCAGTTTTCAGCATGCCGAAATCGGTAAGTGGATGAAAAAGTTTTATTCGATCAATGAGGATTGGGTCGCAGAAGATCGGCGCAAGTTGTTAGCGTTTGCGCGTGATCTCTTGAATTCGGATTACGCAGGTCATCGACTGACCTTTCAACTCTTCGCCCAGTCGCCACCCTTTGCCCATCTTGCTGCGGTTTACCGAAACTTTGACTGGAATGAACCGTTGCGACACGCGCATAAGGCGGCCAACCTGTCAGAGGCCGTATGGTCTGGAGCAACGGCATCTGACAGTAGCGTGGGCCAGCTGTTTGGTGGGGCGGTTTCCTCCGGAAAAGCCCCTGGATAATCGTATGCTTGATCTTTCCTCTAGTCATGATAGTTGATCGAATCCGTCCAGCAGATTTTTTTGAAGCCTTGAGCCGTACGGCGGCCACGGTCTGTGTGGTAACCACGGACGGCCGCTCCGGCCGGGCTGGCTTGACTGTGAGCAGTATGTGTTCGGTGTCGGCTCAGCCCCCGTCGCTGCTGGTTTGTGTGAATGAAGAGAGCGGCGTTTGTGCCATCATCCGGGACAACGGCGTGATGTGCGTTAATGTCCTTCGCGCTGAGCAGGCCTATATTTCCGATGCCTTTAGCGGGCGGCTAACGGATCCGGATGCCGATCCATTTGCATGTACCGATTGGGAAACCACCGTGTCCGGTGCGCCCGTGATGTCGAAAGCCCTGATCAATCTCGATTGCAGAATCAAGAACGAATTGCATCACGGCACTCACTACATATTCGTAGGCGAGATCGAAAGCCTCAAGCTAAATCAGCCTGGCGCACCGTTGGTCTACCGGGCCAGAATGTATGAGCAACTGGGCGAATCTGGTTCGTTATCTCTCGAGGACATGGAATACTCCTGGGAGCGTTACACTTAAAGGGCAACGGTGTCGAAGCGAGAAACTCCGCTGACGGCCGATCGCTTTTACTGGAACCGAGGAGACTTCATCATGGCGCATACCCGCATGCGTACCTTCAATACCCGGGAAACTTACCCGGAACAGAATCTCGACAATGACCTTTCTCAGGGCGTGGTGGCTAGGGGCGCCACAGTGTTTCTTCGTGGACAAGTCTCGCAGGATCTTGACAGCCGGGATTCGCTGCATGCAGGTGACCCGGCACTACAAACCCAGAAGACGATGGAGAATATTGAACTGTTGCTCGAAGAGGCCGGCAGTTGCATGGCGCACGTTTGTCGCATCGTGGTGTATCTCACAGATATCCGGCATCGCGAGTCCGTATACCAGGAGATGGGGCGGTGGTTGAAAGGGGTCTATCCGTGCTCGACCGGTCTTGTGGTGTCAGCACTCGCACGGCCTGAATGGCTGGTTGAGATTGAAGTCACTGCCGTGATCCCAGACGAGTGAAGTTGACGCTCGATGACTCTGGGTAGCGAAACGAACGAACTGGAATCTCTTATCGAAGAGTTATCGGTGTTGGCTGAGGGGCCTTTGGCGAAGGCCCGTGTCATGCCCCGGCAGGTGTATCTGTCGGAGGAATTTTTGGCGCGAGAAGAAGAGAAAATTTTTCACCAGGAGTGGTTATGCGCCGGTCGAGAGGATGACATTCCCGAGGTTGGAGATTTCATTACGTACCAAATTGGTCGCCAGCCGATCATTGTGGTTCGTTTATCAAATCAATCAATCCATGCGATGGCGAATGTTTGCCGGCATCGCATGATGCGGCTTGTGGAAGGGCGCGGAAACGCCAAACGATTTGCTTGCCCCTACCATGGCTGGACGTACCGAATCGATGGTCAGTTGATTAGCGCGCCCCATATGGAATGCACAGCAGGGTTCGATAAAAAGCAGGTGACTTTGCCAACCATTCGCTGTGAATCTTGGGGTGGCTGGATTTACGTCACGCTCAATTCCAAGTCAGAGTCAGTCGCTGATCGGTTGCACGCCCTAGAACCGGTGGTGGCAAAGTATCGAATGGAGCGCTATGTGGGAATCTTCTCTGAGGACCGCGAGTGGAATACGAATTGGAAACTTTTGTGCGAGAATTTTATGGAGGGGTATCACCTGCCGGTGGCACATCGTTCTACCGTTGGAAACAATTTCCCAGTGCAAGATACGATTTTTGATTCACGTGGCGCATTCGACGGATTTACCTATCAGTGTTTCACTAAGCCCAATGATTTACTGATTGGAGTTGCCCATCCGAGAAACCGAAAATTGCGCGGTGACTGGCGTCGGACGTCAGTTATGCCGACGGTGTTTCCAAGTCACATGTATGTATTGGCGCCCGATCACCTCTGGTACTTGTCGGTGCAGCCGAAAGGCCCATCTGAAGTAAGCATTCGATATGGTGTAGCACTTGCTCCTGAGGTGTTCAAACACCATCCGGACGTGAAGTCCTTTATAGATGAGATTCAGGAACTTTTGGGCAGGGTTCAGGAAGAAGATCGAATCTTGGTTGAGGCTATTTTAAAGGGAGCCCAGGCGCCTTTGGCGCGACGTGGACCCCTGAGCTGGCTTGAGCGTGAGATTCACGAATTTATTCAGTATCTGGCGCGACAGCTGGTGTAATGGGATGATCGGTCCTTGTTGGTAATGGTTCGTTTTAGATGAAAAAATCATCGCATTCCCACGAATGAAGGAGGAGGGGTATGACGTTTTCTATTGTCGGGTACTGTAAGCGTACCGGGATGCAAGGTGTGGCGATTACGACGTCCAGTATCTGTGTCGGTAGCCGCTGTCCCTGGGTCCGCTCGGGTGTCGGGGCGGTAACGAGCCAGAACGTGACCGATCCCGCTATTGGAAACGAAGTATTGGATCTTCTTGCGGACGGAATTAGTGTCGCCGATGCGGTTAAACGTGTGATGGACGACCGGCCGCACGCGGCCTATCGGCAGGTAGCGGCGGTCGATCGTGAAGGACATACGGCCCACTTCACAGGTTCCAACATACTCGGGGTGAATAAGGTTGCAGAGGGCCAGTGTTGCGTGGCAGCAGGAAACCTGTTGAGCATCCCAGATGTCCCCAAGGTGATGGTAAAACAGTTCGAGGTCGGTGGGGAGCATCACTTGGCCGAACGCTTGTTGTTGGCGCTCGAAGCGGGAATTGATGCGGGTGGCGAAGTCGGCCCGACACATTCAGCCGCGTTGCTGGTAGCCCACGAGAACCTCTGGCCACTGGTTGACTTGCGGGTTGATTGGTCGGAGCAACCAGTAATCGATCTTCGTGTGTGCTGGGACGAATACAAACCCCAGATGATGGATTATCTGGCCCGCGCGCTTGATCCCGAGTCTGCCCCTGCCTACGGTGTTCCCGGTGATCTGTGATGAATGAAACCCGTACGGGCAGTGCTGTACCGCATTCTTCAGAGGCGGGAGCCACGCCAACGATGCTGTCGATTCTCGAGGACCTTATCGGCTTCGATACCACCAGTTGTAATTCCAACCTCGAGCTCATTCGTTACGTTGAAGATTATCTATCGCAGTATGGGATAAAAAGCACGCTGGTGAATGATGAGTCCGGGAAAAAGGCGAATCTTTATACCACCATTGGGCCAGCCGATCGGTCTGGTGTGATGTTGTCGGGGCATACCGACGTCGTGCCCGTCGAAGGACAACACTGGAACAGCGATCCTTTTGTTTTGAAGCGGCTTGACGACAAAGTTTTCGGGCGCGGCAGTGCAGATATGAAAGGGTTCATCGCCTGTGTATTGAATTGGGTACCTCAGATGGTCACTGCAAAGCTGGAGACACCAATCCATATTGCGTTGTCGTACGATGAGGAAGTCGGTTGTATCGGAGTGCGTCGGTTACTTGATCTAATGAAAAATATGCCAGTCGTGCCATCAATGGCCATTATCGGAGAACCGACGAATATGGAAATTGTCGTCGCGCATAAGGGTAAGCGCGCCATCCGAGTCAATGTTCGAGGCGCGAGTGCGCATTCGGCGTACCCTACCGAAGGTGTTAATGCAGTCGAAGTTGCGGCCCAATTAGTTGCGCATATCTGCGAAGTGCAAAGAAAAATTGAGAAAAATGGCCCATTTGATTCAGGGTTTCGAGTTCCCCATACGACACTTCATGTCGGAACTATTCGCGGGGGCACAGCGCTCAACATCGTTCCGAATGAATGTTCATTTGACTTTGAGATTCGCCACCTCCCGGAACATGAAATCGATCTATTAATCAGCGACATCGAAAAATTTGCCATAGACAATCTGGAGCCGAAGATGCATTTGAAGAACCCAGATGCTGGTATCGATTTCACCGAACTCTTTGGGTATCCCGCACTTTTTACGGCACCCAATGCGCCCATTGTCGCGTTTGTACGTTCGTTACTTGACGGTGAAGGGGAAGTCGAGAAAATCAGTTTCGGGTCAGAGGCGGGACTTTTCAGTCGCCAAATTGGAATTCCCGCCGTGGTCTGTGGACCTGGGAGCATTTTACAAGCGCATCGTCCTGACGAATACGTCAGCTTAGAGCAACTCAAGGCATGTGATTCGATGCTTCGACGGCTGATTGAATCTCTTAAGGGGAAATCGGTAACGGCTAACTGAGAGGAGAGTATCTTATGTCAACCAAGCACCACTACAACACTGAAGTCCTGTGGCGTCAGGATTTAGATCACTACATTCATCCGTGGACAGATTTTTCTACGTTCAAAGAAGAAGGATCCCTCATTATGGCGGAGTCCGAGGGCGCGTATGTGATCGATTCCGAAGGCAACCGGTATATCGATGGGATTGGTGGATTGTGGTGCGTGAATATCGGCTATGCCAATGAAGAAATGGCACAAGCCATCGCCGAACAGGTGCGAAGGATAACCTACTACTCAACCTTCGGGCATCTGACGACGCCGCCCGCTGCAGAACTCGCAGCAAAACTCGCAGAGCTCACGCCAGGCAAGCTCAACCATGTGTTCTACGGAACCGGTGGCTCGATGTCTAACGACACTGCAATCCGCATTATCCATTTCTATTTCAATCGCCTGGGAAAGAAAAACAAAAAGAAAATTATCTCGAGAACCGACGGCTACCATGGCAGCACCTATCTTGCAATGACGTTGACCGGCATAGAGTTCGACCATCAGGGCTTTGATCTGGCCCCAGACCTCGTACACCACATTCCCGCGCCGAATCCCTATCGGCGCCCCGATGGAATGAGTTTGGAAGAATTTTGTGACGAGAAAGTAGCCGATCTTGAGAATAAGATTCTGGAGCTGGGGCCAGAGAACGTGGCCTGTTTCATTGCTGAGCCGGTTATGGGGGCGGGCGGTGTGATCGTCCCACCACCCGGATACCACCGGCGTACCCGAGAGGTTTGTGATCGCTACGAAGTGCTATATATCTCGGACGAAGTAGTCACCGGATTTGGTCGGCTCGGACACTTTTTTGCATCAGAATCGGTATTCGATTTTGTACCCGATATCATTACTTGCGCCAAGGGGATCTCTTCGGGATACGTGCCGTTGTCAGCTACGCTTTTGTCAGAGGCAATGTATGACGTCATCAGTGTGCCGCAAGCCGAAGGTGCAATGTTCACGCACGGATTCACCTATTCCGGTCATCCCATATCGTGCGCCGCGGGGCTAAAAAATATTGAGATTATGGAGCGCGATGACATCTGCGGACATGTGCGAGACGTCGGGCCTTACCTTGAGGAGCAACTGGCATCGCTTCTCGAACATCCAATCGTCGGCGATGTTCGCGGCAGTCACTTTATGATGTGTATTGAGAATGTTGCCAACAAGGAAACCAAGGCGTTGCTTCCGGCCGAAGTCGCCATTGGAGATCGCATCGCTGCACACTGTCAGTCGCGTGGGGTCATCGTTCGTCCAATCGCCCATCTGAACGTGCTGTCACCGCCCCTTATTTTGACTCGGCAGCAGATAGATACCATGGTGGAAGTACTGCATGACAGCATTCGTGCGACCCAGGATGACCTGATCCGCGAAGGCATTTGGCGGAGTGCTGATTGAATCCCAATTGCTGTCGCGATAGAGGTCAATCTCGTCGTCCTTTATCGATTCGTTGAGCCGGCTGATCCGTGATGCGACCAATCTCCCTGCTGGTCATACTCTGCGTGGCCGAATCGTTGTCAATGGCAAGTTTTGCCAACTTCGCAGTATTGTTGCCGGAATTCAAAGTGCTTTGGTCGCTCAGCAATACCGAGGCCGGCTGGATCGGGGGGATTTACTTTGCTGGTTATGTTTTTGCAGTGCCTGTGCTCGTAGGACTCACCGATGCTGTCGACGCAAAGCGCATTTATCTGGTGAGTGCGTTCATTGGTGTGATCGCGTCTTTTGCTTTTGCGTTGTTTGCCGAAGGTTTCTGGACAGCCATGTTGTTCCGTTTTATTTCGGGCGTTTCCCTCGCAGGGACTTACATGCCCGGCTTGCAGATACTTAACGATCGGTTAGAAGAAAAGCAACGTTTGAAAGCAGTGCCGTGGTACACCGGCGCCTTCGGTCTTGGCTCAGGCGGTTCGTTCTTTCTGACGGGGCAACTTGTTGGGAAAGTCGATTGGCCCGTGATTTTTTCAGTTGTCGGTATGTTGCAAGTCGCCTGTGTTTTTATCGTGTTGGCGGCGGTTCCGTCCAGGCGTAAATCGAGCAGTGGTGAAGGCGGTGGAAGACATCCGCTGGATTTTCGTCCTGTCTTTACCAACTTTAAGGCGATGGCCTACATCTTTGGCTATACCGGGCACAGTTACGAACTGTTTGCATTCCGCGCCTGGATTGTCACCTTCTTAGTTTTTGCAGCAGCCGTATCTGGCGCCGCTGTCAGTCGAGTCGAGATTGCGAATTATGTGACGATTTTCAGCCTGGTCGGCTTTCCTGCCAGTGTTATCGGCGCACATTTCGCTTTGCGGGGCAATCGCCGACGCCTGGTCACCGTGGTGATGACGGTTTCATTTGTGCTGGGGGGAATGTTGGGTTTTCTTGTGGGGATTCCATTCCTCCTCCTGGTGCTCATTGCGGGTGTGTATTCTGCCGTCATCATGGCGGATTCAGGATCACTTACAGCGGGAACGGTGGAAAGTGCAAGAAATGATGAACGTGGAGCGACCCTCGCGGTTCACTCGGTGCTTGGTTTCTCGGGTGGATTCCTAGGGCCGTTGGTGGTCGGTCTGGTACTGGACTCGACGGGTGGCCAGTCGTCTTATGCGGCCTGGGTGTTCGCCTGCATGGCGATTGCAGCCGGGTCATTGGTGGCGGTAATTCTACTGCGAGCGGTCCTTGCCAGAACGAGAACCGATTCAGGTATCCTGCCGCCCAAACCCTAAGCAGTCGAACGCCTCATTATTCGACTTGATCGGCTTTCAACTGTAAACGTTTGGCGTGCAGGGTTGGCTCGGTATAGCCATTCACGACTTCACGGCCACAGAAGATAAGATCGCGAGCTGCGGCAAAAGCTGCACCATCAAAATCGGGTGCCATGTTGCGGTAATTGGTGTCACCCGCATTTTGCCGGTCTACCACACTGGCCATCCGGTGCAGTGCTTCCAACACCTGTGATTCAGTGACAACTTCGTGGTGCAGCCAGTTTGCAATGTGTTGGCTTGAAATTCGAAGCGTGGCACGATCTTCCATCAAGCCAACGTCGTTGATGTCGGGCACCTTGGAGCAGCCAATCCCCTGGTCAATCCAGCGCACTACGTAACCTAGAATGCCCTGACAATTGTTATCAAGTTCTTGACGAATCTCGGTCGCCGACCAATTCGGATTCTGAGCGATGGGCGGCGTAAGAATTGCATCAAGGCTGGCCTGGTCGCGACTCGCCAGCTGGCGTTGTTGCGCGATGACATCCACCTCATGGTAGTGCATGGCATGCAAGGTGGCAGCGGTTGGGGAAGGTACCCAGGCTGTATTTGCCCCTGCCTTTGGGTGGTCGATTTTGGCGCTCATCATGGCCGCCATTTCATCCGGCATTGCCCACATGCCCTTGCCGATTTGTGCATGCCCCGGCAGGCCGCAGGCCAGCCCCACATCAACGTTCCAGTCTTCGTACGCCTGAATCCAGGGCTGGTTCTTGATCTCAGATTTACGGATCATGGGCCCCGCTTCCATTGAGGTATGGATTTCATCACCCGTTCGATCGAGAAATCCGGTGTTGATGAAGATGATTCGCTCCGATGCTGCGCGGATACATTCCTTGAGATTCACCGTTGTCCGGCGTTCTTCATCCATGATGCCGATTTTGAGAGTATTTGAAGCCATGCCGAGGGCGGTCTCGACTCGGCCAAAAAGTTCCACCGCAAACGCCGTTTCGTCGGGACCGTGCATCTTGGGTTTTACTACGTACACCGATCCCGCCCGAGAATTCTGGCAGCTGCTGTTGCCGTTTAGGTCATGCAGAGAAATCAAACTTGCGATCATGGCATCCATGATGCCCTCGAAGATTTCTTCTCCCGCTTGGTCCA